>Ga0209066_10000739_pt1 | contig 46523 bp, 68 predicted proteins | sample All_14_2_FD_187198 | JGI IMG/M metagenome (GOLD analysis project Ga0209066, IMG submission 187198) | Freshwater microbial communities in response to fracking from Pennsylvania, USA - Allegheny Zone_MetaG_DW_15 (SPAdes) (version 2) ... | reverse complement strand
GCTCTTCAGCGTATTCATTCGCCTTCTCGAATGCATCGTTGTAGTCCTTGGCATCCTTGATCGCCTTACGGATCTGCTGCTCAAGATCAAAGACTGAGATTTCTTCCGCCTTTGGTTCTTCGGCCTTGGGTTCCGGTTTTTCCTCTGATTTTGAGGCCTCTTTTTTCTTTTCTTCGACGGCCTTTTTCAGATCTGGCTGCCCCTTGGTTTCCTTGTTTTCTTCGGCTACCTCGGGCTTATCTGCCAGGGACGTATCGAAAAAGTCTTCGACCTTTGCCAGACCGTCCTTGATCGCCGCATAGTTTTTACGCAAGGCGACAATCTGGACTGGCTTCAGCTTGTCAAACTTAAGCCCCTGGAATTTGGCCTCGATCATTGCCTGATTTACCCCAAACTTTTTAAAGGCTTCCAGCATCTTTTTGAGTGCGTCCGGGCTGGCGTCGACGCTTGTTTTGCTGGTCATGTCGCACTGTTCCAGGGCCATATCAATGATATCGCGGGGGATCAATCCTTCCAGGCAGCTGCGGACCCGGCGCATTGCCATGTTTGCCTGCAGCTCGTAAATATCCCTTTCGTCAGTGATGGCATATCCGCCGTTCGGGTTCTTCTCGCTCTTTTTCAGGTCTCGCCAGTGCCGGACAGCAAAGGTTGTTTCGCGCATGATATTGTCTTCCAGATCGACGGCATATGCGCGGATGCTGGATTCCTGCTTTGTGCTTTCCAGGACTTGCCATCCGAAACGGATATTACCCCAGGCGCGCGAAATCGCCTCCAGGAGCCTGATTGTCGGCCCCGTGATGGTCTGGCCCCCCTTGGCGTATTCGTATGTTGAAAGCTCTGCCAGCGTTGGACGGCTGCATTCCTTCAGGATCTTTTCGGCTGCCAGTTCGCTGTTACGCGGAAAGCGCTTTGCGACCTCGAATGCCGTCATGATTTCAGTGGTTGCTCGCTGGGCTTCAACCAAGACGCCGCCTGATACGTCTGCAGCAGCAGGCAGATTGCCAGCTGATGAATAGGGGTTGATTGCGCGGCTTTCAATTTTCTGTGCTTTAGTCATGTTCTTCTCTTTCTATGGTGGGGTTTAAAATGGCATTTCATCGTAGTTTTGATCTTTTGGCCCTTCGATAAGCAGGCCCTTTTCCTTGAGCCGTTTCATCATTTCATTTTCGACTGACCAAACTGAAACCGGGGTGGCCCGGAGGGATTCTGCGCGCGCCCTTGCTGTTTCTTCTGATACGGGGGATATACCGTACAATGCGCCAGCTGAAATATATTTTGTGAAGGCCTCCGCGCTATCCGTCTTCGGGACGTCAATTCTCAGCATGGGAGCGCCTGCAATACTCTCCTGGCTCACGTATCCAGCGTATTCAACATGACCCATGACTTCGACGATTGCCCAGGATTTGAAATCTGTATTTTCCATTCATTTTGCCTTTCTCTGTTTGACATCAAATCGGCGGAATGAGTATTCGTTCACGAATTTCTCTTCCACCGTTTGCTCTTTTGCCGATACGATAAAATCGCCAATGATAGCCGACTCGGCGACCCCCATCATGGCGTGGATTTCAGCTTTAATCGACTGCTTTTGTTGCTCTATTTCAGTCAATTTTCCCCTGGGTTCCTTGGCGGAATCATCCAGGGATTTCCAGGTTTGGATCAGGTCAACGGCCCTATTATTCAGGCTCAAATTGCAGGACTCCCCGATGCGCACAGCGCGAGCCAATCGTTCCAGGAGGGGGCCATCCATTTTGAAGTCTGGCGCAGGCTCCTGACCATCCGCAACGCTCCGCCAGAATTTCTCTGTTTCTTCGTCGATCCAAGCCCCGAGATCGGCATCGTATTCCCGGAAATAAAGTCGGCTCGACTGCCTGCGACCCAGGGTACCGATGCATCCAATATCGAATAATTTCTCGTTTACGGCGTCCAGATGCAGCTGCGCCTGGATCTGAAATTCATAGGCCATAGGAACGGTGTCCTTTGTCCAGCCCTCGTCCTCGCTGAAAAACTCCGCGATCTTGATTTCCAGGTCGATTATCCCCCGGTCGCGGCACCTTGCCATCATGTCGTAAGAAGACCCCAGGCGCAGGGTTGGGTGGCGCAGATATAGCCCCGTCAAGTCCTGGGGTTGCCATGCCTCGTCGTCGCATATGCCTTGACCAACAGGGATCTGCAGGCGGCGACCCCAGCGGGTGAAATTGTTATCCACGAAATCCGGCGCTACCAGCCCGGACTTTTCAGCCCAGAGGCGGTAGCGGGATTTTCTTGGATTAAGGCCGAAAAGGGCCGCTACATCTGTCGAGGTAACGTCCGCTTTCCGGGCCTCAAGCCATTCTTTTTCGGTGTTGAAATACATTACCCGCGAACCACGGCCTTTGTATCTTTCTCGATGATCGCGCCCTTCAGATCCCTTCCGCCTGCGCGAACATAGGAATTAACGGCCTGCTCAAGGGCTTCAAACGGAATATGCTGCCACAGCCGTTCGGCATCTGCCCAGAGCGCTTCGCGTGAAACAATGCTCCCGATCCATACTTCGGTGACGGAGGCCATTGATTCGTCGCCGCGAGTCCTGGACAGCGTGGCACCCTTTTCCTGGGTAGCGCGCTCGGCTTTGTTTGCATAGCGTTCCTGGCGATCAGCATCATCCTGCGCCGCAGCGGCCTCTCTGACGGCATCACGTATGATCTTGCTGCCCTGCCGCGCGGCCTCGTCGGCCTCTTTTTCGATCGCGCGCACATCCTTATCGATGGCTTTTGCATCTTTTTCAGCAGCTTTCAGCTTTTCAGCGGCCTCTTTTTCAGCCTGCTTCTGTGCTTTTTCTGCATCTTTTGCTCTCTGCTCGGCTTCATCCAGTTCGCGCTTATGCTTTTCTTCCGCTTCACGTCTTGCGCTTTCTTCTTGAAGCACCCGATCTTGCGCCTCTTTTTTCAGCCGATCGATTTCAGCCTGCGCAGCACGTTGCTTTTCTTCAGCCTCTTTGCGAATTTTTTCAGCGGCAGCCTCGGCTTCCTTACGAATGCGCTCTTTTTCGACTTCAGCGGCGGCGGCAGCTTCACGCGCTTTGCGCTCGGACTCCTCCTTCTCCCTGCGAGCTGCTTCCTCCGCTTCCCGGGCCTTCCTTGCCGATTCCTCGGCTTCCTTACGCTTACGCTCGGCCTCTTCGCGCTCAAGTCGGGCCTTTTCTTCAGCGGCGCGGCGCTTTTCATCTTCTTTTTTCTTCAAATACCGGGCCAGGGGATCCCCGACCTTGTCCTTGATTTCTTTTATTTTCTCGATTTTGGCATTGAAGAACTGGTCAATCTGGCGACCTTTTGCCAGGTGCGGAGCTTTCTCGTCGGCCCGAATCGCGTCCAGCGTCTTCTGAACACCTTGCAGATTTTTGATAAAATCAGAAATCTTTCCGGCAGTGTCATCGTCATTGACGTTTTCTGGCATTTCAGCAGATTTCTGCAGAAAATGCTCATATTGATCCAGCACGAAGGAGTGGCGGTTTTGCATCTCCTCGGCCAAAATTTGAGCATCTGATGGGGGGTTATTATCCAGGCGGGTGATTACACGGTCTGAAGTCATGGCGATTTCCTTTCATAGCCTCTGCCCTCTATCGTTCGCTGAAGCCTGCCGGGGCATCCGGCCAGTGTGCTGCGTCCTTTGGGGCATTCCTGACACGCTATTGGATTTTAAGGATTGTTGCAATAGAGCGAATGGCTATTTTTTTATTATTGACACTTTTCTTGCAATAGCCCAAATTTGCCCCATGACAAACGAGCAAGAAACGAACCGTCCCCTAGATGAACGCCTGCGCGCTGAAGCCAAGCGCCTGAATGCCACAGCTGACAAGATTGTCCGGTGGTCAAAGCGACTTTCCACCCTTCGCAATCGCAAGAAAGACCCCATGAATGAGGCGGATTTCTGCCAAAAATACGGGATTAACAAGACCCGATTTAACCGGATTAAGAACCTGGTTGAAAAATACCCGCCTTCAGACGACCTGGTCAGACAGGTTGAAAATGCCCTGAAAGATCAGGGAGTATAAGCCCATCCGGGTAAGCGCTGCAGCCCCTTAACCAGTCCTGGTTTTTTCAACACTGCAGCGCTTTCTTGGACGGGATAAGGCAAACAGCCCCGTCCGGCCTCAATCAATAGGGAAAAAACAATCATGGAATATGCAGAAATAAAGGCCCTGGCTATAAAGCTGGAGCATTTCATCACGCCTGAGTGGGCTATAAAGCGCGTTTTAGAAAAAGAAATTCTGACCAGGGACGTGATTGATCCCTGCGTAGGAACTGGCGTCTTGGCCATACATGCAGCACGGGCCGGGTATGACCTTCTCTGCTATGACATCCACGACTGGGGGTATCCATTCACATCGGTTGAAAACTTTTTACAAATTCCGCCCGAACGGCTCGGCCCTAATGCGACCGTCCTTATGAACCCGCCGTTTTCCCTGGCAACCCAGTTTGTCGAAAAGAGCTTTGAACTTGGCGCACGTAAAATCGTCATGTTCCAGCGCTGGGCATTCAAGGAAAGTGCAAAACGCCGCCCGTTCTTTGAAAAATACCCCATGGCGCGCCAGTATCTGCTCTGCGATCGGGCTGAATGCTGGCGATACGATTTACCAGTAAACGAAAAGGGAAAGCATTTTGACCCGGAAACCGGGAAGGAAATGTCATCAACCCCGACCGCACACGGCTGGTTTGTCTGGGAACGAGGACAGGAGCAGACAAATCCACCAACTTTTTCCCTTTACAAGTGAATGACCTCGATTGACAGGAGTCTTGCAACAACATACCGTTACCAAATCACGAATTACCCATCCAAAAAAGGAGATCCCAGATGGCTAAAAAAGAAATTCCATTAACCCTTGACGAAGAAAAGATCGAAAAGGCGAAGTTTGCTGGCATGCTATCCAAGCAGATAGCTGCGGCTGATACAGCCATCGGAAAGCAGCAGGCCGAATCAGCTGAGATTTCCGGCAATCTTTCCGGCGCGCTTAACCTGTTCGAAAAGCAGGGCGGTCGCAAGGATGCAATAAAAATGGTTTCCCGCTGCCTGCGGATGGAACCCGCTGATTTTGCCGATTTCTGGCGCGCTGTGGCCGGTTACGGGCTGGCCCTGGGATTGTTCGGGGAAGACGGCAAACCCGCACAGATGGACCTCCTCGAGCAGCAGGAAGATCAGCAAAAGAACGCTGACAATATCGACGCGGCGACAGCATCGGCCTCCAAGCCTGTAGTGGCATCCCCATCCATGGGCGCGGAGCCTGTTCATCACTAAAAATGCAATATCCCTATTATGAAATAATTCTTCCCCTGCCACCGAGCGTCAATGCGATGCACACCATGGCAGGGGGTTTTTTTAATCGGGGAACCCGGAAATGGGAACGCACGGTCTGCCAGTCTGAAGAGTACAGAAGCTGGCTTCAGCGCGCGGCCCTCAAATACCGGGACCGATTTCCAGGCGGCGTGTCGCATCTGACAGGGCGTCTGGCTGTTCACTATATTTTCATCTGGAGTTCTCAGGACAGGGGCTGTTATTCATCTGACGTCAGCAATCGGGAAAAGTGCCTTACAGACTTCCTGGAAAGCAAATTCTTTGAAGACGACAAACAGATCGACGAACAGCATCATTACCGCCGTATCAGTGAGCTGGGACAAAATAGGGTAATTTGCCGTATTTATGCCATCAACGATCGGCGCTACAATGATCCGGAACTGATCTTTAATCCACTTGACGAAAAGGAAATCTAACTATGCCTACAGGTACCGCAAAGTTCTTTAATCAGGAAAAAGGGTTCGGATTCATCCAGCCCGATAACGGCGGCGACGATGTGTTCGTGCATATCAGCGGCCTGCAGTCTTCGGGGCTGCAAACCCTGACGAAGGACCAGCGTGTTGAATACGAAGTCGTCCAAGACTTCAAAAATGGAAAGCTGAAAGCGGAACGCATAAAGCTCCTGGCGAAATAGTCCATAAAAAAGCCCCTCTTTGGGGCTTTTTCTTATTCAAGGTTGGATTGGGCCAAACCATCGACCATGTGGCGAATCATTTCTTTCGCTTGCACGTAGTCGAAGAGGTTGGTCCCGCTAGGCTCACGCACATATTCGGCTGGTGTTCCCTTACTACCGATGGGGTCAAACGAGATACCATTATCCGGATTGAAATTCTTAGGCAGTTTCCAACCAAGAAAGCGTTGTGTCATGTGTTCGATATCGTCTTCTGTTACTGGCATTTTATTCTCCTTCAGTTACCGTGAACCGCACGGCGCGGGTTGTTAAAGGATTGGCAGAGGCTCGCCGCATCCCCCGCTGCCGAGATCATGGCGGTGTAGATACGCTGGCATCCATCAACCCCGCTTATCTTCTCGCCGCAAAGATACGCCGCGCTGTTGTGATATCGTTGCTTCATTGCGGCGTTCAGCATCTTCTCACTAGCCACCCTCGGCACCACCACGAACTCCCCACCCTCAACCTTTGCCAGCAGGGTAAGGGCGCTGGATATTTCGTCACGATAATCAAGCACTGGCGACGTATCGTCAGAGTTTTTCAATCCATTGATCCAATATAAAGCTTCCTGCGCGGTCATAGTAACACCCCCTGATCTGACTTTTTTGCTGTCCTTGGTGCCTTCTCCACATATCGGGAATTGTAATCAGGCCAGAAGAAACCAAGCGCACCTTTGCAGGGCTTTAATTCGCAAGCTTCAGCACTATCCAGCATGAAGCAGTAATCACCGAAAAACCACGGCTGATCGGACAGGCTGACCAGATGCTTGTCGCGTATATGAACGGTATTTATAAGCCTGACTTTGCCGACTATGCCGCCCATCATGGATGCCCACTGTTCACCATTCGGCAATTCTATATCGGGAAAATGATCCTCAATAAACCACAGGGCTTCTTCGTCAAATTTCTTCCCGGCATGTATAAGGAACTCGCCACGATATGTTGTGTCCCAGTCGCGGTTTTCTACGGCCTTATGGCCGTTCACGATCAGCCATGCCCATGGTTGATTTACTGATAGTGCTTTCATCCCTTCACCCCCATCAGCCTGTCGATGATTGCCAAGCCTTCTTTTGCTAATTTCTCAACGAGGTCAGCCGACAAAGTGCCGTACTGGCATCCGATGCTATCTTCTGCGTATTGCGTCAACTTATCAAAAATATCACCGACCTTCCCCAACTCCGCATTATCGTGGGACAGGGCATCCCCCATCTTCGTATCGGCTGCGGTGTTATCCCCCCTCTTGGCATTGTCAGCGGTGAGGGCTTCTAAGGCGCTCTCCGGGTAAATTTGCACTGATCCGGTTTCCAATTCGCTCTCAATGGCGTAACCGATAGGCGTACATGACGCGCTATAAAACCCGACAACATGACCATGCCACTGGCCTTTATTGCCAATCTTGCGAACACGATCACCGAGTTTGAATTTACGATCACCCCCGCCACAATCGCCATTGAGGGCTTGCTCCACAGAATCCTTAGGTTTACCAGCGAGGGCGGCTTTTGCCATTTCCCTGATCTTGACGATGAAGTTTGAAATCCTCTCAATCCGCTGCGGTTCATCGCATTGGACTTTAATAATCATTAAATCTCGCAGGTAGTCTGGTAGCGCGCGATCAGTTATAAATTCTGCCAAACTTTTGTGTACGGTCTGGCAATCACTATCATCCTTGTGTACGGCAGAAGGCGCTTTGTCGGACGCTAACCTATGACGAACTGAATCAATCCTGATAACCGTTGTTTCAAGGATTTCCTTCACTGGCCCGGATGAGAGCACACCGGGCTTTATGTCGGATATAATAGCTTCCAGCGTGTCTATAATTTTTGACAGCGCAACCAGAGCCGCATCCCCCGCTGGCTTTTGCGTGTCCAGCGCGGATTGGAGGATGGTGCGGATTGTCTTCCAAAACGGCAGACTATCTTCTAAGTCCTGTTGTGTGCCTTGTTTATGTATCTGGCTGATATTGCTTTCGACAACTGCCAAAGCATCCCTGATCTGCGATTGTGTCGCGGTCATGATAAAACCTTTCTATTGGGTTCTTTGTGTTCGTGCGGATGTTCCGGATAGCCGCGTAAAACAACTTTGCTGCATCTCACGCACTTATAATAATCGCACCCTGAGATCGTGTACGGGTGCCAAACCCATTCAGTATGGCTTGGCGGCATATACCACCAGTCATGTAGCCCGATCTTGCATAAAAACCTTTTGAACATCTCACTCCCCCTTCGTGTACGGTTGCAGCAACGCGATAGCATCCTCTGCCACTTCGACAACAACGGCATCACCGTCTTTCCCCTGCCAGCCTTCGAGGTATTTCAGAAAATACATAATTTTATCCAGCGTTTTCCTCGGCACCGCCACCATGTCGGATTGCGGGTCTATAACCTTGACTGATTTCCGCAGAGCATTACGCATTACGCCTTGCTCTTCGCTTGATAGGTGGTATTGATCGGAAGGGGTGCGGGTGTTCCAGCGTTCAATTGCTTGCTCAAGAGTTATATCGTCACCGATTACGGTCATTTTCGTACCGCAACCCTCGCAATATATTTCCTCTTTTTTCTGCGAATATCCTCTGTCGCCATGATGGAAAGATGACCATGTTTGATGCTTTGCGTTTCCAGCACAAAACGGACAGGCATCAGGGCAAGGCAGTAAATCAGTGTCGGTCATTTTTTATCCCCTGCAGATAACAAAGACTGCGTCCCATAACGTTGATTATATCCGATCGTCAGGAGCTGGACACAGATGGCGGAAAGTGAAACGCCTTCTTTCTCAGCAGCGGCTTTCAGCTGAAATTTCATATTTGGGTTTGGCAATGTAACCCCAATATAATGAAGATTATTATATTCCGTATGCACGGTGGGGTTCTTGTGACGATACATTATTCCAGCAACCGCTCCCTTGCTTATACCGTGGATATCCGCAATTTCACTGTAAGAATATCCCTTATTGTGAAGATCAAAAAAATTGGTAATCATTTTTTCTCTGTCTTTTTTTTTGCTCATGACTCTTTCCCTTCATAGGTTGCTGAAACGACATTCGGATTGTTGCGCTGGCGATCGATAAAGCGTGACGCCAGGATCTGGGTTGAAAACGGGATCCGTTCAACCAGATCTTCGGCATTCTTTTCCGGCTTGTATTCGATCTTGACGATATGGCGTTCAAGTTTCATAGCGACCTCACTTCTGGGTAGCCGTCATGGATAACACCGTCCAAAGATCGGCCAGATTTCTTTATCGTCTGCTGGTTCACTCCGCCCCATTGTTTGAACAGGAATGGGACGCCTGCCTCCTGGCACTGATCCCGAATGCTGCGAAACCAGTCAGGATTGCTGAACCTGAAATCCGCACCGGATTCCCCGCCTGCTATGACCCAGGAAATTGAATTTCTGCGCGGATGCTGGATCGTCCCCTCGCTATGAGTTCCATCATCACCTCTGGAATCTGTGCATCCGCTGCAGTCCCCATACGGCGATTTAGTCAGCCACGGTCTGATATTCACAGCAGATAAAAGCGGTTCCATGCTCAGGCCGTGAACGACCGCAGGCACAGACAATAAAGACCATATTCGCTTATCTGCTTCCGCTTGATTTTCAACGGTCGTCATAAGCCAAACATTCTCATAACCGTATATCCAGTCCAACGGCAGCATTTTTGCAATATTCTGCGGACGCTTTGTCAGCAGCAACCAGTCAAGATGCGGGGTTTCCCTGATCAGCTGCCAGAGATCTGCGCGCCATTCTGGAAGAATGCTCTTATGGTTGTCGAAGACATCGGCCAGGGAAGAGCAAAAAACACGGTATCTGACGCCATTTTTTTCGGCCTGCTTATTCCATTTTCTGGGAAGATTCCAGTTTTTTTCACCAGTTCTTTTTCTGTCTGCATGAGGCCCCCAGTGCTGGCCGTTGTGGTACCTCGAATTCCATTCAGCTGCATAGCAATTATCGCATGCAGGCGATATTTTCGTGCATCCGAACCACGGATTAAAAGTGTGGTGCGTCCATTCGATTCCTGAATTCTCAGCCATTTTTTTCCCTTTCGATAATAGATGAAACCCTGGTCAGGAATCCATCCTTGACCAACTTGTCCGACAAAAAATCAGGCAAGAGAAATTCTTCCCATAGACCGCGCCGGAAAACAAAAGCGTTCATGTGGCGGTCTCCGCGCTCGGCCTTTTTCACATACCGATGATTGCCATCGACGATCGTTATTTCGTCAGATCCATTTAAAATCCCCCAGGATATAGCGATCGCTGGACGCTGAAGATACGGATTGACCAGGCGTTGCAGGCGCGGATCTTCTATACCGCTGTTCGATCGCAGATAGGCAGCCACCTCCAGATCCAGCGGGAGTGTGGTGGGGATCAACACCTCGCTGAAAAGAGGATCTTTATGGTGCTTAAAGGCAAATTCCGTCATCGTTTCCACCAGGAACGTACGCGATTTATTCGTATCATTTTCAAGATGCGTGAAAATCTGCTGCGGGTTTTTTACCTCAATTCCCAGGACATTCATTCTTTCCCCCATTGTTCAGCCATAGCCTTAGCTATGCCTCTAAAAAATCTTGATCTTTCCTTTTGACGATCTGGCCCAGGAGCCATCCGCCAAACTCTCGCTTCAACTCTGGCAGGTTTTTCAGCCACAAGCGGCCTCAACGGAGGCAGGTTTTTCAGCCACAAGCAAACGGCTTTTGTTTCATTATCTCCAAATTGCCAAGGCTGTATGACTTGATTATGCCGGGGTAGATTTGCATGTTTATGCTGAATAGGATTTTCCACTGCGATTTTTTCTATTTTCGCATCCAGAAGTCTTTTAAAGAAATTTGCCCCGTCATACATTTTTTCCCATCGACCTTCCTGCTCATAAAGCCATCGGACTCCAGAGTTTGCTAGGTAAGTGCAAGGAGGATGCGCGATCATTAAATCCCAATCTTTATCAAGATGATTAAAAATATCGTCTTGAAAATGAAATCTATCATCACCCTCTGTTGGCAATATGTCGCAAGACCACGCATCATGCCCTATTTCTCGGAAAGCGTCCCTGACCATTGCTGAATATTCACAAGCTACAAGAACTCTCATTTTTTTGCCCTTTCCTCGATCCATTTCCTGGACGGCCACCAATGCGTCTCCCTGTCACCGAAGGTTCCGCCCGTGACCATGCTGCGCCAGCCCCAGCGCTTCAGGATTGATTGCATTTGGGGAAGTGGAGCGATGACGACCGGGCGAAATCCGGAGGCGCAGATATCGCTGATCATGGTACCGAATATGCCATTACCCGGATCAGCAGAAATGACGGCGACGATCCGGATCTTGTTCCCGTCCTGGGATATGACGACAGGGCCGTCCCAATCCACTTCTTTCAGCCAGAAATAATCCCCGAAATTCAGGGGCTGATAACCCAGCGCCTCTTCGCGGCGGCGCATGACAACGTCTGGACCGTATTCAGCGCATTCGCTTATGGTGTCCAGAATTTCGTCCAGCAAAGAATCTGGATCGCGTGTCGCATCAATGCAGCGTTTCGGCAAGCATTGCAGGGTGCTGGTACCGTTCGGCATACGACCGTGGTTAATAAAATCAGCTTTCATTTTTAGGCTCTTCTTTCTCGATAATTTCGGAACGCTCCGCATATGGGATGACAAAATCAGGAGTCACCGGGCATTTTATGCGCGCCGGATACATGCCGCTTTTGTCTTCAAAAATTCCCATGCCATCCTCCATCGACAGCAGGATCATTTTGTTTCTCGGCGATCGCGCGTGGCTATATGCTCCCATGATCATGATGACCTCCAGCTTTTGACATGCCTTGCACTGCTTTCTGCTGTGAAGGTCTTATCGATCAAAGGTCTAAGGGCCGTAAGATCAATAAATTCATCCGCCTGCCTGCGGATAGACTCGGCTGCAACGGGCGGATTGGTTTCCTTCGTGCTGATGATCGTGACCTTGACACCCTTGCGCTGCACAGCCTCGATCAGATAGCGGAGATTGCCGTCCCCGGAGAAGATAACGATTTCATCGACCCGGTCGGCCATGTTCATGACATCGACGGCCAGCTCAACGTCCATGCAGCCTTTAACCCGGCTGCGTCCATTCGCGTCGACAAATTGTTTGGCCTCCTTGGACACAACCGTGAATCCATTGAAGTCCAGCCAGTCGACCAGTTTATTCAGGCCAGCATATCCGTCCTCGTCGGCAAGGATCGAGGTGTAATAATAGGCCCGGACGAGATCGTATTTTGCGCGAAAGAAATCGAGAACCTTGCGGAAATCGATATCCATTCCGATCATCTGCGCAGCCGCATGCAGATTGCTGCCGTCGATAAATACGGCTGTTTTATTTGAACGTTCTGACATTTTTCTCAGCTTCCTTGAATGCGTTATGAAGGGTGAGTCCGGCCACCACGACCAGGCTCATGATTAACAGCCAGCTGCCAAACGCAGCCAGGATAATGTGGGTTTCGTAAGTCATGGCTGCGATTCCTCCGCCTGGTCTTCATAGTCAAAAACCAGCGATCCAGGGTTCGAAATGACCGATGCAACTTCCTGATAAATAATGATGGATCTTTCCATTGACTTTGAACATAAGGCGCGCGCTTCTTTTATCGCAGCCTCCTTTGAATCAAAGTCCTCATAATTAAAAGTTCCTTGATCGAACAGCTTAAATTTCATGATTTTTCCTTTCAGGTTTTGGGAAGGGTGGATCCCCGTGCGGGGGACCATTGGGGAGGATATCGCACGGGGATCCTGACGAGCCTTTCGTTACTCGTCCCCATGGATAATAAGCTGGGCCAGGTCATGGCGGAGCCAGTCAAGATAGGCAACCAGCCCCTGAGTCTCATTCTCAACTTCAACCAGTTCGCCATCGTCATCCTCTTTGAAGATTATATTGCCCTGCTCAACGTGCCAGTCGGTGTAACCGACACGATCAGCTGCAGCAATACAGCGTGCCAGATGATCGGCATTCTCTATCGTCCACGTCTTGCGTGGGAGGAGGTGGGGGACTTCGGTGATGGTCAAGGGGAAATTATAGGTCATTTTTATTCCTTTCAAATCGCGTTGTTCAAATCAATGACGGTAAATTGCAGGAAATCCGGCAACATTGCAACCCCATAATTGACCATTTTCTCGCAATTTTTGACGAATGGCGGATTTCAGCCGTTTTTCCCGGGGGCCGATTTGGGGACAACCCTGGGGAAAAGAAATTGCTTGAATCAGTGCATTTTTCAGGCATGCTGATCCAGCTGGTGGGAGTCATGACCCCGCAAGCCCGACCCTCTTTTCTCGTTTTTCCGGAGCCAGTCGGGGCCAGCTGTCAACTTTAAGGAAAAACCGTGTCAAAGTCAGAAAAGCTTCCCTGGATTAAATGGTACCCCGCAGATTTCGAGGCCGAAACAACACTCCGCTTTTGCAGCTGGGAGGCTGGATTCCTCTGGGTCAAATTGCTCGGCCTTATGCATTTCAGCCCCCAGCGCGGGTACCTTTTAAAGAAAAACGGGGAGCCGTATACGGAAGCGGATCTCGTCCAAACGATCAGCGGGGCCACCGAACAGAAGATCCGGGATTGCCTTTTCCAGCTCGAAACGCATGCCGTTTACAGCCGGGATCGGAGGGGGGTTATATATTCCCGTAAGATGGTAAAAGACGAAAAACGCGCCATGAATTTGAAGAAGGAAAAAACGAAATTCAGAGATAAATCGGAGATAAAATCGAGAAAAATCGAAGATAAATCCGACTTAGGACTTGCTGCAACCAACGGAGAAATAAAGGAAATTCCCCACTCGGATAAGCGAAGTGTGGTATATCCAGAGGCCAGAGGCCAGAGGCCAGAGGCTAGAGAAGAAGATAAACAACAACAGCATTCTATGCCGCGAGGCCCCAGCCCGGACACGATGGCTGCTGTTGCTGTTGGAAAACAGATCTCCAAAATCACAGGCTGGGAAAAAGATCCAAACTGGTTCGGGGACTATTCCCGAATCGGTGCCTGGATCGCAGAGGGCTTTGACCCGGACCTCGACATCCTGCCAACAGTTCGCCGGATCATGAGTTCCCGCAAGGACGCCCCGAAGAATTTAAAATATTTCGAGCAAGCGATTGCCGATGCCCACGCTCAACGCCTTCAACCCGTAGCCAAAGGAAACCCAGAAAATGCTCAACGACCTGTTCGAACCTCAACAGCCACCAACACCCTCAGCCGAAGCCAGCGCGCAGACGCAGCCCTCCAACGAGCCATCGACGGCGACGACACCGAAGACGAAGCTTAACACCCCCTGGCACAAGGAACTGAAGCGCCTGCTCCAGCGATCCTTCGATACGCTCAACAGCTACCGCTCGCCCGATGCGCTGACGAACGCCATGTTCGTTTTTTCCGAGACGCTCGACGGGCATGCCATGATCGATATCGCCCACGCCTTCAAGGAATGGACCAAAAACAACCAGGCATTCCCGACCCCCGCCGACATCCGCACCCTGGCCGATCATTCCAAGGCCATGCGTTTGTCCAAGGTCGGCGCATACCTCCCAAAGCGCTGGATCCAGGTCATCCGCGATCTGGACACCAACGAGGTTCTGGCCGAGAATTTGCACCCGCAGGACGCGCTTTCCCCGGTGCAGATATCCAATCAATTTCCCGGCAGAAGGGTTCGAGTCGGCATGAAAAAGGAATAAGACACTGTAATTCAATGATATTTTCAACGTGTTGATTTTCGGAAACGACAGAGGTAATAATAAAACTATGGGAAAGCCAAATGCACCAGCTGCTGCAGCAGCTCAAAAACTTGAATTCCGCGAAACGCGCGAACTCATTCCGAACGCCCGAAACGCGCGAACTCATTCCGAACGCCCGAAACGCGCGAACTCATTCCGACAGTCAGGTCGAAAAGATCGCGGCATCAATCCGCAAATTCAAGTTCCTGAACCCGGTCATCATCGACGGGAGCAACGGGATTATCGCTGGCCATGGCCGCGTACTGGCTGCGCAAAAGCTGGGGATGGAAACCGTCCCGTGCATTCTGGCAGACCATCTGACCGAAGCGGAAAAGAGGGCCTACATGCTGGCCGATAACCGCATAGCCACCGAGTCGGGCTGGGACAAGGATCTGCTGTCCATCGAGCTGTCCGAGCTGCAGGGAATGGATTTTGATCTGAGCTTCACGGGATTTGACGACCTCGAGATCAGCCACCTGACAGCCCCGAAGAATCCTGGTACCGGAGACGATGACAAGGCCCCCGATCTGCCTGTTTCCCCCGTCAGCAAGGTCGGCGATGTCTGGCTGCTGGGCGACCACAGGGTCATGTGCGGCGATAGCACCGAGGACGGTCAGATGGCGATGCTGATGGCTGGCGGGCTTGCTGATCTGGTTTTCACCGACCCGCCGTACAACGTGGCGTACGAGTCCAATCGGCATGTAGGCGGAGAAAACCGCTTCGGGGGCCAGATCGAAAACGACTCGATGTCCGATGCCGAGTTTGACCGCTTCCTGTCTGATGTTTTTGACGTGGCAAAGGACGTCATGCGGCCACTGGCCTGCATCTACGTCTGTCATCCGGACAGCCAGACCGGGCCTAAGCTGGCGTTCGAAAAGACCTTCGGCGAACGGTTCAAGAAATCATCGACCATCATCTGGCTGAAGCAATCAGCAGGCATGGGCTGGCAGGATTACCGCGCCCAGCATGAGCCGATCCTGTACGGCTGGAAAGACGGCAAAGGGTCGCATTTCTACTGCGGTGACCGGGCCAAAACGACCGTCTGGAATATCGGCAGGGATGCTCAGGCCAACTACGTCCATCCAACCCAGAAGCCTGTCGCGCTGCCGCTGGAGGCCATCGAGAACAGCAGCCTCGGCCAGCAGATCGTCCTCGATATGTTCGGCGGTTCTGGATCCACGCTGATCGCTTGCGAGAAGTCCGGGCGCAAGGCACGCCTGATGGAATACGACCCGAAATACGCCGATGTCATCGTGCGCCGCTGGCAAACTTTCACCGGCAAAATGGCAACCCGCGAGAGCGATGGTGCTTTGTTCGATAGCCTTAAACCTTAACCCGATTACGCGAGAATCGAGGCAGAAATGCCCCAGCCCCCTAAAGACCCCAGCAAACCGAAAAAGCCCACGAACCCGAAATGTCTCGCCACGCTGCAGCCTGCTCCGCCTTGGAAAAAGGGCCAATCAGGAAACCCAAAAGGTAAGGCCAAAGGTACGCGTAACCGCGACACCATCCTCCGCGAAATGCTGGCCCTGACCCTGAAGAAAAAAGGCGCAGACGGCAAAATGGCCGATGTCGAGCATCCCCTGGACCCGAGCCGGAAATCGATCACCGTGGAAGAGGGCATCAATGCCGCCTTGGTCAATCGCGCGCTGAAGGGCGAAATACGCGCCATCCAGGAAATCCAGGACACCCTGTACGGCAAGATCAAGGAAACTAAAGTACTTGAGAACCCCGATGGATCCGCGCTAAAAATGTCCGCAGGCCTGAACGCCGAGCAGGCGGGTAAAGCCTATTTCGCCATGATCGCTGCTCTCAAAGAAGGGGAAAAGAAATGAGAAACAGAACCGCATCCACCACCGTATTTTCCGTGAAGGACGCCGTACGCTTGCGCCATCAAGGGGTGAAGGATTTTATCGCCACAGATCCTAAGCTGCTGCCCGGACAATGGTACCACCGGAACAATCCCGACAAGATCAACGAAATCAGCATCGGCAAGACATGCTTCGGAGGTGCGCGATGAACGCCGTCTGGGATTGGGTCTTGATACTGATGATCGCCGGAACGAATGTCGTCGTCCCAGGAGACAAGGGGATGCTTCTGCCATCACAGCAGGCCTGCATCCGGGCTGAAGCACAGGTCCAGAAGAGAGCCAGCCACGTCAATGCCATCTGTGTCAAAAGATCCACGAAAGAAGTCTTTGACGTCTTTCCCATTAACGGCTAAAAATATTCCTGCGATCTGGGCGTAGCGCTCCGAGGTAAGAGGGTGACGGGTAAAACCGTTGCCCTCTTGCTTATTGTGGCAATTGCCAGGAATCTGTATCTTTAAATCATGCAATGGCCTCCGGATTTTTCTAAAGAGTTTTATCGACGCGCGCGCTTGCTGGAATTGCTGACCAGTGACGAGGCTGCAATGGCGCAGGCGATGGATTACTATCGATCCGGCTGGAAGGGCTGTGTGGCATTCATCAACGATTGGTGCATGACATACGACCCCCGTCAAAAGTCCCCCGTCCCCAAAACGATGCCGTTTAACCTTTTCCCCCGTCAGGAGGAATTGGTCCAGTTCCTGTACGAATGCTACGTCGACGGCGAAGACGGCTTAATCGAGAAATGCCGGGATATGGGTGCCACCTGGGTATGCGTTTGCTTTTCCGTCTGGCTGTTCTTGTTCGTGGAAGGCGTGTCGATCGGCTGGGGATCCCGGCGCGCCAATCTGGTCGACGAGCTGGGAAACCCCGACAGCATATTCGAGAAGATGCGTATCGTCCTCCGCAGCCTGCCGCCGTTTTTCCTGCCAGAAGAGTTCGACATGGAAAACGATGCCCCGAGTATGAAGATCCTCGCGCGCAAAACCGGGGGTAACATCGCCGGGGAAACCGGGGACCAGATTGGCCGTGGCGGTCGTTCGACGATGTATTTCAAGGACGAGTCAGCCCACTATGAACGCCCTGAGAAGATCGAGGCGGCGCTGGGGGACAATACGGACGTCCAGATCGACATTTCATCCGTCAATGGTACCGCCAACGTGTTCTATAATCGCCGGAATGCGGGGGAAGAATGGGAACCTGGCAAGGCCATGCCGAAGAAAAAGACCCGGGTGTTCATCATGGATTGGCGGCACCATCCAGGGAAAACGCAGGAGTGGTACGATGCGCGCCGGAATAAGGCCGAAGAGGAGGGCATGCTCCACCTGTTTGCCCAGGAGGTCGATCGGGACTATGCGGGGGCCGTGGATCGCGTCATCATTCCTGCCCAATGGGTCAAGGCCGCAATCGATGCCCATGTGAAATTGAAAATCCCGGTCGAGGGCATCAAGTCGGCCATGCAGGACGTGGCGGATGGCGGCGGCGACAGAAACGCCCTGGTCATGCGGCACGGGATTGTCTGCTTTTATGCCGATCACTGGGGCGGTGAGGCCGGGGACGCTGCCCAGCGCGCGGTACCGGAGTGCCTGGAGAACGGGATCAAGGAGCTGTATTACGATTCAATCGGGGTCGGGGTCGGCTTCCGCGTCGAGGTCAGCCATATGCGTGAAAACGGGACATGCCCGGAAAGCCTGCCGCTTTACCCCTGGAACGCAGGCGCAGCCGTCCTGGATCCCGACGACCCGGTTATCCCCGGAGACAGCCGATCGATCACGAACAAGGACCAGTACGGCAACCTGAAAGCCCAGGCATGGTTTCGGACCCGGACCAGATTTTACAAAACCTATCAGGCCATAACCAAGGGAAAGAAATTCCCGCCCGACGAGCTGATCAGCATTTCCAGTGAAATCAAGTGCCTGGAGAAGCTGGTCCGGGAGCTGTCCCAGCCAACCCGCAAAAAGAACGGCGAAGGGAAAACGATTGTCGACAAGGTGCCGAATGGAGCCAAATCCCCGAACCTTGCTGATGCTTTTGTCGCTGTGTATAATCCCTGCAGAGAGATCAGCATTTTTGACGTGGTCTGACAGCAGGAAAGGAACGGGATTCAATGTCCGAACGTACTGGGAAAGAGCTTCAGATCAGAAACGATGAGCAGATCCTGAACAGCCTCGGAAATCTTGCGTCATCCCTGACAAATTACGGGCTTTTCCCGATGGGGGGATATGGTACCCAGCTGTCGCAGGCCGATACCATGTGGATCAATAACCGCTGGTACCTCATTTCCAATATGCGGCAGATGATCTCGGAAATGTACGTCGAGCATGGAATCGTACAAACCTTGGTCGATCAGCCCGTCGACGATGCCTTCCGCAGCGGGGTTGTTCTCAAATCCGGACAGCTCGACCCGGAAGATCTTGAAAAGCTGATGGACTTCTGCGAACGCCGTGGCGTATTTCGTTCCATCATTCAGGCAGCTAAGTGGGCGCGCCTGTATGGCGGCGGGGCAATCCTGATCATTACAGACCAGGATCCGCGCACACCTCTGAACCTAAAGGCCATCAACGAAAAGACGCCTATCGAATTCAGGCCCGTCGATATGTGGGAGCTTTACCACAACAGGCTTAACCGTGAGGGCGACATCGACCCGCAGGACGAGGAGTTCCTGGACTCGGATCAGCCTTTTGATTATTACGGCCACAAGATACATCCTTCCCGCGTCTATAGGTTCTTCGGAAAAGAGCCTCCTTCATTCATTCGTCCGCGACTGCGGGGCTGGGGAATGTCTGTCTTGGAAAAGGTCGTCCGGACATTCAATCAGTACCTCAAGAACCAGAACGTCATTTTCGAGCTGATGGACGAAGCAAAGATCGACGTCTATCGCATGAAGGGATTTAACGAGGCCCTGCTGACGGCTGGTGGCACCCAGAGGGTATCCAATCGCATCCAGCATGCGAACATGATCAAGAATTATAACAGCGCTCTGACCATGGACATCAACGACGAGTACGAGCAGAAGGAAATGACCTTCACGGGTCTGGCCGAAATGCTGGTCCAGATCCGCCAAGGGCTTGCAGCCGATCTGAAAATGCCAATAACCAAGCTGTTCGGTATCAGCGCAGCCGGGTTTAACGCTGGAGAGGACGACATCGAGAATTATAACGCCATGATCGAGGGCGAGATCAGAGGCCCGATCAAGTATCAGGTCATCGACATTGTGACCATCGCCTGCCAGAAAGTCTTCGGGTTCATGCCGGATGATCTAAAGCTGGAATGGCCGTCCCTTCGCATCCTGCCTGCTGACCAGGAAGAGGTCGTTAAAAATCATGAATTCAACCGGATCATGGCGTCTTACAATTCCGGCCTGGCCGAGGGAAAGGAAGCAAAGCAGGCCATAAACCTCGGCGGTCTGTTGCCGATCGAGCTGGATGAAAGCACGGACGCGCTGCCACCTGTCGAAGGAGACTATCTGGTTGGCGGCGGCGACGAGGTAGAGAACAGCAAGGACGAGAAAGAAAAGACCATTGTCCATGTATACGATGGCAAGGGCCGTAAAGTAGCAACCCGGGTGGAATAATGAAACGCGTCGAAGTCGAAGGCGATGTCCTTGAATTTCCCAATGAGGTAACTGACGAGCAGATCGATCGGGAAGTGAAAAAGCACCTGAAGATCCAGCCGAAGGTCGATCTGCCAGATCCTAATCCCCTGCTGAAGGAAACGAACAAGGCTATTTCGGAGGGTTTTAAAAAGCAGCTAGACGCCATAAAGGCCGCTGGCGTTGCCATGAAGGCAGCCGATCTGACCCCGCACCTGGATGCAATCCGTGAAGCGATCCGGTCCATACCGAAGCAAGACGACAAGAATATGGTCGCCTGGATGGCCAAAATATCAGCTCAGATCTCTGCCATTAAGCCTGCTGACACCCGCGCTCTGGAAAAGAAAATCGACGATCTGTCAGCCAAAATAGACAAGCTCATAAATGCCGTATCGTCTGAAAAGGTCATCGTGCGCGACAAAGACGGGCGACCGATCGGAGTAAAGGTGAAAAATGGCAGATAGATATTGGAGGGGCGGAAGCGGTACGTGGAATGGTGTCAACACGACGAACTGGTCAACCACATCTGGGGGCGCTGGCGGCGCATCGGTTCCAACTTCTGGCGATAATGTTTTCTTCGACGCGAACAGCACTGGAACGTGCACGATTGCTGGTACCGTCCCCTGCGCCAATCTGAACTGTACGGGATTCACGGGGACCATCGCCCAGACAGGAACAACGGTCATTCAGGTGTACGGAAATCTGACGCTCGTTTCGGGAATGACGTACAGCCCGGGCGGATCTGCTTATATCGAAATGGCCGCGACCACGACAGGCAAAACGATCGACACAGGATCGAAGAACACAAATATAAGATTCAGCGGAATTGGCGGCGAATGGATACTTCAGGCCAATGCAAGCTCAAGTGTTCTTTGGGATCTGCGCGCCGGGACTCTTGATACCAATGGGTTCACGTTTACAGTGGCCGGTTCAAGTTCACAGTTCATCACCACGAACGGAACGGACACAAAGGTTCTGAATCTCGGATCATCGACAATTGCTATGGGGAATCAGACTGCGACACTAGATCTCACTGGATCAAGCCTGACAGTGAACGGATCCGGCGCATCTATAACGTCCACCGCGACCAGCGTCACCCAGAATATTCGACTGGGAGGAAACAGCTTCCTTTCATTCTCAAGCTCAACACTGACGACTGGCTCTATCATAATAACGGGAGACAATACGTTTGGGACGCTGAATATGTCAGCGGCGTCTAGCGTTTCAACCGGATCGTATGTCCTAGGCGGAAACCAAACAGTCACTGGCACATTCACCCTGAGCGGCGGCGGGACCGACACGCAGCGCATTCTACTGACATCTGATACCCCGGGAACTCAAAGAACAATCACGGCAGCAACTGTTTCTGCTGCACGATGCATAATTCAGGATATGGTCGGCGCAGGCGCTGGGAACTGGAATCTGTCGGCCATCACAGGCGGATCAGGTGACGGCGGGAATAATTCCGGCATTACCTTCACGGCTGCGGCAAGCCAATATTGGGTCGGGGCGGCGACCACATGGACTACAGCGGGCAGATGGGCAAGCTCTTCAGGTGGCACCGGAGGAACGGGCCGCGTCCCTCTTCCACAAGATACGGCGATATTCGACGCCAATTCATTCGGTGCAAACGGCGGCACCCTGTCAATGTCAATTGGCTATGTATCAAACATTGATATGTCGGCAATCGTCAACACCGTGACAGTGAACAGGGCTACAAACGTGATGCGATTTTTTGGCGACATGATCTATAGCAACAATGTCACGCACTCGGGAACAAACACTGCAAGATATTTCGGAAGAGGAACGATTTATCTTTCCACGGGAACAAACCCGATTACTACCCCTGTGATTGTGAACATGCCAGCCAATGACGTTCTGTATCTTTCATCGGACGCATATTTCGGGTCTTCTTTTGCTGTTGACACTGGGACATTCGATAGTGCCGGATTCGATATCAACACAAATAACCAGCTCCAGGTTGTGAACGGAACTGTCTATTTCGACGAGATCATTGGTTCAGCGGGGGCATTAATTACCGCTGCCAGTGTATCGACTGCTCCGACGATTACATTGAGAGGCCCGGTAAATCTGGCTGCTGGTTCTAATTCAACGTTTGGCAGCACCCCCAGAGATAACTACAACATGTACGTCAATGATAATGTCGTCATAGGAAGCAACCTGAATTTCAACGGCGGAAGAATTACAGTAAAAGAAGGAAAGAGCCTGTCGGCTGCAAATATTTACATCGCTGGAGCATCTGGCGCTGGTGGCAGCGGTGGGGGCCTTAAGCTGATTGGTCGAGGAGGCCTGGTCTAATGTATCTCGGTGATTTCCCAGTCGGCGGTGTAGTCGATTTCAATTTCACATCACGGCAATTTACAACAGGTCAGCCTTTTCTTCTGGCCGGAACGCCTTTGGTCCGGGTCTATAAATCCAGCGGCACGACCGAAGATGACAGCGGAATAACCCTGACGACAGACTTTGACTCGGTCACGGGCCTCAACCATGTGACCATTGATCTCAGCGCAGACGGGACATTCTATGCGGCAGGCAGCGAATGCTCGATCGTTCTGACGGCTGGTACCGTTGACGGCGTTTCTGTGGCCGGTGAAACCCTGGCCCATTTCAGCATCGAGCGGGCAGGCGGCGTCCTCGCCCTGGCAAAAGGCGCGAATGGATTTACAGCGATCAAAGACGCCGTCGACGACACGCCTGGTCTGGTTTGGGACGTGGATTATTCGGGACACCTTACCCCGGGAAGCTTCGGAAACGTGGTTGCAAATCTGCCAGATGCAGCGACAACTGCTTACACGGTTTGGCAGGCAGATCCGGCAGGCTGGTCCTCTTCCCCCGACACCTTTGGAAAGCTGGCGATTGATACTTACGTGACAGCAGCCCTGATTAAGCCTGTAACCGACAAGCTCGACACAGCAATGCAGCTGGACGGGATCGTTTATCAGTTTACCGCAAACGCACTGGAGAACGCTCCGTCCGGAGGTCTGACAGCAGCTGACGTGTGGACATACGGAACCCGCGAGCTGACAGCAGGAACCAATATCGTTCTTGCCAAAGGAACCGGAATTACCGGGTTCAATGACCTGAGCAGTGCAGACGTCGAGGCGGCGGCAGATGCAGCGATCCTGGCTGCAGGCGTTGACCCGACTGTCATGGGACGCCTGGACATTGCTGTTTCAACCAGGCTGGCATCCGCAAGCTACACGACCCCGCCAACAGCAGCAGCAAACGCAGAGGCTCTCCTCAAGTACGACATGTCTGCAATCACAGGCGAAGCCAGCAGATCTCCGCTGAATGCCCTGCGCATCCTGCGAAACAGAATGTCAACGGAATCCGGCGACCTGGTTGTTTACAAGGAAGACGACACGACCGAGGCATGGACGGCAGCCTTGACGACAAGCTCCACGGCGATCCCGATTACCGGAACGGACCCGACATAGAAAATGGCAGGCGGATTTAGATCCCTTATAGGAAAATGGATCGGGGGACTCTCATTTCCCCGACCGAAGCCGGGATTTAGGGGAGTGTTGGGATTTTGGCTGGGGGGCCTCAATGCTCCATCTGAACCAGCACCCCCCAAACGCGGCCTTTATGTTACCCAGGAATACCTACGGAAACTGGAAGAGCTGAAGAAAAGCTTTTTCCAGGAAGTGAAACGGGAACGGCGCGCCCCCAGGATCAGGTACGTCGAAGATCCAGCGCCATCCCCGGTTCCGAAAATGGTGGCCGCACAGAAGACGATTGCGAAGCCAGCGGTGAATTATTACGATGAGGAAATCGAAATCATTCTGCTGGAGATCCTATGAAGGCGATCAAGGCCCTTCCCGTCCGGGATAAAGACTACCGCGCCCTGGAACGGGAAATTAATCGCATCTATTGGGAAGTGATTTACAAGCCACTGGTGGCGGCTCTCCAGGTACCCAAAGCCGAAATAAAGAACGCCAAAGCCCCACTGTATATCCGCAGGCCGATCGTCAATGCTGACCAGATTATTGAATGGGCAAGATCCCAGGGGATTAAATCAACCCTGAAGGCTGAAGATCTGCACGTTACAATTTGCCATTCTCGGGCTGGTGTCGAGGCAAAAGACATAGAAAAGGCAAAAGGAACGATCGCTATAAGCCAGAAATCCGGGCGCCTTGTTACCCGGCTGGGAGACAAGGGTGCTGTGGTTCTGATGTTCCAATCCTCTGTTCTTCAGACCCGGTGGTTGGAATTGATCGAAAAGCATGGCGCATCCTGGGATTACGACAGCTATCAGCCTCATATCACCCTGACATACGATGCAAAAGACGTCGATGTAACAAAAATCACTCCGTATCCAGGCCTGATCATCCTTGGCGATGAAATTCATGAGAAGCTGGTCTCGTCCTGGAGGCATAAGATTACCGAGCTGATTAATGCCCAGGGCGATGCGCTCGACCGGGCCATCGTCAATGGGACGGTTTATCTTGAGAATGGTATTTTTAAGGGAAATTTCACCGCAGCCATAAGCCGGGATCTTAAATCCATGGGGGCCACGTTCAATCCAAAGTCAAAGACATGGTCATACGCAGGCGTCCTCCCTGCCCATATTTCAGTCTCGCTGGCCACGTCTGAAATGCAATATACCGCCCTTCGCAAGCGCGTCATAAACGCCCTGGATAATATCGATATCGGGAAAATCGACAGGCTCTCCAGGGTGCGGCAGCTGTTCGGAATAGAGATCGAAGCGCTGGATAAGGAATTTAAAAAGGCCGTCAAATCGATAACGATTCCGCCAAATCTGACCCCCGGCACCGTGGCGGCACTGTCTGCTGACTGGTCTAATAATCTGGATCTTTACATCAAGAAATGGGCAGCCGAGGACATCTTGGCTCTTCGCCAGCAAGTCCAGGACAATGCTTTCGCCGGACGGCGCGCATCATCAATGGTTCAGGCCATCCAGCACAATTATGGGGTTTCCAAAAATAAAGCGAAATTCCTGGCGCGCCAAGAAACCAGCCTGCTCGTGTCAAAGTATAATCAGAACCGCTTTCAGGAGATTGGCAGCTTCGGCTATCGATGGTCAGGCGCAATGGACGAGCGAGAAAGGCCGGATCATAAGGCATTGGAAGGTGAAATCTTTTCCTGGTCGGAGCCTCCGGTGGTCGATCTTAAAACAGGCCGTCGATGCCACCCTGGAGAGGATTACGGCTGCCGCTGCATCCCGATTGCGCTGTTCAACTGACCATTTTCACCGACTCACGAAAATGGTCCGAGACCCCCGTCCTTGTGGAAATTAAATTTTTAATATACTCTCTGGGGGTGTAAGGGGCTTTTCCGCATGTCAGGCACTGAAATTTCGAACGCTAGTCAGTACGGAAAGATTTATTACGCGCGCCATATGGTGCCGGGTCTGTGTGGCTATGAGGATGAAACAGTCCTGGTCAACGCAGATACCATGAAGCGTATGGCCCCCACCTTTGACGGAAAGCCGATCTACGTCCTTCACGACAATCGAACAGAGGAAGAGCGCGTCCGCACCCTGCAGGAAACCGCTCACGGCTATGTTACCGAAACCTTCTACAACGAGCTGGACGGCTGGCTATGGTCCAAAATGGTCCTGGTCAATGACGATGCCCTGGCAGCGATCGGAGAAGGCTGGGCAGTATCGAATGCTTACGTCCCCTTGGAGTTTGGAGAGGGTGGCCTGCACAACAACCTTCCCTTCGATCGCCAGATCGTAAACGCCAAATTTACCCATCTGGCCCTGGTCCCGAACCCCCGGTACGAGGCCGCTTGTGTAATGACCCCCGATGAGTTTAAGATTTACCAGGAAAGAAACCGCGAACAACTGAACGAACTTCGCAACAGCAAAACTGAAAAGAAAGGCTACATCATGAAATTGTTCAAGACCAAGAAAGAGGAAGTCAGCACGGTTGACGCGGACACCCTCGTCGAAATGACAAACGCCAAGGGCGAAGTCGTGGAAATGACCGTCCAGGAAATGGTAAACGCCGTTGAGGCTTCCATGAAGGCCGAAGACGAGAAGAAAAAAGGACAGGCAAAAATCAAGGTCGGCAGCAAAGAAATGACCTTGGAAGAGCTGGTCAACGCCGTCGAAAAGCTGAACGCCAAGAAAAACTCTGACGATGAAAAGGAAGAGAAGGACAACGAGGCGGATGAAGACGACGAAATGGATAATGAATCCGACAAAGAAGAGAAGGACAACGAAGACGGCGAAAAGGATGAAAAAGACAATTCGCTCGGTGACGTCGATCACTTCAAAGAGCTTTCCAATGCCAACAAAAAAACTGGCGTAGGCAAGAAACATCGCATCGAAAACAACGCCACAAAGCTGCAGCGCGGCCAGTCCCGCTACGGCACAACCCACTAATATCCAAGGCAAGAGGAAAGGAACCTAAACCATGGTATTGAATCCCAACCAGTTCTCCCAGACCCCTGAAGTCGGCTATCTCGACCTTCAAACTGGCCTGAACAACGTGATTTCCTGCGTTCATAAAGCAGGAGAAGCAACCGCCCTGGTACCGGGCCAATCTGTGAAGCTGGTTGACAGCTACACCCCAATCCCTGCCGTCGAGGCCTGCGATGCAGACACCGAGATTGCATGGGGCTTCGTCGTTCGAAACCTGAAAGACGCTGATTTCCCGGCAGATGCTCGTCTGGAAGTCGCTCGTGCTGGTACCGTCATGTTCTTGACTGCTGGCGCAGCGATTGCCCGTGGCGCGAACGTTTCGTACCAGGTGGCAACAGGTAAAGTCATCACGCAAGCGACCACTGACACGATTTCCGGTCAGGCTCTGGATAAGGCTGCTGCTGATGGCGATATCATCCGCGTTATCATCAACCCGGCAGCGGCCCCGGCTTAATCCGGTCCCAATCTGTGAAAGGAACAAAAAACATGTCTAAATTTGAAGTTCTCAACAGCAAGGGCAGCCCGGTTATGCTGACAAGCCAGGAAGCGTTCCTTGCGCGCAATCTCCAGCGTCAGTACGAAAACATGAAGCCCGGTCTCCCCGGCTTTGAAAAGCACAACGCCCTGGCATACGATATCGACATCACCAGCCTTACACAGCTGATCAAGTCGGTAACGGAGCAGAAGTTCTACGAGGTAAACTTCGCAAACTATGTTCCGGTCGTGGTCGGTGAAGGCGCATGGTCGTCCCAGCTGGTCAAATACCGCAGCTTTGACGTTGCGGATGACTTCGAGACAGGTGTGCTGAATACCGGAACCAGCCATGCGAAACTGGCCTCCGTCAGCACAGCCGTTGACGCCGTCTACACCCCGGTCGTGAACTGGGCGAAGGAAATCACCTACAGCATCATTGACCTGATGCAGGCTTCCCGCTCGGGTAACTGGGATCTGGTTTCCTCCATGGAGAAGGCGCGCTACCGCAACTGGTCCCTGGGCCTGCAGCAAGTAGCGTTCTGGGGTTCCACGGTGGTTCCGGGTGTCAAAGGTCTTCTGACCTTGGCAAACGTAAACTCCAACACTGCTCTGATCACGAAGAAAATCTCTTCGATGAACGCGGCAGAGTTCCAAGCCCTTCTGGCCGGACTTCTGGAAGCATATCGTGCAAACGCAAGTCGCACGGCAATGCCTACAGCCTTCTACATCCCGGAAGACGATTACAACGGTCTGGCATCGTCTGTTGACGAGACCTACCCGCTGAAATCACGCCTGGAGCGCCTGCTGGAAGGCCTGCGCCTGATGACACAGAATCCGAATTTCAAGATTCTGCCATGCGCTTACGCGATCAAATCCGTAAACGCTTCCATCACAGGTCTGAACAAAAACCGTTACGTCCTGACCAATTACGATGAAGACAGCATCCGCATGGATCTGCCCGTGGACTATACCAACACGATGCAGAACACGCTGAATGGCTTCTCGTTCCAGAACGTAGGCTACGGCCAGTACAGCGGTGTCGTGGCTTACCGTCCCGCTGAAACGCTGTACTTCGACTGGTCGTAAGGAGGCCCTGAAATTGACTAAAATCAATCTGTTTAATAAAGGCGAACGCAAAATCATCACTGCTGAAGGCGATCTTGAACCGAAGGGTCACAAGACGTTTTCTGCGGAGCTGGCCGAGCGTTTGCTTTCCCTCTACCAGGGCGAAGTAGTCCGCCATAACGACGATGTTGTCGAGGGTCCTGAAGATCAGGAAACCGAAGACGGCGGCGATGGCACCGACGAAACGTCCTCAGCCACGGAGCTGAAAAAGCTGAAAAAAGATCAGCTTCAGCAGCTTCTGGTCGACGAGGGAATTGCCTTTGAAACCGATGCCAATAAAGACCGCCTGATCGAGCTGTATCTTGCAGCCAAGGGCGAGTCCGATGGCACCGATGAAACGTCCGAATAAAAGCCAATGATGGGAGATCGCAGTGGATCTAAGTACGATTACAGTCGCAGACTTTAAAGCGTATTTCCGCCGCGATTTCCCATACCTTCCTGTATATTCAGACACAAAGCTCTACAATATCGGTGCCAGGGTTTATTATCCTGACACCGAATTGTTTTACGACTGCACGGAGAACGGGGTAACTGATGTCCCGCCGACGACAGATCCGGGTCCGTGGGTTCTGGTCTCCGACGACATCGACAATTACGTCTTGGACGAAGACATCGATAAGGCCTTTGGCGAGGCCGAAATCAACCTTAACCAAGACCTGTTTGGCACCGATGCTCAGATCCGGATTGGATACCTGTATCTCAGCGCCATGTATCTTGTTCATGATCTGCGCGCGGCCCTGCGCGGTATCGCTGCGGGTGCAAATTTTACCGTGTCGGCAAAGTCTGTCGGCAATGTTTCGGAGTCCTATGCGATCCCGCAGGCCTTTATCGACAACCCGATTTATCAGATTTACACACAATCGCCGTATGGGCTGAAGTATCTGTCTCTTGTCCTTCCCCAGCTGGTCGGTAATGTCGGCGCAGTCGCGGGAATGACGCACCCATGAAGCAAACCAAAATCACCATGAACCTTGATGGATTGCACAGTATGGTCGAACAACTGGGTAAAACATATGTGACAAAAGTCGGAATTTTAGGGTCAACAAATGCCAGAGATGACGATGACGACATGGGAAACGCCGACATCGGGATTATTCACGAGCTTGGCAGCTTGAGCGCAAATATTGAGGCTAGGTCTTTCCTTCGTATGCCACTTGATCTTAAGAAAAAAGACCTGATGAAAGTTTTTGATACAAGTTCGATGAAAACAGCGATGGAGGTCGGTGACTTTAAAAAAGCTCATGCCTTACTGGGAGTCAAAGCAGAGGAAATTATTTCCGAGGCCTTTTCTTCTGGCGGTTTTGGTCAATGGAAAGATATCAAAGAGGCAACGAAGAAGGCTAAGGGAAGCAGCGCAATACTTATTAACGAGCGGGAACTCCAACGCGCAATCACGTCAGATGTTGTAAAGAGGAATGAAATTTGATGCCGCCTAAGCCCCTCAATCAGATTTCGGGAATGCCCCAGATGAGCGCCGCCTTTGAAGGCTGGACCACAAATCTTATTCTGAAGCTGGTCACCCAAACAATTACGGACGGCTTTGTAACAGACACCACGACCGATCTGAATGTTTTCGGCACCTGGCAGCCATTATCCCCAGAAGAAATCGCCCTGAAGCCGGACGGCCAGCGTTCATGGGAGTGGATCGATCTGCACATCGAGGGCAGCGTTCTCCTGTTTGCCACGAACGACCGGGTCATGTACGGCGGCCTAAAATACAAAATTATGGCTGTGAAGGATTACACCCTGAACAATTACAGCGAGTACCACCTGGTTCTGGATTATCAGGAATGATCGACAATCGATTGGCCGAGCAGATATTGATTGGGGTCATCGCGGCAGAAATGTCGATCGATGCAGCCAGGAATATATGGGTCAGAGACCAGAACCGAAAAATCCCAAACGACGAAGACCTTTACATTATCGTCGGAACGGTCGACTCCTCATTCATTGCCAGCAAATCAGAAATGATTGAAAGAGTCACGGCGGGGCCTGATCCGGTCACTCAGCAGATTGAAGTCACAAGCGTTCAGCTGCGCGAGAACATCCAAATCGACGTTTTGTCACGGTCAAACTCAGCGATTATCCGGCGCTGGGAGGTTATTGCAGCCCTCCGCAGCATAAGAAGCCAGCAGGCGCAAGAAGCCAATTATTTCAAGATTTTCCCGCAGCCTTTGACCTTCGTAAACTCAGCGATCGCCGAGGGCGGAAGCCAGCTAAATCGTTTCACCCTGTCTTTCCCATGCTTCGTATGGTATAGAAAAGAAAGGGTTTTGACGCCAGACGGCGACAACTATTACGATGATTTCACGACTCGCGTGGACGACGAAAAGACAATCGGCACCGAGAATGGTATTTTCGAGTTCAGCATATCAGCAGAGGAATAACAAAAATGTCAGTTCTCCCTATCAGCAATATCATTAACGTTACGATCACAAACACCCCGTCTGGACTTGCGGAGCGCAACGTTAACACCGTGGCGATCTTAACGAATGACGCCCCGAACAACTTCGACGTTTACCGGGAATATATCAGCGCTGCCCAGGTTGCAGCCGATTACGGTACCAGCAGCAAAACAGCGCAGATGGCGAATGCCATTTTTGCCCAGACCCCGAATATCAGGACCGGAAACGGAAGCCTGATCATTATTCCTCTGATTGCTGCCGTATCAGCGACACGGGGAGATTTCGCAACAGCGAACATTTCAGCCAACCTGAATGACATTCTGGCTGTTACGAGCGGGGATATCCGAATCACGGTCAATGGCGTTAATTACGACCTGACACAGCTGAATTTCTCTGAATGCCTCAGCTTTGCGGACGTGGCCGAGGTTATCCAGGGACGCCTTGTAGACGCGACTGTAACGGCAATTTCCAACGGCCTGCGGATATACAGCAAAAAGGTCGGATCTTCGTCCACAGTCGCCTTGGCGGCGGTCCCGGGCGGCACAGGAACGGCTCTGAACGGTTCCGGGTATTTCAACGCAGCTGGAGGGACGGCGGCATCGGGTGCCAACAGCTCCGGTGAAACGATACTGCAGGCGATCGCCAGAACAGAAGGCGCTGTCGGCTATGTCGGAATGATGACGACCCTCGATCTGGAAGACGCCGCTTTCGCTGCCATCGCTACGGGCGTCCAGGCGATGGACAAAATGTTCTTCCATCACTTCGCATCGACGCAGGATATCGCAGGCGCAGCAACGACGAACAAAAACGCCAGCAACACAAAAACAAGGCCGCTGCTGTACACCGCAGGACTGGACGAGGCAAACCTGATGAAAGCGGCATATGTTGGCCGTGCATTCAGTGTCAATTTCACGGGCAGCTTCACCAGCCAGACCATGAACCTCAAGGCCTTGGCCACAATCACCCCAGACCTCGGCATCAATCAAACGCTCTATGGTCAGGCGGACACAGCCGGTATTGACCTGTACGTTTCCTATGATGGCGTACCGTCTGTCTACAGTACGGGCGGAAATGACTTCTTTGATAACCCGTACTCTGATCTGGCCCTCAAGTTTGCCCTGGAAACGGCTGGCTTCAACTTCCTTCGCCAGACGAACACAAAGGTGCCTCAGACAGAGGCTGGTATGAACGGGCTTAAAAATGCCTACGCTCAGGTCTGCGAAAGATTTGTCCGTAACGGATGCATAGCCCCCGGGGCCTGGACATCATCTGAAACCTTCGCTGACCCGCAAATCTTCAAAAACAACATTCTGATTCGCGGGTACTACATCTACAGCTTGCCGATCGTCCAGCAATCTTCTGTGGAGCGTGAAGATCGCAAAGCCCCCCTGGTACAGATTGCCGTCAAGCGCGCTGGAGCCATCCACACCAGCGATGTCATTGTCCTGGTTAATGATTAAGGAGATCAATAATGGGAACTTTTACAGTCACTTCCGCCGACACCCTGACCTTGAAAGATCGCGTTTTCACCGACTTCGCTGATGACGATGTAACACAAATCACGTTTCCGAATGACGCCGTCACCATGAAGACGGGGAAAAATCGGAACACGATTTATGCGAAAAACGAAACAGGCAACAACGCAAACCTGGTTCTTCGTCTTGTAAGGGGTTCAGCTGATGACCAGTTCATGCAGGCAGAACTCGCCAAGATGGAGCAGGATTTCGTCTCAATGGGCCTTTTCAAGGGAGAATTTGTCAAACGCATCGGCAACGGAGAGGAAGGGGCAAATAACGTTGTGCGCGATGTTTACACCCTTCTGGGTGGCGTTATTGTCCGCCGCGTCGATGGCAAGGAAAACCTTTCTGGTGATACGTCCCAGGCTGTGTCGGTCTATAACATGACCTTCGCTCAAGCCCAGCGCATCATCCAGTAGCATAGCCTCTCCCAATATGGAACGGACTTCCCCCGGTGTAACAGCCGGGGGTTTTTTCGTGCTATGCTCTGTGGTATCCATAGGAATGCGCAATTAACAGGAGTCTGAAATGGAATTTTTTGCCCCGTCTGAAAAGAAGGTCGTTATCAATATCGCGTCGATCGAGGAGTCTATGGCTTTAAAGGACGCGATTGTCTCTGAGTTTGCCCGATCAGGAATAAAGATCGACGTGGCTTTGGAGAGCCTGAACAGCGCTTCGGATATTGATTTCGACGTGGCCAGCATTGCGCGCCTGGTTGCCCTGATAGATTCATCCCCGGTTGTCAGAGACAGGATCCTGGATTGCCTGAAAAAATGCACTCATGACCGGGAAAAAATCACCCTTAAGACCTTCGAACCAGAGGACTACAGGCAGGACTACTATCCGGTTATGATGCAGTGCCTCAAGGTAAATCTTGCCCCTTTTTTCAAAGGTCCGCTTTCCAAGTTTGCTCCCTTCCTGCGGGCCTACCAATCTCGGATGCAGAGCCTATCAGAAAACCAGAAATCATCGTCACCGATCAGCTCGGATTCATCTGCACAAGGCTAGCAAAATCAGGGTATTACGGAGGGGATCCCGATGCCGTAAGGCGCGCACCCGCTGACACCGTGATGAACATCCTTCATTTCGAGAGCTTTGAAAGCGAATACGAAATCGCGTATGATAAGCTCAACAGAAGGGCAGCCCCATGAAGCTCGGAGAATTTTTCATCGCACTCGGTTTCGATGTCGATGACAAGAAATTGAAGGAATTCAACGACAACCTCAAGGAAGGCTACAAGGACATGCTGAAGCTGTCCGCCGTGGCCGCTGGGGCTGTCTATGCCGTGAACAGCTTTGTTTCCGGATCTGTGGCCGCCGCCACCGCCCTCCGCAATTTCAATACTGAAACCGGAAACAGCATTGAAAATCTGCAGAAATGGCAAGTCGCCTCTACCCTGTCCAACGCCGCAATAAGCGCAGACGAGGTAACGGCTAGCTTCAAGGCTATGGCCACATCGATCGCAGATGTCACCATGGGTAAGGGGCCATCCGGCCAATTTGCAATGCTGGGAATTTCAGACGTTCGTGGCCGCGATGTCGGCGAAGTCATGGAAGAACTGCGCGCCAATTTTGACAGGAACGTCAAGACCTGGGGGCTGCCGCAAACCGTAAACCTGATGCGCGAGGTCGGATTTGATCCAGGCATGATCAATGCCCTAAAAATGACCCGGCGTGAGTTTGACGAGATCGTTGCGGGAAAGATACTTGATCCGGAATCACGCCAGCGACTGGTTGATCTCGGCGATGCAATATCAAAATTTAAATGGGAATTCAAATTCTTTAAGGATCAGGTTTCTGCCGAATGGTCGCCCCGCCTGATTGAAATACTCGAAAAAAGCATTCCAATTTTGAAAGATTTTGGGCAATCGGTATCTGCTGTCGGCGGAGCGCTCAAGGATCTCTGGAAGTCATTCGACCCTGAATGGCAGAACAGCATGATTGCGCTGGCCGGGTTCCTGCTGGGGTACTTCAATCCGGTGACAACCATGTTTATCGCTCTGGCTGCTGCAATATGGGACGTTGGCAGGGCTTTGCGAGGACTTGAGTCGTTTACGGGTAAAACTGCGCTGTGGCTTCTAAACCTGATGGCCAGCGAGGAGGGCAGCATTATTGCCAATCTCAAAAAGGAATTGGAAGCAGCCGGAAATGGCCCCGCAGAGAACATAAAGCCCAGCGGATCGCGCCGGGTCAATAAAAACGAAGATCCGGGATACAGCATCGTGCCGGATGATTTCTTCAGGAAAAACGATTTCATGCGCTTTTATGAATCGTCCCTAAGCCCGGTAAGCAAACAGCCGACCGATCTGCAGCGCGCGATGCAGAATAACGAAACAAACCTGAATAATTACATCAATATTAATGAGGCATCCGATGCGCTGACGATCGCAGACATTCTCACCGTTTACCAACAGCGCATGCTGAATAATACCCAGGCGCAGCAAAATAATGGCGTGAGGTACTGATGGCCCTTTCTTCGATCAAGTGCAATATTAAGACAGACCCTCTTCTTGAAGAGCTGATCCTGGAGGCTGAAAAAAGCCCATCCATCCGGCAGGCGCTTATTTTTCTGATCGACGAAGAAAGGCTTTTTAAAGCAGAATTCAAAAACACAGACACGGTTGTCGTTCATCTGACTGATGATGCCCTGCGCCTTTTGGATAAAGCGAAAGGTCTTTAAATGGAAACAAATCTGCAAATCCTGGCTGATAGCATCAACAAAGCGATCGTCACCCCCTTGAACGCATTCGGACTCGGGGGATTTATTTTTGATATCGAAGGCGAAACCTCGATAAATCTGACGACTGAAATCACAGACCATTACCTCGAGGACAACAGCGCCGTACAAGATCATATTGCGATCAGGCCAAAAAAAGCCGTCCTTAAAAGCTATGTAGGGGAACTGGTTTATCGGGAAGACGACAGCACAGACACCTTTGTGCAAAAGGCCGTCCAGAAGCTTACAACGCTCTTTGCATACAGACCACCGATTGCGCGCGCAGCACAACAGGCCATAGATTTTATCCGTAATGGCAGCATTTCCGATATAAGCCTGGATAACATCACGCTCGAAACAATCAACAAAACCACTGATTACTGGGCATTCGTGAAGAACCTCGGCGGTGGTACGTCCCGTCAGCAACAGGCGTACATGTACTTTAAGGGGCTGATGGAAGGAAAGTACCTGGTCAGCGTACAGACGCCTTTTGAGTTCATGAACAATATGGCGATTGAGTCCATCGTGGCTATTCAGGGGGAGGACAGTCGTTTTATCAGCGACTTCTCGATCACATTGAAACAGATCAGGACTGTTACAATATTGAACGTACAGCAGAATGAAAGCCGATACGTCACAAGAGAGGCGACAGGACAGGAAATGATGCAAGGCCGCAGCTTTCCACAAAATCAGTCCCTATCTAATCTTGGGAACATACCCGGCTTGCCGACGATAGATGACGCCGCCGTCGACGCACTGGTCCCCCCCGGATCTTTGAACGTACCCGCAGGCGTACCGCTTAATCCCAGGGATCAGCGTGTTATAGACCTCATGAAGCAATACGGAGGTGAGTGATGCGATACCTAAACAAGATCACTGACGAAGCGTTCCAGCGGTTCGCCATGACGGGCAATCCCGGCCAGCGCATCATTGCAACCATGAGATTTTTGGCATCACAAGAACTCTGGATGATGGATCTAGAATATAACGATTTTTTCCTGAACGGAATCGTGATGACCCAGGCCCCCAATATGCTCAGGTCGTATAAAAACATCATCCCTTTTGGCCTGACCGTTCAGTCGATCGACGGAATAGACCCTCATTTTATCAATGATTTCGCAGACCAGCGATGCCGCCTGTATCTTCTGACCCCTGAAGAAGTCTTGGAAATAGAACAGGGTCTTTTTGAATGACGGACAAAAAGTTTGGACGCAGCTATAGGATAGTGATTGATCCGAAGGATGGCGGAGAACCGATCATCGTGGCGATGCCATTGACCGTTCAATTCTGGATGAAGCGCAACCTAATGTCGTCCCTGAATTATCTCAGCGTCGATATTTATAATTTAGGTCCGGCGCTGCGGGACAGGATCTTTCAGGACAGGTTCGTGGTTCGTGATAGGACCATCACGTTCGAAGGTGGATATGATTCTCTTTCAATGATGTTTAAAGGGATCATTTTTGAGGCAAATAGCTCCAGGGATGGGACCAATATCATAACCAGGATCGAAGCCCGGGACGGAAACTATGACGTTTCCACCACAAAAACATTCCAGACGATAGAAAAAGGCCAAACCCTCCGGGACGTCCTTTCATATCTGACGGGGCAGTTCCCCACCCTGGAGCGAGGCGCGATTGGTAAATACGATCAGGTTCTTGAGCGGCCTGTCGTCTTGAATGGAAACACGTACGATCTGCTGAAGAAGTACAGCGACAATGACGTACATATCGACAACAACAAGGTCTTTATTCTGAAGAGAAGCGAGGTTATTGAGGGAGAGGTTCCGGCCATTAATATCGACAGCGGCCTGCTGGAAACACCTCGCCGGGACGAAGGATTTTTGTCTGTGACAACCCTTTTCGAGCCTCGCATTACGATCAATCAAATCATTGACCTGAATAGCCAGATCATGCCGATTTATAACGGTCAGTATAAGGTTTGCGGTATACTACACCAGGGCATTATATCGGAGTCAGTGAACGGCGCATGCCGCAGCACCTTCGATCTTTGGACTGGAAACACAATATTTGAAATGGTGAAGCAGGATGGACAAGAACCTTAAATCAATCCCCGCCCCGGATCTTCCCAGCGTGGCCGATGAAATAAAGCGGGACGTGTCTCTGGCAATAAACTGCGTACAGATTGGGGTTATCCAGTCTTTTGACCCTGAAACGCAGAGGGCAAACATAGAAATCGCCATGAAGCAGATCAGCGATATCGCGGAAGACGGGACGCGCACGATCAAAGAATATCCGATCTTGCTGGAATGCCCGGTTATGGTTCTTTTCGGAGGAGTTGATTTCCTTTCCCTTCCAATCGTTCCAGGAGATAACTGCATCGTTCTTTTTAACGATCGTCAGATTGATAACTGGATGTATAACGGCCCCGGCCAGCCACCGACAATCAGCCGTGTGCATGATCTTTCTGACGGAATTGCGATCGTCGGAATCAGGCCTCTGACAAACTCCATCGGGAGCTATCTGGCGAACGGAATCCGCCTCAGCCACAATAATGCCAACAGCCAGATTGATCTGAAAGAGGATCTGATCGAAAGCATTGCCGAGCTTTTCCTGCATAATGGGGACATGAGAATAACGCGGGATCTGACGGTCGATCGGGATCTGGAAGTGAAAAGGGATTTCTACATCCGGGGCGATACATACGGCGATAGTGGAGGAACCTGGACGCTGCGCGCAGACCTCGATCAGGAGCCTGGATATGAAATACACGATGGACGCCGGGTTTCTGGCACCTTCGATACGGTCATTGTCGTTGACGGAATTGTTGTAGGGGGAAGCTGATGATTTTTCGGAACCTGACGCCAGATCATGACTGGACATTCGGCAAGGGCAGGCAGGATATGACGGCCCTAAACCAAGCGATCGGATTGAATATTAAGACCAGAATCCTAAGCTGGGTAGGTGATTGCTTTTTCGATCAAACTGCTGGTATTGACTGGATCAATCGTCTGGGTAGCAAAAACCAAAGGGCGCTCCTTGAGCTGGACCTTCGCCGCGTAATCCTGCAAAGCCAGGACGTGACGGGAATCCTGTCTTTTGATACAGTTCTGAATGGCCGCAATTTTACCGCCCGGTATAGCGTCCAAACGATTTATAGTAAGGACTTCCAAGACAGTCTGACCGTGGAGATTTAAATGCCGGATATCATCAACGCCAGCGGCCTGCAGGTAAAAACGGCGGAAGAGATCCGTCAAGACCTGGAAAACGGCCTCAGAAATATATACGGGGCCGATATCAATCTGGATCAGAATAGCCCGGATGGTCAGCTGGTCGGCATCCTGACACAGATGGCCGTCGATATACGGGAGCTAGCCGTACAGGTTAATAACAATTTCAACCCTGACCGGGCATTCGGTCGCCTGCTCGACGAGCGTGTTGTCATCAACAATATTGAGCGTAATGGCGGGACATACACGATCACCGATATCGATATAACCGTTGATCGGACAGTCACGCTGCAGGGCCTCGACGCAGCATTCAATGACATCAATGGCCAGGGATACACAGTCCAGGACAACGCAGGAAACGAATTTATCCTGATCGATACCGACACGATCACCGCTGGAACCCATTCGCTTTCATTCCGCGCAAAAGAGATTGGACGGGTCGAAACGACGATCGGTACAATCACAAACCCTGTCACAGTCGTTATCGGGGTCACAAATATCAATAATGGAAGCGCGCCGACGACCATCGGACAGAATGAGGAGACAGATGCCCAGCTGCGGGTACGTCGACAGCGTTCGGTGGCCCTGTCATCCACAGGGTATCTTAACGGACTCCTGGGGGATGTCCTGGCCTTGGATGGGGTCACAGATGCAGTTTTGTATGAGAACGTAACGAACTCCGTAGACGCCGACGACATTCCGGCGCATGGAATATGGCTGGTTGTCGAGGGCGGAGCGAATACCGATATCGGCAACATGATCTATGAGAACAAATCGTATGGTGCCAACATGAAAGGCGATGTCGATGTCAATATCGTAACCGCCAGCGGAGGCCTGTTTGTGGCAAAATTCGATCGCCCGACCGCTCAGGATCTATATATCAGATTTGAGATCCAGCGTACCGTTCCCCTGTACGTCTTTGACCTTGACAGCATAAAGCAATATATCGTCGACAACCTGATATACAGCATCGGAGACTATTCCGAGACCTCCCTTGTAACAGCTCAGGCCGTGGCCGGGATTGCCAATCAAGGCGGCGGAGGCGTTCCGATCAATGTCGAGCTGTCCGACGACGATATTGCATGGACAGACTTTCTTGAGGTTCCAACCCTCGACAGCAAGTGGACTTTGGACGTGTCCCGCATTGATATCACGGTGATATAATGGCAGATGATCAGACCGTGCAGGAAATTGTCGATTACTACACAAATCTGTTGATTATCCAGTATAACAACAAGCCAAACGCGCGCGCGACGATTTCCCTGTTCATAGAAACGCTCCTGGCGAACGGCATCCTTATTGATATTCGGGACGCCTATAACGTCGACACTGCGGTCGGGATTCAGCTGGATGTACTCGGCCTGTACGTTGGGGTAAACCGATTCTTCACGACGAACGAACCGAAGGACTATTACGCGTTCACCGACTATGTCGAGGTTGATCCTGATGCAGAAGAAAAATTCGGCTTCACGGATTACGCCAATTTTGACGATTACCAATACAACGGGACAATGAACTATAATTCAATCCTGTCCGTGGAGAACCGCCTCAGCGATGACGATTTCCGGGTCATTATCAAACTGAAGATCCTGCAGAACAATATTAACCACAGCCACAAGTCAATAGATGACGGCATGTTTAATTATTTCGGCACCGATGTCCGTCCGGACAGCCCTGGCGACATGCATATGTATTATTTTCTCTCAGAAAATATGACAGCAATTATTCTGGCGTCGATAACAAAAAGCATTCTTCCTCGTCCTATAGGCGTAGGAATCAGTCTGATTGAGAATGTTTCCGGGAAGTTTTTTGGCTTTGCCTCATATGGCAACCTTGATCCCGCCTTCACGGAAGGATTTGCCGACTACGGCGATTATGGTACAAAGGAGGGGACGTTCCTCGTGTATAATCAGATAACGGTGGTGTCCTGATGGCCCGTATACCTCGCAAGACCCAGAAAATATTTGCAAGCGCGGCAAGCAATAATGGTGTATTCGGGTCCGCAGCCGACAACACCAAAATCCTGTCAAACGACATCACTGTCATTCAGTCAAAACCAGCGTATGACGAAGGATGGCTGGAAGCAGTTATCGGGACCAAAAAATTTCCGACCCTCGAGGAAATGCAGGCCATTCAGTACATGGTCACAACCCAGATCTCGTATCTGTTCCAGGAAGGCATTTCCGAATATGACGCCGGGACAACGTATTATCAGAACAGCATCGTAAAGAAATCTGGTACCTATGAGATCTACGGCAGCATCACTGACGACAATGTCGGAAATCCACTTACCGATAACCTGAACTGGACGTTCCTTCAGGACCTTTCCGCCACAGTCGGCGATGCGACGACTTCGGTTAAAGGGATTGCCATGCTGGCGACTCTGGCCGATGTTAGGGCGAACAATGCCACCAAAATCGTCACCCCGAATCTTCTGGCCGAATGCGGCTTTATAACGGGCGACTGGAAAGGCACAACCCGGGAGACGGCGCAGGATGGCTGGGTATTTGCCTGCGGAACCATTGGCGATGCATCATCAAATGCGACCAGCCGGGCGAATGCCGACACCGAAGAGCTCTTCAAATATTACTGGAATGCCGCAGCCTACAACTACGTAGGCGTGAATGCCTCCGGAGCAGCCCTTCAGGTCTATGATTCGGCTGGGGTTGCTGTGGCAAAAGGCGTTTCCGCCGCCGCAGATTGGGCTGCGCACAGGCAGATCGCGGTCGTTGATATGCGTGATCGTGTCCCGGCAGGCCGAGGAAATATGATCGGTAACGCAGGCCGCTTGTCGGGTCAGCCGGGTGGTGTTAACGGTAATGGCCTCGGCAATTCAGGGGGGGCAGAATCGCACTCCCTCCAAGGGGTAGAAAACGGTCCTCATGATCACACGTTTACTTATTTGCAGGCCACGCCGACCGATCAGCCAGGAAGCGCCATCAGGGATGTGATCCGCCCAGGACAGGGTGGATCAAGCACATTTACGGTCAACTCTTCCGGTGGTGGTGACCCGCATAATAACGTCCAGCCGACGATCATCTGCAACTTCTTAATCAAACTGTAGGGAAAAAGATGCCAGCATTACCCCGCGTGCTTCAAAAGATTTTCGGAGGCAACTCATCAAACAACGGACAGCCCGGTTCTGCGCGCGCCGGGACATTCAATCTCACCAATAATGTGGGGACTCTTCAGGCGCTTCCTGCATGGGAGAACGGATGGAATGATATTACCTTAACGGGTAGCAGACTTCCGTGTCTTGAAGAAGATCAGGCCATAAACTATGTAGTCACGTCACAAATCGCCTACATTCTTCAGCGTGGAATACCTGAGTATGATGCAACCACAACGTATTTTCAAAACTGCGTTGCCATCGAATCCGGGACCGTCAAGCTTTATAAATCTCTGACCGCTGATAATGTTGGAAACGCTCTTTCTGATCCTGTTAATTGGCAATTGCTCGTTGACTTTGATGCTATCGTTACTCCCCCGTTTAACAATTATGCAGCCACAACTGATCCTACGGTAAATGATGACTCCGGGGACGGTTATTCTCCCGGTTCAATCTGGTATAACAGCACGGGAACGGGAGAGGCTTTCTTGTGCACTGACGCCACTGTGGGCGCGGCGAAGTGGATTAAGACCACTCTGACCGTAGACGAACTGGGAAGCGCCGCGTTCGTGAACACAGGCACGACGAACGGAACCGTTCCTTTAATTGGCGCAGGCGATAAATTAAACGCCTCTGTTCTCCCGGCTGCAACAACAAGCGCATCGGGTGCGGTTGAGCTTTCAACAGATGCAGAATTCCAGACAGGAACAGACACAAATCGCGCTGTCACCCCATCCAACATTAGAAATTCTCTATCTTTCAGCGATTTTTATGAGAGTCCTCAGCAAACCATTACGGCTGCTGGCGGGTTAACTTTAACGCATGGACTTCCAACTTCTCCTAAATTGTGCATTGCAGTTTTACAATGCACCACAGCAAATGCGGGTTATTCTGTAGGAGATGAAGTTCCATACGGTCCCTTTAATGATTACGATGGAACAAACAGCAGAGGCGTTGGACTCTTCCCGGACGCGACCAATATAGGCGTGAGATATGCGTCAACTACTCTGTCTGTTGTTCATAAATCGACGGGTTTAGTAAGTAATATAACGCTGAGCAGCTGGCGTCTTGTTGTGAGAGCATGGGGGTGAGTATGACAAAATATTTTGTTCAACAGGATGGTACTTATATCGGAGGTTTTTGCGATCTATTTAAGGATGGTCAGGTTATTTCTGATGCCGCTACTCAGAAAGTACCTCCCGGATCAATTGAGGTGCCCTTTCCTCCGGATCATGCCCATCAAAAATGGAATTTTCAGACAAATCAGTACAATCCTTTGGAGGAATAGCCATGGCCAATGTTGTTCGCATGGGAATTTGGGGGAACTAGGGATTCCTTTATGATTGTTTTCCTCGCATCTGCATTCTTCATTCTGTGCTGCTTTTCAGGCGCTCTATACGGTCGTATGGATGGCGGCGGTCCACCAAAGACGCCTGAACTTGTCGAAAGACTTCTATGCATCGGATTTTTTGTGGCCCCGGCAATTCAGGTCGGTGGATGGTGGGGACTTCTGGCGATCGGCGGAATTGTCGGTCTGGCAGTAGGCCATGGCCCCTATTTCCTTGAAAGAGTCCTGAAGGGACTGGGCGGCGATATGCCTGGTGTGGATTTCATTGTGCGTATTTTCTTTGGCCGGGACTGGCGCGCGCAATTCCCAGAAGCTTATGTTTTCACAACTGACGAAGAAATCTTTTACCAAGAATCGGTCTATAAGGGCCTTCTGACTAGAAATCTGTTCGGTCTTTTTCTGACCGGATTTCTGGTTGGACTGCCTGCCGGCCTCGTCTGCATTTTTAGTGGCGAAGTCGGGGCCGGATGCGCTCTTATGCTTACGGGACTTATAAAGGCGTGGTCTTATTGGATCGCGTCCCCGGACACTTTGCCAGCAGAGTTACTGAACGGAACGATCCGCACAGCTCTCTGTTTGGTTGTAATGGGTATAATTTATTTCCTGTAGTTAAGACGCCTCTTTTGGTACGCTTTCTTACTGAGCCACCGATGAAAGGCGTAAATATGGATCAGACAGACGACGAAAAGGCACAGCGACCGATGGAAAAGCATATTCAAACGCTCCTTCTGGGTATCATTACGGCTGTTCTTCTAGGCTCGGGGGCGATGCTCCTAAATCTTTCAAACCAGATGGCCGTCCTTACTACCAAGGTTGAAATTTTCGGGGATAGCGCAAAAAACTATGTTACGTTTGATTTTGTCGACCAGCGCAGCAAGGTCAGAGATCTTCAGTTCAATGACCTTGAAAAAAGGGTTACAAAGCTGGAGAATAAAATGGAGAAAAAAAATCCATAGAAATCCTTAAGGGGAAACAATGAAGAATTTCAACAAGACCACCTTTTTCAGCTACGCAAGATCCTCCCCGTTCGGTGGTCGCCTGACCCAGGAACAAGTCCAAGGCCTTAACGCAATAATCGACAAATTCTATAAAAGCGGAGGAACCGATCCGCGCCACCTGGCCTATATGCTGGCCACCACCTTCCATGAAACAGCCTTCACAATGCAGCCGATCACCGAGCGTGGGAAAAAGGCCTACTTCGACAAATACGAACCATCCACAAAGATCGGCCAGCGCCTGGGAAATAAGCAGGCTGGGGATGGATACAAATACCGTGGGCGTGGATACGTCCAAATCACCGGATTTGATAATTACGCGCGCTTTTCAAAGATCCTGCAAAAGCCCCTAATGCGGGATCCTGATCTGGCCCTGGATCCGGATATCGCTGCAGAAATCCTGTTCGAGGGAATGATGCGCGGCAGCACGGGAAAGGGAGATTTTACCGGCAAATCCCTGGAGGACTTCTTTGATCAATGGACCGATGATCCGATCGGAGCGCGCAAGATCATCAACGGCACCGACAAGGCTGCTCATATTGCCGAGAACTATTACGGGCCATTCCTTTCTGCCATCAACGAGGCACTGAAGCAGGAAGTCCCAGAAGACGTATCTGATGATACGGCTTCCCCCGATAAACCGAACTGGATCAAGGATAAGATTTCCTGGGGCGGCGGCATGGGATTTGCGGGGCTTGGAGGCCTTTCATTCTTCGACGGCATTTCCGGCCCCTGGGCCTTCGCAGCCTTCGCCCTGGTCGCTATTTTGGCCGCAGCGGGTATTTATTTCTTTGTTGTCGGTCGCCGGGAAGTGGCGAAGAAAGCTGGCGTTTAATGGAATTGCGTGAAAATACAACGAAAAAAATAGTTTACGACCTGATGACCGATTTTATATGGCTCACGGCGGACGATCTTTACCGGATGATCCTTCTTGAAGGATGGAGATCTACGTCATCTAATATCAATGGATCCCTGCAGAATCTTTTCGAACATGGAAAGCTTATTCGCCGAGGACAGCGCGGATCGTATCAATACATGAGGACCCCAAAAAATGCAGTTAAGATTAATCGCCCTTGCTGTCACTGTCTTGTTGATAGCCGGACTTAGTGCCGTTATTTATACCCAGAATCTTGTCATCGATCTGAAGGATAAGGATATTAAGGCGTTAAAGAAAAATCTGACGGAAACGATCGCCGCCGTCGAAGCCTGTGACCAGCAACAGAAAATCAACTATGAGGCCTCCGATGCATTCCAAAAAGAAAACGCTGCTATTCGCCGTGACAATACTCGCCTTAAGCGCCTGCTCAACAACGTGCCGGACCAGTGCATACCAATACAACAGCCCCCCGGCAGATCTGATGCAGAAGCCCCAGGGAGGCTTTCTGGCACTGGTGGAGTCATGGCTCCAGCCCTTATCGACCTCGCAACCTCCTGCGAAGAAATAGGCGCACAGCTGCGCGCACTTCAGGACTGGGTCGAGAAAAGAAATCGCAAATAAACAAAAAGGCCGCTGTGGGAAAATCCAGCGGCCTTTCAGTCTCATTAACAGGGAGTGGCGAAATATTACGCCGAGCTTTCTGTCATGTCACCAAATTTCTTGTCATGCCATAGCTTAAACATTCTCTGCATGTTCTGGGCTGCCCCCGGGTTTGTGACCCATCCAACACCGTTTTTCATGCGTATGTCTCGAAGCTGCGCGCCGCTGTATTTGTTCCGATCTCTCCAGTCCCTTGCGGTGGCCTTTCCCCGGCCCTTTCCCTTGCGCTGGGGCTTCTGTGCCTCAACAGTCGGCTGAATATCGTTCCGGACTCCAACGTGTCCGGCTGGGGCTGCCAGGGCAATCATTGCCGCTGCCATCATTGGTCTGAAAAAGCCTCTCATGCTGTCTCCTGCATAGGTGGTAGGTTTCTGGTAAAAAGATCATCCGGATAATCCACGTTAAAAAACCCGAGCTGACCTTTGCACGGAAAGAATGGTAACGGCTTTGCCTGCTCGAGAACAAGCCCCAATGGACCAAAAAACCATGGGGATTCGCTATAACGGACAATATCGGTAAAATAAGCGATACCGACGATGCCTCCCATCCCTTCACCGACATACAGATTGGGGATCCTTAATTCAGGAAACTGATCGTTTATCCAGGATGCACCAGTTTTGTCGTAGGATTTGCTGGCGTGAATCAGAAGAGGTCCACGATAACGGGGTTTATTTTTCCAATCCCTGTTTTCGATCGACTTGTGGCCGTCAATGATAGCCCAGGCCCACGGCTGTTTAATTGATAGAGCGGGAATGATCATTGCCGTTCCTTTCTGGCTTTATCGCGCGCAGCATTAATTTGCGCCATCCTTTCAGATGATCCGCCCTCTCTATCGGGATGATATTTTGCTGCCATTCGACGAAAACCAGCCTCGATCTCCTCAATTGAGGCTCCTACAGCCACGTCTAATACCTGAGACCAATGTGGTTCCGGATTGGGTAATGCCGCGAACCCGGTAAAGGCCCTCTCCATCATTTCACCGCTTCCCCAGCGTTCGATCCCGCGCAGGGCTTCAATGGTCTTTCTGATGGCCTGCATATTGTCGCCAATCGTTTTCCATTTATCGCATGCAAAACACATTGGTTTCTTTTTGTATTGAAAATAAACAGCGACACCGGGATCGGATATCTTCCCTTGCTGCGCATACGGAAGTCCATCGTTTCTGACCCGGATCATTGTGCTGATCACTGGATTTCTTCCTCCGAGCCTTCTGATTTCCTCAAGAACACCGATTTGCGCGGTGTTCTGAGTCGTTTTAAATGCCGCAGCCCTGCGCATATAGTCCGGGGTGCGTGGCTGGCCTTGAGGCCATTGCAGGGGATACGCTTCCATTATTTAGGCGCTCCCTCTTTCTCGGCCATCGTCGCCTCCAGCCATACCCGCAGAGATTTACCCGCAGCTGGTTTTTCCTTATCGATGCGCGCCAGCTCTTCAGCGTATTCATTCGCCTTCTCGAATGCATCGTTGTAGTCCTTGGCATCCTTGATCGCCTTACGGATCTGCTGCTCAAGATCAAAGACTGAGATTTCTTCCGCCTTTGGTTC
>Ga0209066_10000738_pt1 | contig 46601 bp, 45 predicted proteins | sample All_14_2_FD_187198 | JGI IMG/M metagenome (GOLD analysis project Ga0209066, IMG submission 187198) | Freshwater microbial communities in response to fracking from Pennsylvania, USA - Allegheny Zone_MetaG_DW_15 (SPAdes) (version 2) ... | reverse complement strand
GCCGCGAACATGAAGCGCTCGCCGACCTGAAAGCCATCGCCAGCAAGAACGTGATCCAGAAATCCTGCATCGGCATGGGCTACTACGACACGCTGACACCCAAGGTGATCCTGCGCAACGTCATGGAAAACCCGGGCTGGTACACCGCCTACACGCCCTACCAGGCTGAAATCGCCCAGGGCCGCCTGGAAGCGCTGATGAATTTCCAGCAGATGGTGGTTGACCTGACCGGTCTGGAAATCGCCAACGCCTCGCTGCTCGACGAAGCCACCGCCGCCGCCGAAGCCATGACCATGGCCCGCCGCGTGTCGAAATCGAAGTCGAACCGCTTCCTGGTCGACGCTGCCTGCTTCCCGCAGACCATTGACGTCGTCCGGACGCGCGCCGGCTACTTCGGCTTCGAACTGGTGATTGCTGCGGTCGACACGGTAAAAGACGAAGAATTCTTCGGCGCCCTGCTCCAGTACCCGAACGACAACGGTGAAGTGCGCGACCTCAGCGACATCATCGCCGGTCTCAAGGCACGCGGTACCACGGTCGCCGTGGCCAGCGACCTGATGGCACTGGTGCTGCTCAAGTCGCCGGGTGCCATGGGCGCCGACATCGCGCTCGGTTCGAGCCAGCGCTTCGGCATCCCGATGGGCTTCGGCGGCCCGCACGCCGCCTTCTTCGCCACCCGCGAAGCCTTCGTCCGCTCGATGCCGGGCCGCATCATCGGCGTCTCCAAGGACGCGCGCGGCAAGACTGCCTACCGCATGACGCTGCAGACGCGCGAACAGCACATCCGTCGCGAAAAGGCCAACTCCAACATCTGCACCTCGCAGGTGCTGCTCGCCAACATGGCCGGCATGTACGCCGTCTATCACGGCCCGCAGGGCCTGAAGACGATCGCCGCCCGCATCCACCGGCTGACGGCAATCCTCGCCATGGGTCTGAAAAGAGCCGGCGTCAAGCTGTTGACCGCGCAATTCTTCGACACCGTGCACATCGACCTCGGTGCCCGCGCCGAGAGCATCTACAACGCCGCCGTCGCTGCCGGTTACAACCTGCGCCGCGTCTCGGCCGGTGTGCTCGGCGTGTCGTTCGACGAAACGACGACCCGCGCCGACGTTGCCGAACTGTTCAAGCTGATCACTCAGGTCACGCTCGACATGGCAACCCTCGACGCCCAGGTTGCCACCGCCGACCCGGCGCTGCCGGCGACGCTGTTCCGTGACGATGCGATCCTGCAGCACCCGGTGTTCAACACGCACCACACCGAACACGAGATGCTGCGCTACCTGAAGTCGCTGCAGAACAAGGACCTGGCGCTCGACCACTCGATGATCTCGCTCGGCTCGTGCACCATGAAGCTGAATGCGACCAGCGAGATGATCCCGGTCACCTGGCCGGAATTCGGTGGCATCCACCCGTTCGCCCCGCGCGATCAGGTCGCTGGCTACCACGCGATGATCGCCGGCCTGACCGACTGGCTGAAGACCGTCACCGGCTTCGACGCCATCTGCATGCAGCCGAACTCCGGCGCCCAGGGCGAATACGCCGGTCTGGTGGCGATTGCCCGCTACCACGCCAGCCGTGGCGAAGGCCACCGCAAGGTCTGCCTGATTCCGAAGTCGGCGCACGGCACCAACCCGGCCACCGCCCAGATGTGCAACATGCAGGTCGTCGTCGTCGATTGCGACGACAACGGCAACGTCGATGTCGCCGACCTGAAGGCCAAGGCCGAGGAACACAAGGACGACCTCGCCTGCCTGATGATCACCTACCCGTCGACGCACGGCGTGTTTGAGGAAGCGGTCAAGGACATCTGCGCCATCGTGCATGCCAACGGCGGCCAGGTGTACATGGACGGCGCCAACCTCAACGCCCAGGTCGGCCTTACCTCGCCCGGCTTCATCGGTGCCGACGTCAGCCACATGAACCTGCACAAGACCTTCGCCATCCCGCACGGCGGCGGCGGACCGGGCATGGGCCCGATCGGCCTGAAGGCCCATCTGGCGCCGTTCATGGCCAACCACGCGGTGGCCGCCATCGACGGCCCGCACGGCGGCCAAGGCGCGGTCTCGGCAGCGCCCTTCGGCTCGGCGTCGATCCTGACCATTTCCTGGATGTACCTGGCAATGCTCGGCGGCGCCGGCGTCAAGAAGGCGACCCAGGTCGCCATCCTCAACGCCAACTATGTTGCGAACAAGCTCAAGGACCACTATCCGGTGCTCTACGTCGGCAAGAACGGCCGCGTGGCACACGAGTGCATCCTCGACATCCGCCCGATCAAGGCCGCCACCGGCATCGCCGAGATCGACATCGCCAAGCGCCTGATGGACTACGGTTTCCACGCCCCGACGGTGTCCTTCCCGGTCGCCGGCACGATCATGGTCGAACCGACGGAATCCGAATCGAAGGCTGAACTGGACCGCTTCATCGGCGCCATGGTCAGCATTCGTGAAGAAATCCGCCAGATCGAAAACGGCGTATGGACAGCCGACAACAACCCGTTGAAGAATGCCCCGCATTCACAGGCGGACATCATCGACGCCGACTGGCAGCATCCGTACAGCCGCCAGCAGGCCGTCTTCCCGCTGCCTTGGGTGGCCGCCAACAAGTTCTGGCCGAGCGTTAACCGCATCGACGATGTGTACGGCGACCGCAACCTGAACTGCGCCTGCCCGCCGATGTCGGCGTACGAGGACTGAGAAGCTTGCAGTGAATAACAAAACGGCCTCTTGCGAGGCCGTTTTCAATTTTGCTTACTGGCTTCGAATCAACGCAGCGCCTGACCATCCTTCTGGTACTGCGGCGAGCGCGGACCGTGCAGAATGCCGTTCGGCATACCGGCACTCAACAGACGCGAACTCGTCTGCCCGGCGATAACATGACCCTGTTCGGCGATCGTCTCGATGATCTGGCGAACAACCGCCTTGATCAACATGCCCGCCAGGCCACCGCTGTTGTTGTCGCCTTCGGCACTCGATGCCGTCGCCGCACCATGCCACAGCTGGTTGCCGGTACGCAGATCGACCAGCCGTGCCTCTGCCGTGACCCGGGTTTCACTGGCAATCACCTTGTATGACGTGCCGTATTGCTTGACGTTGATATAAAGCGCCGCATCGGCACCAAATATTTCGCGCAGCTTGGCCGGTGCCACCTCGTGAATATCTGCCGGAGCCGTCAAACCATTGTGCTTGAAGGTTTCGTCGACCAGGGTGACAGGAAAGACGTAATAACCGGATTCGGCAAGCGGTGCCGTGGCATGTGCAAGCATGCTATGCGTCGCCTTGATATCCGGGGATTCGTTCACCGGCGGCAGCACCAGAATGGATGCCGGCCGTGCCTCGCGAAAAGCAGTGTAGTCATAAGCCTTGTGTGATGTTGCACAACCACCAAGCAGGGCCAGGATAACTACCAGCAGAGGCGTTCGCGCCAGAGAAAGAAAAGTGTTTTTCATCGCGCGACCTCCTGTTTCTGATTTTTCTTGAGCAGGAAGTCGAGATAGACCGAGCTTTCGGGAAAGCTCTGCTTCTCGGCCAAAAGATTCTGCTCGAACAGATCGGTACGACCGGTCAGTCCGTAGAGCATGCCAAGATGCGCCTGCAAGCCGGGTGGCACATTGCGGCCGTTGGCACGGGCCTCCTCGCGAACCTTCTCAAGCGCGATGATGCCCTCCTCAGGCCCCTTGTCACCCTTGAAATGACTGTACTGGACCGACTGAAAATTTCCCCAGTGATAAAGAGGCTGCCGTTGCTGCGCGCACCCCGAGAACAGCACCGAGCAAGCGCATGCCAACAGCAGGCCATGTCGTATATTTTTGCTTTCCATCTCTCCCTCCGAGCCAATATCAGCGTACCGGACGCCAGGCACCGGCTTCGACACCCTTGACCAAACCATCAACCGCCTCACGGATGGCCAGATCGAGAACCTTGCCGTTCAGCGTCGAGTCGTAGCTGGCGGTGCCACCAAAACCGATCACTTCACGATTCGAGAGGGCGTACTCGCCGGCACCGAAAGTTGAATAAATGACTTCCGATGTCTCGACATCAACCACGTTCAGCGCAACCTTGGCATACGCCACTTGCTGCTTGCCCCGGCCGAGCAGACCGAAAAGCTGATGGTCGCCAACCTCTTTCCGGCCGAATTCCGTGACATCCCCGGTAATGACGTAGCGCGCCCCCTTGAGCGCTTGCTGCTTGCGGGCAATTTCCGCTTCCTGCTTGGTTTCGCTCAGGTTCTGGCGATCCAGGACGGAAAAACGGTTGCTCTGCTGCAGGTGGGAAACCAGAATTGTCTTGGCCTGACTGCCCAGGCGATCGACGCCATCGGAGAAAACCCCGCGCATGAAGCTTGAACGATTATCGAACTTGCCCACCGACACTGGCTGACGTTCGCCGACATATGGCCGCGTTGCAGCGGCAGTTTGCTGGGACTCAAGCGCACGCGACGTTTCGGTTGCACATCCCGAAAGCATGGCGACCAAACCCACAGCACAAATTATTACGGCGTTTTTATTCGAGTTCACCGCAAGCTCCTTGAGTTGAAATAAATAGAGTCAAATGGACGAACAACTTGCAAAAGTCATTCGCTGAAAAAAGCTCGAATTGTCCGCCATTTCAGGATATCCAGGCAACCATGCCAATCACGACCCGCGTAGAACATGCATTTTTGACACTGGCTAGCATGCGGAAAAATTCGACCGGGGCGCAGAACATGCATACCATGACACACACGCACTATCCGGAAGAAAAATGACTTCATCCCCCCCTCACTTTCCCGGTCAGACTAAATGGCCCAACGTCCCCGCCTGTTACGAATGGCTTTCGCTCGACCGGCGTGGGGATTGGCGATTGCAGGGAGAACGGGTGACGCACCGCGGCCTGATCGAGTTCATGAACCGGCAGTACGGTTCAGACGAGACAGGCCGCTGGTTCGTCCAGAACGGTCCGCAGCGGGTCTATGTTGATCTCGCCTGCACACCCTGGGTTTTTCGCCGCGAGGGGGAAACTTTCATCGGCCACACCGGCGCTCCGGCCGGTCGCATCGATGCCGTGCTGCTCGATACCGATGGCAGCATCCTGCTGGCTGCCGAACTTGGCATCGGCCTGCTCGACGACCGCGATCTCGCCGGCTTTCTCGCCGAGTGCCAATTGCCCGACGGGCGCCCCGCCGACGAAACGGCTTTCGCTGAATTGATGGAAAACGGCATTTCTGCCGTCAGCTGGCACGGGCTGCCGCTGACGATGATTGCTGCGGTCGACCTGCCCGAACGCTACAAATTCAAGCCACAACCGCGCGCCTGAACCTTATTCCTCGCTGCCTTCCTCGTCACTGGCCTGCATCCACCAGAGCAAATCCTCGCCCTGCAACGGCGTCGGCACCATCTGGTTGCGCTTCCAGCGGAACACCGGCCCGAACGGCACATAACGCGCCATCACCTGCCCCTGGCTGGTAACACCGAAAAAAGGCCAGCCGGAACGGATCGCCGTACGAATCTGCTGATTGGTCATGATCATCTCACTGCTTGAGAACACACCCAGAGTATCCTGCGTGGGCGCTTGCCGGACAAGCCTTGTCGGCCAGGCTCAGCGCAAGCCGTGGCTATCTTGCCAATCGGCGACAGGGGGCAGGCTGTCATCAATGCTCTCGAGCATGTCCTGGTGCGCCTGCCGCAGCAGCTTGCGCTGGCGCGGGCTCAGGCTGGCGGGGAAGACCGCGTCCAGCGTCACCACCAGATCACCGGCCGGCTTGCTGCCGCGACCGGGATAGCCTTTGCCCGGGATACGGATTTCGCGGGCATCGGTGCTGCCGGCATCCAGCGTATGGACAAGCGTGCCGGCCGGGGTCGGCAGTTCGATGTCGCCGCCGGCCAGCAGGACCAGCGCACCAACCGGCATGCGGTAGTGGATGTCGCGCCCATCGAGGCGGTAGAGGCGATGGCTCGTCAGCACTACGGTCAGGTACAGGTCGCCGGCAGCCAGTTGCTCGTCGCCCGGCTCGCCCTGCCCGGCCAGGCGCAGTTCGTCACCGGACAGCATGCCGGGCGGGACGACGATTTCGATATTGACGTCGGCCGTTTCGCGGCCGCTGCCGTGACAATCCGGGCAGATGCGCTCGGTGAAGAAACCGCGCCCGCCGCAGGCAGTGCACGAGACCAGCTTGCGTTGTGCGTCGTGGGTGCGGCCGCTGCCATGGCAAGCCTCGCAGAAGCGCGTCCGCGACATGCCGGCTTCGCCACTGCCAGCGCAGGTCGGGCAGGCCTTGCCGCGCGTATAGGTGATCGTCCGGCGGCAACCGGCGGCGGCCTCTTCAAGGCTGATGGCGAGATTGAGGCGGATGTCGGCGGCACGGGCCTGCGCTTCTTCCGGCGCCGCATCCGGTGCGGCTTCGGTTTTTTCGTTTTCCGGGGTGTCGACCGCAATCAGGCACTCATAGGCCGCGCTGATTTCCTTGAAACGCTCGGTCGCCTCCGGGTGGTCGTTTCGGTCCGGATGCCAGCGCATGGCCAGACGACGGTAAGCCCGCTTCCACTCGACCGGGCCGGCCTCCGGCGAAACGCCGAGCACAGTGCAGGCTTTCAGGATCATGAGGAGTGTTTGCCCGGCGGCAGGATTTCGCCGATCAGATCGGAGAGCAAGGCGGCCGTGCTGCCGTGGCGGTCGCGGTCCGGGTTGTATTCGACGATTTCCAGCGCCTGCAGACCGGGCATGCCGGCAATCCAGTGCACTGCCGTCAGCACATCGGTGGCCAGCAGGCCGTCGGGTTCCGGACTGCCGACGCCGGGCGCCAGGCGCGGATCGATGGCGTCGAGATCCAGCGTCACGCCAAAACCTGCCGGCGCTGCCGCGACGATGGCCATCGCTTCGTCCAGGCAGACGGCAAAGCCGCGCTGGCTGATTTCTTCACTGTCGATGATGCGCACGCCGGCACGGCGCAGGAAATCCAGTTCTTCCGGTTCATGACTGCGCGCCCCGAGCACAACCGTGTGTCCGGCACTGACCTGGGCGCCGGCCAGGCCGATGTTGAGCAGACGCTTGTCGCCATGACCGAGCAGGCAGGCCAGCGGCATGCCGTGGATGGCGCCGGAATAGGAGGTTTCCGGCGTATGGCTGTCGAGATGTGCGTCGATCCAGAGCAGCCCAGGCGGCTGGCCGAGATGGCGCGCCAAGCCGCTCCAGGTGCCGATGGCAACCGAGTGATCGCCGCCGATGACCACCGGAAAACGGTTGTCGGCCAGCGTCGTGGCCACTTCGTCGGCGAGATGGCGGCAGAATTCGGCAATGCGCTGCACCGGTGCCTCGCCACTGCACGCCGGTGGCGCGTACAGCGTCCGCCCCCAATCGAGCAGCGGATGCCCGGCCAGTTCATGCCAGGCTTGCGAATGATGAAAAGCGACCGGCCCGTCCTCGCAGGCCTTGTCCTGGGCACCCAGACCGCAGGCCGCGCCGGTGATGCGGATACCGGCGCGGGGCTTGTGGCGAATTTGGCTCACGTCAGCATCGCCGGCAAGCGCCGGAAATCCGGCTTACCAGAGTTTTTCCAGCGCCTTCAGGGCATCGCGCCGGGACAGCTGACCAACCAGCCTGCCTTCGGAGAGCACCGGATAGCAGTGGAAATGATTGGCAACGAACAATTCGATGGCATCGGCCATCGATGACGAGGCGTCGAGCGTCTTCAGCTCGCGCGTCATGTACTGGCCAACCGGGCCGCCCGGCTGTTCGTAGTACGACGCATTGAGGGCAACGCGCAGACCGTCCTTTTCCGAGAAAAAGCCGACCAGCTTGCCCGCCGCATCAACCACCGGCGCACCGGTCAGACGATGTTCGAGCAATTTGTGAACGGCGGTCAGCACGTCCATATCGGGATTGAAGGCCAGGTGATCGGCCGTCATGTAATCCTTAACCAGCAGCGCTTTCAGCATGCCTATTCCTTTTCTTCCGCATTTTCCTGCGCCTCGGCCTGCGCCTTCATGCGAGCCAGACGCTTTTCACAGGGATCCTTGCAGCCGGCGGCGCACTCGACGTCGATCGCCTTGTAGCCGCCGCAACTGCCGGCGATCGGCTTGCGTCCGAAGAGCACGCCAACCGCCATCAGCAGGACCAGCAGGACGATGGCCCCGAAGGTGACCAGGAACATTTCCATGGTGGTCCCTTTCTACCTTTCCTGTCTTAACCGCCGAAGTCGTCGAGCATGACGTTCTCGCGCTCGACCCCCAGATCCAGCAGCATCTTGATCACGGCCGAGTTCATCATCGGTGGTCCGCACATGTAGAACTCGCAATCCTCGGGCGCCGGATGGTCCTTCAGATAGTTGTCGTACAGCACGTTGTGGATGAAGCCCTTGTAGCCGGTCCAGTTGTCTTCCGGCAACGGATCGGACAGCGCCAGGTGCCACTTGAAGTTCGGGTTCTCGGCGGCCAGCTTGTCGAATTCCTCGACATAGAAGGCCTCGCGCATCGAGCGCGCGCCGTACCAGAAAGTGATCTTGCGCTGCGACTTCAGACGCTTGAGCAGGTCGAAGATATGCGAACGCATCGGCGCCATGCCGGCACCGCCACCGACGAAGACCATTTCGTTATCCGTATCGCGGGCGAAAAACTCGCCGAATGGACCGTAGACCGTAACTTTATCGCCCGGTTTCAGGTTGAACACGAATGAGGACATCTTGCCCGGCGGGATATCGTCGCGATTGGGCGGTGGCGAAGCCACGCGGATGTTGAACTTGACGACGCCCTTTTCATCCGGGTAGTTGGCCATCGAGTAGGCACGGATTACCGGCTCGTCGACCTTGGAGACAAAGCGCCACATGTTGAACTTGTCCCAGTCGCCGCGGTATTCCTCCTGGATGTCGAAATCCGAATACTTGGCAACGTGCGGCGGGCATTCGAGCTGGACGTAACCGCCAGCGCGGAAGTCTACGCTCTCGCCTTCCGGCAGACGCAAGGTCAGTTCCTTGATGAAGGTGGCGACGTTCGGGTTGGACTCGACCGTACATTCCCACTTCTTGACGCCGAACACCTCTTCCGGCACTTCGATCTTCATGCTCTGCTTGACCGGGGTCTGGCAGGACAGGCGCCAGCCTTCCTTGGCTTCGCGCTTGGTGAAGTGCGACTCTTCGGTCGGCAGCATTTCGCCGCCACCATCGTGCACCTGGCACTTGCACTGGGCGCAGGTACCGCCGCCGCCGCAGGCCGACGACAGGAAGATGTTGTTGGCTGCCAGCGTCTGCAGCAGCTTGCCGCCGGCCGGCACGGTAATGGTGCGCTCGCCGTTGATCTCGATATCGACATCGCCGCTGGATACCAGCTTGGCGCGGGCAGCGATGATGAAGACCGCCAACGCCAGCACGATGCCGGTGAACATGCCGATGGCGAGCAGGATTTCCTGAATGTTCATCCCCGCCCCCTTAGAGTTGAATGCCCGAGAAGGACATGAAGCCCAGCGACATCAAGCCGATGGTGATGAAGGTGATGCCCAGGCCCTGCAGGCCGTCCGGCACGTCGCTGTACTTCAGCTTCTCGCGGATGCCTGCCAACAGCGCAATCGCCAGCGCCCAGGAGGCACCGGAACCGAAACCGTAGACCACGCTTTCCGAGAAGTTGTAGTCACGTTCGACCATGAACAGCGAGCCGGCCATGATCACGCAATTGACGGTGATCAGCGGCAGGAAGATGCCGAGCGCGTTGTACAAACTGGGCACGTACTTGTCGAGCAGCATTTCCAGGATCTGCACGATCGCCGCAATGACGCCGATATAGGTGAGCAGACCAAGGAAGGACAGATCGACGTCCGGCATGCCGGCCCACGCCAGTGCGCCTTCGCGCAGCAGGTAGGTGTAGGCCAGATTGTTGGCCGGGACGGTGATGACCTGGACGACGACAACCGCGATGCCGAGACCGATGGCGGTTTCAACCTTCTTCGAAATGGCGATGAACGAACACATGCCGAGGAAGAAGGAGAGCGCCATGTTCTCGATGAACACGGTGCGGACTAACAAACTGAGTAAATGTTCCATATCAGTAGGCCTCCCTGTCGCTGACCTGCGGGGCCATGCGGAAACTTGGCGCTTCAACCTGGCTCTTCTTCCAGCTGCGCAGCGCCCAGATGAACAGGCCGATCAGGAAGAAGGCGGACGGCGGCAGCAACAGCAGGCCGTTCGGCAGATACCAGCCACCATCCTTGATCAGCGGCAGGATTTCGACGCCCAGCAGCTTGCCGGCACCGAACAGCTCGCGAATGATACCGAGTGCGATCAGCATCGCGCTGTAACCCAGACCATTGCCGATCCCGTCCCAGAACGACAGCATCGGCGGGTTCTGCATGGCGAAAGCTTCCGCCCGGCCCATGACGATGCAGTTGGTGATGATCAAACCGACGAACACCGACAGCTGCTTGGCCAGGCTGAAGGCGAAGGCACGCAGCAACTGGTCAACCACGATGACCAGCGAGGCGATGATGACCATCTGCACGATCATCCGGATCGAACCGGGAATCTGCGCCCGGATCAGCGAGATGAACAGGTTGGAGAAGGCCGTCACCAGCGTCAGCGCGATGGCCATGACCAGTGCCGTCTTCAGGTTCGAGGTAACCGCCAGCGCCGAGCAGATACCGAGGATCTGCAGCGCAATCGGGTTGTTGTTGAAGACCGGATTGAACAGGACTTCTTTTACAGTAGGTTGTTGTGCCATGCTCAAGCCCCCTGCTGACGCAGCTTGGCGAGGTAGGGACCGAAGCCCTGCTCACCGAGCCAGAATTGCAACAAACGATCGACGCCCTTGCTGGTCAGCGTGGCGCCTGCCAGAGCATCGACCTGGTGACCTGCATCGGCGCTCGCCGGATCGACACCGCCCTTGACGATCTTGATGATCGGCTTGCCGGCGTCGTCGAACAGCGTCTTGCCCGGCCACAGGCTCTTCCATTTCGGATTGTCGACCTCACCGCCGAGACCCGGGGTTTCTGCATGCTGATAGAAACCGAGACCGACGACGGTATTGAAATCCGGCTTGATGGCAAGGAAGCCGTGCAGCGTGGACCACAGGCCGTAGCCGCGGATCGGCAGGATCAGCGATTCCATCTTGCCGTCCTGCTCGACCATGTAGACGGTCGTGAATTGCTCACGCCGCTTGATCAGCGCCAGATCCTGAGCCCCCGCCAGGGCGGCGGACTGCTTCGGGTCTTTTGCCGCCTTCAGCGGATCGAAAGTCACCGGATCGAGACTGGTGTTGTACTCCCCGGTCTTCAGATCGATGACATGCGCCTTGATGCGGCTGTTGAACAGTTCCTTGACCTGGGCCGACGAAAGGTCGTCGCCGAGGCCGGCGATGGCGAGAATGCTGCGCTGCTTGTCGAGCAGGCGGTTTTCAACCTGCACCGGCTTCAACGCAACCGCCGAGCCGGCAACGAAAACCGATGCCACCAGGCTGACGGTCAGCGCCACCAGCAGCGTGCGTGCCGTGGATTCTTTCTTACTGGACATGGCGTGCTGCCCTCCGCTTGATGTTGGCCGCAACCACAAAGTGGTCGATCAAGGGGGCACAGAGGTTGGCGAACAGGATCGCCAGCATCATGCCCTCGGGGAATGCCGGATTGACGACGCGGATCAGCACCACCATGACGCCGATCAGTGCCCCGAAAATCCACTTGCCGGTATTAGTCATCGAGGCCGACACCGGATCGGTCGCCATGAAGATCATGCCGAAGGCGAAACCGCCAACCACCAGGTGCCAGTACCAGGGCATCGCGAACATCGGATTGGTCGTCGAGCCGACGCTGTTGAGCAGCATGCTCATGGCGACCATGCCCAGCATGACGCCGGTAACGATGCGCCACGAGGCAATCTTCATCAACAACAGCACCGCACCACCGATGAAGATGGCCAGCGTGCTGGTTTCACCGATCGAACCCTGGATGTTGCCAAGGAAGGCATCCCACCAGGTGATGCCGCCGGCTGCGATGAACTCGATGCCACCCGCCGCCGCCAGACCCAGCGGCGTCGCGCCGGTGAAGCCATCGACTGCGGTCCACACGGCGTCGCCGGAGATTTGCGCCGGGTAGGCAAAGAACAGAAAAGCCCGGCCGGTCAGCGCCGGATTCAGGAAGTTCTTGCCAGTACCACCGAAGACTTCCTTGCCGATGACGACGCCGAAGCTGATGCCCAGTGCCACCTGCCACAGCGGAATCGACGGCGGCAGCGTCAGCGCGAACAGCACCGAAGTGACGAAAAAGCCTTCGTTGACCTCATGCTTGCGGATAGCGGCGAACAGCACTTCCCAGAAACCGCCGACGATGAAGGTCACCGCGTAAATCGGCAGGAAGTAGGCCGCACCATGCACCAGGTTGTCCCAGTGACAGGTCGGATCGAAGCCGGCAAACAGCGCGATCAAGGCCAGCCGCCAGTTGTCCTGGGCAGCCAGCAGATCCGGGCTGCCGGCAAACACCGTGTTGGCCTGGAAACCGACGTTCCACATGCCGGCAAACATCACCGGGAAGGTGCACAGCCAGACGGTGATCATCATCCGTTTCAGATCGAGGCCGTCACGCACGTGGGCGGTCGTCTTCGTCACGCTGGCCGGCTTGTACAGGCCGGTATCGACAGCTTCGTACAGAGCGTAGAACTTCTCGTACTTGCCGCCTTTATGAAAATGATGCTCGATGCTATCGAGCCAGGAGCGCAGACCCATGCTCAACCCTCCTTCTCGATGCGCGTGAGGTTGTCACGCAGAATGGGACCGTATTCGTACTTGCCGGCACAGACGTAGCTGCACAGCGCCAGATCCTCTTCGTCGAGTTCGAGACAACCCAGCTTCTGGGCCATGTCGGTATCGCCAACGATCAGGTAGCGCAGCAACTGCGTCGGCAGGATGTCGAGCGGCATGATTTCTTCGTAATTGCCGATCGGCACCATCGCCCGCGGGCTGCCGTTGGTGCTGGTGGTGAAGTTGAACAACTTGCCGGGGTTCAACTTGGAGATGTAGAGATTCATCACCGAATGCTTTTCCACGCCAGCGCGCAGGTAATGCAGCATCTCGCGCTCGGTGCCCTCTTCCAGGCACGACACCTGCTGGTGGTAACGCCCCAGCCAGGCGCAGGCGCCACGGGCCGAGCGGCCGCCGAAGAGCGAACCGGAAATGACGCGAACCGGCTTGCCGACCTTGAGTTCGCCGGCCGTCAGTTCGTCGAGGTTGGCCCCCAGACGCGTACGCACAAGGCGCGGCTTGTCGACCATAGGGCCCGCCAGCGCGACGACGCGCTCGACCGACAAGCGGCCGGTGACGAACAGCTTGCCGATGGCGGTGACGTCCTGGTAACCGACCTGCCACACCGTCTTGTGCGCATTGACCGGATCGAGGAAATGAATGTGGGTACCCGGCAGACCGGCCGGATGCGGGCCGGCAAACTGCTCGACCTGCACATTGCTCAGACCGCTGCCCGGCACCTTGGCGTTTTCACCAACGCAGACAAAAACCTTGGCCAGACGGGCCAGCACACGCAGGCCGCGAGTGAAATCCTCGGCGGCTTCGGCGATGACCACGGCCGGATCGGCAGCCAGCGGATGCGTATCGATGGCAGTCACGAAAATTGACGCTGGCGTCGCGTCGACCGCAGGAACCTTGCTGAACGGACGCGTGCGCAATGCCGTCCACAAACCCGATTGCTGCAGATTCCCGCGCACCTGTTCGCCGCTCAGCGCATCAAGCTGGCCATCGGAATAGGCAGCGAACTCGACGGCATCATCGCCATCCAGATCGATCACCACCGATTGCAGCACCCGCTGCTCGCCACGATGGATGGCGCTGACGACGCCAGCGCCCGGCGCCGTGAAATGTACGCCAGGCGTTTTCTTGTCGGAAAACAGCACCTGACCCAACTTGACCCGATCACCCGCCTGAACGGCCATCGTCGGCTTCATACCATGGTAGTCGAAGCCGATGACAGCCACGCTGCGTACCGGCCTGGCGGCCTCGATACGCTGCTCAGGCGCCCCGGTGATGGGCAAGTCCAGACCGCGTTTAATTCTGATCATTCGCTTAGCCCGAAGAGAAGTTCAACAATACAAGGTGGTTCCTGTCGACACACAGCCTCCGCAGACCGCACACCAACCCGCCCTTGCCGCCAAATCTTTGCAGAATTGTACAAAGCCATGGATTCTAGCCGAGTGAAAACCTAATGGAAACCGACAAGCCGACAAAACCGGAGTCAACCACGAAAAAACCAGCCCGAACCCGGGCCAACGGCAAGTGGTAGCAATAAAAGCGCCAGGAAAATTGGTTCTACAAATCAGTCACATGGAAAAATTTGTCGTGTCGGTTGTCGGACACAGGGGGACGGATGGGGCCGTTCACGATTCGCTAGGTTTGGTCGCGGGATCTTGACTGGCTCTGGCGGGAAGCGGCTGCGCGGCGCACTGCGAAGAGCAGCAGACACTATGAGACAGCTAATCGCAAAACGGCCAAGAGTGCGGCCAGTTACGGATGCTTTCGAAGAATTTTCTGGCTTCTGGTCAAGCTAGTTCGCCCAGCCCCGCTCTTTCTGTTTCGATTCTCCAAGTTTGTTATCTGCAATACTTATAGCTCGCTACAATGGCGTATGCTCAATGCGTTTCCAACCCACCGTATTCCTTTTGCCATCGGACCAGATGGTAAGCCGGCGTCAATCGATGACGTACCGCGTGGACTTCAATGTGAGTGCATATGTCCTGCCTGCAAGGCACAGCTAGTTGCAAAAAAAGGGGAGAGACGTTTAAAGGTTTGGCATTTCGCACACGCTTCCGGAACCAGTTGCGCAGGTGCTCTGGAGTCCTCAATCCATCTTGCAGTTAAGGAAATAATCGAGCAAGAAAAACGCCTGCTAGTCCCTCCTTGTCACGTCTTTCGATACCCTGAAAAACATATCAACCATATCAATTGGTCCAAGGATGGAGAGTACGACTTCCCCCCTTATCGTTACACCAATCATCCTCGCAAATTTCTAGAAGCAATCCAACGTATTGGCGGTGGTAGCGCGGCAGCCCCCAGCAAACCAATGCTAATCGAATTCGACGAGGTTGCAGTTGAGCAACAGGAAGGTAATATCCGTCCAGATTTGATCGGTATTGTTGGCGAAAAGCGGTTGTACATCGAGGTTGCAGTTACTCATCCAATCGACGGTGAAAAATTGCGACGTATTCGCGCTCGCAATATTTCTGCTCTTCAAATCCTCGTGCCCTATGGCAGTCAGGGTTTGAGTTGGGAGCAACTTCGCCAAGTAGTTCTTGAGAAAACTGATGGTAAAGCATGGGCATATAGTCGGCTGGCGGAATCCCAAGCAGATAGTGAATATGAAAAAAATGAGCCTTTTCGGCAAATGCTGAAGGATAAGGCGGACAAAGAGAAAGCTGAACAATCAAAGAAGGAAAAAGAGGCTGCTGAACGACAAGCACGGCAACAAGCCGCCGAGGCGGAGCAAGCTTTTCGGAACGAAGTAGAGCGAGAAAAGCAAGAGGCGGAAGCCGAAAGGCTTCGTATTGAAAATAGAGCCAAGCGTGATGCAGAATGGGCCAAACTGTCCAAGGAGCTTGAAGAGAGTTTGAGACTTGAAGCCATCCAGTTGGCAGAGAAAGAAGCCGTTGCCCGGGCTCAGAAAGCGGCGGAAGATGCTCGAAGAGCACGGGAGCGAGAAGAAGCAATAACTCTCATCCAAACGGGGAGTCCTTCGCCTGACTTACCAATTAAAGGCCCAGTCATATTCTTTGACATCGATAGTGCACTGAGCCCCGATAGCAATAAAAAATCCCAACAACTAGGATTGCTCTCGGAGGCCCTAGGGGATCATACGTGCTGCATTATACTGACATCAGAAAGCCGCTACTCCAAGACGGCAAATGAGCTTGCGAGCATGCTTTCAAAAATTGGCGGAAGGCATGTGAGCACAACACCAATCCTCGATAGCAACAATCCTTATGGAACTCGCCAACGAGAAATAGATGCTTGGCTCGCCAATCACGAAAATGTTCATTGGATCATTTTTGACGGAGGGCAACGTGGTTTCAAGCATAACAACCATGTTCTATCCAGGCACGGTTTCTCGGAAGATGACGCAAAAGTAATGCGCGAATGGCTCCAGTCTATCCGACAGAGATGGTGATAGCAGTTTGGATCGCGGTAGCCTAGTCATCGCAAGGGACACCCATTACCACGCTTAAACCGGACAGGTTCTGTTGGTCAGCAAAGAACGCCTCGGCCGATGCACTACAATCAGTTGCCAAACAGAGCGCTTTCCTAGCCTGTTACCTCACCGACGTATGCGCAAGCAGAGAAGATGCACAGCCTTCCGCCGCAACAACCTGAGACACTTGATCAACATCCCAGAGCACACCCGGATCATCCACCGGACAGCAGCGCACCGCCTCCCGGTGAACGTCAAGAATCGCCTTGCCGCCCTGGTCGCCGGTCAAGGCCAGCAACTCGGGCAGGTGGATGGCGCTGAAGCCGACCGGGTGGCCCATTTTTTCCTGATGGACGGGCCTGGCCAGGCTGGCGCCTTCGTGCAGTGCCGCGATGATGACCTGGTAACTGGCGGGCTCGATGTACGGCATGTCGGCCAGCGCGACCAGCCAGCCGTCGGCATCGGCGCTGGCGGCGATGCCGCGGCTCAGGCTGTGGCCCACACCCTGCTGCGCGTCGTTGCAGATGGCGGTTTCCAGGCCTTCCTGCGCGAGCAGGCTGGCCAGCGCCGTGTCGTCGGGGCGGATGACCACGATGCTGCGGCCAATGCCCCGGGCCTGGGCCAGTCGCCGCGCCGATGCGAGCACCATCGGCGTGCCGTCGGCGAGCGGGTGCAGGCGCTTGTCGGCGCCGAAGCGCCGGCTGCGGCCTGCCGCCAGCAAAATGCCGACAATCTGCTTCATGTGGTCTGGCAGGCGTACGGATCGGCGATTATTGCGGTCGACGGCAAATTCTGACCATTTTTCACCGCCGTCATTTCGGCCAGGATGGAGATGGCGATTTCCGGCGGCGTGCGGCTGCCGATGGGCAGGCCGACCGGGCCGTGCAGGCGTTCGACCTCGGCTTGCGACAGATCGAAATACTGCAGCAGGCGCTCGCGGCGCTTGCTGTTGTTGGTCCGGGAGCCGAGGGCGCCAACATAGAAGGCCGGCGACTTGAGCGCTTCCAGCAGGGCCATGTCGTCAAGCTTGGGGTCATGGGTCAGGGCGACGACGGCGCTGCGCGGGTCGAGAGCGAGTTCGGTGACGGCATCGTCCGGCATGGCAGCGATGCGTTCGCTACCCGGCACGTCCCAGCCGTCAGCGTATTCACTGCGCGGGTCGCAGATGTAGACGCGATAGCCCAGCGCCTGCGCCATGCTCGCCAGATAGCGCGAGATCTGGCCGGCGCCGATGATCAGCAGGCGCCAGGCCGGGCCGTGCAGCGTAACCAGCGTTTCGCCGTCCCATTGCAGGCTGTCGCCGGCGCAGCCGCCTTCAATGCTGACGATGCCGGAGGCCAGCGCCACCCGCCGCCGGGCCAGCTGGCCGGTGGCGATGCGCTGTGCCAGTTGTTCGAGCAAGGCGGCATCCGGTGCCGGTTCAAGCACCAGTTCCAGCGTGCCGCCGCACGGGAGGCCGAAGCGGTGCGCTTCGTCGGCCGTGACGCCGTACCGCAGCAGGCGTGGCGCGATGTTGCCAAAATCGGCCGAGAATTCGCCAGCCGCCGCCCGCCGGATCAGGTCGTCCTCGATGCAACCGCCGGAGACCGAGCCCTGCACCTGGCCGTCGTCGCGCAGGATCATCCAGGCGCCCGGCGGCCGGGGGGCGGAACCCCAGGTGCGGGCGACGGTAATCAGCGCGAAACGGTGTCCGGCCGCCGCCCAGCGTCGGGCGGCGTCGAGAACCTGCGTATCCAGGTTGTCCATGTCAGGCCACCAGCTCAGCGGTGTTGAACGGCATCCGGTGCAGGAACTTGCCGGTGGCGGCGGCGATGGCATTGGCCACGGCCGGTGCCAGCGGCGGCACGCCGGGTTCGCCGATGCCGGTTGGCGCGGCACCTGACGGCACGATGTGCACTTCGACCACCGGCATTTCATTGATGCGGATCGGGGCGTAGCCATCGAAGTTACCCTGCTCGACCTGCCCTGCCTTGAGCGTGATTTCGCCGTGCAAGGCGGCGGACAGCGCGAAGCCGACGCCCCCTTCGACCTGCGACCGGATGTTGTCCGGGTTGATCGCCGTGCCGCAATCCACCGCGCAAATGATGCGGTCGACCTTGATTGAACCGTCTTTTTTGACCGTGACTTCGGCCACCTGCGCAACAAACGAACTGAACGATTCATGCACCGCCACACCCCGGCCGCGCCGTTCGCCGGCGGTTGCCTTGAGCGGCGTTCCCCAGTTGGCCTTGTCGGCCGCCAGTTTGAGCACGCCGGCGTGCTTCGGGTGCCCGGTCAGCAGTTCGAGGCGCAGGGCGACCGGGTCCTTGCCCATCGCCGCCGCTACTTCGTCGAGGAAAACCTCGGTCGAGTAGGCCGTGTGCGATGAACCAACCGAACGCCACCAGAGCACCGGCACACCGATATCGGTCGGCGTATGCAGATCGACCAGCAGGTTGGGAATGGCGTACGGCAGATTGGACGCACCTTCGACCGAAACATGATCGATGCCGTCCTTGACCAGCATTGCTTCGAAAGGCGAGCCAGTGATGATCGACTGCCCAACCAGCCGGTGACGCCAGCCGACCAGCTGGCCGCTGCCATCGAGCGCCGCCTCCAGCGCGTGGTGGAACATGGGCCGGTAATAGCCGCCGCGCATGTCGTCCTCGCGCAGCCAGACCAGCTTCACCGGAGCCTTGCCGTTGATCGCCTTGACGATGTGCGCCGCTTCCAGCACGTAATCCGACTGCGTACAGGCCCGGCGTCCGAAACTGCCGCCGGCGTAGAGCATGTTGAGTTTGACCTGTTCCGGCTTGAGGCCGAACAGTGCCGCCACCCGGCCCTGATCGACGGTCTGGAACTGCTCGCCGTTCCACACCTCACAGCCATCGGCCTTGAGGTGCACGACGCAGTTCATCGGCTCCATCGCAGCGTGGGCGAGGTAGGGAAAATCGAATGAAGCGCTGACCACTTTGGCGGCGCCGGCAAAGGTTTTTGCCGTATCGCCAGTCTGCTTGGCGACCAGCCCGGGCTTCTTGGCCATTTCCTTGTACTTGGCCAGGATTTCATCGCTACCCAGCTTGAAGGCCTTGCTGTCGTCCCAAGTCACCGACAGCGCATCGCGCCCTTTCTTTGCGCTCCAGGTATCGCTGGCCAGCACAGCAACGCCCTGCGGAATCTGCACGACATCGACGACTCCCTTGACCGCTTTCGCCTTGCTCGCATCGAAGGACTTCACCGTGGCGCCGAACTGTGGCGGATGGGCGACCACGGCAACCAGCATGCCGGGCAGGAAAACGTCCTGGGTGAATTGCGCCGTGCCGTTGGTCTTGGCCGCGCTGTCCTTGCGTTTGGCCTGCTTGCCGATCAGACGAAAATCCTTCGGGTCTTTCAGTTTGACTTCGGTCGGCACGGTTTCATTGGCGGCATCGAGCGCCAGTTCGCCAAAACTCGCCTTGCGGCCGCTGCCGGCATGGCTGACGATGCCGTCGCGCACGACGATCTCCGTCGCGCCAACCTGCCAGCGCCTGGCGGCGGCCGACACCAGCATCGCCCGCCCGCTGGCCCCGGCCTTGCGCATCTGCTCCCAGGAATTGGCCATCGCCGTGCTGCCGCCGGTGCCCTGCGCCGGGCCCCAGAAAGTGTTGTTGTAGCGTTTGGCATCGGCTGCGGCGCCTTCGACGCGAACCTGCGCCCAGTCGGCATCCAGCTCGTCGGCCAGAATGGTCGCCAGACCGGTGTAGGTGCCCTGCCCCATTTCCAGGTGCTTGGACATGACGGTCACGCTGTTGTCGGTGCCGATTTGCAAAAACGCGTTGATTTCGGCGTTGACCGCAGCAGCGGCACCCAACTTGCCAGCGGCGGCGGTGGCGACGGCTGGCAGGCAGAAGCCCAGCGTCAGGCCGGCGCTGCCTTGCAGGAAGCGGCGGCGGCTGAGGTTTTCAATGATGATTCCGGACATGGCGATCTCCTCAGGCCAGCGCTTCAGCGGCTTCGTGAATGGCAGCGCGGATGCGCACGTAGGTGGCGCAGCGGCACAGGTTGCCCGACATGGCGTTGTCGATATCGGCATCGGTCGGCTGGCGGTTCTGGCTGAGCAGTGCGACGGCGCTCATGATCTGGCCGGACTGGCAGTAGCCGCACTGGACGACATCGAGTTTGCGCCAGGCTTCCTGCACGACCTGGCCGACGCGCTCGCCATCGACCGCTTCGATGGTCGCAATCCTGCGCCCCACCACATCCGATACCGGCGTCGAACAGGCGCGCACCGGTTCGCCATCAACATGCACGGTACAGGCACCGCACAGCCCCTGACCGCAGCCGTATTTGGTGCCGGTCATCTGCAGGCTGTCGCGCAGCACCCACAGCAGCGGAGTATCGGGCGCGACATCGACCTGTTGCGCCTTGCCATTAATCGTCAGTTGGATCATCTGCAAGTTCCTCGTAAAAGCAGAACAGCGGCAAACCCGATTGCGCTGTTGATGCGAGTAGTGTGGGTGAGAGCGCGCGGCTGCCGATAACCCAATCGTGCAGAGTTATTGCCTGATCCTCCAGAAACGACATCCCGCCTCTCGTCGGACCCGGCCAAAACCGCTACGCTGTCGGCCATGGATACTGCCGCTCTGACCTCGCCTCGACCGAATGATTCCAGCGCCATGGACAATGCCGCGCTGAGCCGCCAGCGCGACGAAATCGCCGCGATACTTCATCGCCATTGCCCGGATGACGGGACGGTCGAGACGGCGATCCCCGGCCTGCTGCTGTTTCGTGGTTCGACGACCGATGCGCCGACCTGCGCCATCATGGCCTCGGTTTTTGCGATGATGGTCCAGGGCGCCAAGCGGATCACCGTCGGTGACGAGACGTATGACTACGATGCCCGTCATTGCCTGATTTCGTCGGTCGATCTGCCGATGTTCTCGCGCATCACCCGGGCCTCGGTCAGCGAACCCTATCTGGGTCTTGGACTGCTGCTCGATCCGCTGAAGATCAGCGAGCTGGCTGCAGCCATCCCGCAAAACAGGCTGCCGGGGAGCGTTGACCGTGGCATTGCCGTCGGCATGCTCAGTGCCGAAATCCAGGGCGCCGCGTTGCGCCTCGCCCGCCTGCTCGATGCGCCGGCCGACATCCCGGTACTGGCGCCGATTTTCGAGCGTGAACTGCTCTACCGCCTGCTCACCAGCGCGCTCGGCTCCCGCCTGCGCCAGGCCGCCGCCAGCGGCAGCCACAGCCACCAGATCGTCCGCGCCATCGACTGGCTGAAGAGCAACCTCGACCAGCCGATCAGCATCGACCGCCTGGCCAGCCTGTCGAACATGAGCAAATCATCGCTGCACCATCATTTCAAGGCGCTGACCGCGATGACGCCGCTGCAGTATCAGAAGCAGATGCGCCTGCACGAGGCACGCCGGCTGATGCTGGCCACCGACACCGATGCGGCATCCGCCGCGCATCACGTCGGCTACGAAAGCCCATCACAGTTCAATCGGGAATATCGCCGCATGTTCGGCACACCGCCGGGCCGGGACATTGCCCAGCTGCGCCACTCGGCGCCATGACAAAAAAATAAAGCCCTTATCGCAGGATAAGGGCTTTATCAATCGTCGTATTGCTTGGCGGACACGCAGGGATTCGAACCCTGGATCCAGGTTTTGCCCGGATGCACCCTTAGCAGGGGTGTGCCTTCGACCACTCGGCCACGTGTCCTTGCCTGCTACAACGAGGCGCGGATGATATAGCCTCCGCGCCCTTTGGTCAAACTTTTACTGGTCGAGACCGAAGGTGCGGTGCAGGACGCGGACGGCCAGCTCCAGGTACTTCTCGTCGAGGACGACGGAAATCTTGATTTCGGAAGTCGAGATCATCTGGATGTTGATGCCTTCGTCGGCCAGCGCCTTGAACATCTTCGAGGCAACGCCCGGGTGTGAACGCATGCCGACGCCAACGGCGGAGACCTTGCATATCTTGTTGTCGCCGGTGACTTCACGGGCACCGAGCTTCTGCTTGACGCCTTCCAGGATGCCCTGGGCCTTGGCGAATTCGCCGCGGTTGACGGTGAAGGAGAAATCGGTGGTGCCGTCGTGGCCGACGTTCTGGATGATCATGTCGACGTCGATGTTGGCATCGGCGATGGCGCCCAGGATCTGGTAGGCGATGCCCGGGGTGTCCGGAACGCCGAGCATGGTCAGCTTGGCTTCGTCGCGATTGAAGGCGATACCGGAAATGATCGGTTGTTCCATGTTCTTGTCTTCCTCAACAGTGATCAGCGTGCCTTCCCCTTCGTCCTGGAAGCTGGACAGCACGCGCAGTTTGACCTTGTACTTGCCGGCGAATTCGACCGAGCGGATCTGCAGCACCTTGGAGCCGAGGCTGGCCATTTCCAGCATCTCTTCGAAGGTGATGGTATCGAGCTTCTTGGCTTCGGGCACGACGCGCGGGTCGGTCGTATAGACGCCATCGACATCGGTGTAGATCTGGCACTCGTCGGCCTTCAGCGCCGCCGCCAGGGCAACGCCCGAGGTGTCGGAGCCGCCGCGACCAAGCGTGGTGATGTTGCCGTCGGCATCAACGCCCTGGAAACCGGCAACGATGACGACCTTGCCGGCATCGAGATCGCGACGAATGTTCTCTTCGTCGATCGACAGGATGCGCGCCTTGGTGAAGGTGCTGTCGGTCAGGACCTTGACCTGGGCGCCGGTGTAGCTCTTGGCATCGACACCGATGGCCTTCAGGCCCATGGCCAGCAGGCCGGTGGTGACCTGTTCGCCGGTACACACCACCGCGTCGAGTTCGCGCGGGTCCGGCGTGGCCTGCATTTCCTTGGCCAGTGCGATCAGCTTGTTGGTTTCGCCGCTCATCGCCGAGACGACGACGACGACCTGATGCCCCTGCGCCCGGAAACGGGCAACGCGACGGGCAACATTCTTGATGCGCTCGGGATTGGCGACCGAGGTGCCGCCATACTTCTGAACAATCAACGCCATGGATTTATCCGTAAAAACGTTGGAAACATGAAAAAAGAGGGCTGGATTTTACCCCAGCCCGGCCTTTTTCCAAAGGAAGCGGCTATCAGAGATCGGCCAGCACCCGCAGGTGCGCGCCGACGCTGCGCGCCAGCGAGGTCATCACGTAACCACCTTCGAGCATGGAGACGATGCGCTTGTCGCACATTTCCGCCGCCAGTTTTTTCAGATGATCGGTACACCATGCGAAGTCCTTTTCGAGCAGCTTGAGGCCACCCATGTCGTCTTCGTAGTGGCCATCGAAACCAGCCGAGATGAAGATCATCTGCGGCTTGAATTCCTTGAGGCGCGGCGTCCATACCTGCAGCACCGCGTCGCGGAACTCCTCGCCACCGCTGCCGGCAGCCAGCGGCACGTTGCACATGTTGGCGGCCGGCTTGTCGGCACCGGAGTACGGGTAGAACGGGTGCTGGAAGATGCTGCACATCAACACCTGCTCGTCGCCGGCAAAGCAGTCTTCGGTGCCGTTGCCGTGATGCACGTCGAAATCGATGATGGCGACGCGCTCCAGACCGTGCACCTTGAGCGCATGGCGGGCGGCGACACCGATATTGTTGAAGAAGCAGAAGCCCATCGGGTTGGCCTTTTCGGCATGGTGACCGGGCGGGCGAACGGCGCAGAAGGCATTCTCGGATTCGCCGCTCATTACCAGGTCGACCGCGAGACAACCGGCACCGGCAGCACGCAGGGCAGCCTGCCAGGTGTGCGGGTTCATCGCCGTATCGGGATCGAGATGGACAACCCCGAGTTCCGGTGAGGCGCGTTTGATGCGTTCAAGGTGCGATGCCGGATGCACGCGCATCAACTGTTCGAAGGTTGCCAGCGGCGCATCGTAGTAAACGAAATAGGCGTCGATACCCTGGGCGATCAGGTGATCGTTGATGGCAGTCAGACGTTGCGGGCATTCGGGGTGATGCGTACCCATGTCATGCAACTGGCAGTCGCGATGGGTGATGAAGGCAGTGGTCGTCACTTGTTCTCTCTCTGCGATGCGGCGCACTGGATGGCGCTCGTCGAAGAATCATTATCGTCTTATTTCCCGAGGCGCTTCAAGCATTAGAATGCATCAGAACTGCCTCCCCGAACGGAAAGCTGCATGACCAACACAAAAACACATCAAACGGGCAGTCGACCGCATGCCTTCATGCCGGTGCTCGACGCTGCCAACCGGATCATCCTCGGCAAGGAAACCGAGGTCAGGCTGGCCGCCGCCTGCCTGCTCGCCGGCGGCCACCTGCTGATCGAGGACCTGCCTGGCCTGGGCAAGACAACGCTGGCGCATACCCTGGCGCGCCTGCTCGGCCTGCAGTTCGCGCGCATCCAGTTCACCGCCGACCTGCTGCCCGCCGACATAACCGGCGTCTCGATCTTCGATCGCGAGCAGGGCAGCTTCCGCTTCGTTCCCGGGCCGGTGTTCTCGCAACTGGTGCTGGCCGATGAAATCAACCGGGCCACGCCGAAGACCCAGAGCGCCCTGCTCGAAGCCATGGAAGAAGGCCAGGTGACCAGCGAAGGCGAAACGCGCGCCCTGCCGCAACCGTTTTTCGTCATCGCCACGCAGAATCCGGCGCACCAGATCGGTACCTTTCCCCTGCCCGAATCGCAGCTCGACCGCTTCCTGATGCGCATCGAACTGGGCTATCCCGGCCGCGACGCCGAACGCGCGCTGCTGGCTTCCGGTGGCCGGCGCCAAGCAGTCGAACAACTGGCCAGCCTGCTGCCCCCCGAGCAATTGCCGCAACTGCAGGCGGAGATTGCCAGCCTGCATGTGGCGCCGGCGCTGATCGACTACATCCAGGCACTGGTCGCCGCCAGCCGCCACAGCCCGAGCTTCCGCCACGGCCTGTCGCCGCGAGCCGGGCTGGCCCTGCTGGCCGCTGCCCGGGCCTGGGCCTGGCTGGCCGGACGCGACATGGTGCTGCCCGACGATGTGCAGGCGGTGTTTCCGTCGGTCGCCCGCCATCGCCTGCATTCCGCGCAGGGTGGCGGCCTTGCCGGGATCAGCGACATCGACGCCTTGGTCAGCAGCGTCGCCATTCCCTGACCGCCGTGCGTCTGATCGACAATCTGCAGCAGCGTCTGTTCCGCTGGCAGGATGACGGGACAACCAGCATCCGGCTGGGCCAGCGGCGCATCTTCATCGTGCCGTCGCGCGGCGGTCTGCTGTTTGCGCTGGCCCTTGTCGTCATGCTGATCGGCGCCATCAATTACAACCTGGCGTTGGGCCACGCGCTGGTTTTCCTGCTGGCCGGGATCGGCATCAGCGGCATGGTGCACACTTTCCGCAACCTGCACGGTCTGAGCATCACCCCCGGCCGCTGCGCGCCAGTTTTTGTCGGCGAGAAGGCCGAATTCGAGCTGATCCTCGACAACGATCGGCCGATGACCCGACGCAGCCTGGTTTTCGAGGCCGACAAGGGAATGTCGGCAATTGTTGCGGTCAACGGCCACGACCGGGCAAAAATCACGGTTCCTGTCGGCAGTCATCGGCGCGGCTGGATGGCGCTGCCGCGTGTACGTCTGAGCACCCGTTACCCGCTCGGCCTGTTCACCGCCTGGAGTTATCTGCAGCCCGCCATGCGCTGCCTGGTTTATCCCTGTCCGCTTCCCACCCCGCTCCCGGAAAACACGCTGCGCCCCTTGGGCGGCATCAGCAACGGCCAGGGGGTACAGGAAGACTTCTCCGGCTTTCGCGAACGCCAGCCGGCCGACTCGCTGCGCCATGTCGCCTGGAAGGCCAGCGCCCGTGACAACGGCCAGCGCCCCTTGCTGATCAAGCAATTTGCCGGCGGCAGCGATGCCGAACTGGATCTTGCCTGGTCGGCAACCGACCCTGCACTGGCTGACGAAACGCGGCTGTCGATGCTGACCGCCTGGGTTCTGGAAGCCGGCAGCCGGCACCTGCATTTCGCGCTGTCGCTACCCGGGCAGGAAATTCCCGCCGGCAGCGGCGAGGCGCACCAGCAACGCTGCCTCGAAGCACTGGCCTTGTTCCCGTCATGAGTACAGCCCAGCCCGAAGCCCTGGCCCGCGATGTGCCGCCCTGGCTGTTCGCAGCGGCGGCGGTGACCACGCTGCCGCATGCGCTGCACCTGCCGCTGTGGCTGTCGCTGCTGACCGGCCTGCTGTGCAGCTGGGCAGCGTGGTTGTGGTGGCAGGACCGGCGACTGCCCCGACGCTGGCTGCTGCTGCCGCTGGCCGTGGCCGGCAGCATCGGCATCGTGGCCGATTTCGGCACGCTGCTCGGGCGCGATGCGGGCGTCGCCATGCTGGTCATGTTCATGGCGATGAAACTGCTGGAAATGCGCAGCCGACGCGATGCAATGGTGGTCATCATGCTCGGCTACTTCCTGCTGCTGACGCATTACTTCTACTCGCAGGACATGCCGACCGGGCTCTGGCTGCTGCTGTCGCTGTGGCTCGTCACCGCCGCGCTGATCCGGCTCCACGCCGGCACCATCGGCATCCGCGAGAACCTGCGCTACGCCGGCCTGCTAGCCGTGCAGGCGCTGCCCTTCATGCTCGTCCTTTACCTGCTGTTCCCGCGCATCAGCGGGCCGCTCTGGGGTTTGCCGCAGGATGCCTTCAGCGGCAAGACCGGCCTCTCCGACAGCATGACGCCGGGCAGCATTGCCAATCTCGTGCAGAGCGGTGAAATTGCCTTTCGCGTACGTTTCGACGAAGCACCGCCGGCGCGCCCACAACTGTACTGGCGCGGCCCGGTCATGGAGCATTTCGATGGCACGACCTGGCGCCAGTCAAGGCAACGCCGAGCGCCGGAAAACATTCAGCCGGCCGGCCCGACGATCGGCTACGAAACCACGCTGGAGGCCCACAGCCAGCGCTGGCTGCTGGCCCTCGATGCGCCGCTCACGCTGCCGGCCGGCGCCAGCCTAGACGGTCGCCTGAGCGCCCTGGCCCAGCAACCGCTGGAAATGCGCCAGCGTTTTCGCCTTACCGCAGCCACCGCTTACCGTTTCAATGCAGAAGAATCACCGTCCGTCCTCAGCGACAACCTGCAGTTGCCGCCGAGCAGCAACCCGCAGACACGGACGCTGGCTGAAAACTGGCGCCAGCAGGCGGTCGAGCCCGAACGCGTGGTCGCCCTGGCGCTGCGCCACTTCTCGACCGAAGATTTTTACTACACCTTGCAACCACCGCTGCTCGGGCACGACGGCATCGACGATTTCCTGTTCCGTTCGCGCCGGGGTTTCTGCGAGCACTACGCCGCCGCCTTCGTCGTCCTGATGCGCAGCGCCGGCATTCCGGCCCGCGTGGTCGGCGGCTATCAGGGCGGCGAAATGAATCCGCGCGACGGCTACCTCGTCGTTCGCCAGTCGGAAGCCCATGCCTGGGCGGAGGTCTGGCTGGCCAACCGGGGCTGGGTACGCGTCGATCCAACCGCTGCGGTGGCGCCGGAACGCATCGAACAGGGCATCGCCAACGCCCTGCCTTTCGGCGAACCGCTACCGGCCTTCCTGCAGGTCCGCGCCGACTGGCTGCGCGACATCCGCCATCGCTGGGAAGCCCTGAACAACGCGTGGAACCAGAACATTCTCGGCTACGACGCCAGGCGCCAGCGCGAACTGTTGTCGCGGCTCGGTCTGCCCGATGCCGACTGGCGCAGCCTGGCCATTGCCCTCGGCGTCGCCTGTACGCTGGTGCTGGCGCTGATCACGCTGTGGACGCTGCATCATCGCCGCCGCGTCGCGCCGGAATTGATGCTCTGGCATCGTGCGCTGCGCCGAATCAGGGTAGACTGCGCGCCGGGGGAAACACCGCTGGCGCTCGCCGCCCGGGTTGGCAACAGCAATCCTGAACTGGCGGCGGATTTCGCTGCCGTCGTGCACCATTTCCTGCTGGCCCGTTATGCCCCCGAGAACCCCGAACACCTGGCGGCGCTGCGCGCGGCCGTTGCCCGACTTCCCCGACGGAGAAACCCTTGAACAAGACCCTGGCCGCTCTCGCCCTCGCCCTTGTCACCCAGATCAGCACGGCCGCGCCGGACAGCATCGCCACGCTGCCGGAAGCCGAAGCCTTTGCCCGTGACCTCGAACAGCGCCATGGCTTCTCGGCCACAACACTGCTCGGCCAGTTCGCCGAAATCCGGCCCAATGCCCGCGTGCTGCAACTGATCGCGCCGCCGACATCACCCACGCAGCGTTCCTGGGAGCGTTACCGGCCGCGCTTTGTCAATGAACAACGCATCGCCGGTGGCGTCCGCTTCTGGCAGGACAATGCCGTTACCCTGGCCCGGGCTCGCGCGCTGTATGGCGTGCCGGAAGAAGTGATCGTCGCCATCATCGGCGTGGAAACGGTGTATGGCCGCAACACCGGTGGTTTCAGCGTGCTCGAGGCACTGGCCACGCTGGCTTTCCAGTATCCGCGCCGGGCCGACTATTTCCGTACCGAGCTTGAACAGTTCCTGCTGCTGACCCGCGAAAACGGCCTCGATCCGCTGGCGGTCAAGGGTTCGTTTGCCGGCGCCATCGGCATCCCGCAATTCATGCCGGGCAGCCAGCGCCGCTATGCCGTCGATTTCGACGGCGACCAGCGCGTGGACCTGGCCAACAGCGTCGACGATGCCATCGGCAGCGTCGCCCGCTTCCTTGAACAACATGGCTGGCAGGCCGGGCAACCGGTTGCCGTGCCGGCAAACCTGCCGGGCAAGCCGGATGCGTCGCTGCTCGAAGCCGGCATCCGCCCCAGCCTGCGGGCCGGCGACCTGTTCGATCGCGGCATTCTTGCCGCCGCCGCACCGGAATCGACGGTCACGCTGGTCGACCTGGTGTCGCCCGAACGTGAAACGGAATACTGGCTGGGCTTCGAGAATTTCTACGTGATCACGCGCTACAACCGCTCCAGCTTCTACGCCATGTCGGTGTATCAACTGGCCGAAGAGATCCGCCGGGCGATGCCTGCCAACGGCGCGGCAAAAACGGCCCGAATGGACCGTTGACCGCAATATTCAGAGCAGCGAATCGCGCGTGATGTTGCCGCGCTTGATGATCTTGCGCAAACGCTCCAGGCCTTCGATCTGGATCTGGCGGACGCGTTCCCGGGTCAGACCGAGATCGCCGGCAATGGCATCGAGTGTCGCGATCTCGCTGCCATTCAGGCCATAACGCCGCTCGATGATCTGGCGCTGGCGTTCACTCAACTGGCCAAGCCAGTCTTCCAGCAGCGAACCGACCTCGCTCGACTGCAGCAGGCTTTCCGGATCGGCGCTGTCGGCTTCATCGGCGATGAACTCGGCCATCGTGTGATTCGGGTCGATGTCGAGCGGCGCATCGAGTGAAGCGATGTGTTCGTTGAGCGACAGGATGCGGCGCACATCGTCAGCCGGCCGGTCGAGCAGCAGAGCAACCTTTTCCACGGTCGACTCGCGACTGTCGGCAGATTCCAGGTGGCGCATCGCGCGCAGCACCAGGTTGATTTCCTTGACCACATGCACCGGCAGGCGGATGGTCCGCGAGTGGTTCATGATGCTGCGCTCGATGCTCTGGCGTATCCACCAGGTGGCATAGGTCGAAAAACGGAAACCGCGCTCGGGATCGAATTTTTCCAGCGCGTGGATCAGGCCGAGATTGCCCTCCTCGACCAGGTCGAGCAAGGGAATGCCGCGATTCAGGTAATGCTTGGCGATATTCACGACGAGCCGCAGGTTGTGCTCGATCATTTTCTGGCGCGCGGCAAAATCGCCGGCACACACCAGGCGGCAGGTCGCCAGTTCTTCCGCCGGCGTCAGCAGCGGCTTGGCGCCGATTTCATTCAGGTAAAGCTGGGTGACATCTTCGAGCAGACTGCCTTCGGCGAGCGACATCTCGACTGCCGCGGGGAAAAGATCCTCCCCCTCGGCAGCCACCGGTAGGGTGGCTTCGTCGCCATCCTCGTCAGCGAGGCTCATCGTTTGGGCAAGAAGGGCGTCGGATCGACCGGCTTGCCCTGTTTGCGGATCTCGAAATGCAGCTTGACGCTGTCGGTGCCGGTACTGCCCATTTCGGCAATCTTCTGCCCAAGTTTCACGGCCTGGCCTTCCTTGACCAGAATCCGGCTGTTGTGGGCGTAGACCGAAAGATGATCGGTGCTGTGCTTGACGATCACCAGCTTGCCGTAGCCGGCCAGCGCGTCACCAACGTAGAGCACCCGGCCATCACCGGCAGCCTGCACCGCCTCGCCCTGCTTGCCGGCAAAGTCGATACCCTTGTTGGTGCTGCCGTTGTATGCCGACTTGATCTTTGCTGCCGACGGCCAGGCCCAGACAATGCCCTCGACCTGTGCCGTGCCTTCCGGCTCGGCGGGGGCTGCAGCCGTGGCGGCGGCTGGCGCCGTCGCGGCCGCCGGCGGCGTTGCCGGCAATTGATTGTTCAGGCGGGCATATGCCTCGTCGGAGTAAGGTTCCTTGCCTCCCCTCGGTTCGCGCAGCGTGCCGCTGGCCTGTACCGGAGTTGGCGTCGGCGCGGCGCCTTCGAGCGGACGGGATTCGACACCGCTGCCGACACCGATCGGCGTTGCCACCGTGGCCACCGTCGGTGCGGGCTGTTCGGCTGGACGCAGGCGAAGTATCTGGCCTTCGCGCAGGGTAGACGGGTTATCGATCTGGTTCAGCGCCGCCAGTTCAACATGATCAAGGCCGTTGTCGCGGGCAATGCGGTAGAGCGTGTCACCACGCTTGACGACGTATTCGCCGGGCCCGGCAACCCTGGCCTGGGCAGTCGGTGAACGATCGATGGTAGGCGCCGGCGCCTGGGTACAGGCGGTGATCGAAGAGACAAGAAAAAGCAGTACGAAAACTCTGATCATTGTGTTCCAGATAGCAGGGGGACGAACCGGACCGGGTCGAGTCGCGTCTCCGTGAAGCCGTTTGGCGTGTGTTCGACGAGGCAAAGATACTGCTCCTGCCCCCCGACAGGCAAGACCATGCGTCCGCCCGGGGCCAGTTGCCTGAGCAGGTCCGGCGGGATGGCCGAACCGGCAGCGGCAACGATGATGCTATCGAATGGACCGGCTTCTGGCAAACCAAAATGTCCGTCGGCATGTTTCAGGCGCACGTTGAACTGCTGCAGCACGCGCATGTTGGCCTTGGCCTTTTCCAGCAAGGGCGCGATCCGTTCGACCGCGTAGACATCCTTGCTCAACTGCGCCAGGACTGCCGCCTGATAGCCGCAACCAGCACCAATCTCCAGCGTCTTGCCCAGCCCGGGACGGCCATTGAGCAAGAGTTCGATCATGCGGGCAACGATATAGGGCTGCGAAATCGTCTGCCCCATTCCCAGCGGCAACGCGGTGTCTTCATAGGCGCGCGAAGCCAGTGCCTCCTCGACGAAGACATGGCGCGGCACCGCAGCCATCGCCTGAAGCACCGCCGCACTCCGGATACCCTTCTCGCGCAGACGCTCGATCATGCGTGCGCGCGTCCGCTGCGAGGTCATGCCGATACCCTGCAAACCGTGAGTCGTCATTGCAGCCACTGACGGATAGAAGGCAACTGGCTGGTATGGGTCAGATCGATCTGCAATGGCGTGATCGAAACCCGGTTCTGTTCGATCGCATGGAAATCGGTTCCCGGCCCGGCATCGGCCGCCGCACCGGCAGCACCGATCCAGTACACGGTTTCCTTGCGCGGCGAAGTCATGCGTACCACCGGCTCCGCCTTGTGACGGCGTCCCAGTCGGGTCACTTCCATGCCGGTCAATTGGTCATAAGGAATATCCGGGACATTCACATTGAGCAATACCGGACCGGAAATCGGGTTATTTACATAACGCTCGACCAATTCACGCGCCACGCGCCCGGCGGTTGCGTAATTCAGCCCTTCAAAACTGGTCATCGAAACGGCAATTGACGGAATGCCGAGCAAATACCCTTCGGTTGCCGCAGCGACCGTACCGGAATAAATGGTGTCGTCGCCCATATTGGCACCCGAATTGATTCCGGAAACAATAATATCCGGCAGATAATCGAGCATGCCGGTCACCGCCAGATGGACGCAATCGGTTGGCGTGCCATTGACGAAATGAAAGCCGCTGGCCGCCTGCCGGAGCATCAGCGGCCGGTCGAGCGTCAGCGAATTGCTGGCGCCACTGCGGTTCTGCTCCGGTGCAACCACGACGATCTCGCCAAGGCCGGACAAGGCCTCGGCCAGCGCCGCGAGCCCCGGAGCAAAATAACCATCGTCGTTGCTGAGCAATATACGCATGGGTCAGACCAGCAGGGCATCCATGGAAGCGCCCTCAGCCAGCCAGGCTTCAACCCATTTCGGCTTGCGACCACGGCCAGTCCATTCCAGTTCGGCATTCTGCGGATGACGGTATTTGACCTTCACCTTGCCACCACCGCCAGCAGCCTTGACCTTGACTTCCTTGCCCAGCAGATCCTCGATGGCAAACCCGCGGGCTTTGGCAAAAGCACGCACTTCGTTAAGCACGTTTGCTTTTTCGGCAGACTCGCGACGCTTCAATTCAGCGGGAATCTGTTGCTGCAGATCACGAAGCTCGGCAAGGGAAAGTGCAGACAAATCCATAATATTCTCCTGGTTAAATATAGAATCAGCAGTGTAATTTAATTTGTCCGTATATATTTTTCAATATACAAATAAAAAACAGCCAGATCCGGTTTTTCCTTATTTGACCGGGCAAGCCAGCCACCCTGCACTCCTTCTCGCGCCAGAATCAAAAATGTCGCGCATCCGGAAGGGGTAGCATTGTACCCGCTTCGCACAAAATTCCGGAGACCCCGGGGGGAGACATGACAATCGGGATAGACGCTTAGAATCGATGCTTATAAGCATCGAAGCAATACGTCTATTTGCCTGCCACCACTCTCCGTAAAATCTCGCCTTCAAATACGTCTACCGGACAATCCAGATGGCCAACTGGCCCTATGCCGCAGCACCCGGAATCACCCGGATCAACTGGAGTGATGTCGAAATCGAGCAGATCGGCAATCTGCTCAAGGCAATCGCGCATCCGCTGCGCCTGAGCATCGTCTGCCTGCTCGGCGAAGGCGAGCGCTCGGTCGGCGATATCAGTCAGGCCATCGGCACCTCACAGCCGAATATCTCCCAGCACCTGAGCCTGCTGAGCAACCGCCAGTTGCTGAAGTCGCGCAAGGAAGGCAACCGGATCTATTACCGGATTGGCGATGAACGACTGACCAGCATCATCGGCATGCTGCGCGGGATCTACTGCCCCTGATGCCAGCCCTCAGCGGATGAAGGGCAAAGCAATATCGGCCGTGTTGCTGGCGCCCGCGCTGGCGGCAAGGCAGGCCTGCCTGAACAGACGACCCGCCGCCCCGGCATTGCGGCGCCGGTGGCTGGCAAAGTAGAAATGCCGGCGCAGATCAAACTGCGGCGTCGGCAGTTCGATCAGGCTGCCACGGCGGAATGCCTCGCGCAGGGACAGACGCGACAGACAACCCAGCCCGAGACCTGACTCCACGGCACGCTTGATCGCCTCGGTATGTTCCAGTTCCAGCCCCAACCGGAACGTAGTCATCCGGCTGCCGATACAGCGATCGAACTGGCTGCGTGTTCCCGATCCCGGTTCGCGCAATATCCATGAGTGCGCCGACAGTGTTGCATCGTCCACCGCAGTGCTGCCAGCAAGAACATGACCCGGTGCACAGAAAACCACCAGTTCGTCGGCCAGCCAGGGTTCAACCACCAGATCGGGATGAACCACATCGCCCTCGATCAGCCCGAGATCGCATTCGAAACGCAGCAGACGCTCGACCACGGTATCGGAGTTGGCGACCTGCAGTTGCACCGGCGATTGCGGATATTGCTTCATGTAGTCGACGACGATCAACGTCGCCAGGTAATTGCCGATGGTCAGCGTCGCACCGACATTCAGCGGCCCCGGCCGTCCACCAGACAGATAATCCTCTAGCTCCCGGGCCTGGCCGATCAATGCTTCGGCCAGCGGCAGCAGCCCGCGCCCGGCACTGTTCAGATGAAGACTCTTGCCGATCCGGTCGAACAGCGGACAGTCGTACAAGCGCTCCAGTTCGACCAATGCGCTGCTGGCAGCCGATTGCGACATGGCGAGACGACCGGCAGCCTGCGAAACATTCTCGCTGCGGGCCACCGCGGCAAAGATTTCCAGTTGACGCAGCGTCAGCCTCATATCGATCCAATAGATAAGCAATAACCGAATTATCCGCTTTTACATTGATCGCACAACGCCTAAGCTGATTCCATCATCTCCAGCCAGGACCCACCATGAGCAACTTCAATCACGAAACAGTCGTTTCCGTTCACCACTGGAACGACAGCCTCTTCACCTTCCGCACCACGCGTGATCCGGGCCTGCGTTTCATCAACGGGCAATTCGTGACCATCGGCCTGGAAGTCAATGGCCGGCCGGTGATGCGCGCCTATAGCGTCGCCAGCGCCAATTACGAAGAACATCTGGAGTTTTTCAGCATCAAGGTTCCGGACGGTCGGCTCACCTCACGCCTGCAACACCTGCAACCGGGCGACAAACTGCTGGTCAGCCGCAAGCCGACCGGCACGCTTGTCCTGCGCGACCTGAATCCAGGCAAGCGGCTGTTCATGTTCGCCACCGGCACCGGCCTGGCGCCCTTCATGAGCCTGATCCACGATCCGGAAACCTATGAACGTTTCGACAAGGTGATCCTGATCCACGGCGTCCGCTGGACCAACGAACTGGCTTATCACGACTACATCGAAGAGGATCTCAGGAACCACGAATACCTGGGTGAGGAAATCCGCGAAAAACTGATCTACTACCCGACCGTCACCCGTGAACCGTTCCGCAACGAAGGCCGGCAAACCGAACTGATCCTCTCCGGCAAGCTGTTCGCAGACATCGGTGAGCCCCCCCTCGACCCGGCCACCGACCGCGGCATGATCTGTGGCAGCCCGGCCATGCTCAAGGAAGTCTCGGCCATGCTCGACAGCTTCGGCTTCAAAATTTCGCCCCACATCGGCGAGATGGGCGACTATGTCATCGAACGGGCATTCGTCGAGCAATAGACCCTGCCGGGTCAGGCGTTCTTGACCGGGGCTTCGGGCAAGGCAGCAAGCTTCTCGACGACCATCGCCCCGACCATGTCCCCCTCGACGTTGACTGCCGTGCGCACGGTATCGAGGATGCGGTCGATGGGCAGCAGGATGGCGATGGCCTCGGTCGGCAACCCCACCGATTCGAGAACCAGCACCATCGACAGCATGCCGACGCTGGGGATGCCCGGGGCGCCCATCGCACCCAGCATGGCCACGGCAAAAACGATGGCTTGGTGCACCAGATCGAGCTCCACTCCGGCCAGACGGGCGACAAAAAGCACCGCCGCCGCTTCATACAGCGCCGTGCCATCCATGTTGGCGGTAGCCCCCAGCGGAATGACGAAACTGGCAATTTCCTTCTTCACATGCAGCTGCTGCTCGGTACAGCGCAAGGTGATGGGCAAGGTGGCGGCACTGGAACTGGTGGCAAAAGCCGTGATCAGCGGCTCGCGAACCCGCTTCAGGAACTGCAGCGGCGACATCCGGGTGAATAGCCAGAGGATCAATGGCAGCACGACGATGCCGTGAAACAACGTGGTCCCGAACACCACCGTGATGAAATGCGCCAGACTGCCGAGCAGCGCCACGTTCTGGCTGGCCACCAGTTGCAGCAGCAGGGCCGCGATGCCCAGCGGCGCCAGGCGCATGATCCAGCCGACGACCAGCAGGCAGAGTTCCTGCAATTCCTCGATGATCCGGCGAATATTCCGGTAACGATCACCGCCGACCACCAGGGCGATACCGAGAAACAGCGCCGCCACCACCACCGCCAGGATCTCGCCCTGCGCCAGCGCCTTGAACGGATTCTGGAACATGCCGCGGAGGAACTGGGCAATGTAATCCGGCAGCGGCATCTGCCGCGCCTGAAAATTCTGCGTGGCTTCGGCAAACATCGCGAGTTGCATGCCTTCGCCCGGACGGAAGATATTGGCCGCAGAAAAACCGAGCACGATGGCCAGGCCCATGGTGATGAAGAAAAACAGCAGCGTGGTCACCCAGACTCGGTGCATGCGGTTGTGCGTGCGCAAACTGGCCACCCCGACAACGATGGACGAAAAAACCAGTGGAATCAGGACCAGCCGCAGCAAATCGAGAAACAGATTGCCCAGCAATTTTGCTGCATAAAGCGTACCGCCGCTGACGGCTGCGGATGGCGCTGCAGCGGATAGCCACCAGCCACCCAGCACCCCGACCAGGGAGCCGATCAGTATTTGGGTATTCAGGGACAACCTGGGCATGATGGACTCACAGACTCGCCAGAAGGCCGGTTATTGCACACCCCAGGATGACCGGAATCACCCCGAGCTTGAAACGCAGCAATGCGATCGCCGCCAGCAGCGCGATCAGCGCCGAAAAAATGTCGAAATCCCCGGCAAACCCTGTCGGCCAGAAGACATGATAGGCAAAGAAAAGTGCGAGATTGACGATGACACCGACCACGGCAGCGGTCACCGCGACCAATGGCGCCGTAAACTGGGGCACATCATGCGTACGCTCGACCAGCGGACCACCGGCCAGAATGAACAGGAATGACGGCAGGAAGGTAAACCAGGTCACCAGCACCGCCGCCGCGCATCCCGCCAGGAACAGCGCATCCGGCCCGAAGAATCCCTCGGCGTATGCACCGACAAAACCGACATAGGCAACCACCATGATCAACGGCCCCGGCGTCGTCTCCCCCAGTGCCAGACCGTCGATCATCTGGGTCGGCGTCAGCCAGGAAAAATGCTCGACCGCTCCCTGATAGACGTAAGGCAGAACGGCGTAGGCGCCACCGAAGGTGAGCAATGCCGCCTTGGTGAAGAACAGCGACATCTGGGTCAGCGTATGCTGCCATCCCAGCGTCGCGACGAGCAGGCCGACCGGCACGATCCACAACAGCGCGCCGATCAGCGCGATGATCCCCAGGCGTGGCCAGGAAAAGCGCGCATGCGCCGGCAGCGGGCTATCGTCATCGATCAGCGCAGGCGCACCGGGTTTGCCTACTGACGCAGCAGATACGCCGCCGACCCGAAAATGCTGCCCGCCCAGCCGGCCGCCGACCCAGCCAGTCAATGCTGCCGCGGCAACGATGGCCGGGAAAGGAATGCCCAGCAACAGGATGGCCAGCAGCGCAACGAGCGCGATCGCCATCAGGGGCCAGTTTTTCAGGGTGCGCGAGCCAATCCGCCAGGCCGCCTGGACGACGACTGCTGTGACGGCCGGCTTGATGCCATAGAACAATCCGGCAACCAGCGTGGTATTCCCGTAGGCGACGTATACCCAGGACAGGATAACCAGGATCAGCAGCGACGGCAGGACGAACAGCACCCCGGCAACAATGCCGCCCCACGTCCGGTGCATCAGCCAGCCGATATAGGTTGCCAGTTGCTGCGCCTCCGGACCGGGCAGCAGCATGCAGTAATTGAGTGCGTGCAGGAAGCGACGTTCGGAGATCCAGCGCCGCCGCTCGACCAACTCCTGATGCATCAGCGAAATCTGCCCGGCCGGCCCGCCAAAGCTGACGAAACCCAGCTTGAGCCAGAACAGCAGCGCGTCCCGAAAAGGAACGCCAGCTGCCGTGCCAACACCATTGCCATCAAGCTTTTTCCCGGCAGCGATTTCGCTCATGTACCTATTCCCGGATCAGGATCGTTGCGGATTTTATCGCCTTCCCCGACAAGGCGGACAAAACAAAAGGGCCAATCCGAAGATTGGCCCTTTTGCCTGATTCCATTGGTCGGGGCGGCGGGATTCGAACTCGCGACCCCTTGCACCCCATCAGGGTAAAAGCGCATCCCAGAGCATCCAACGACATCCCAGAAACCATCTCAACACATTGTTTTGTATGTAGAAAAACACCTTTACCATTCCAGCATCGTCCCATACAATCCAACCACATCCGGCAAATCTGTGGGGGGAAATGTGGGGGGAATTCTACCCCACTAACCCCTCCCCGACAAGGAGGCAAGCATGGGTAAGCTGACCGTCAAGGAACTTGAGGCACTTGGCAACAAGGACCATGGCAAGAAACTTCGCGAAGATGGTGGCCTTATTGGGTCGGTACGCTGCGGTTCTAACGGGGCGTCGGTTTACTTCGATTGGCGCTATCGCTTCGATGGCAAAGTGAAGCAAATCTCTGTCGGTGCTTGGCCCAAATTGTCTCTCGCATCTATCCGCTCCGAACGAGACCGGCTAAAAGTAGAGGTTGACGGTGGATACGATCCAACAGAACGCCGCAAAGCGGAACGACTCAAGGTCAAAGTCGACCAGTTGGAAGAAGTAGAAAAACAACAGAAGAGGCTTGACGAAATTGTCGCCCAGCAGGCTAGGCTCACCGTCCAAGGGCTATTCGAGCATTGGGCCGAGGTCGATCTGATACGTCGCAAAGATGGGGGTAAAGAAGTCCGGCGGATGTTCGAGAAAGATGTGCTACCGAAGCTGGGCACCCTCCTCGTCGCGGATGTCAAGAAAGGGCACATTACGCTGGTCACGGATCCTCTGTTAGCAAGAGGCGTGAACCGGATGGCCAAACTTATATTTTCTTTAGTTCGGCAGATGTTCCGGTTTGCCGTTGATCGAGACTACATCGAAGCCGACCCAACCGCCAGTATCCGAAAGGTCAAGATCGGCGGCCCGGATACTGAACGCGAGCGCGTTCTGAGCCGAGCCGAAATTCAAACGCTGTTCCACCAATTGCCCACCGCAAGACTGATGCCGCAAACAGAGGCTGCAGTTTGGATCGTCCTTGCAACGCTCTGCCGAATCGGGGAGTTATCGAGCGCGAAATGGTCTGACATTGACCTCGACAACAGACACTGGCGAATCCCTGAAACCAAGAATGGCAAACCTCACGAAGTATGCCTGTCAGATTTCGCAGTAGAACACTTTCGCAAAGTAAAAGCACTCAGCGACCCCGATATTGCGTGGGTCTACCCGGGCCGAGATAAGAAGAAGGCACTCTCCAGCAAGTCGATTACCAAGCAGCTAGGGGATAGGCAACGCAGTAGCGAGCCAATGAAACGGCGCAGCAAGTCTACCTCTGCCTTGACACTACCAGGGGGAAAATGGGGACCTCATGACTTGAGGAGAACTGGCGCCACAATCATGACTCAGCTACATGTGCTACCCGATGTCGTCGAGCATTGTCTGAATCATATCGAAGAGAATCGTACGAAGCGCGTTTATCAACGGCATACTTATGATCGTGAAATGCAGGCTGCCTGGAAGATCCTTGGTAAGCATTTGACTCGACTGGCGGCACTCAATATAACCAATGCTGCATCCTCAGACGCCAAGAACACACCTCCCAAGAAAGCACCGGCAGTTCGCAAGAAAGCCGCCTCAGATCCCGGTAAACAACGGCAACTCCACGCACCGTCGCCGGAAACCGCACCCACTGCACAAATGAACTGAGCGCGAACATCGGGGGGTTGCTTTTCCGATCAGAATCGCTTCCCTCCGTTGGATCAATGCTTTCACCTCGACAACATCGAGCAATCCGACTCGGTGAGCAACGCGGCGACCCGACGGTCCTTGCACGATCACATAGGCATGCAAGGCCACCTGCCCTCCTGTCTCCACCATAACAGCCACCCGCTGCGCCGAAAGCTCGATCACGTCGGCGAGAAATACGCTGTCACGCTGCCGATTTTTCAGCTCGATAAGGATAATGATCCCAGCAGGATCACTGTATCCACGGTCGACCTTCGCCGTCAGGGTTATTGGACCACGTGCCCGGAATAGCTGCTCTGCATAGACAAGCGTTGCTCGTCGCAACTCACGCGGTAACCAAGCTTGATCCCTTTGGCGTTTCAAGCGATGAAGCACCCAGATGATCAAGAGGATCAACATGCCGCCAGCAACCATCTGTTCAATCATCGCCTGCCCTCCGCCGGTATAGCCTTGCCGCTATCCTGACCACGGGACGGAGCAAAGCGCGCATCAGCCGAATCAGCCAGGGATGCGCCGCGAGCATCCGGCAAACGGCCGGTGCCGCGCGGTAGTAGGTAAGGATCATGCCTCGGCCAAGCATCGAGGGAGGCAGCGCCAAGTCACGAAATGCTCGCAGCACCGAGACCCCATACCCTTCGTCATAGACCGGTGGGGCAATGAAGCACGGCCCCTTGCCTCCAGGCTGCGTCTGCCGTTCCAGATAGAAGCGCCGGTGCTCTCGGCCCCCTCGAGCCATGTCCTTTCGTTGTTGGACTGAGCACCGCCGACCATAGCGATGCTCGAATAGCATCAGGCGCTCGCAGACCCCCATCTGGGCAAGCTCAGATGCGCAGACACGCTGGCATCGGCCGGATCGTGGCCAGCTATTGGCGCTCACGACATGCTCCCCTGTCGGGTCCGCATTGCGTGCCAGAGGCAATACTCCCGGTCGATCAGGTAATCAATCCGTGCCGCAGTGCAACGTCGGCTCGCCTCGGGAATTCGGTGCGTCACCAGCCAGTAAAGCAGCACGAAGCACAGCGAGGCTGGCAGGGCCACCCATCCCAAGGCAATCGCGAAGGACCCGACGGTCGCCGAGATCAGCAGCAGGTCCCCTGCGCCAGGCCACCGGCGTCTCCCTTTGCCAACGAAATTCGCCCCCTCGCCCGTCGTGTGGTCGATGAGAGCCAACACGCGGCTCGGTCGCGAGCCTACGACCACCACGCTCAACTCGTCCTCAAGCTTCATTGAACCAAGCGGCTGATCCAACGCGAGATCGGCCACTTGCCCCTCACCCTGTCTGACTCGCAGCCGATAGCCGCTGCCCGCGTGATCGCGCAATATGTCGTCCACCCAGCCATGGATAGCCAGGAAGTCTTTCTGATCCATAGATATCTCCTTATTCGCACGGCTCGCTCAACGATCGGCGATCGGTTCGCCGAACACCTCCGAGGCGAACGGCATGGCGATCGCTGGCACTGCCGGCAACTCTGCGGCGGGACCACTTACACCGGCCACCTGAACCAAGCGCGGCACCATGCCACCGCAGGCGAGGCTCAACTGACCAATCACCCCTTCGCGCGCCAGCAACCGCAACCGGTTGATCCGTTTCGTCCCCTTCTTGAAGCGGATCAGGTCGTCGTACAACTGCGGGTCATCCACTCTGTCCAACTCGAACAGCAAGCGGATCGTCTCGTGCTCTGGCGTATTTTTCTCGTTCATCACGCACCTCCCTGGGTTGCAGTGGCTGTACCGTTGAAAAGTTTGTCCACGTGATTCATGCCGGCAATCTGGAAGCCACGGACGTTGGCGTGCAACGGATCCTTCACTTCCAGGATGCGGTGCTTCGGAAATGCCTCTTTCACCGCCTTCTTGAAGAGATAGGCACCGCCGCCCACCAGGATGATGTTCTGGAAGCTGTAGCTCGCATCGATCCAGCGCATCATCGAGGCCACGGCCTGCTGGGCGATTGAGTGCGCCATGGGCATTGCCCGCGAAATGTCATAAGGCTTCTGGTAGATCACTGGGTTCTTGCCGGTGCGCAAGGCCAGGTCGATAGCCTCGATATCGTTGTAGGGCGTACCGATGTCGTGCCCGATCTCTGCCGCAATGGCTTGCAGGATGTCGAAAACGCCTCGGTTAACCGAGTGACTCTTGTTCTGCACCAGGCGCATGCCCCGCGCCACCAGCCAGTCGAAGGTCCGTGACCCCGGATCGAGAATCAGGCTTTGTTCCCGTTCGATGCTGGCCATCTTTCCATGTTGCACGGCAAAGTCGACCAAAGCACCTTGGGGCTGTGCGATCGCCAAGGCCTTGCGGACAACTACAGTCTTGCCATTTCCGATGTCGTGCGTGCCTGTCACCGCCTTCTCGAGGGCAGCCTTCTTGGTCGTGAGTGCGGCAACCGGCAGCCCCACAACCAGCAGATCGATCGTCGGTTGCTTCATCAGGGCCAAGGCGCCGCGCAGCAGTGCCATGTACTCAGGCGTCTCGGTGTAGCGGTCGTGCATCTGGGTGGCGCGGAACGTGTCCGCGGCCAGTTCAACTTCGGGGCCAACCTCATAGAAAAGGCCATTGATCGGGATCGCGACCGTCTTGCGGCGCTCATAGCCGGGTTGCCCCGACGGCTCCCGCATGGTCGGATAGGCGACCGAAGGAAAACTGGCGCAGCGGATGTCGCTGCCGGCCACGTTACTGACAAATTTGGTGTTGCCGAAACCGACATCCACCGCTCTGACCACATAGTCCATGTGAGGCTCCTGTATAGGTTTGCGAGCGGCCAGCATCAACACCCCGATGCGGCCCGTCCACGCGAAATCCGCTCCGGTTGCCCCGGCTATCGCAATCAGCCCCGACCGCATTCGAAGTCCAGTCGAACTGGCTTGGGATAAAAGTCGAGTTCCTGCGTCGGGCGCCAAAACGGCTCTCGCGTCGATTTACGGTCTCACTGGATCGGGGTGCGTCAAGGGCACATTTCCAGCGGCTGTCCAATCGAAAACAGCAGCACCTGATCGAAACGCTCACGGTGGTAACCAGAGGCCGAGTTGGCGCCCGTCAAGTCCTTGTGTCGTCTTGGTCCAGTCGTCCCGCGAAAAATAAACGCACCCTGAGTTTCAATTTCAAGTGCCATCCGCAAGCCCCTACATTCCTGGTGTTTCGGCAGGTCTGCCCGTTGACCATCTCTCGCTCCGGGTGTGAACTACAGGCTCCCGAGGCCATCCTTGGCCTGCTCCATCGCGGAGCGAAAGGCGTTGCGGTCGTTACCCGCCTCTTCAGCCCCGACCTTGAGTCGGGTTGGCATGGCCCCCGAGGCCATGCTCGAAGCCGCTCTACCCGTAGTGCAACGCCAGACTTTGCCGGCAGCTTCCTGTCGGACGCCCCTCGAGGGCATGTCTCGCGTTCGGTTCAACTGGCCGGCACCCGATGTCGGCCCCTGTTCCCGTCATCGTTCGAGCATGCGCACTGCGCAGCACACGTCGTGTGGCCCCCATGGGCTCCGCGTGTGAAGCCGCTCGTACGTCTGTACTGCCCTGGACTTTCGGTCGGGGGTGGCCCCATGCAGATGGATGACGCTACGAATCGAGGACTGATCACCCTGTAGCGCAAGGCGAGACCTTCGCGCCGATGCTGTCCCCGCCTTCGAGGCGAGGCTGCATCACCCACCCCGTCGAACGCAGAAATGCGGAAGCGGACAGATCACCGTTTCATTTTTAAGATCGACCGAGCCGGAGTGCGCATGAGGTGCGACACCGGTAAACCCTGGGTTGGCATGGCGTGCTCGTGGTCGCACGCCATCCTGAAAAGATCGACCACGCTTTTCGGACGCGACGGAATCTGCGTCCGCATTGAACCGACAGATTCCATCCAATACATCTGCTGTGGGCTGACGGGACAGCGCATGGCGACAAGGAGATTTGCTATGTCTACTTCTACTTTCACCAACACTTCCCGCTTGCGTCGCCGGGTCCAAGGCGCCACTGGCTCGGGCCCAACCACTCACCAGCCAGCACGTCGCCAAGAGTGGGCCTCTCTCTCACCCGCCGAGATACTGGCCCACTATCGTCCGGGCAAAGCGGACCCCTTACAGGTACTCAACGTCCTGCTGGAGTTGTTCAACACGCAGCACACCGCCCTCGACAAGACGGTCTCCCACAAAACGCGGCAGGAACGTGCCGACTTCCTGCGACGGTTCTTCCGCGATCTCAAGCTGAAGGCCAATTTCGCCACCGTGCCTGATCCCCGCAATCTCGGTGATCGGCACATCCGGGCAATTGTTGCCGTGTGGCGCGAAGAAAAACTCGCTCCGTCGACGATCCAGACCTACCTGAGTTTTTTGCGAGGACTGGCACTATGGATAGGCAAGCCTGGTTTTATCCATCCTCCAGCCTACTACGGCCTCACTCCCAGGGAATACCAGCGCGACGAAAACGCCCAGCGTGACAAGAGCTGGTCAGCGGCCGGCATCGATATCGATACCGTAATTGAACAGACCATAGCGTTCGACCGCTACGTCGGCGCGTCCTTGGGTTTGATCCGGGCGTTCGGCCTGCGCCGCAAGGAATCTGTGATGCTTCGCCCGCACTTATCCACTGTGCCGTTCGAAACCACAGGCCTGCCACCCGAGGAAAGAGAGGCCGACCACTATCTGCGAATCAAGGCAGGGGCGAAAGGAGGACGGCTGCGTTTTGTGCCACTGGATACCGAGCAACGCATTGCTGCTCTGAAGTTTGCACAGGCTGTCGTTCAGGGATTGGATTCGCACCTGGGGGATCCCCGCCACAACCTGAAACGCAACCTGCGGCGCTTCGATTACGTGATGGACAAGTTCGGCATCACGGCTGATGGACTGGGTGCCACCGCGCACGGGCTGCGCCATGAAGCGATGATTGATCACTACACGAACAAGGCTGGCGGGGAACCTCCGGTACGAGGTGGCGGTGATGTGCCGCGCGCGGAAGATGCAACAGCAAGACTCTCGGCCGCGCGGCTGGCCGGACACAACCGGGCCAGGGCATCGGGAGCTTATTTAGGTCAGTCCGCGGTTATGCGCAGCAAGAGCCGCAAGCCGAGCGATCCACCTACGACATAGGCTACCCCGACTGCACATAAATCTTCCAAGATCGTCCTCCTCGGTGGCCGCTGGGGCCGCCGTCAACAAGGAGACGATCATGGATACACTCAACTCCAATGGACCCGATGCGCTGGCGCTGGAGCCGCTGTGCCAAGGCGCTGCTCAGGAATTGCTGATGCGCAGCTACACCATCCGCACCGTAAATCGCTACAAGCGGGTGTGGGAGCAGCTTGCCGACTTCGCCCGCGCCCAAGGCCTGCCCGCCGAGTACTCGCGTGAACTGGCCCTAGGCTTCGAGCAGGCGTACGGCCTTCGCGATGGGGAAGTGCTCAAGCGGGGGCAACGGTGGCGACGGCACTTGGTCTTTGGCATCAAGGTGCTCGACGACTTCGCCAGCACCGGCACTATCACCCGTTTCAGGGTCGAGACCACCGGGCTGCGTGTGCCGGTGGGTATGCACAAGGCGCTGCGCGAGTACGAGCAGTACGCCAGAGTGCGCCGGCATCTGCGGCCCACCAGTCTGGCCGAGTGCATGCACAGTATCGCTGTTTTCCTGGATTTCCTGCGCACCCAAGGCCTGGAGTCCCTGGAGACGCTGCAGGCTGAAGACCTCAGCGCCTTCATTCGGACCCGAACAGCCTGGAAGCCGAAAACCGTCTCGCACGTGTCGTCCAACCTGCGGCTGTTCCTGCAGTACCTGTTCATGCGTGACATCCTGCCCCGTGACCTCAGCACCGCGATACCGACGGTCCGACTGGCGAGCAATGCCAAGGTGCCTTCGGTATGGGAGCCTGAGCTGGTCGAACGGTTGCTCGTCACGGTCGATCGCCGCTCGCCTAAGGGCAAGCGGGACTACGCCATCTTGCTGCTCGCCGCACGTCTGGGCCTGCGCCTGGGCGACATCAAGGGTCTCACGCTCGACCACCTGCACTGGACCACTTCCACGATCGAGATTGTCCAAAGCAAGACGGGGGAGCCGCTGGTCCTGCCTCTGATCGAGGAGGTCGGCACCGCAATTATCGACTACCTGCGTGCAGGACGCCCTCCGGTGAAGCACCGACACCTGTTCACCAACTTGACGCCGCCGTTCGACCCCATCTGCGAGAACGATCGACTTCACCGTGTCGTCGCCTACTGGCGGGAGTTGGCCGGCATCAAGTTCAGGACGCCGCAACGCCAGGGCCTGCACTCGCTGCGCCACACCCTGGCCACCCGATTACTCAGTGCACAGACACCATTCCCGATCATCTCCGCCGTGCTGGGGCATGCCTCGCCAGCAACGACCTTCATCTACGCCAAGGCCGATGTGGAAACGCTCCGCATTGCCGCCATCGATCCGGAGGAGGTGTGCCATGGCCGCGCCTCGTAAGCCGACGATATTCACCGGCAACAGCCCCTTGGCCCCACTGATGGCGCAGTTCATTCAGGAGAAGCGAGCCTGTGGCTATCGCTACAACGTTGGCGCATGGAGCCTGTGCCGACTCGACGCTCATCTGTGCCGCCAAGGTTTGCAGCAAGTCGAGTTGCCGAGGTCCATGACTTTATCGTGGTTGGCCAAGCAGCCGCACGAGACCGGTAAGACCCAGCGCGCTCGTATCAACCAGGTTCGCCACTTCGCTCTGTTCATGCGCCGACTCGGCCTTCCCGCCGACCTGCCAGATCAGGCCGGTGGCGCCAAGGAGTCCAAGTCATTCCTGGCACGCGTGTTGACGCACGAGGAAGTCCGCCGTTTGCTCGAAGCCGCTGACCGGATCGAGCCGATGGCGTCTACCCACCTGCGCCACATCGTCTTGCCGGAGCTGCTGCGCGTGCTGTACGGATGTGGTCTTCGTCTCGAAGAGGCGCTGACCTTGCGCATGCGCGATGTTGACCTGGTCCAAGGTGTGCTGCACATCAACGACACCAAGTTCCGCAAGGACCGGCTGGTGCCTCCCGCCCGGCCATTGGCGGTTCGC
>Ga0209066_10000737_pt1 | contig 46679 bp, 43 predicted proteins | sample All_14_2_FD_187198 | JGI IMG/M metagenome (GOLD analysis project Ga0209066, IMG submission 187198) | Freshwater microbial communities in response to fracking from Pennsylvania, USA - Allegheny Zone_MetaG_DW_15 (SPAdes) (version 2) ... | reverse complement strand
CCCCAATGCGTCCGAGGCGGGTTCGGGGAACCGTCCCTACCGACAATCGAACCTCGGCTACAGAATAACTTAATCTGCTCTAGAGCGGATTAAGTTTAAGTACGGCCGTTGGGCGACGCCAGGCAAGGCGAGTTCCCCGAACCCGCCTCGGACGCATTGGGGCGGCGATAAAGTTCTTTGCCGGCATTAAGGTTTTGTCCGAACGTCAGCGGCGATGCCGCAGCGAGCCCGAGGGGATAGATTTCTTGCCGTGTGACTGTCGAGGCATTAAATTTTTGGTGCGAGGGACGGCCCCGTCACCGAATCAGGGGAGGGCGAGGGCTTATCGCAGCGGGGGGGGAGTCGGCCGAACCTGTGTTTCTTGCCTGGAAAATGATTGAGACGACTTTTTCTTTTTAAATAAGGCTTGCCAAAACGACGCTCGGCTGGTAAAGAAGATCAGGAATTGAGTCAAGAACGATGCGCCAAAGAAGGAGGACAACATGGACAAGAGAAAGATATTGATAACGGATAACGATGCCCGGCGACTGGGGGAGATCTTGGCTGTTGCCGGCGAGTTCAAATACCGGGGCAGGGCTGATTTGGCGGCCTTGGCAGGGGAACTGCGCCGGGCACAGATTGTGGATTCTCGGAAGGTGCCGGGGAAGGTCGTTACGATGAACAGCCGGTTGGTTGTCGAGGATCTCGACAACAATCAGGACTGGGAGTTCTCTCTGGTGTTCCCGGCCTCGGCGAACGCCGACGAGGGCAGGATATCGGTTCTGTCGCCTGTCGGGACAGCCCTTCTCGGTTACTCTGAGGGTGATCGAGTTGAGTGGGCGGTGCCTGCTGGACGACGTCGCCTGTTGGTCAAGAAGGTGGCTTATCAGCCTGAAGCGGCGGGTGACTACCATCTTTGAGAGTGATGGGTAAGGCAGGGAGGGTGGGGCTCAAGAAAACGAAGGAGGTGCGAGATGATGATGTCCGTATTGGCGGAGAAAGTGGGTCAGGAGTGGAGGGTGTCGCTGGTGCCGCCGCATGTGGCGCGGGCCGTGGCGGAATACGGTGCGAAGGCGGGGTGCACCACGGATGACGCTGTCTTGCTGGTCGCGGGCAGGGGACACACGAAGTGCGACATGTTCAAGCCTGAAATTCGGATCAAACTGCACGAGCCAGACGGGTGAGTGGAGTGCAGGGTGCCTCCGTTTGGAGAGCCCCTGCCTTCTCGACATACTGAAGCGGGAAGAGCGGTTCCGCGACCATAGGAGGTCGCCAGCCAAATTCTTGACGAGGAGTTGGAATCCTATTTGTCCGAGATTTTCGGACTGCCCGTGCGCGTGAAGCCAGACCTGAAAACCGCAGAGAAGCTGCCGATCTTCTTGAGCAGAATGCTGAACGACGACTACTGTCGTTATGTGGTCAACTCTCGAGCGCGCATCAGGGACTGCCTCAGCGGTTGCTGAACGAGACCGAATCGAGCATGAACCAGCCCCAGAAGTAGTTGCGTGTGGCTCGGAAGGCGTCGCCGCCTTCGACGTTTTTCTCGTTGTCGGGGGTGGGGTTCTTGAGCTGGATTTCGTTCGCTCCAGCGTGGAGGAGCCCGGCGGGCAGATGGAGCGTCCATTCGGTGTGGGCGTTCTTGGACCACTTGACCGGGCCTTTGTAGAGCACGGACGCGTTGACCGAAACTTCGATTTCGGCGACAGCCTCCTTCTCGTTGTCGATGCCCTTCAGAATCATCTCGACCTCGCCCCCCGGCGCCTCGTCGAGATCGAGGCGGGTGAAGATGAGCCCGAATCCGCTCGATTCGCGGCGGGCGATGCGGACGTCGAAGCCCTCCTTGTTGCGCCAGAAGCACTGCTTCTGCAGGATGCCGCCCATCATCCCCGAAGCGGGGATCATATAGCCGTCCGCGGTCTTCTTCTGCCTGTTCGGAAACTCTGCGCCGAGCGACTTCACCGGGTCTTCGATGAGCTTCTTGATCTCCGGCGCCTGTGTCCAGTCGCTGCGTCCCTTCGTGCTGATTTCGTACATGCAGTTGTCATGGAACCAGTTCGCCGGATCCACATTTCCCATGTAGCTGCCGCCTTCTTCAGTGCAGAGGCGCGCGAACTGCGCGACGCACTCCGCCCAGGGCTTCACCTCCTTGGCGGATATGTTGCCGCGGCCGCGGCCGACGCCGTCCAAATAGCTCCAGAGGAACTCGATCCTCTCCTTGCGGACGCGGGACCGGAGCGCCTTGTCGTCCCCGCAGAGCCGTTCCGCCTCCGCGAGCAAAGGCAACGCCTTCGCCGCGAATTCCTTGGTGACGAAGCCCTTCAAATGTTGCTCGCACCCCTGCACCCAGTCGCGCTTCTTCGGCTCGGCCATCGCCATATCGAAGAATTCGCGCATGGGCTTCGCCGCGGCGCCGTAGCACATGTCGAGGAACTCGTAGGCGAGCTTGCGCTCGTCCGCCTTCGGATCGACCTCGATCCGGGACAGGACGTAGATGAGGAGATCGGTGAACCCCGACGCCTGGTTGATGAAGCCGGCGCGGTGGGCGGGGTGGAGGCCGAAACGGTACGTCAGCAGGCTGCGGTGTTCCGCGAAGTCGCGCGTGAGCCACACGTCAGCATCGAAGCCCGGCCAGAAATTGAGCCATTCGCCGCACTGCGAATAGTAGGCGACGAGCGAAAGGTTCGGACAGACCTCCTTGCGCCAACCGGCGAGCGCCTTTTCGCCCTTCGCGTTCGAGGGATGGGGGATGAGCATGCAGCTCGGCCAGTATTCGGTCGGGTACACGCAGTATCCGATGTTGAGGTTCGGGTGCGCCTTGACCGGGGTCTTCGGCGGTTCGGGCGTGTCGACGTAGGAGTAGATCCAGATCCTGTTCTGGGGAAACTCCCCCGAGATGATCGTGGCGATCTTGTTCGCGAGACGGACGAGCCCGTCGGAGTCGCTCCCGAGAGCCTTGCACTTCTCGCACGTGCAGTTGAGCCCGCCGCCGTCGCCCGGGGCGACGATCCAGACCGGCTGATGCGGGAGGGCGCGCATCATCTCGAGATAGCGTTCGGCGATCAGCTCGGCGAGCCCGGGCGCCGTCCAGCAGAAGTGGGTGAGTCCCCTCGCGTGCGCGTCATCGGTGAGGCGCGCGCCGTCCTTCTGGAGAGCGAAGAACTCGGGGTGCGCCTCGCGGAATTCGCCGAGCGAGATGATGTAGCCGAGCGAATCGCAGGTGAGGCGTCCCGCCTCGGGCAGGGAGCCGATCGCGTGATCGCCGAAAACGAGTTCCATCGGAATCCAGCCGCGCAGTTCGACGTTCATGCCGTTGCGGTCGCCGGCGAGCGGGAACGCGGTTGAGGGAAGAACGGTTTCCGCGAATTCGTCGGTCGAGAAGGCGTCGGCCGCGACCGGTTTGAACATGTCGGAGCCGAGATAGACGACGCCGAGCTTTTCGAGCACGCTTCGCACGCCGCGCTGGACGCCGCCCGGGACCGCTCCCGCAAGACCGAGCCGCGTCCCCTTTGCCGCGACCGACCAGCCGCCGGTAAGGCCTTCGACCTTGGCCGCTTCGGCGGCGTCGACGACGCCCGCATCGACGGCGAGGCGTCCGGCCAGGACGGCGTTCGCACCCGCTTCCTCCGACTTTTCGACTTCGCGGATCGGCAGCCATTCGCCGCCGGTCGCGCGAATGCCGAATCGGAACATAAAAGCCGCGCGGAGATCGTTCTTGCGGCGCGTCGGCGTGTCGTTCCGGTAAAGGCAGATCTCGGTCACCTTCGCGCCCTTGACGAGGAGCGGACGGCCGGACTTGTCCGCGGGCGGGATATCAAACACGGAGAAGCCCTTCACTTCGAGCGTCCCCTCCTCGCCCTTGCAGCATTCGAGTGAGAGATGGATGCCCTCGCATTCCTGCTGCGGCGCGACCAGATCGCAGGAGAACTCCTTCCACTGTGCGCTAACGGGAATCGCCTTCTCGTGCCAGCGGGGACACTTCGGACGCTCCATCGTCGTGATGACGTAATGGACCTTCGCCTTCACGTTCGAACGGTACGTGAAGGAGACCCGGTAGCCCGGTCCGCCCGCGTACGCCGCCAGGAAAGCGGAGTCGTTCTTGTTGTTGAAGTCGAAGGAGCCGGCCATGTCCTTCTCCGCGGAGAGCGTGAGGACGCCGTTCTCGACTTTCCACGGACGGTTCCGCGGTGCCCAGGACATGAACTTGGGCTGACCGATCGTGCAGCGGGACGGCTCTTCGGAAAAAGCCGGAATCAGGACGAACGCGGCGAGCGCGGCGATTGCGGGGTGCTTCACTCATTTCTCCAATCTGATGGCGTAGCTGTAGGTGAAAGGCGTGTTCCAGGCGGGCGAGTGCATGACGTCGTCGTTGAGCGCGACGGCTCCCAGTTCGAAGCCGCCGGTGTAATGGTTGACCGTGAAGGCGGCACCCTTCGCGGCGATGAGCGTCCAGACGTCGGGGACGTTCCCGAACCAGATCATGCGCGCTTCGCCGGCTTCGCGGGTGTTCATGCCCCAGGCCTGTGGATCGAATTCGGAGTGTGGCGGCAGGAGGTTCACGTGATGGAAGCCGGCCAGGCTCTCGCTCTCGAGGGTGGTCCCGATCCATTTCCCGAATTCGGGGAAGACGATGACCTGCGAGGCCTTTTGTTTCCAACGGAAGCGGTAGCGCCCGGGGAACTCAGGATACAGCGTCACACTCACCCCGATCTCGCCCGCAACGAAGACGACCTCGTTCGAGGCGGTGCCGACAACCGTAGCGTTCGTCTCGGGGCCGATGTAGAGCGTGTGCACGTACTCCGCCCTGATTCCCTTCGAGGACTCCCGCAAAACCGCGAGACGGTTCGTCGGGAACGAATGCATGGGGACGGACTTCTCCCCGTCGAAGAGCGTCCCGTCCGTCCGGTACGCGAACAGCATCGTCCGCCCGCCGAAAGTGACGAACGGCGAAACGTTCGCCTTGGACGAAAAAAAATCGATGTTGCAGCCATCGACCTCGAACCGCGTCGACGGCTCCGCCGCGACGGCGGAGAAAACCGCGACGCATGCCGCGGACAACCCCGCAATTGTCATCACCGTCGTTTTTATTTCAGTCCTTCCCCCGTTCGCACGTTCATCTGCGCTTGGGTTTTTCTCGCCTTCGCGCGATCCTAGCCCATTTTGTCGAGGTCGACCGCGCCGATCTTGACCGGCTTCGCGCTCTTCCATCCGCCGCGGGTGAAGTCGGGCAGTTCCACAGATCACCGGAGGCTGAAGAACAAACCTTGTTGGAGACCGAAACGGAAGGTCGTGTACCTGTCTCCATAACTGTGATTTATTATGCGAGGGGGGGTGAAAACAGTCAAACCCTAAAAAATGTCTCGGAACCTCGGAACCGGGTGTGCGACGGATTCCTTGCAGACCAAGACAAGGCGCTTGAAAAGCCCACCGCCGTCTCCACATCCCCGGTGTGGCAACCGCCGTCAGAGCCGGCTGACCTTCAAGGTGGCGGGCAAGACCCGCGCCGTGTACGTGCCGCTTGACCGGGTGAAGGACGTCGAGGCATGGACGAGAGAGTACAGGAGGCTGAAGCGGCTGATCAGGTCGGTGACGGGGGCGTCGCTGGGCGAGCTGCGCAACCACGTGAAGAGCAGAAGGGGTTCCGCGGGCGGCCGAAAAAGCGCCGCCCGGACGCGCCCGGCCTGACGGACGCGCTGGCGGACACGCTCGGCCACTTCTTCCCGGAGCTGGGCGCGTGGTTCGCCGGCGTGGGCGAGGCCAGGAAGTCCGGGACGGCGCGGTTCCCGCTGCCGACGCTGCTGCTGCTCGGGACGTTCATGTTCGTCGCGCACAGCGGGAGCCGGAACCTCTTCAACGGGATGCTCCGCGACTCGGGCGCGCTCGGGCGTACGCTCGCGGACATCCTCGGGTCCGGCCCGGACGCGCTGCCCCACCTCGACACGCTGGAGAAGGCGCTGCGCGGCGTGCCCCCGGAGGGGCTGGAGACCGTGCTCGCGCTGTGCGTCCGCCGCCTGATCCGCATGAAGGCGCTGGACGGCTGGCGCTCCGGCGGGCGGTTCCTGCTGGCCGTGGACGGCACGGGCCTGTGGTCGTTCCGGGAGCGGCACTGCCCGCACTGCGTCAAGACGGAACACTCGTCGGGCGCCGTGACCTTCAGCCACAAGCTGCTCGTCGCGTTCATCATCAGTTCGGACGGATACGCCCTGCCCGTCGCGTGCGAGTTCATCGAGAACCCCGGCGAGGCCTACGACAAGCAGGACTGCGAGACCAAGGCGTTCCACCGCCTGCAGGAGAAGCTCCTGCGGCTGTTCCCCCAGACGCCCTTCAGGCTCCTGCTGGACGCCCTCTACGCGGACCGCACCGTCATGGCCGAGTGCGCGGCCAACGGCTGGGACTTCGCGATCGCCTTCAAGGAGAGCGACATGCCCGCGCTCTGGCGGGAGGCGCGGGCGCTGCTGGCGCTGGAGCCGGAGAGCCTGGTGCGGTTGACGCACCCTAAAGAGCGCGGGGGCGGCTCGCTCGAGGTCCGCCGGGCCGGCGGCTGGACTATCACGGCCTGACGCTGTCCGCCGTCTTCCAGACCGAGCGGGACGGGGACGGGAACACCCTGAAGTTCTTCGCGCACCTGACCCTGCGCCCCGTGGACAGGGACAACTGCCTCGCCCGCGCCGCCGACGGACGGCTGCGCTGGCGCTGCGAGAACGAGGGCTTCAACACGCTCAAGAACGGCGGCTTCGCTCTGGAGCACGTGTACAGCCGGAATGAGAACGCGTCAAAGTGCTACGTCCTGCTCATGCTTCTGGCGCACATCGTCCAGCAGCTCGTCGCTCGCGGGCGCCTGGGCGCGGCGTTCGACGAAACGCTCGACACGTGCAAGGCCTACGGCAAACGCATGCTTGCGGCCCTTCTCAATATCCCGCCTGACCCGGGGCGCGCCCCGCCGGGCCAGATCCGCCTGAGCACCGCCTGACCCGTCAGGCCTCTGCGCGTCCCGGACACCCGCCGCCGTTCGTCCCGACGTTCATCAGCATCCCAGGCGCGCCGCGCCGGGGATGCTCCCGTTCGCCCTCAAACGGCCTTCAGCATCACTCGGAAGTGCCGGCTCGCCCACCCCGGCATGCCGGCGCACCATTTTCTGAGGAACTGAATAACTGTTCTTACGCTTGAAAAAACAAGTTTACTTGAGGTATACTTATGACGTCAAAAAACAAGGGTAAGCGAGGGTAAAAGAAGACAACCGTCTTGGGCTCCCGGTCAGTCATTCTGGTGCTTCGGAGAAAAGAAAAACCCCGTAAAATCAAGAATTTATGTGATTTTACAGGGCCATTTCAGATGGTGCCAGGAGAGGGAGTCGAACCCTCACACCCTTGCGGGCGGCAGATTTTGAGTCTGCAACATAACCAATAAAACAGGCATCAGGATTGAAATCTGCTTCTGTTCTGCTTCTGTTTGTTGACGAATTGCAACCCCATTTGCTATAGTGTGCCTATTGAAGGAACCGGAAGAAAGGTGGCCGGACATGGGGCGCAAACCAAAATCGAAACCAAAAGCACGGGCAAAGGGCATGGGGTCGCTCACCCTGCGAGGGAACAAGTGGGTTGCCCGCTGGGTCGTCAACGGCAAGATACATGTCCGATCAACGAAGACCGACGACAAAGCCTTGGCCGAGGAAAAACTGAAAGAGTATACGGCCCCCACAAGGCTGGGAAGCGAGGCGGAGGCGTTGGAGGTTCTTGCCGTTAAGATCGGTAGGCGCAAGGCCGAGGTCGCCAAATTTGAGGATTCAAAACCCGCGATAGAGATTATTAGCGGATGGCAAGAGTATTTGGATCAGCATAATAGACCGGACAGTGGTGAGGCCACTCTGAGGCAGTACGAGTTTCAATATGAGGCGTTCTCAAAGTGGTTTCTCGACAACCACCCGAAGACAGGTTCGGATGGGGTAGGGATCAGGTACGAATTGCGGCACGTAACTCAGGATGAAGCTGACCGTTACGCGGGATACCTGCTTAAGAAGGTGTCTGCCTCCACCTTCAATCGCCACATGAACTTGCTTGCGTTGGTGTGGCGCGTGTTGAAGAAAAAGGCGCGGTTAAGCGAGAATCCATGGGAATCTATAGAGCGGAAGCGGTTCAAGGTGCGGTCACGGAGAGAGTTGACTGTCGATGAGCTTGGACGGGTGATCGCAGCGGCGCAGGGCGAAATGAAACTGTTGCTGGCAATTGGCATTTACTGTGGTTTGCGGCTGGGGGATGCTGCTGCATTGGACTGGGGAAGTGTGGATATTGCCAAAGGCATCATATCACTTGTTCCCATGAAGACAGCCCGGCGGTCTCAGAAACGTGTGACCATTCCGATTCATTCGACACTGCACGCCATGCTCGCCGAAATTCCAAGGGAGCAGAGGGTGGGGCCAGTTATGCCCAACCTCAAGGCGAGATGGGAGAGTTTCAACGGGGCACTTGCGCGGGACGTTGAAACCCTTTTCTTGTCGGTGGACATCAAGACCAATGCCAACGCATTGACTGCGAGCGAGAAAGCGGCCATGGAACAGGCAAAGAAGGATGGCAAAGAGCTGCCTCCACTCAAACGAGCGATAGGACGAGCGAGTGCTGATTGCGGTTACCACTCCCTGCGCCATACGTTCGTGAGCCTGTGTGCGGCAGGGGGCGTCCCTCAATCTGTAGTACAGTCACTTGTTGGGCACGGTTCGCCGGCGATGACCCAGCACTACACGCACATTGGGCTTGAAACTGCCAAGCATGCCGTCGCCTTGCTGCCGGACGTGACAAAGGAGCCCGAGCTTATCGGCGCAAAGTCCGAGTCGGCTCCTGTTGCCAAGGCTGCACTCGATATCGCAGCTCTGGCAACCACGCTTACGAACATGACGTCAAAGTCATGGAAAGCGGACAGGGATAAGCTGCTGGAGTTGCTCGGGGCAGCATCCGTGTCGGTGTGACAGGTACGATTCGGCATGTAGCGTTTCTAATTTTTGGTATTCCTTGGGACGCCGGTAAGAACTTTTTCGGCATTCCCGCAGATGCTAGCGGATCAGCGCCGGAGCAACAAGTATTGTAGTTGTGGTGAACTTTCTCTTCTCGGTTGCCGATGCAGTTTCTCACGTATCACCAAAACAAGGCTCTCAATTTCCAGCCCAAAGGCGCCGTTTCCGTCCCATAATCCGCTAGCGGATTATACGGAGAAGGACAAAGACGGCAGGGACCGCCAGGTAAAAGGGGCCGCTTACGCCCAGCAGCCCGGCCGGAGGCGGCACCTTCCGGCACCAGCCTCCGGCCTCGGCCCTAAGCCGCGATCCGCCTTCCCGTGGTCTCAGTGGCCGTCGAGGTGGCCGCCATCCGGCACCGGCCCTGAGCCCACTTCCGCAGGCCCTGGATCTGCTCGCCCATGAGCTTGGACAGAGGCACGGTCTCCGACACCGCCGCCAGCATGTCCCCGGTCTTGGGCTCCCGGCCCTCGGCGAACGCCCGGTAGAGGGCGTCGATGACCGCCTGCTCCATCTCGGCCCCGGTATGCCCTTCCGAGGCGATCGCCAGCCCCTGCACGTCGAAGGCCTCGGCCTTGCGCCCGTGCCTCTGGATCTGGATCGCCCAGATCTGTTCGCGCTCAGCGGCACTGGGCAGGTCCGTGAAGAACAGCTCGTCCCAACGTCCCTTACGCAAGAGCTCAGGCGGGAGCTGCGAGACATCGTTGGCCGTTGCCACGACGAACACCGGCGCCGTGCGCTCCTGCATCCAGCTGATGAAGGATCCGAACACGCGTGAGCCTGTGCCGCCGTCGCTTGACCCCGAACTCCTTGATCCCGCGAAGCCCTTCTCCAGTTCGTCGATCCACAGCACGCACGGGGCCACGGCCTCGGCGGTCTGCAGGACCTGTCTGAGGTTGGCTTCGGACTGGCCCACGAGGGACCCGAACAGGCGCCCGGCGTCCAGCTTCAGCAAGGGCCTGCCGAACACCGCCGCCGTGGCCTTGGCGGTCAAGGACTTGCCGGTGCCGGGCACGCCGACGATGAGCAGGCCCTTGGGACTGGGCAGGCCGTACTCACGCGCACGCTGCCCGAAGGCGTCCCTGCGCTTGAGGAGCCAGCTCTTGAGCTGTTCAAGCCCACCTATGCCGTCCAGCGACTGAGAGGTCTCCACGACCTCCAGCAAGCCGTTCTGCTTGATGGCATTGGCCTTCTCCGTGGCGACTGTGGTGGCTGTGACGGCCTTGTTACGAACGACGCTCAAGGCGAACGCGTTCTCCGCCTCGGCGCAGGTCAGGCCGCCGGCGGCGTCGAGGATCTGATCCCTGCCGTCGCCCTTGACCTTCTTCAGCTTGGCGCTCTCGCAGATGCCGTCTAAGACGACGCCCAGCTCCTGCTTGCCGGGGAGCTTGAGGTCGACGGTGACGAACTCCCGTTCCAGCTCCGGCGGCAGCGTGCGCCTGCAGCCAAGGATCACGACGCACTTGCCGTTGGCCTTGGCGTGGGCCAAGGCGTCCTTGAGGGCGCGCACCAGCACGGGGTTTGAGTCCTGCAGGAACAGGTGGAAGTCGCGCAGCAGGATCACGGTGTTGTCGGGCAATGAGGCGATGGCCGTGACCGCCTCCATCGGGTCCTCGCAGCCGAGACTGCGGCCGTCCTTGGTGTCAACGAGGCCGGTCGTCGCCGACCATGCGCAGAGGCCGTGATTGGTGGCAGCGGCTGCGGCCTTGAGTTCGGCTTCGGCGCGTGTCTCTTCGTGGGAGACCAGGTAGACGCCGGGATATCCGGCGCGGATGTAGTTGGTGATCGCTTCTCTCATGGTTTTCTCCTTTGGTTGTGTGGGTGGTGTGGCGGGTGTGTGAAAAAGCTGAACAGGGACAGGAAAGATTGCGGGGACGGGTGCGAAGGCTGGCGCATCATCAAATATTTGATGATAGGTGAAACGGGGATGCGCTTGTGAGCAGGGACAGACATGAATTGGGCCTTGTGTCGGTGAAACGGGGATGCGAGGACCGCGGCGTCGCCGCGGGTAGGGCTGAAACTGCTTGAGCCCCGGTGAATGCGTGTGCCACCTTTCGCACAGTTTCACTGAAGACGATTGCTGCCCTTTGCTGCCAGTCACGGATAGCGGTGTGATACACGGCCTTGTTTTCTGGGGGAGGAGGTCGTCGGGCGGATTGGAGCGGTTGCTGATCAACTGGATGACTGGTCGCAGTCGGCGACGTCCCCGTTACGTCAAAGGGTGCGGATTTTTCCGGTTTGACTTTTTTGTCCCGCCCCGCATAATGGTTTTATTTATGGGATCCGGTTTATCGCCGGTCGCGCCTATGGGATGGTAGTGAAATAAATTGTTCTTATTTCAGTGCCTTTGTCATCAAAACACAAACGAAGTTAAAGCTAATGTCCGCCAAAACTCGCATCATCCCCGCGCTGCTCCTCGCCGCTATGCTGCTGCCCACCTCAGTGCGCGCCGACACCTTCGGTCCCTACACCTACTCCGTCAGCGGCGACAAAGCCACCATCACCGACTTCGACACCACCTATCCAGGCGTTTTGTCCATCGCCAGTACCCTCGGAGGCTATACCGTCAACTCCATCGGTAACGACGCCTTCCGCCACTGCTCCAAACTCACCTCCGTCACCATTCCCTCCAGCGTCACGTCCATCGGCAACTACGCCTTCTACAGCTGCAGCGCCCTCACCTCTGTCACCATCCCCGACAGCGTCACGTCCATCGGCGACTACGCCTTCTACAGTTGCAGCGCCCTCGCCTCCGTCACCATCCCCTCCAGCGTCACGTCTATCAGCCAAAGCGCCTTCGGTTACTGCACCGCCCTCATCTCCGTCACCATCCCCTCCAGCGTCACGTCCATCGGCCGAAGCGCTTTCAATTACTGCAAATCCCTCACCTCCGTCACCATTCCCTCCAGCGTCACATCCATTGGCCAAAGCGCCTTCTGGGGCTGCTCCTCCCTCACCTCCGTCACCATTCCCTCCAGCGTCACGTCCATCGGCGACAACGCCTTCTACAGCTGCAGCGACCTCACCTCCGTCAATGTCGATCCCGCAAACTCGAACTACGCCAGCATCGGCGGCATCCTTTTCGACAAAGGTCTCACCTCCCTGATCCAATGCCCCGGTGGCAAAACCGGGTCGTATTCCATCCCCGCCAGCGTCACCTCTATCGGCTACGCCGCCTTCAGGGACTGCACCTCCCTCACCTCCGTCGCCATCCCCGACAGCGTTACATCCATTGCCGACGCCACCTTCTACAATTGTACCGCCCTCACCTCCGTCACCATCCCCTCCAGCGTCACCAGCATCGGGAGTTCCGCGTTCATGTACTGCTCAGATCTTACTAACATTACAGTCAGCATCTCAAACCCTGCATACGCCAGCACGAACGGCGTCCTTTTCAACAAGGGCTTCACAACCCTAATCCTTTGTCCCGGACGCAAAACGGGCTCCTACACCATCCCCTCCAGCGTCACGTCCATCGATAACTATGCCTTCGCCTACTGTACTGCCCTCACCTCCGTCAACATTCCCTCCAGCGTCACCTCCATTGATAGCTACGACTTCTACTGCTGCTCCTCCCTCACCTCCGTCACCATCCCCCCCAGCGTCACATCCATCGGCCTCTTAGCCTTCTACAGCTGCACCAACCTCGCCTCCGTCACCATCCCCCCCAGCGTCACATCCATCGGCCAAAGCGCCTTCGGTAACTGCAAATCCCTCGCCTCCGTCACCATCCCCTCCAGCGTCACAGCCATCGACTCCTCCGCCTTCGCAAACTGCACCGACCTCACCTCCGTCAATGTCGATCCCGCAAACTCGAACTACGCAAGCATCGGCGGCATCCTGTTCAACAAGAACCTCACCACACTGATCCGGGGCCCCGGGGGGTGCTCTGGCTCATACACCATCCCCGGCAGCGTCACGTCCATCGGCGGCTACGCCTTCTCCGGCTGCTCCTCCCTCACCTCCGTCACCATCCCCGACAGCGTCACCTCTATCGGCTCCCAAGCCTTCTCCAGCTGCTCCTCCCTCACCTCTGTCACCATCCCCCCCAGCGTCACATCCATCGGCTCCTTAGCCTTCTCTTCCTGCTCCAAACTCACCTCCGTCACCATCCCCTCCAGCGTCACGTCCATCGGCTTCTTCGCCTTCCAGTCCTGCACCTCCCTCACATCCGTCACCATCCCCTCCAGCGTCACGTCCATCGGCGGCTACGCCTTCTCCGGCTGCTCCTCCCTCGCCTCTGTCACCATCCCCGACAGCGTCACGTCCATCGGCGACAACGCCTTCTCTTCCTGCACCAACCTCACATCCGTCACCATCCCCTCCAGCGTCACGTCCATCGGTGGCTACGCCTTTTTCCGCTGCTCCTCCCTCACCTCCGTCCTCTTCACCGGCACTCCCCCGACCATCGGCACCTACGCCTTCGACTCCGCCCCCGCCACAATCTACTATCTTCCCGCCTTTGCCGCATCCTGGCCTTCTGCTTTTGCCGGTCGTCCCACCAAACTCTGGGGCCATCAAATCACAGCCACATCCAGCCCCGGCGGCAGTGTCGTGCCCGCCGGGACGATAACGGTTGCTATTGGCGCCAGTACCAATATCACCATTCTCCCCAATACGAATTATCATGTAGCCGACGTGCTCGTCAACGGCGTTTCCGTCGGTCCCGTGAGCGTGTACAGCTTTACCAGCGTGACCAGCAACCAGTCCATTCACGCGCTATTTGCCATCGATGAATTCACGTTGACCGTCGCCACCGAGCATGGCGGCGCTTGTCCCGGCTCACTCACGGCAGGTTACGGTTCGGAACTCTCTCTTGCCATAACCAATTCGCCGGTCATCAGCGGCTGGACGCAATACTTCTGCACCGGTGCCACCGCCTCGGCCCATTCCTTCACCCAGGTGACACCGACCAACGTTCTCCTGACGATCACGAACAACGACACCCTGACCTGGCAGTGGCAAACCCAGTACAGGCTGGCGGCCGGCACCAACGGCAACGGGAGCGTGACGGCCGCAGGCGGCTGGTACGCCGCGGGCAGCAACGCGGTGTTGACGGCCAACGCCGGCGCCTACTGGCAGTTTGCCGGTTGGGACGGAGACACCAACGGCTGCATTGTGGCCGGCAACGTCATCACGGCGGCGATGACCCAGGCCCGAACGCTCATAGCCAACTTCAGCGCGCTGACCGTCTGCAACGTGACCTTCGACCCGCAGGGCGGGACGGTGAACCCTCTAAGTGCGTCGGTGACGAACACTCTAGCATACGGGGCGCTGCCGACACCGACTTGGCCGGGCTACGGCTTCGGCGGCTGGTATACTGAGCCGGGCGGGACGGGTAAGTTGGTGTCATCCGACACTATTGTGACGGCGGTCTTGGATCATACGCTGACGGCGACGTGGACCGCCAATGCCTACACAGTGGCCTTCGACCCCGCAGTCGGCACGGTTGACCCAACCAACAAGGCTGTGACCTTTGACGCGCCTTATGGCGAGCTTCCCGCCCCAGCCCGCACGGGCTACACCTTCACCGGCTGGACTGTCTCCACGAACGGCGTCTTTTTCAACGCTAACTCTAACACGGTTGTCTCCATTCCGGAGGACCACACGCTGACAGCGTCGTGGTCTGCTAACGGTTACACGGTGACGTTCAACGCCAACGGGGGCGAGGTGGAGCCCGCTAACAAGGCCGTGACGTTCGGTTCCGTTTACGGCGAACTGCCTGTGCCGGAGAGGACGGGGTACACGTTCCAGGGCTGGCGGGCGGCGACGAACGGGGTCGTGTTCGGCGTGGAGTCGAACTCTGTGGCGGCGATACCGGATGGCCATACTTTGACTGCTGCGTGGACGGCAAACGGGTACACGGTGACATTTGACGCACAGGGCGGCGAGGTCGATCTTGTGAGCAAGGCGGTGACGTTCGATGAACCCTACGGCACGTTGCCTGTACCATACTTGCATCCGGCTGTCCGAGTGAATTACATCTTCGGCGGCTGGTTCACGGGAACGGACGGCTCGGGACGTGTTGTAAACGAAACCGCGAAAGTTTCAACAGCTTCTGACCACACGCTGTTCGCGAAATGGACGGCCGAGCCTTATGTCTGCACGCCTGACGATGATGCGGCGGTCGCGACCGCGGGGTCGTACGACGGCTACCTCTACGCCGCGGAGGCGTTCGGCGGCGGGGAGGAGGCCTCGGCGGTGCGCGGCACGCTGAGCGTGAAGGTGTCTAATAAGGCAGTCAAACTCACCGCCAAGGCGGTCCTGCAGAAAGGCAGCCTGAGCTTCAGCGCCAAGGCGTGGACAGGGACGGAGGCGGACGGCACGCTCCGCGCCACGCTTGCGGGGCAGGGCGGCGAGACGCTCGCCCTGCGCGTGCGCCAGAACAGGATCTGGGGCACGCTCACGGGCGGGTCGCTGGGAGGCGAGGCCTTCACGCTCGACGGCGCCAGAAACCGTTTCGCGGACAAGGCTGACATTTTTGCGCAGGCTTTACTGGACGGGTTCAAGGGTTACTATACGGTCGCGCTGCCCGTGAACAGAGCGCAGTCGCTGGGTTCGGCGAATGCCGCCCCCGAAGGCAGCGGCTACCTGACGGTCACCGTCGGAAACGGCGGCAGCGCGAAGATCGCGGGCGTGCTGGCGGACGGCTCCAAGGTGACGCAATCAAGCCGCCTGATCCTCTTCGACGGCTGCGGGCCCGAGGTGTGCGTGCCTTTCTTCACGCCGCTGTACTCGAAAGAGGGCTGGAGCGGCGGGCTGCTGTGGATTACGCCCGACCGCGGGACGGTCGTCACGGACCGGGACCTGGGCTGGTTCATCCGCTGGGAGAAGCCCGGCAAGGGCCCAGACGGGTTCAGCATGCTCTTGGACGCGTGCGGCGGCTGGTACGGAACCGGTGCCGCGCTTGCCGCCGGCTATCTGTTCACTTCGGATGTGGATAGCGTTCCTTACCATTACGCGGGAGGCGCGGCGGACTGGGCCGCGGCCCCCGAGGGCGTGGCCGTGTCCTCTGCCGGCGGGCGCATGATCATGGTGAAGGGACTGAAGCCTGTAAAGGTGAGAGTGTACGACGAAACCTGGTACGAGTATTACGAGGCGAACCCCGCGTCCGCGACACTCTCGTTCACGTCCAGGACCGGGCTCTTCAAGGGCAAGTTCAGCCTCTATTACGACTACGACATGAACGGGAAGCTGACGCACAAGGCAGTGAGCGTGCCCTACGCGGGCGTGCTGACGCCGGTACGGGACGCGGGATTCGCCGGTCTGCCTGCAGGCATGGGGCACTGCCTGGTGCCGGACAATGACCCGGCTGTGATAGCCTACCGCCTGAAACGTTCGTACCGGGTGTGGCTCGACGCCGCCCCCTGATAAGGGCGAGATCCCAACGAGTTTGATGTCAGGGCACCCACCGGCCAATGCGGTTCGGCGCCAAACCAGCGAAAAAGGGGGTGAAACATGAAGAATGCCTGTTTTCTGTCGGCAATCGTCTTGGTGATGACCGGCCGGCAGCGTGTGCGGAGGCCTGACGCGTGAAAAAACTGCTGATCTTTGCTGCACTTGCGCTCGCCGGCTACCTGTACTACGGCGGGCGGATTGGGGTGCATGCGCCGGAGGCCGCCGGGAAAGCCACCGTAGCCGCAGCGACGTCGTCCGACTCAGTTCTTGCCGACGCCTATGCCAATCGCAGGAGCGACCTTCAGGTCTCGGGTGAAGGCACCGTGACACGGCTGCTTCCGGACGACAATAAAGGCAGCAGGCACCAGAAGTTCATCATCGCGCTGGCGTCGGGCCAGACGCTGCTGGTCGCGCACAACATCGACGTCGCGCCCCGGATCCAGTCGCTCGTACCCGGTGACCGGGTGCAGTTCGCGGGCGAGTACGAGTGGAACGACAAAGGCGGCGTCGTCCACTGGACGCACAGGACAGCCTCGGGGCCGCACCCCGGTGGCTGGCTGAAGCACAACGGACGGACGTACCAGTGAGTTCAGCGTCAGGGCAAGGATCGCAGGCAAGGCCGCGCTGTATCTGGAGGGCACGATAACGGTGTGATACACTGTCTTTGTATTGCTGTGGCAAAACTTTGCGCAGCCTGAGGAGGCGAATATGAATAGGCTTATGGCGCTTTTGGTTCTGTTCATGACTGGGTGCGTCGGCATCCCGGATAACGTGAAGCCCGTCGGCGATTTCAAGGCCGACAGGTATCTTGGGAAGTGGTACGAGATTGCGCGGCTGGACCACAGGTTCGAACGCGGCCTTTCCCGTGTGTCGGCTGATTACAGCCTCAGGGATGACGGCGGCGTCAGGGTGGTGAACCGCGGTTACTCCGCCGCCGATAACAAATGGAAAGAGGTCGAGGGGAAGGCCTATTTCGTCGGGCGTAGGGACGTAGGCTATTTGAAAGTCTCGTTCTTCGGCCCCTTTTACGGCTCCTATGTCGTCGTCGACCTTGACCGGGAGAATTACAGGCACGCGCTCGTGTGCGGCCCCGACAAATCCTATCTGTGGATTCTGGCCAGGGAGCCGCGGCTCGACGACAGCGTCAAGGCCAGCCTCACGGCAAAGGCGGCGGCACTGGGCTTCGACACGGGCAAACTCATCTTTGTCGAGCATCAGTGAGCCCGCAGCTCCATATCGGCACATGCTCCTGGAAGTTCGACGCCTGGCGCGGCCTCGTTTACTCCGGTGAGCCAGCAGGCTATCTGTCGGAGTACGCGCAAAAGTACGACTGCGTGGAGATCGACCAGTGGTACTGGAGCCTGTTCGGGGCCGACAAGGTCTCGCTGCCGCAGCCCAGGGCCGTGGCCCAGTACGCAGCCTCGGTGCCCGCAGGGTTCAGGTTCGGGGTCAAGCTGCCGGACGCGCTGACGCTGACGCATTTGCGGCCCGCGAACAAGACCGACCCTCTGGTGCCGAATCCGCACTTCCTGTCCCCGGACCTGCTCAGGACGTTCATGGGTTTGCTGGAGCCGATGCGCGGGAACCTAGGACCTCTCATGCTCCAGTTCGGGTATCTGAACCGGCAGATGATGGGCTTGCAGGCCGAGTTTCTGGACAGGCTCGACGCCTTCGTGAAGCCGTTGCCCGGCGGTTATCAGTGGTGCGTCGAGATCCGGAACCCGAACTGGCTCAACGACGACCACTTCCTCTGGCTCAGGGAGCGCGGGCTCACGCACGTCTTCGAGCAGGGTTACTACATGCCCCCAGTCGCCGAGGTCTACGCGAAGCATGCGGACAAGCTCACGGATGCTGCGGTCGTGCGTATGCACGGGCGCGATTACGAGGGCATGGGGAAGCGCGCGGGCAAAGACTGGTCGAAGGTGGCCGAGCCCCATGACGAGGACCTGGACAAGATCGCGGCCATGCTCAAGGACCTTGGCGCCAGGGGCAAACAGGCGTGGGCGTTCGTGAACAACCACTTCGAGGGCTGCGCGCCCGCCACGATCAAGAGGCTCAAGGAGCGGATGCGGGGTGACAGTTTCAGGCGCTGACGCTACAATGTCCGGTACCGGCGGCGAAGGCCGCGGGCGCACACGAATACGAAAACCATGACCTGGCCCTCACAGCCACCGTACGAGGACTTCACGCCGAAGTTCATGCACCTACTTTTCGGCGACGGCGATGTCGTCGCGCTCGCTAACTTGGACGCTAGCGGCAACTGGAGCAACACCAGCCTCAAGCTTGAAGACGCGGTCGCGCACCTGCTCCTGCACAGGGATACGCCCAACCTCTACTTCCGGGCGTCCGCAAATGACGGATCCGGAAACTACGGTGCCTGCAACTGCTTGAGGGCGCACGCGCTCTTCCTCGACATCGACTACGGCGCAGAAGGCCACAAGCGCAAGTCCCCGTTCAAGACCCTTGATGACGCCTTGGGCTATGTGCTGACCATGCCGCTCAGGCCCAGCGTGGCCTGGCACACCGGACACGGCCTGCAGTGCGCGTTCCTGCTTAAGGAGCCGTGCGTGTTCCCTGCTGGAGGCGGGGCCGCGGAGGCGCTGCTGCTGTACAGGGCCGCGGCAGAGGGCCTGGCCAACATGGCCATGGCCGATGCCGCCTTCACGCCCGAGCACGCATTCAGGGTGCCGCTCACGGTAAACAGCAAGGCCTTCGCCCACCCCGGCACAGACGACGTCAGGGGCCGGGTGCTGTGGCTGGAGGACTGGCGCAGGTACGGCTTGGGCGAGATCGAGGCCGCGGTCAAGGCCTACGGCATATCCGATCTCCTCGATGACGACGCCTCCGCGCACCATCCCTTGCCGGATCATGAAGCCTGCGATTACGAGTCCTTGCCGCAGGATCTGAGGGACGAGATCGAGATCTCGGGCAGTGAGCGCAGCGACAGGTTGTTCGGCATCGTGGGCTGGATGGTGAGGCTCGGGTACGGCGACGGCGCCATAGCCGCAGCGGTGGCGCACGGCCGCGACTTCGTGGAGAAGTACGGGCACAGGCAGGGCGGGCTCAAGGCAGAAGTTGAAAGGTGCGCGGCCAAGATCAGGGAAGGCCGCTACGTTTACGGCGGCAGGGCCAAGACCCCGGTCAGGGTCTACAACGTGCCCGTGCAGATGCCGCTAGGGGACTGCGCCCCGTTGACGCCCGGGTTCGAGGCCATGCTATCGGACTACGCCAAGGCCACGGGCGCGAGGCTGCTGCAAAGGGTATATGACGCCTCAAGGTTCCACGAGCACCTCCACGGCACGCGCCCTCTGGGCGTCATCGAGAGCGGATGCGGTGCCGGCAAAAGCGTGTGGGCACTCTGCCACATCGCCATGCATGCTTCAAAGGATAGCCGCTACGTCTACGTCACGGAAACCGTGGAGGCACTCCACCGCGCCGCTGACATGCTCTCCAGTCTTTCACGAGTCGGTGTCGGCCGCTGCCACGGCTTCAACGCCGCCAAGTGCAGGGACCTGTGCGGGATCGAGCATACATGGCGTGAGTGCGGGCGCAATGACAGCAGGAGCGCCTGCGCGTCATGCGGCGCCAATGACAGGTGCTCTTACCACGCCCGCGCCTTGCAGGAGCGGCAGCAGGTGCTCTGCATGACCCACAGCGGATTCATCAGAGCCATGGAGGACGGGTCCGGCCTCTTGCGGGACGCCAACGTGATCATCGACGAGGGCCTGAGTCCCTTCGACACCTATGGCGCCGGCACCGGCGAACTCCGGCGGCTGCTGACATGGCTCAACGCATCGGAACACATGCTGGGCCCGCTGTTCCCCGGCACAAGCGCAGCCGAGGCCGCGAAGCTCACGCAGTACGGGATCGCCGGTGACGCCGACGTCTTTGCACGCCGCAACTACATCTACCGCGACGAGAAACAGACGACCGCTCTTGCTGAGCAGCTGGCGGTCCTGCGGGCGCTGCTGCGCAAAGGCCCAGGGCTCGCAGGGTTCGGAGCGCATGGCGATGATGACCCGGATACTGCAAGGGACACCTTGGCGGGGTTGCTGAACTTCTTCCGGCCCAGCGTCAGGTGCGACGCCAGCTACGCCTACACTGAAACCAAAACCGGCGGGGGCTGGCAGATCCAGTGCAAGCGCTCAGGCTTCAGCTTCGGCGCAGGCCCTTGGGCGAGCCTGTGGATGCTGAACGCCAGTGCCCAGCTTTCGCCGTTCCCGTATCCGGACCTTATGCCGGTGTACACGTGCCCGGACCTTAAGGACAACAGCGGCCTCGTGACTTTGCACGTCCTGCGCAGCAACCCCACGAAGGCGAAGCGGGATCTCACGGTTAGGCTTGCGCAGGTGCCGATGGCGTTCGGGGAGGCCATGCGGAGGCACAAGCGGGTGCTGGTGTGCGCGGACAAAGGCAGTGAGCGGGCAGCCGAGATCACGGAGCAGGTCCAAAGTATATGCGGTGATGACGCAGAGGTCACGGTCTTGGCGCGGGGCCGCATCAAGGGCGTGAACGCGGCAGGGGACTGCACGCTGGCCTTATTGCAGGGCATGGCAACCTTCACCGGCATCGGCGACTGCGCCCTCCACGCCTGTCTCATGTGCCGCCGCACGTTTCCCGACACGCCCAATGTCTACACCAATGACGGTGCCCCGAACTGGCCAGGCGGCAGGATGAAGGTTCCGGCCATGAGGAACTACTACGCCTTGAGGTCGCTGGACGAGATCTACCAGTGTATCTGGCGCACGGCCGTCAGGAACGATCAGCGCGTCGAGGCCGTGGTCGTGGTGCCGGACCCGGTCTGGCTCGTGGCATTGTACAGGACCGTGATGCCCGCCATGGCCATAGGGTCCGCGTACAGGGAGAAGGCGGGGGCGGAGACCTTCACGCGCAGTGACGGCGCCATGGAGACTTGGCAGTGGGACTGGGTCAGTGACGAGGAACTGTACGGCATGGGCGTGTGCGCCTGCAGTGCGGGCACCGAGATCGCGAAGGCGGAGGTCGCGCTGGCGCTGGGGTACGCGGGCGCAAGGGCGTGGGACCGGCACAGGGAGGTGATCATGGGAATGCTCGGGGGCTGCTTCGGCGACGGGCGCAACAACAGGTGGCTCAGGCGCTTGGGCAGGTCGTGACCGCGTTACCGGGGCCAAGGCACAGCCGGGGCAGGCCTTGCCATGCCAAAACCACCCCCCCTACAATAAATACGCGCTCTCTATTGTAAGGGGGGGTGTTTTTCCCTGCGGGGTTAAGGAAGCCCTTTCGTCTGTGCCTCTTCAGTGACGCGGCTACGGTCAGGTGCCCCCGCCCAAACCCCCCATGGTACAATAGAGAGTGTGTCTTTATTGTAGCGTAGGGGGTTTGCGCTGCCGGGGCCGGGGCACGGGTCAGGCACTTCACATGTGCTTTATCAGTAACGCGGTCACGATTTCGGTTGCCGCAAGGCCCGCCCCCTGCCTATACAGAGAGCGGGCCTAATCATTTACGCAGCCATGCGTTCCCTGCCGATGTTGGCGAGGGCGTGCGCGACGGCCTGCAGGTCATCGGCGGCGCTCTGCATGACCTTGACCGCCGTCGCCAGCTGCTCGTCGTCGCCGGCGTCGGCATCGAACGACTCGTACAGTTCCAAGGCCACGAACTCGGCCAAGGTGTCGCCGCCGTCGGGGTTCTTTCTGGGCTCTTCTTTGGTCTGATCCCAGTACTCCATCACGAAAGCGTCCGGGTAGGCCGAAGCCGCCCTGCACACGAGCTGGTTCAAGGTCATGTTGTCTCCTCTATGGGTTAGTTGTCGTTGTTGAGATTGTCGGGGTCCAGACCGATTTCGCGTAGCACGAACCGGCCCACGGTCTCTGCGAGCCTCGGCGAGCGGCGGAGCACGGTGAGGCCGCTGGCGCCCCGGAACTTGAGACGCAACCCGCGTGCGGACACGTCCCAGGCCAGAACCAGTTCCGAAGCGCCGACGCCTTCATGCCCGCAGTTCGCCTCCGACACGCTCTTGAGCGGTGTCTTCATAGTCTGCACCTCTGAGCTTAGGCCGCAGCCTTGTACTTGAGCTGCTGAGCTTCTTCCGTGCATTCGCCCGGCTCTATGTCGTCGCGTTCGCCCAAGTACACGGGCTGGTATAGGCTTCCGCCGACTGCGGCCACGTAGAGGTATCGCACCTCCACGACCTGGCCCGGCTGAGGGACCTCGAAGTTGGGCGGGATCGTGACGCTGCCGACACCGCGCCCGCCGAGTCCGACCTCGACGCTGCGCTTGCCTGCGTTCACACGCATTACCACGCACGAGCATGTCTCCCAGAACTTGAGCTTGAGCGCGGGGCCGCCGCTTGCCATTTTGCCCTCGGTCCAGGTCGCGTACAGGTCCTTGAAGACCGCGCCCTCCTTGCCCGCCGACCGCAACGCCTCCACGAACGCCTTCTTGGCCGAGGCTCCGAAGACTGTGGGCGCGACCTCGAAGGCGGTGCCGGAGCAGCGCCCCAGCAGCGACTCCAGCGCGGTGAGGCGCTCGCCGTAAACACTTTGGCGCAGGTCGCCCTTGGGGCTCTCCAGCAGGTCGAAGGCGTGGAAGCGCTCGCCCACGAGTTCGCCGTCAACCGTGAACGGCGTGTCTGCGTCAGCCAATGCGGCGGCGACAGCCTCCGGGCATGCCACCGCCAGGCCCTTGCGGTTGGCGGCCGTCAGCGTGCCGTCACCGGCCTTGCGCAGCAGCAGCCTGCGGCCGTCGTACTTCTCCTGCGCGCACCAGATGTCGGCGCGTATGCAGGCCGCGGCCTCAGCCTCCGTTACGGCGTTGGGGAGCTGGGGCCGGAGCCCCGTGTCCCTGCCCTTGTCGGCGACGGGGATCGCCCTGTCGCCGCCGCCGTGGACCCTGTAGCCCTTGCTGGTCTTGGACTGGACCAGCTTCCTGTAAACGGCCTCGGCCCCGGCCAAGGGCATCGGGCTCTCGGTCTTGGTGCCGGTGTTCAGCGCGGAGCCCCGACGCCCGTATGCGAAGTTCACGACGTAGCCGCCGCCCGAGCTTTCGATGCTGGCCATGTAGACCTTGTCGCTCGTGCCCTCCTGATACCGGAGTTCCACGCTTTCGATCACGTTGTTTCTCATGACTTTCCCTTTCCGTTGTTGTGATCACTCGAAGTTGCAGAGCCCGCGCTCCCTCAGCGAGAGCTGGACGGCTGCGCCCGTGTTCTGGTCGCGGCCCACGATGATGTGGTCGACGACGCGGATGCCGATGAGTTTGCCTGCCTCGATCAGCCTTTTGGTGACGGCGATGTCCTCGGCGCTGGGGGTTATGTCACCGCTGCAGTGGTTGTGCGCCAGCAGCACAGACGCCGCCGAGTCCGAGATCGCGCCCCTGAAGCAGTCGGCTATTCCGACCGGAGCCGAGTTGACCGTCCCCAAGCTGACCATGTGCCGGTTGATGAGTCGGTTCCTGTTGTTGAGCGTCAACGCATGGAAGGACTCCTGCGCCAGCATCGCCAGGTCCTTGCAGGCCCTGAGCGCCTCCTCGGGCGTGGAGATCCTGCCACCTGAGGCTTCACACACCAGGGGCAGCGCCACGAGTGCCGTCGCGTAATTCATATCAGTCCTCCGTGTTTGACAGTCTCCCGTTCTTCGAGATGCCCGCGCTCCCATGCGAGGCAGGCTTCGCGGGAGCAGTGGCGGTGCAGCTCACGGCCCCCGGTGTCCTTTACCACCCACAGCTGAGAGGCGTCGTCGAAGGCGATGTCGGTCGCACGTCTGACGCTGAGATCGCCCAGCTTCCAGAGGTCGATCGCCTCCGTGTACAGGCACTCGACCGTGCCCGCCGGCGTGATGATCACGGCCGCGCTCATCCGCCCAGCCTCTGCCGGGTCTGCACGCGCTGACGGTACTCGGGCTTCTTCTGCCGGCCCTTGACCGTGCCAAGCGCCTTCTCCAGGAACGCGGTCGCACGTTCGCAGTCCGCGCCCTTGAAGCCCACGGCGTCGATTTTGATCGCGCCGTCCGTGCTTACGATGACCTCGATGGTTTTGGCCATGATCACAGCCCTCCGATCACGAGTTTGACGCTGCCGTCGCCCAATGCCTGACGGCGGACGGTGAGACCCTTCTTGCGGGCCTCGATCGAAGCCTTGTGCACGGCGTAGAGCTGCAGCAGGCGTCCGTAGTCCTTGCCGACCTCGGCCTCGACGTGGCCGCCCCACCAGTCGGCGGTGAGCCCGTAGTTGCCGTCCTGTTGCCGGTTCAGGGCGATGTCGTAAGGACCCTTGAGCCTGATCACGAGGTCGCCGTGTTGTTTATTCACGCCGTAGCCTCGGGCCTCGGCGTTCTCTGCAAGCGTCAAGCCCATCTCCGCGCACGCGCCTCTGAGCGCGGCGGCGTCGCGGATCTGGGTCTCGACTGTCGCGAAGTGTGACATTGTCTTATCCTTCCTTGTGTTGCGGTTGATGTTGTCACGCGGGTATGCCCGCAGGTTCTGTGAGAAACTCCGCCTGCGCGGGCTCCGTCCTTTCCAGTGCTTGAGCCAGAGCCGCCATGCGCCCGAAGCCGTCGAGCCCGTTCATGCGCAGCTGTATCCGGCTCATGTTGACGCAGCGGGCGTCGATGTCGTTCCCGTGCAGGCGCAGCCGGTCCGTGCCGTCCCTGCCGAAGGCGTCGTGCACGACCTTGGCGAAGGCCAGCAGCATGACGCCCGAGCCCACGGCGGGGTCGCAGACGCTGACGGTTCCGCGCTCTGTGACGGTGTTAAGGAACTCCTCCCTGTCGAAGGTCATCCTCGCCATCATCTCCGCCACGGGCCAGGGCGTGAAGAACTGGCCGGCCCTTACAGATTTGACGTCCAGCCGCATGAAGAGCGTGCCCAGGATGTCCCGGAACGGCAGCTCCTCCACGGCCTGAAGGTAGAGGTTGAAGAGCCGGCCCAGCTCTTGGCCCTGCTCAAACGTGTGGCGGTCCAGCGCCGTCTTGAACCCCTGCGGGTTCAGCGGCAGCTCAAGCAACGCCCACACCGCCTCCAGCCACTGCCGGTAAAGGTCGTAGGGGTGCATGTGCGCGAACACGCGGTTGCACTCGAAGCCTTTGAGCAGGTCTTTGTAGGGCCTGCTGCTGTCCTCGTCCATACTGCTCCTTTCACGCCGCATGCCGGCGGGCACTCCCTCTTGAACAGGGCCTGTCTTTTATGGCGACCTCGACTGTCACAAGGTCTTCGAGTTCCATCGTCGTCGCCGCGCCGATTGCCGCCTCCATAGCGTCATCCGTCGCCGGTTCCGCCCAGCTGAGGCCGGGGTCCCAGCCGCCGCGGTAAAGGCCCTTGCACAGGGCTTTCTCGGGCACGTCCCGCACCATGTCCGCCGGCACGCGGCAGATCAGGTACGGGTTGTGGCAGCCAGGCCTGTCGTACGCGAGGAGCCTGACCGCGCTCTTGAGCCTTGCGGCAAGGCGGTTGACTTCAAGCACGTAGACGTGTCTCAAAGCCCAGGCGTCCGGCGGCACGGCTTCGCCGTCGCCGAACCCGTACTTGTCGTGGAATTCGTCCCAGTACTTCATGTCTCGTTCTCCAGTTTGTCGGTCATGGTGAAAAGCGCGCTGACGAAAACAGGGGCCGCGATCACGTCTTTCGTGACCGGTGCGCCCGTCATGCTGTCGTCGCCGGCGGCCACGGTGATGACCTCTCCGTCGTCCGCTCCCTCGACGTCCAGATCCAGCACAACGGCCCTGACGTTGCCCCGGTCCGAAAGCACGCCCTTGACGAGTCCGCCTTCGAGCAGGACCGCGACGCGCACGGGCGCGTTGACCCTGTACACGAGGGCTCCGCAGTCGGGGCACTCGCCGGCGGGCACCATGCCTCCGGGCTCGATCCGCGACAGCAGTCCGGGGATATCCGGGAATACGCGTGCGAGCTTGCCCTCGCCCTTGAACAACGCCCAGCAGTTGTCGCAGCGCAGGCTCGTCTCCGGCTCATGATCGCGCCGCAGGTCGACGCGCACGGTCTTTCCCCGCTCGTCCGTCACGTCGAAAACGGTCGCCGTCGACAGGGGGTCGCGCTGGATCGCCAGAGCGACAATAGCCGCGGCTTCGGCTGTGTCCTCGGGGAGATCGATGGTCCAAGTCACACGTTTCATGTCCTCAGTCCTTTCGGTGTTGATGGGCGTTCACACGAGTTCGTCGCCGACCGCCGACAGCACCCGCTGCAGCGCGTTGACGTCTGTGCCTGCCGGAACCTCCACGGGCTCCGTGGCCCTGTACGCGGCCTTGGCGCACGAGCGGCGGAACCCGGCCGCGTCCCTGCGCCTGCTGAACGCGTGCGCGTAGAACTCGCCGGTGCTTCCGCCCTCCTGCACGACCACGAGCATGGTCTTGGGTCTGTTTGTCCGCATCCCGTTGTCCTTTCCTGGATTGATGATGCCGTAATCCGGCGCCGACCGGTCTTTCACCGTCATTGAGGTGCCCGGGTCACCCGACCCCGGCGCCTGTGTTTTGCCGTGGCCATACGCGTGTCGCGTCGGCTATAATTTTGCCTGTGAGTCCGTGAGCAGGCGGGATCGGATCCCGGCCCGTCCCGGCAGGATCCTGCGGCGCGAAATACAGGAGAATCGCTTATGGCCAAACACATGTGCGTTGTCTGCGGATGGGTCTACAGACAGGAGATCGGGGACCCGTTTCATGGCGTCAAGCCCGGCACCCCGTTCGAGGATATCCCCGGGGACTGGGTGTGCCCCCAGTGCGGAGTGCACAAAGACCAGTTCACGCCCCTGTGAGGGGTGGCACCAACGTTTGGCGGCGTCAGCGCCGGTGAGCAGGACCGCTCCGGCGCCGTTCCCGCGGGCCAGTCCATGCACCCGCAGGCCTTGGCCCTTTGCACGCGTTGCGGCGCCTCTGAAAATGTAGAAGCCCCGCACCTGATCGGGAAGCGGTCTTCCTTTGCAGATGCGGGGCGGCCTTGGCTGGCCTGGAGATGTGTCACTGATCCTTTCAGGCGGCAAGCGTGAACCGGCGCGTGCCCATCTTGCCGAAGTTCTCGACGACGGCGCTCGTGTCGGCGGCAGCCAGCTCTCGGGCGGCGTCGGCGAGCCTGCGGATGCCGTCCGTCATGCGGCGGCGAGCGTGCTCGTCATCGCGGTACTGCTCGGCGGTCGTGGTCAGGAAGGTATCGCGCACGCGATTGAGGCGCTCTTCCAGTTCGCTGTCGTTGGCGAAATTCAGCGCCCGGAACTGCGCGACGAAGTCCGAGAGCCGGTTCAACGTTCGCTGGTGGACGCCGGTCTTGCCCTGTTTGAAGCTCTCCAGCATCTCCTCGCAGAGCGTGGCCGTCTGCTGACGCAATGAGGCCACGCAATCGCCGACGAAGGACTCGACGCCCTCGCCGATCTTGCGCCGGGCGTCCTGCGCCGCCTGTGCGCGGGCGCGCATCAGCTCCTGGCGGTCGCCCGATGTCACAAGCTCCGCGTCCAGCGTCTCCGGCAGCCGGATCTGGAACAGGCTCGTGCTGAAGCTGAAGTACCGGTCCAGCCTTGCGGGTGCGGGGAAGGCGGCGCTGACTGACGCCACGATCCTTTCCGGATCATGGGCCAGCCTGCGGGCCTGCTCACGCCACTCCATGACGGCCTGTTCGCGCAAGCTGGCATAGCGGCTGGCGAACGTCTCCTGCGCTGCGTGGAACTCGGTCTCCAACTCGCCGAGCCGACTTGTGACCTCACCGAGCTTGCGGTTGGGCAGGAAGCGGGCCAAACCGTTCAGGAACGGGAACGTGGACGCGTCCACCAGAGCGTGGGCGCGGGACTCGATGAGCGCGAAACGCGCCAGCGCGTCCTTGGGCATGAGACGTTTATGACCCAGCGATATAAGCCGGTCGGCCACGTCGTCGGGGTCGAGGCCGAGGTCTTGGGCCTGGAGTTTCTTGGCGGCCCGCCAGTAGCGCACGCTCACGCTGAGCAGCACGCCTTCGCGGGTCAGCAGGTCCAGCAGGTTCTGGTTGTTCGGCATGGTCTTGGTCCTTTCTGTGGTGGGGTGAGTGTGTGGAGAAAATCGGAGAATCCGCTTTTTATCGCGGCGGTTTGGGTGTATTTTAATCACGTCAAAACGGGGCGCATGTGCGCCTCATGAAGGAGGTACTACCGAGGTAGTATAGAGCGCTGACATAACTTTGTTTTCTGCTTCTCGCAGAAAGCCGTCTCTCCCGTAAACCTGCAAGTTATCAAGAGTAAGACGACGCTTTCAGCGAGGTCGCGAACCCTTTGGGGGACGCGGCTTCCGCTTTGCGTCTGTCTTACGGGCCTTGCAGGGCCTACGGGAGGGACGTGGGGTTGAATGTCCGCGTCCCTCATTTTTTTTCACGCCGCCATCAGGCGGTCACGTACTGAAGGAGAGAATGGCCATGTACTGTGCGAGTTGCGGAAAACAGATGGACGACAAATCGAGGTTCTGTCCCGAATGCGGCAGCATGGCCGCCGAGCCGGGGGCGGCCCCAAACGCGGCGGGCGGCACCTGGGAGGGCACCCGCGACCAGACGCACCCCTCCGACACGGTTTTCCCCTCGAATCCTCCGAAGTCGCCCATGCACTGCTGGTGGAACCTGCTTTGGCCGGGGATCGGGCACATCGTGCAGGGCCAGGTCGGGAAAGGCGTCATGCTGATGGCCGTCTCATTCGCGGCCAACTTCGTATTACCCTTCATTAACTTCGTCATCGTTCCCGGCGCCATCATCGACGCGTACAAGGTCGGCAAGGCCCTGGCGTCGGGGAAGACGGTGCGCAAATGGGATTGGTTCCCGCAGTGAGACAGTCAAGGAGCTGAAACATGGCGACGCCTCAAAAGCTTGCGGGGCTTCACCCCTTCGAGTACGAACACCCGTTCGACGCCAGGGCGCTCGACGCGCTGCAGAGGACGCCGGGGCTGGACACCGTCGTCAGGCAGTTCAACAAGCACGCGGTGGAGCGTTACTGCACTGTCCAATACACGGGGAGCAATTTGCGCGTCACGGCGGATAACTATCCGAAGATACACGCGTTGCTCGATCAAGTCTGCGACATCATCAACCTGCCGGCGAGGCCCAGCCTGTATTTGGAGTGGGGCTACCGCATCAACGGCTTCACGACCGGCGTCGACAACCCCATCATCGTGCTAACTTCAGGGGCCATCGACCTGCTGACGGACGAGGAACTGCTTTACCTTATCGGTCACGAGGTCGGCCACATAAAGAGCCGCCACACTCTCTACCACCAGATGGGCCAGTTTTTCCCCGTGCTGGCCGACGTCCTGGGGGAGGCCACGCTCGGCATAGGCAGGCTCGTGGCCACGCCGCTGCAGTACGCGCTCCTGCGATGGTCGCGGATGTCGGAGTTCACGGCCGACCGCGCCGGGCTCTTGGCGTGCCAGGACACGGCGACGGCGGCGCGGGTGATGATGAAATGGGCGGGCATGCCCGTGCGGCACTACGGGGACTTGCGGCTCGAATCCTTCCTCGAACAGGCGCGGAAATTCGACGAGCTGGATTTCGAGGGCCTCAACAAGGCCGTCAAGGTGCTGTCCGTGCTGAACCAGGCGCACCCGTGGACCGTGATGAGGGCTGCGGAGCTGATCCGCTGGACCGAGAGCGGCGAGTACCAGAAGGTTGTCCGAAGGGAAACCGTTTCGCGGGTGTCGGTCCGTGAGGAAGGCAGCAAGCGATTCTGCAGGCAATGCGGGCATTGCCTTTCGGGAGGCGAGAAGTTCTGCAATTCCTGCGGAACTAAGCTGTAGTGGAAACAAGCGAGGATAAGGGAGAAGGAATGAACACTGGAATCATCGGCGTTCTGGCCGGGGCTCTCGGCGTGACGGTGTTACTGCTGGCTGGAGCGGCCGCGTACCTGTTGAGGAGGGGCAGGTCCGCGAACATCAGCGTGGCGTCCACTGTCAGGCACATGCGGGCCATAGGCCATCTGTCGGTCTTTAAGGCGCTGACAAAGGAAATCGTCACGGAGACCGATCACGCCTGGGGCGAGTTCGGGTCGAAGTACATGCAGTGGGTGCTTACGAACAAGAAGATGGCCATGATTTTCGAGTTCGAGATCGACTTTCGGTACGACCTCAGGAGGCCGGAATTCGCGGTCGTGAGCGCGGCCGACGGGTCGAGCGTCATCAGCATGCCCCCGTGCTTCTACGAAGCGCGCATACGCGACATCCGCTTCTACGACGAGCAGCGTTCGCGCCTGGTGCCGTGGCTGCTTCCTGACCTGCTGAACGGGTTCCTCCCCGGCGGCTTCTCCGAAGAGGACAAGAACCGTCTCGTGAAGGCCGCGAAGAGCCATGCCGAGAAGCATTCGGCCGAGCTGATCGCAAGCCTTCAGTCCGAGGTCCAGAACTCGGCCAAGGCGACCATGATGTCCATCGCGAAGGCGTTCGGTGTCGACGAGGTGGCGTTCGAGTTCGCGCCGCAGGGCGAGATCCGACTGAGCGTGGATATGACCGGAGGGCTGGCGGCGTAGCCTTGCTTTAGGCATAGGCGCACGACAGCGCCTGGGGACCGACCAACGCAGGCTGCAGGTTCTTCAGAGTCGGGGTCAGCCTGCCGTGAGAGCGTCGCCGCATCGGTTGCGGCATTTCGAAAACCGTGCGGAACGGCGCCGTGCGTGACGAGCAGGGGAGGCGTATGGGATGAAGTCCAATGAGAAGCTGACGACGGGCGCGCTGAGAACGAAAGCGACAATCTGCAACGGATGCCGCAAGCCGGTATGTTACGGGGCCGCGGAAGGAGGCAGGGAGGTGCCGTGCCCGTTTTGCGGGGACCCCGTGTATCTCAAGCCTCTGGAGGGGTTCACTGTGGAGAAGGTGCCCGGAGGCAGGCGGCTGGCGGTGCTGGCGGCGGCTCTTGCGACCGTGTCGGCTCTGGCCGCTGCCGCATGGGTGCTGAAGCCGAAGTCGGCCGCGGTTTCCGCGCTGATCGGCAGGTGCGTCGCGCCCGAACAGGCGGTGGCTCCGGCCGAGGCCAGAGTGTCGGGATCCGGCATCCGCGTCGCGGTGACTGATGTCCGCATGGATCGCCCGCTGCTTCGCTATCCGGCTCTGGGCAGCGAATGCAGGGCCGAGCGGCCTGTGCTATGCCTGCGGTTGCGGCTCACCAATCCCGGAAAAGAGGACACCGGATACAGGACGTGGAGGCAGGGCGGAGCCGTCCTGAGGAGCAGGCTCGGCGCCCTGTCGCCGTGCTCTTACGGACAGTACATTCACCCTGCCGGCATAGTGCCCGCAGAGACTCTGGCCGCGGGGAGCGTGGCGGAGGACATGATCTTCTTCATCTGCGAAGCCGCGCCTGATGACGATCTCCTGCTTGAACTCGACGGAAGCAACTGCGGCGGCCGGGGCAGCTTGGGCATAAAGATACCGAAAACGGCCTTGGTGCGTTAGGGTCGGTTTCTTGGCGTTCCTGCGGCGGCGTGCGCAAAGGCCCGGGGTCTGCCCGGCCCTGAAGCAGGCTGAAGGAAGCGGTTTGCTGAGGTGCCTGCGGGCACAAGTTCCGCGCCAGGTTTCCTGCGTGGCGTTTCCGGCCTCAAAACAGGGTCGTTTTGGGGGTGTTTTTTTAATGTATTTTTTGTTTTGGCGGCGACTCTCGGTCCCCCTTATAGGGGGACTGGGTCGATGGCAAAACCGCGTCAGACACACTCACCACTGAGTGTTAAGTGTGTCTGATGCGGTCATAAGTTCTTGTGCAGAAGCTATTAAACAAATGTCTATAAGAACGATTAAGTATAGTGCTGCTGCATGAGTTGGACACACTTAATACCGAGTGTGTCTAAAACAGCCTTTTCAGACCATTTCAGACACACTGAAGCATGAGTGTGTCAAGGCTCTCCCGGGAGCACCGACAAAACCCGGTCTTGCTCACGCCGCCAGCCTCACGCTCACACGCGTCCGCCGCCGGTGCCAGTTCCGGCACGGCTCCTGGTGCGGGCAGCCGCCGCAGTAGAACCCCTGCTCGCTGGGGCAGAAGTGCTCCGCCGCGATCATGGATTCGGCCAGGCGTGCGTACTCGGCCAAGCGAACGAAGTCGTCGGCTGTGCGAGTGGTCACGTGCTGCTCCAGTACCGGCGTCTTGTTCTTGACCACGACATCGAACCTGAACTCGGGCACGAGTCCGTGCTTGAGCCTGTAGCCGTTGATGAACGCTGTCGGCTGCCAGTCAAGATCCGCCTTTGTTTTCGGCCACCTGCGGCCAGAAGTTTTCCAGTCCACCAGGGTCTTGACCCCGGCCTTCTCCACGGCGCAGTCGATCTCGCCGATGAGCGGCGTCTCCAGGGTCTCGCCGTCGGCGCAGGTCAAGGGCACGCAGAAGGCCTCGCTGACGCTCAGCACCGTTTCCTCGGGGTCTGCGGCGCCCACGATGCATGCGCACATGTCGCGGCCCTGTGCGGCGCAACTATCGCTGTCCTCGCCCTCTTCATACCTGATGTCCTTGTCCTCCACCGTCTGCCGCAGCCACAGGTTCTGGAAAAGGTCAGATGCGTCATCCGCCAAAGGATGATGGCCCTGCATGCGCGTGAGCGCGGCCCACTCCATGACCCTGTGGAACGCCGATCCGAAACTCAGGGGCAGCGGCGTGAAGGCCCTGGGCAGCCTGTAGATCTTGTCGAACGCGTACTGCAAACTGCAGATGTTAAAGAACTGGTTGAGGGCGCTGAAGCTCCAGTGGGGCCGCGCCCGGTAGTCGGTGAGTGTTCCCATGGCCTGATCCTTTTGCTGTGTGTGTGACGCCGGGCACGGGATATGGCCGTGCCCGGCATCGTAATACGTCTACGCGGCCCTGCGCCGCTCCTTGGCGTTCATCTCGTCCAAGAGCGCGCTCGCCTGCTTGGCGCTGAGGTCGTAGACGTTCTCGACGCCGAACCTTTTGTGGATGTCCGCGTTGAGGTCAGCGAGCGTGATCTTGCGCTCGGCTGCCAGGTCCGTGATAAACTTAATTTGCTTGTTGCTGGCCTTGCGCTCGCCCTGCGGCTGCGGGCCTGTGAACGCCGCCGCGCCCTTGCCTGCCTCCGCTGCTGCTCCGCCGTCCAGCTCCTCGTCCACGGCGTTGCGCAGGAAATCGCCGGTCCTGTGGATCTTCTCACGGATCTGCTCGGGCGTGAGCGAGTCGCTCAGCTCAAGCTCGATCGACGCGTGGAAGGACTGGGAGCTGAACTCCTGGCCCTGCACCGGGATCTTCTTGCTGAAGGATGTGTTCAGCTTGATCATGACATTCTCCTTTGATGTGGTCGTTAAGTCGGCGCCCCGTCACGCCGCCGCCGCTGTGGGCATGGACGCCGCCGGCCTCGGCCCCGGCAGGGCTTTGACCGAGAGCGCGTGCGTGTACTCGACGCTGGGGTCTTTCACCATGCCGTCGCCGATGCGCTCGGCCGCGATCGCGGCCGACAGCCGGTCCTCCGCCGGCACGGTCAGCGTCAGGCGCTGATGTGTGTCCCGTGCGCCCCTGTCGACGCCGAGCCTGACTTTGTATAGAACTCTCATCGTGTTCACCTTTCCGTTGTCGGTTGACGGGCACCGTGAAGCCGCCGCTCCACCCGGAGCAGCGGCCCCATATCCCGCTTATGATCCTTTCGCCCTAGACCTTGATGGTCTGGAGCTTGGCGAGCCCGGCGCGGACCGTCTCGACCTCGGCGCGGCGCTGGCGGTCCTCTTTCACGGCGTCGCGGATCGCGACGGCAACATCGGCCAATGCCGACTGGGCTTCGCGCACCTTGGCCTTGGCCTGTTCATAAGATGCCTGGAGCTTTTCCAGGGCCGTCTGTTCCTGCGCGGTCTGCTGCGCGGCCGGCTTTGTCTCTTTCGTCATCTCGGTCTTCTCCTTGGGTTGTTCCGGCGTCGGCTTGGCCGCGGCCGGGGTCGGGGTTGATGTTCCTGTGCCGGCCTGCGCGGCGGCAGCGGTCTCCTGTCGGGCCTGAGCGGGCTTGGGCGGCTCGTTGCCGAAGCGCAGGGGCATGAGGACGTGAGTCCCGCCCTTGCCGTCGTCGCTGAGCAGCGGCGAAGCGCCGTCCGCGAACATGAAGTTGCGGAAGCCGGCGTTGAGCGCGTCCAAGAGGTAGTTGCGGTTGGCGATGAACCGGCCGCCCGGCCCATTGTACGAGCTGCCGGCCGTGAGCGGGACCGTCAGCACCCTGCCGCCGTCTTTTTCCTGACCCGAAACCGACAGCGTGCCGGACTTGGCCCCGTCCAGCGTCACGGCGTCGGCGCCGGGGAAGTTGGGCAGGATCTTGCGCAGCGCCTCCACGTCCGAGTCCGTGAAGACCAGTCGGTGCTCCATGCCGTCCTTGCAGGGCACGACCTGGCGCCAATTAGGGTACACGCCCTCGACTGCCTTGACCCGGTACGTCCACTGCCCGCAATTGATGCCGAAGCGCGTGCAGTCCTTGGTCTTGGCCATGCCGATGTCGGCCTCCTCCTGGAGCCCGTTCCACAGCAGGAACTTGGTCACGGGAACCATGACACCGTGTTCGTCGTCGATGGGCAGCCGCATGCTGTTGCAGCAGGTGAGCCGGTGGCCGTCGCAGGCCACGAGCGTGGCGTTGTGCTCGCCCTCGCCACTGACGTCGATGTGGACGCACTGGAGTGTGCGCCTGGTCTCGTCCGTAGACGCGAAGGGCGCGATGCGGCGGTACGCCTGCAAAAAGCCCTTGGCCTCCGAGGTCTTGATCGCGGCTCCCGCCGCCGGCCAGTCCTTTTCGTCTGTGCCTGCGACCGTGCGCGTGATGGCGTGGCCGCCGACAACGTTGGTGACGGTGATGTCGCTGGCTTCGTTTTGCAGTGTGACGGTCTCGGTGCCGGTGCCCTTGCTGAGTTCGCGCAGGAGCGGGAACGGCACGATGACCGTGCCCTCGCCTTCGGCCTCGGCGTTGTCGAAACGGTAGACGGCGGTCTGGTCGAGGTCGGTGGCCTGGGCCGTGAGGTCGCCGTTCTCCACGGCGAAGCGCACGCAGCCGAGGATCGAGAGGGTGGGCTTGCCGGCGGGGATGATCTTGGCGAATCCGGACACGGCTTCCTTGAGTTCGCCTCGTGTGACTGTGAGTTTCATGTGATTCTCCTTTGGGGTTGGGTGACTGGCCTGTTCAGACCGCTGCGGGGATGTCGATGTCGAAGAACTTGGTGAGATCCTCACGGAGTTCGCGCATCAGGCCCATGGCGGCCGCGGTCACCAAAGCGCACAGCGCCAGGAAGCCGCCGATCCACGGAACTTGACCCAGTAAGTACGCGATGATGCAGCCAAGGATCATGGCCTCGCCGAACTGGCGGTGGCTCTTGACAAACCTCACGATGGCTGCGGCAAGGCGTTTGCACTTGCTGTAGAGCATGGCCAGCTCGGCCTTGCATTTGCTGGGGATATGGAGTTTGCGGATGTCGTCGATGAATTTGCATCTGCTCATGCGGCTTTCCTTTCGGTGTGGGGTTGGGTGAGGGCTTGGGCCTTTGCCTGAAGGGCCTGCCCGTAGCAGGCGCGTACGGCGTTTGCCACGAGCACGCTGATCGGCACTCGGGGCTCCGAGGATTCGCGGACGCTGTGCAGCAGCGCCATGTCCTCTGAGTTGATGGCCGAAGCCGGCCACGGGTAGCGGTAGGTGGGTCGGGGCATGTTCTGCTCCTGGGGGTGGGTGTGTAGGTAAAGAAGGATCGCGGTCGTGTGGGTGACTGCGTTCCCTCATGTTACTTATAACCTCTACGGGGCCGATATTTAGGCCTGCGGCGTACGCGAAAGCCTGGGTCCTGTACCGGAAACCGGGGCGTCGGCACCGGTTTCGAGGGCTTGAGAACCGGTTCATGGGTGGGCGGAACCTGTTCTTGCGGGCTTGAAATCGGTACGGGGTCGCGGGATTAGGTACGGGATGGGGCGGAAGCGGTGCGGTGAACGGGAATCGTGAGCAAGCAAGGCCGTGCAGGACCCCGCTGCGCTGTCGCGTGTTTCCGCCTCTGTGGATTTTGCGTTCCGTTCGTTTCCCTTCAGGTGCCGCTGGCGCATGACACTGCAGCCACGGGTTTGTCTAGCGGGTGACGGCGACCTGTCGGCCCTGGAGCGCGCGTACGCTGATCGGCAAGCGGGGTTCCGAGGAGGATTCGCGGGCGCTGTTTTGCGGTTGCCCGGTACCGCTCGGCGGGTGTACCATCCCCGCAACCTGGTGTCGGCGAACCGATCCTCAGCCGACCACACAGTTGCCTGCGTTCTCGGCTCTCTCAGCAAGAGGGCTTGGGCTAAGAAAAGGAGCAATGCCATGGGCGACAAAAAGGGCAAGAAGGAGAAGGCCAAGGGCCAGAAGCAGATGGACGCCAAGCATGCGAAGGCCGACAAGGACAAGAAAGACAGGCAGAAGCCCCGCGCCGTGTAGGCGACCTCGCCTGTGACCAGTCACGGCTGCCTTGACACGGGGTCGGGCGATGTTGTGCGCGGGTGTGGCGGCGGGTGAGTGCGAACCCCGGTATCCCCCGTTTCCGGGAAGATGGCAGGGGCGTGCCGTTGGCTTGACACCTCCCCGCATGGGGCGTACATTCACAGTGTTCCCGGCCGATGAGGGCAGGTCCAACCAGCGGAGGCTTATCATGAACCTGAACACAGTGCTAACAGCGGCGATCACCAAGGGCGCGGCCCGCGTCACGCGCAAACCCATAGCTGCCCTGCGCGGTGACGTGGCCGGCCTCAAGCGCCAGGTGGCGGAACTGAAACGCCTTCTTCGCGCAATTCAGAAAGACGCTAAGCCGGCGCCTGTTCCCGAATCCGAAACATCGACGCCGACCCGCATCCGTCCCACAGGTCCTATGGTGCGCGGGCTCAGGCAGAGGCTCGGGCTTACCCAGATCGAACTGGCCAAGCTGATAGGCGTGTCGGGCCTTTCCGTCTCGCATTGGGAGCTGTCTCCCGGCCGTATACGGTTGCGTCAAAGGACGCTTGAGGCGCTGGCCAAGGTCAAGGTCATGGGCAAGCGTGCGGCGAAAGCCGCGCTGGCGAAATGAACGTCGCCATGACCGCAACCTAGAGGCGCCCATGGGAGAGGATTGGCCTGGACAAAAATGTTTGCGCTGGCCTGTTTCCTGCACCACGCCGACATCATCCAGATCACCGGCCGCAGCTACCGGCTCAAAGACCGCGCAACCGAAAAAACCGGCGTGGACAACTGACCCCCGATCATGATATCAATCTTCACAATTACTGGCTGGTTTTGATCTGCCCATAAGTGGCTGGTTTTGAAGTGCCCGGTGACAGTCCGGATATAATTTTTTGTCTCTGTTTAAAAAAACGTTTTGAGCCGTGGTAAATAAGCGTCTGCTTTTTTACCAAACCGAATAAATGGATGCCGCTACGGGCGGGATGCCTATTAATCGGATTGGCCTTTACCACATTGACGAAACATTACGCGTGTACTGTTTATGTCATACCATACACCGATTGTCGTCATCGACAAAACGCTATTCGTTGGTGGAATATAATAGCCATTTTTTATTAAACTATCCGCACCGTAGCGATAAAAAGCGCGTACATGGAAGTTAGTGCCGGTAATAATATTTGACCATTCATTTTTTTTTGCGAGCGCGGTAAATTCAGTCTCTGAGAGGACAAAGTCAACATTAAATAGACTTGTTCCTGGGCAAGCCATTGCAGAAATATCGGAAGCAGAGGGGGGTATTTGAATTAAAAAATTGTCCGAAAACTTCCAAGCATAAAAGTCGTTAGGTGTTTCACATGTTATTGTGTATTCATGTGTTCTGGCGTTTACTGTGCCTTTTACTGCAATTATCAAAACTGCAATAACGCAAAAACAAACGCACAGTACAATTAAGGTGTTTTGTTTTGTGGTAGCCATACATCGTCCTTATACATTGTCATTGACACTTGCCGGACACTCTCGTTTTCCAACTAGAGCTTACTTCGAAATTAGCTTTTAATAGCTTATCGCCTAACAGATCATAAAGTGCCTCATACAAGACCATCATTCTTCCAACTAGACCGACACCTTGTAAGGAGCCTTCTGGCCACTCTTTTAAAGATTTCGCGTCGATTTCATCATAAAATGTCCATTTTATGTCGGCAGTATATGAGCAATTATTGTCAACATCGGCAGAGGTGTCCATAAATAGTGCCGATTCATTGAAAGACGCAACGCTCATGGGTGATTGAAAAATAACTCTGCCCGTTACTTTCAAATTGTGGTGTCCTGACCCTGCTGCGCATAGTTGTCTTATGGTATCATCAGATATTGACTCTTGTTCATGAGCAACTTCAGGCCAATTGCGAACAATTAAAGAAGGCAAGCTTTTGTTATTAAACAGTAAATTGAAGGGTATCCCCCCATATGCGCTCATTTGAAGTCTTTGCAAGTATTCCAGAAGAAGTGTTCCCCCAATTATATCGCTACTCAAACATAATCCTAAGCGGTCATATTTATTAATCGCATCATTGTCGACAAAACCATACAAAGGAACCCCGCCAGCCTCTTCGACTGGATCTCGGCTCGCCCACCTTGCCAGCGGCGGAATATAGTCCCTTTGCTGATATTTGGAGTACCCCGTCTCGACATCAAAAGGCTTCGTTGAGAACCGGTGCGTGAAATCATCCGCCATCGATCCGGATTTTGCGGTTGTCTCACCGAATGCCGAATACTCATAACGCGCAACTGCGGTACCGCCGTCATCGACGTACTCCGTGACGTTGCCGTTGGCATCCGCGCCTGCAAAATATGCGTTTGTCGCTGAACTGGAAGCTTTAGTAACGGCCAGCAGCCCGCCGACGCCGCCCGCGCCCTGCAAGGTGCCGCTGAGGTCCAGTCCCCATGTGTAGTAGATGATATTTGTTGAACCAACAGCCTCGTCAACCACAATTTCGGCGGCGATGTTCCAGCCGTCCCACACGTACTGCGTCGTGCGCAGTGGCACCCATTCGCCGGGGTTGCCCGGCATTGGCGGGTTGCCAGCAGGCGGCTCGTAGCCGGTGAGCATAGTCACGGTCTTGATTACGCGCCGCTTCATGTAATCGTATCCGTTTTCGACCCGTAGCGAGCCATTGGTCGCGTCCACCGGCGCGGCGACCTTCATGTTGTTCTCGCCGTCCCAGTATTGGTACCAGGCCCCGTTGCGGGTCATATTGCCGTCGAAGTCATATGTCATCGGCACGTTCACGCCTGAGTTCGTGACAGTGACGTACTGGTTGAGTGTGTTGGCCACATAAAGGCTTGTTGCGGCATCGGCGGTGGCCTGCAGCCGGTTGCCGATGTCGTCGTATACATAGCTGTATGTGGCCGCAATCATTGCCGCGTTCGTCACCTCCGAGCGCTGATTATAGGCGAAGGCGTTGGTGGCGGACAAGGACGGACCCGCGTCTACACGCAGCGTGCGGCGGCCCAACGCGTCATTTTCGTATGCGAAGGACGATACGCTTGAGGAGTTCCAGTAGTTCGAGACCGCCGCTATCAGGTTTCTTTGGGGCTCGTAGCTGCGCGTCCAGCCGATGCCCGACGACCCCGTCATGCCCGCCGCGAGCGTGGTGCCCTCGACGAAAGAGTACGTGAACGTGTTCGATATGCCGTTCAGAACCGATGTGACCCGGTTGAGCCGGCCCGCGCCGTCATAGCCGTAGCGCACCGAGAACACGCCCGTCGAGAACCCCGGAACGCTGAGGTCGTAGCCTGTGTTTCTCCCCAGTGAATCATAGACGCGTGCGAGCGCCGCCAGCGAGTTGGTCTCGGAAGAGAGCCGGCCTTGGGCGTTATAGGACAACGTGCGCGTGCCGGCACCGTCCGCCACCGCCACGAGCCTGCCCGCCAGGTCGTAGCGGTTTGTGATGTCGGGCGTGGCGTCTGAATAGGTCGCGTTCTGCACAAGGCCGTCAGCGGTGTCCGCGTATGAGTAGGCGGTGGTGACGCCCCGCGCCCACGTGCGCAAAGACAGCCGCCCGTCCGGAAGATAGGCGTACGCCGGGCCTTTGCCGTCCGCGTAGACCTTGTTGGTGACGAGCCCCGACGCAAAATCATAATGCCAGCAAGTGATGTCGGGCTGGCCGGTCTCGTCGCGCCAGGTCCTGAGTTCCGCCTGCCTGCCGTCTGCGTCCAGCGCTGTCGCCGTCGGGTACGTCGCCCCGGCCGACCGGTAAGCATGGCCGTCCGGCGCGTAATGGCTGACGGTCTCGTTGCCCAGCGCGTCGGTCGCGGTCACGGCGTAGGCGCCCTCAGGCTCCTGAAAATACTGGCGTTCCGAATACGAGGTCACGTGGGTGGCCGCGCCGCAGATCTCGGCGACATGCGCCACGGTGCCGTCGTCATGGAATCCGGTGGACCTCTGAAGCGTGCGGGCACCCGCAGTCTCCACTGCCGAGACCTGCCTTGCAAAGCCGTCGAACGTGTACGATGTCGCGCCGCCGAGGCTGTTCGTGACTGCGGTCTGGACGCCAGCGACGGATTCGGCCACGTCAAAGGTCCCGACAGCGGCGTTCACGCCGGTCACCGTCGTTTTCGCATTGTCCGCATCGACCGCCTCCGCGGTGATCACTGTCACGCCGTTCGCGTCCGTTGTCACCGTGCGTTTCACGCAGGCCGGCGTCAGCCCCGTCAGCTGCACGCGCTGGACAGACGTTGTTGCCGAACCCTGGCCGGGAATGTGCGAGACCGAGGCGTTGCTGTCCCAATACGCAGACGGCACGCCGTGCGCGGACAGGCCGAGGTCGCCGTATTCCTTCCACGACGGCGTCTCCGTCACAACATAGGCGTCGAGCGCGATGACGTCGGCAAGAGTGAACTGCTGAGGATTGAACTGCAGCGTTTGCCCCGCCCCGATCCGGACCGTGCCGGCGGCTTCGCCCAATGTGCCGTAAACGAAGACCGTTTTTGAACCGTCGTGGCCGACGGTCATCAACGTCCGCCCGGCACTGTCATAAAGGTTCGAGGAGACCAGCATGGCCCCGCCGAAGCCGGCCTGCGCCGAGGTGACAACGCGCCCGAGAAAATCCTTGACGGTGACGGATTCATTGACCCAAGCGCCGCCGTTGAGGCTCACGGACACGGTCTCGGTCTCGCAGCCGCCGGCGCCCCAATCCTTCACCGTGCGCGTGGCGCGTGTCAGGAGCAGTCCGCTCACGGGATCGGTCCAACGTTTTTCTGTGGAGGTCTGGCCGCCCCACACGCTGACGGTGCGGTTGGTGACGCCCGCCGAGACGGTCTCCCTGATCGCACAGTTGTCGCCGAACGTGTCTGTCGTGACCGCGCTCACGCCGAAAGCGTCGGCCGTGACGCGGCAGTTGTCCGTGCCGTGCGGGAACGCGGTCCCTGATGTGACGGGGGTGTAGGCGCTGTCGCGGGAGCCGTTGAACCAGACGCTGCGGACGCTGTTGGTCACGCGCCCGATGGCGTCGACGGCGGTCTCCCTGAGAGTCGAGTATTGGGAATGCCTTCGCATAAGTCATTCGTTTTTCGGCGTGACTTCTCCAGTCGGGGTCAGATATTTGACCGGCTGCCCGTTGACAAGGTTGGTTGTCAGGTCGAACGGTGAATTTCGGTAAATATATTTTAGCGAAACAGTGGCAGCATGCAGGACGGCAACCGAAGATCCGTCTTTCCGCACAAGTATTGCCCAGTCTCTAAGAAGCCCTTTCTGCTTTTCAGGAACAAATCGCATGGGTTTGCTCATATCACCTTCAGTAAGTCTTGAACGTAATGAGGATGAGTCAATGTTTCGAGTTGCCAGAACAACAACATGGTTTGGGGCGTTTGAAGACAGGTTTTTAACCACCGTCCAAATATTATTCTTATCAGTAATCATTGTTCCTGTCTTATAAGTTCCGGCATGTATATTCGGGTCAAAGAGTGCCATCGGGTTGTTTGGAACATTATTCCTGATGGCCAAGAGGCTGTTACCGTTATCATTAGGGATCGTTGAAAGCCAATTAAAGTATTCGGTGCTCGTTTTAAAAGAAGCATTGCCGCAATAGTCCTCCGAAAGTTTGCCTCCCCGTCGTGCAAAGTCGTTGATACGATACCACACATGGTGACCTTCGGCACGTAAAGCAGTAGAAGTACTCCCGAAAACAGTTAAAAAGAAACGAGTGTGTCTGATGTTCTGAAAGAACAGAATTGAGGCAGCTGAACAAATAATGACAAAGGAAAAAACGATAACTGTTTTTTGTTTCACCATATCAATACTCCCATCCGCCGCTTGGCAAGGGGTCAAGCACAACTCGTCCTTTTAATGATTCTAGGGAAGAAAATGCATGTGTGTCGAAATTGAAGATGCGCCCCAATAAGTTTCTGGATGCCCGATCATTGTAGTTCCAGCAATTTGATTCACCAGTGAGCGGCTGTAAGGTGTCCATGGCCATATCGCGCCACCCGTCGCACATTAAACCCGCGCACATATCTTCTGGATAATTTAGCCCGTTCCCGCCAATTAAGGAAATGCCGACATTCCCCCAAAATCCCCCAAACGGCACTTCTCGCACTCGCCAAGCCGCCTCCAATGCCGCAATATATCGACAAGCCATGATCAGGGCATCGATCTTGCAGTCGACCGGGTTGCAGCAATCGTTCTTGCCGTCCAGTTTAGCAGATTTTGCCGGGCACAAGGCCGTTAGTTCTCGGCCAAGTTTTATCCTCAACGACTCGAAATGGCTGTGGATCATTGCCTCCGTTTCATCCGGCGAAGGCAACAACCCGAGCGTCCCGATGCCTCTGACGCTGTTGGTTTCGCGGGCGAGGGCAGCCCTAAGCGACAGACTAGGAGAATGTCTTCGCATATCTCATTCATTGATTGGCGTGACTTCTCCGGTCGGGGTCAGATACTTGACTGACAGCCCGTTGACAAGGTTGGTGGTCAGGTCAAAAGGCATGTTGTCACAAATCTCTCGGTAAGTGTACTTCACTTGTGGAGAACGATCTTTCCATAATTCGACGACTTTGCCATCTTTACGAACCAAACAAATGCGTTCACGAAGTACACGCATCGGAGGGTTCCGCACTATCTCAACACGCTTGTTCATATCTTCCTCAGAAAGGCGTGTACGTAATGAAGCTGGAGTCACATTGGCGGTTGCCATCACGATGAAGTTGTCAGGCGCATCTTCTGGAAGATTCTTAACAATAATCCAAGGCATGTTCTTTTCAGAAAAGCATTGCCTTCCGTAGAGTTGCGAAACAATTTTTTCTCGTAAATGGCGCAGGCACTTCTTGTCATATTCATCTCTTGATGGTGGGACATAGGTTATCAGCCAATTAAAATATTCCACGCTTGATCGGCAATGGGGCTGGGGCGGTTCGTCCCGTGGCCACAGCCCAACACCAGTTGAATAGCCCTCGTTAAGGCATTCAACGATGTCACGGCTTCTGACCTTTAACGCTACAAAAGTTGTCACCATGCCCTGCCTTAAACTGATAAAGATGTAAAACACAATTAGTGTTAAACTTGGCAAAATAAGAACAAGAAACATTTGTCTGACCTGTTGTTTCATCAAACTAATACTCCCATCCGCCACTTGGCCACGGATCAAGATTTACGACATTGCCACTTTCATTCACATACAATTTTGCCCAAATGTGCCCATCGAATTTAAGAAATTTCATAAGACCGTTGCTTGAAACCTCATTGCCAATTTTCCAACAATCCGAATTTTCGGTCGGCAGACCCAACACGCTGTTGGCCATATCATACCATCCGCCACAAACCAGGCCAGGATACGAATCTTCAGGGTAATCTTGGCCTGACCAATCAGTTTTGTAAAACCACAGGAAGAAATTTCCGAGGCTACCGCCAAACCCAAGTTCTCGCTGCATCCATGCATTTTCAAGCGCCGCGATATATAGTGCCGCCAATGCTTCAGCGTCAGCCCTACACGCCGATGGTTCACAACAAGGACGATTCTTCTTTGTGTTTGCCGATTGGCTCGGGCATAAATCAATTAGTTCCCTCGCCAATTTGATTTTCAACTGTACAAAATGCGTTACAACTTCAAATGCGGGATTTAGAGACAATAGAGCTGGAGCATTGTTCATTGGTACCACTGACGTAATAGACAAATCGTTATCGTATGTATAGAAATATGAATTAGTACCGCCTGCCACATCCACCGAATAGACGGGGTAGTCACCAAGATACGCGGTGGTCTCGGTGGTGCCGAGCGTGAGGTTCTGCCGGGTGACCGTCCGCATGGCGGTCGCGGTGTCCGCCGCCACCGTTATGACGACCGTCTCGCTGTTGGTGTCGGTGACGGTGACCCGCTGCTGAATCTGCGCCGGAAGCCCGGTCAACTGGCGGACCGCGGTGAAAAGCGTGTTGGTCATCCCGTTGGTGGCGATGGAACCGACACAGGTGCGATACCAGATGTTGGAGACTTGCTGATAGGAAACGGTTGATGCGGGAACGGCGGCGGCGGGGTCTGCGGTAACGACGGGATTGCCGAGAAAATCGTATTCGGTGACGATATTGGTGACCGCGACACCGTTCGTGACTACGGACACAGTTTCCACGCGACAACCGTTCGTCGCGTAAGCTGTGGCGTACGTCGTCGTGGCCATGCCGTCTGTTGTGCGGGATTCGTAAACCGTATTCCCGCCATAGTATTGGGTCACACTATTGGTGACGCAGGGAGTCTGGGTGGTCGTGATGCGGGCAGATCCGGCAAGTGTGACATAAGAAACGGTCTGCGTGCCGAAAGGATCGGTTGTGACGGTGTAGTCGGATGTGCCGTAGGGATATTCTGTCGTCGTTGATATCTGTGCATGGGCGGAAGACGGCGAGCCGTTACTCCATACAGAGATAATGGTGTTGGTCACACGTCCGAGAGCATCCGCGTAAATCTCTGTGACAGGATGGCAGCCGTTAAGTCCAGGCAGGTCACCGAGTGTGGTATCGGCCGTCGCGGACCAGTTCTTGACGCCGGGGACGCTCATGTGTTCGGTGCGGCTGCCGTCGCGCCCGATTTTGGTCTGAAGATGACAGCAGTCCCAGACATTGGTCTCCGAGGTGCCGTCGGAATAGGCGGCTCCCAGCATATGGCCGACGGTGTCGTACGTCATCTTCGACCACTCCAGAACGGGGTCGCCCGCGCCGCCCGCGTGCAGGCGCGTCTCCCGTTTCAGCGTGCGGCCGAAAGCGGCGTCCCTGATCTCCACCGTGTAGTCGCTCACGCCTTCGATGCCGTCCGGGTATGCGGCAGTCCCGGTCCTGGCCGTCACCCGCAGATAGCCGCCGTTCGCGTCAGGCGTGAAGGTGCCGGCCGCAGCGCTGTAGTTCCCGGATTCGTAAACCCACGTCATGACCGTGCCGTCCTCACGCTCCTCCCGCAGCGGCAGGTTCCAAAGCGCCGGCGGCACTCCGGCCTTCTCGGAGCCGGCGTATGCGAGAGCGAAAGAGACGGCGTTGGCCGCATCGTTGAACGCGGCCGACGCGGATGCGGCGCGGACCGTGCGGACCGCCACTGTCGGGACACCGTTGGTCTCGCCCCGCGTGTAGACGCGCCATTCGCGGGAAATCGCGGTCGCGTTGCCGTCGCGGACCGCATAGGCGGTGACCGAGCGGGGCTTTCTGGAATCGTCGGCGTCGCCCGTGTCGCCGGCCTCGAAATCAGGGGCGTAGTCCGAGGATTGGGCGATGCAGGACAGCCCCTGCAGCGCGGCCAGTCCTGCAACGGTGGCGACGCCGTCGCCGTCCGCCATGTCCTGATGGAACGCCGATCCGTCCAGAGGGCCGGCGGCGCCGAGGGTTTCACGGCCTCGGTCGTCATAGGCGTGGTATTCCCAGGCGGTGCCGTCGCCGTATCTAAGCCTCAGCCGGCCGTTGCGGCCGGCGTTGAGGTTGTCTTCCCAATAGACCGACTGCCTTCTCAGATAGGTGTGCGAGTAGCCGTTCCACGTGTACGTGTATTTGTCCGTGACGCGTGCCGCGGCCGCTTCCCCGGAACCGATGACGCGGCTGTAGCTTATGGTCTCGGAGGCCGTGACGCCTCCGGCCGACAGTGACCGCGTTTCGCTCTGCTGCCCCTCCGTCTCCAGATCGCCCGACAGGGTCAGCGTCTCCCCGGCCCCGCCCAGGTTGTCGGTCCTGGCCCATTCGCCGTTCAGCGCGCTGTAGGCGTAGGTCTCGTCGCTGACGGCGTTGTCCGCCGGGTCGCGCTTCACGAGGCGCACGCCGTCCGGGTCGCCGGGCGGGTTGGAGATCGTCCACGTGTGCTCCAATGCGTCATTGGCGTCGCTGACCGACACGAGAACGCCGCCGTCGACGTCCTCTATGGTGACGGTCCGGCCGTTCTCTTCCGGGCACACGACGCTGATAACACCGTTAACGTTGGTCGCGACGGTCACGTTCGGGTCGCCGAGAACGTTGAACAGGGCGGGGGTGACGGCC
>Ga0209066_10000736_pt1 | contig 46726 bp, 43 predicted proteins | sample All_14_2_FD_187198 | JGI IMG/M metagenome (GOLD analysis project Ga0209066, IMG submission 187198) | Freshwater microbial communities in response to fracking from Pennsylvania, USA - Allegheny Zone_MetaG_DW_15 (SPAdes) (version 2) ... | reverse complement strand
AACCCGGCCCTGATTCCCCAGGAAACCGAAAGAAGACCGGCAAGACGGCTCACCCCCCTTTTCAGTGATCCCGAACCCGAAAAGCCGGCGTTTCCCACCACCTGGATTACCGATGTGGGGAAATTGTACATCAAGGACAAACTCAGCGAACAGGAACTGGCCACCCTGTTCACCACCCTTGAAAAAAGCCTGGGCATCCAGCCCGACGGCAGTCTGGACCTGATCCGCGCACGGGAGGCCATGACGGCTCTTTACACTTACAGCGAAAATCCCGACAAAGAGTTCAGCAACATCTATTTCGACGACAAACAGAACCTCACCGGCTACAACTTCGTGTACTTCGAAATGTGTACGGTTCACAAAGACAAGGAAGGGCAACGGTTCAAACGGTATTTTGAAAAAGGCTTCTATCCCAACCGGAACCTCTTCACCAAGGAGGAGTACTATTACAAATCCCTGTACTACTACCTGCTGGTGGCCCAGGACGGCCTGATCCGGAAAATCACCGAGGCCATCGATGTCATGAACAAAAAACCGGATGCCGATCCCCCCTTCAGCCGGGAGGATATCCTGACCCTGGAGACCACCGTGAAAGTCTGTTCCGAGCTCGACGAATTCCGGGTGAAAAGCGCCTCGGTCATCGACTCCCCTTACGAACGGATCTTCACCAAAGAGGACAGAACCGGCTTGAACGAGAGCATCAAATACTTCACCGGCATCGAGACCCACAACGCCCTGTTGAGCTACTCCTGGTTCAAGGCGAACCTGCCCCTGTCCATCAGCGCCCAGGTGGTGGCGCAGGATATCCGCGAAACATGGATTGAACAGACCATGGCCCATCGGGCCCTTTTACCCCTGATGCTTTTCACCAGTCAGGCCGATGCGGGAGGCACACTTCAGTTCAATGTGGACAAGCTGTTCAACGACACCCTGAACACCCTGAAGCTGGACAACCGTGAAGTGGACATGGTGGCCATGTCCGCCCTCAAGACCTGGCTCACCAAACAGGTGGAACACGGCATCAAGGTTGAAGACCGCTTGAAGTACAAAGAACTTCTCGATGAATTGAACGTGTGCCCCACCGGGTGGGTTTTCTACAACCTCTACGGCTGCCGGAAACCCCTTGAAGAGCTTAAAGCTTTTGCCAGAGCCTGGGACACTTATCCCGAAGCCAAACGCAGTGAGCTGTTCAACTCCAAGGTCAGCGCCCTCTACGCCGAGGCCCTGGAAAAAATCACCCTTGTCTTTTCCGATCTGGAGAAGCTCTTCGGCCCTGTGCAGGGCCTGGGTAACGACCAGAACTCCACCAGCATCAACCATATTTTCTTCAGGTACCGGGGAGAGATCAGCTACTACTACGAGTACCTTCAATTCGGCCTGTACGACAAAAACCTGGCGTCCGCCCGCTTCCCCCTGGCCAACTCGAGAAAAAACTGCCTCATGGACTTCAAGGCCGCCTTTACCAACGACAATACGAGAAAAATCAACCATGAGAATCTTCTGAACGCCTACGACCTCCTGTTCAAGGAGCTCGCGTCCCAGGGCAAGATCAGCGAAATCATGAAATACGAAGATGAGATGGAATCTTTCATCAGCAACAGCACGTATCGCCTGGGGTCCCTGATCAGCCACGAGGATGACGACCGGTACAACATCTACAGAATCGTCGCCAACGCCTATCTGTCGAACAAACAGCTTCAGGTCCGGGCCCTTCAGGTTGCCGAAAGAAGCTACATGCTGGCCCGGAGCTACTATGTGAAAGCGGCGTTTTCGGCCGGATACATCCAGGGAGACATCCCCGGAGCCCTTAACACCAAATGCACCCAGATCGACGATTTCGAAAGGCAGTTCGAATTTTACCAGGACATCGCCCTCAAACTCGGCAAGAAAATCTGGCTCCTTCTTCCCGGCGAGGATATCGAACTCTACAACCGTTTACAGGATTTGAGAAATCCCGAAGGATTTTTGTTATGATTTTCAGCAAGATCAGGACACTCCTCGTTCAGGTTTTCCTCGTCGGCATGATCACCTCGGCCGCCTACGGGGAGTATATCGACGATTTCAAAAAACATGCGAAAAGCATCTACCTGCTTCATTCCATCCGCCAGACAGCCGCTCCCGATGGGAAAGCCGTTGCCGGAACCACAGAAAAACGGATCATCCGGATTCACGAAAAACCCGACAGCAGACACCTTGACATGCTTTCATACATCCCGGACCAGAGTTTTTTACTCCCCGTGGATGGTATCCAGACCATTGTCGCAAACATTGAAAACCTGACAAAAAAAATCGAAACGACCAAGGAAGGCGAAGAATCCCAGCAGCTTCGTTTCGACATGGCCTACGAGTACTTTCTCCTCTACCTCCACTATCTGAACGAAAAATACGGACTGACCCGCCCGGCCAGTCTCGCCGGCTCCAACGCCATCCCTATCCGAGACAAGGAGCTGGAGGATTACCTGAGGCTCTCCGAATACTATCTCAAATCCTTTGTCAGGGATTCGGAAAGCTCCACGGACACCATCGTCCAAGGGAAGGCCCTGATCAAGGTCACCGACGATGTCAGCTTCCGGTTCCGGAACACACCGAACCTCTATTTCAACGCCTATTTCCTGGCCATGATGCTGGAATGTGAGAAACTCGGCGGAGAATGGGGCGACACCTCCCAGTCCATGAAGCTGTCCGCCTTTTACGACAGAAAAACCTGGTTGTGGCTCGACACCCTGTGGAAAAACAGGTTCAAAGCCAGCCAGGGAAGGGCCGTCTACTCCGCCTCTCCCCAGAACCTGTTCGCGTTCTACGAACTTTATCTGCGTTACCATTTTTTCGGAAGGTACTTACGGAAATTCAGCGAAAACGACCCTCTTCTCGATTCCCAGACACGGACACTCCTTTACAGGCTGACCGAACTCCAGAAAGAGCTGAACCTGCCCCAGAAAGATTTCTACGCCTACTACAACGCGGAATCCATCCGTGATTCCAACAACACCGACTTCATCGTGAACCTCTACCTGGCCCGGCGGGGTTTCGTGGCGACCCGGGATCTGAATTTCTCCCTTCCCAAAAACCATCTGTTCGAGCTTTACCGCCAGCTCTACGACGATGCGGCCAAAACGATCAAATACAATATCCCTTACCGGAGCATCATCTACAACGAACTGATCCTCTACGGCATCGGCATCGACAACCTCCGGCTCATGGAAGACACGCTCTACCCTTACGGCCAGCTGTCCATGCGCATCCAGGAAAACGAAAATTCAGATGGAGTCAGCATCAAACAATCTTCACGTTTGACTATGGCCTGCCTGCTTGCTAATATCCTGGACAAAAAACGACGTTCAGGCCTGGATCAGAATTCGGATGAATACGGGGAAATCGCCGAATCCCTGACACCCCTTCTGGTTTCAAAAGACACCAGTTACTGGGAGTACGCTTCGGTGATTCACAGCGCCCTGGCCATGTTCTATTCCCGGAAGGAAAGCGCCGAATCCCTGGCCATGCATCATGCCAAACGGTCATTCATGATTCCCTGTGAAAAAACAGCCCTGAACTACGGAGACAATCCCGACGGATGGAAAAACTTCTTCAATCTTCCGGCGGCCGTCTCCTATCTGAAACTCTTCACCGAGTTCCAGAAAAAATATCAGACGAGCCCTGACGCGGCCGTCCCCAGGGAATACAAGGCAAACCTGATTCTTCAACACTACCAGAGCATGAAAAAATAAAGACCCGGAATCTCATGACACAACAAGGGGATCGACATACATGACAAAGACAAGACGCTATCTCATCATCGGCATCACCATGACACTTCTCACCCTGGCCGTTCCTTCCGTTTTCTTCTCGGAGGAAAAGGAAGACACCTTGCAGGAGCTGAAATCATCCTATCTCCAGAGCATCTACGACGATTGCCGGATTTTCCTTGAGGGCATCGAGCTGTTCGTCCGAAGGGATTACCCCAATTTCTGGAAGAACATCCAGAACGACAAGCCCATCCCTCCCGATGAAATCGAACGTTACACCAAGGAACTGAGGCATTTCAAAGGCCAGCTCGACGCCCTTTTCGAAGAGTACATCACCTTCAAGAACTCGTCGGGAAACACGGGAGACAATGCCGCCCCGTTCTCCAGCAGCCTCGAGCAGCAGATCTACCAGATGCTGGCCTACGCCTATATCAAGACGGGTGACTTCGCCATGAGCTACGACCTGCTTCAGGATCTTCGCCAGAACAACAATGTGTTCTCCAAGGAATACACCCTCAAGCTCATCGACATCGACGGACGTCTCAAGGACTTTCCCCTGACCTCGGAACTGAAAAACCTGTTCAGGGTGGTCAGCAGCAACCTGACCTTCCTGACCATCCGAACCCGCTATTTTTTCCCCTCGGACATCCAGTACATCAACGCCTACCTGACCATTCCCGACTACGACAAGGAAAGCTCGTTCAACAAGACGTATTTCGGGTATTACAAGGAAGCCTTCACCGGTCTTGGCCAGATCAGGGACAACAGCATCCATTTCAGCGAGATCATCAATTTCATCAACCGGAGAAGCTACAAAAACCTGGCAAGAAAAGCGGAGCCCGCGTCAAAAGACAGGAGCTCGTTTGAAGAATCCTATGTTTTCCCCGTCATCAAGGGATCTTACGGAATTGACCATAAAGACAGGTCCATTCTGGGTTCCGTGTCCGCCAACAACAAAATCATCAGCCTTGAAAGGCTCTGTGTGTTCAACGGGTTTGCGGAAACGGATTTCAAACGGCTGAAGAGCGATGAAATGAAAAACGTCAAGAAAGAAACTTACGTGGACCGCGGCCTGACCCTGGTTCCCACCGGACTTCTTGGAAACGTTGAAAATGAGGCGGAGGACAAGTCCAAAGACACGAAAAAAAGGCTGCTCATGGACTACGAAATGGGAACGGCCGAAAAACTCAAAAAGGGAGACATGCTGAGATACGATGTGTACCGGGTCTTTGACCAGGGCCGCTACCTCGGCCTTGTGGAACTGGTCCCCTGCTACAAGGGGGAAGCCTGCGACAAACGCAGCACGGACAAGAGCATCACGAAAGTGAATGTCTACAACCACGAACTCGTCTTCTACCAGGACATCCTGGACGATATCCAGGCCAAACAGAAAATGTACGGAAAATCGGGCGATCTATCCCTTGAGAGCTCTTCAGCCAAGAAGGTTGAAACAACCGAGGCCAAAAAACCGGCCCCCCTTGTGGCGAAAAATGACGGACCGCCTGAAAAGGTCCATGTGGGAAGGGGCTGCTCAGCGAAACGGTAGCGGACAAAAGATACTTTTCACGATCATGGAAAGCCCGGGATCACGTCCCGGGCTTTTTTTATCCCGCCTGACCCGGCCCCTGGTTCCCGGCTGGCCTTCCGTCTAACCCCGCCTTTTGTCCTCATCGTATCGGATGGCCCAGGTATAGATCTGAAGTGTCCCCAAGGCGAAAACAGCGGCCCCCGCACCGATCAGGGCGCTGTAATAGGGGGTCGCGATCAGGCTCACACGGATAAAGACCGTCACCACGGCAAACCCCGAATTCCTGAACGCGATCCGGTAATCATGGCCGTAGCGCATGGAAATGAACAGGATCAGCACGTCACTGATCACAAGCAGGGTGTACAGGGCCTCGAAAGGGTCGACGTCATGGCCGCCGGTGACAAACTGGTAGAAATGCCTGGCAAGAATCATGTGGAAAAAAACAAGAAGCCCGATGGCCACGGCTTTTTTGGCCAGAATGAACTGTTTCTTGTCTTCCTCGTACCCCGAGAGGGCCTCTTCCTTTTTGACCCGGTAGAACACCGCAAGAGCCGCGAAAATGAACAGGGCCGCAAAAGACGTGGCCGCCAGATACCCGATATGGTCCGCGAAGTGCGCCCAGACCAGAGGCTCCCCGTAGTGGGAGATTTCCTTGAACACATTCCGCAGAAGGATCAGGGAAAGGATTTCAAGCTGCCGGCCCACCGACGTGGTCACCGATTCCACCAGGCTGAAAATCAGGCTCATGACCTCGATGATCAGGAGAAAGGTCAGGGTGGACTGAATGGCGGCCAGATGGTTCTTTGGAATCAGCATGGCAAACCCCTGGGGAAAGAGCTGGAACCGGTTCAGTTCCACCAGCACCAGGGAGACCATGAAGAAAACCACCAGCAGAGTGCTGGCCAGCCGGTGGCCCCGGGGGCCTGACCAGATTCGTTCAAGGCTGTCGAAAACACGGTGTATCAGACATGTAACAGGTGTCATGCATCCATCCAGACGATTGGGGGTTGTTGAACGACTGTAAATAAAATTCGTGAGAGAAAATAAAATCTCACCCCTGATTCATCACTCATTACAAGATAGTTTTATCGACGTCATTTTGACAAATCAAGTCCGATGACGGTTCAATCAATAATAAATGTCGTTGCATGATCTTTAAAAAATTGAACCGACAATTCATAACCATAGCATCTGAGGCCGGTGAGTGGTTTAGACGTTAAGAGGCCCAAGTTTATCCCATTGAGGTTTTTATTATAAAAAATGAATACTCAATAAGTTATGACTATAATCCTCGAAAAACCCGAACAACGAAACCTCTCTTAATAAGCCCCTGAATTTCGGCCCACATTAAATATTGACAAACATAAAAGGCTATTTTATTAAATGAACAAATGATTTTTTTGTTCATTTAATAAACTTGATGGTACTGAGCATGAGAAAAAAGATCTCCACCATTGATATTCACGATGCAGCGCTCAAAGTATTCGCAGAATTCGGTTATAAAAAAGCGACGTTGGAAGATATCGCAAAAGAACTGAATATGACGAAGTGCAATCTGTATCTTTACGCCGCGAACAAAATGGATCTCTATCAAAATACAGTCCGGGCAGCCCTCATCAAATGGCAACTCCATGTGTTGGAAGTCCTTCTCACAAAAAAATCGGCCGTTGACCAGTTCTTTACCCTGGGGACAATGGCCATCAGATACCTTGACGAAGCCCATGATTTAAGAGCCCTGCTGAAGCGTGATCCGCAGATCTTTCCGATGTTTCCCACAAACGAACCCTACGAAACAATTCACAACGACTCTGTGAAGATGCTCCAGGACATCATTGAAAGGGGCATCGCCGAAAAAATATTCCGCCCTGTCAATGTTGAAAATATATCAAGGATCTTATTCTCGTTGTACAAAATGTTCATCATCAGAATCTATGTACAGGATTCGGCGGACAAAGGCGTCATCAAGGCATTGTTCAATGAAGCCCTTGACCTGGTGACAAGAGGACTGTTCGCAGTCCCTCCTCAAGAGGGTACCGGTCCGGTACAGGTGATCAACACCGCATAAAAATCTTGACCCCGCGTGTTGAAGTTCAATGACGAAATCCCGGCTTCTGGCAAGCCGCTTTGACACAATAAACTTCCAGACCGGCTGGCAAGGACGTAAAATGACATCGTATTTCCCAGCGCCCAATTTACGTAAGAGACATCTGAAAAATCGAAACCTGATACGAAAACCATCCCCTGCCAATCCTGTCCGCCGGATTCGCTCATACAAACATAATGGCGGCATTCTTCCACACCCTCCCGGCTTGACCGGAACACAGGACAATGAACGGACCGCCCCCCTCCCCCACACCGACAAAGCGTGTGTCGAAGAAATCATTAAAAAAAATCTGGCCTTGAACGCACTCAAAAAGAGCGAATCCCAGTACAGAAGTATATTCGAAAATTCCGGGACAGCCATTATCATCATCGAGCCGGATATGCGGATCACGATGGCCAATGAAAAATGCACGGAACTGACAGGGTTCCAACCAAAAAAGATCGTAAACGACATGCTCTGGACCGATTTTGTGTCCGACCCTGACGTCCGTTCAACCATGATAAACTACCATGGGGCAAGACGGGAAAACCCTGACTCAACACCTACGGAGTATGAATTCAAATTGAAACACGCCTCCGGTGAGCTGAAAGATGTGCTTCTCCATATCAACCTCATTGCGGAAACAGACAAAAGCATCGCGTCCATGATCGACATCACCCACATTCGCAAAATGGAACTGGAAAAGCTTGAACTTGAAAAGCAGCTTCACCAGGCCCATAAGATGGAAGCCATCGGCACACTGGCAGGAGGCATCGCCCACGATTTCAACAATATCCTGACCGCGCTGATGGGTTATCTTGAGATGTCAAAATCCGCCGCGCCTCCGGATACCAATCTCCCCAGGTGGATCGAGCAATCCTTGAAGGCCAGCAGGCGGGCAAAAAACCTGGTGGATCAAATACTCACGTTCAGCCGCCAGCATGAACTGGAAATGAGGCCGGTCCGCATCTCCCCCATTTTCAAAGAAGTCGTGAATTTTATGAGGGCTTCCATTCCCAGCACCATCGTCTTTGATATTCATTCGGAGTGCGATAAGGAGATGGTGTACGGAGACCCCACGCAAATTCACCGGATCATCATGAACCTTTGTACCAACGCGGCCCATGCCATGAGCGGAAACGGGGGCTGCATGGGCCTCAAGCTCCGCCCCGTGCTTCTAAACAGCCGGCTGTCCCAGAAAAAAAACCTCAAGGATGGGTCTTATATCGAATTGACCATATCCGATACGGGCCAGGGGATAAGCCCTTCCATCATCGGCCAGATATTTGATCCGTTTTTCACGACAAAAAAGGGAAAAGGCACCGGGCTGGGGCTTTCCATGACCCATGGCATTGTCCGGAGCATGGGGGGGAATATCCTGGTTGAAAGCGTTGAAGGGAATGGCTCGGTATTTTCCGTCTATCTGCCGGAGATTTCAGGAAGGGATGAAAACCTCGAAATGTGCTTTCCTGAGATGAAAGGGAAAAATGAAAAAATCCTTCTTGTCGATGATGACGAGAGCGTGCTGGAAGTCATGGCCGAAATCATCACCCACATCGGATACACCGTTGTCCCGGTGAATAACGGCAATGATGCGCTAACCCTGTTCGCATCGGATCCTTCGTCCTTCGATCTTGTGATTACCGACCAGACCATGCCCCACATGACCGGCCTCAACCTGGCCCGGAATCTTCAGGTTTCAAGACCGGATATGCCCATTATCCTGAGTACCGGATTTTTTGACGCGATCGACCATGCAGAGGCCATGAAATCCGGAATCTCAGGATTTCTTGCAAAACCTGTTGAACGCAATCGCATTGCCCATGCCATAAGAAAGGCGATAAACCGTACAGCGTGAGATCTTTCTAATCTTGTGAAGCGTTCATGGCAACATATCTAGGCAGGTGAACGGCAAATTTCGACCCTTCGCCTACACGGCTTTCGACCGTAATGAAGCCGTTGTTCTGTTTCACTGAGCCATAGACAGCGGAAAGCCCCAGGCCCGTTCCAGCCCTGAAACCCTTGGATGAATAAAACGGTTCGAAAATCAAGGCCAGGGTTTCCTCGTCTATGCCCCTGCCCGTGTCACCCACGGTGATGCGCACATAGTCACCCGGTTCGGAGTCCGGATAATCCAGGCAAAAGCGGTCGTCTGCCGTTAGATTATCCGTGTGGATCGAAATGGTCCCCTTGTCATCGATGGCATCCTTCGCGTTGACAAACAGTTGGGTCAGAATCTGGTCGAGCTGGTATGGATCGATTTTCACCGGCCACACATCGAACCTGGGCGACCATTCAACGGCAACATGCTCACCGGTCAGTCCCATCAGGATTTTAACCATGTCCGACACCCTTTCGTTGATGTTCAGGACAATCGGACAGACCGTCTGCTGGCGTGCAAATGCCAGCAGTTTTCGTGTGAGATCCGCCAGACGCTCCGCGGCCTTGTATATCTCGTCAAGATCCTCAAGGATCGAATGAAATGGAGGCACCTTATCTTTGGCCATTTCAGTATTCCCGATGATAACACCAAGCATGTTATTGAAATCGTGGGCAATCCCACCGGCGAGACGCCCAACGGATTCCATGTTCCTGGACTGGACAAGTTTCGATTCAAGCTCCGCTTTTTGCTCCTGGGCCATTTTCAGCTCGGTGATATCCACATGTGTGCCCATAAGCCTCACAGGTTCTGTCCCCTCGGCAAACGTCAGATCACCGGTGGCCAGAATCCACCTGTAAGACCCGTCTTTGTGCCTCAACCGATATTCCTGGTGATACGGAGGCCAGGGTGGATTCAACGACGTGTTCAAAACAGCGAGGGCTTTTTCCCTGTCGTCAGGATGAAGCCTTTGTTCCCAAGCCTCATACCGCCCCTCGATTTCGTCGTCATTATAGCCCAGCTGCTGCTTCCATTCAGGAGAGAAATAGACGGTCCCGGTCTTCAACTCCCAGACCCATAACCCGACGCGCCCCGCCTTCACGGCTCTCATAAGGGACTCCTCACTTTTCCGGAGGGATTCCGTTTTGCTGATCAGTGCCGTGGTCCGGACAGAAACCTGTTTCCGAAGGATGAGGTTCCAGACAAAAAAACAGGCGATCAGAAAGAATATCGAAGCCAGGACGCCGGTGGTAAGCGCCCAGAACCGCCAGTCTGTGAAGATGATCCCATTCGAGGGGTTGACCCAGCGCCCGACAATCTCGTTTCTTTCGTCTTCACTGATGGACGCGATTCCTTTTTTCAGGATACCGTGAAGAATCTTCTGATTTTTAGGTGTGCCGATGGCAAGAACGATGTCTTGATCCGACTGTCCGGCCACACGGAGATTGGTGATGTTTTTCTGGGATATCAGGAAAGACGCCGAGGCGAGATCGATGATGGCCACATCGGAACGTCCAAAAGAAACGTTCAGCAAAGCCATGAGGTCATCCGTCACAAGATCCGCCGCAAAACCCAGGTTTTTCTTCATGACATGTTCGGTCACCGCGTAGTTTTTCACCAGGGAAACCTTCAACCCCTTCAGGTCATGTTCATCAATCTTTCCGGTACGTTCCTTGCGCACAACCATGACGTTGGGAACCCTGATGTAGGGTTTCGTGAAATCCAGGAACGTGGAACGCCACGGGGTTTCAGTCACCGCGTTGACGATTTGGACTTCGTGGTTCATGGCTTTGTTGAAAATATCGTCAAGGGAAGAAAAACGCCTCTCCCGGAAATGCACGCCAAGTTTTTTTTCAATCAAAAGCATGTATTCATGGGCAATCCCGGACAGTTCTCCGTCATCATCCAGAAAAACATAAGGCTGGTAATTGGTTTCAACCGCGAGAACGACCCTGGAGGCGTTTTCGTCAAGCCACGTTCTCTCTTCCGGGGAAAGGATATCCTTTCCCGCAAAAACATCATGCACAGAAGGATAGATGACCAGGCTGAACAAAATGACAATCCCATAAAAAACGATTCGATAGCTGGTCCGCATAGTCTGTCCTGGCATGTAAGGGTCTCGGGTAAACTGTTTTATCCCAAAATGCATCCCGGCTTCACATCATCTTTGAACGATCTTCATTTAAAAAGTTCGGCCTATCTCTGCCGTGCCTGAGGATTTTTGCTCTCAGATCGTCCAAACCCGACGAAAATCAGGGTGCCTTTCCGGGATCCTAAGTTTCAAACAACGTTGAGAAGAAACGGAATAACGCTGACACATTCTACTATTGAAATACTGGCTTTTCCAAGGACGGATTAAAATTCCCGATAGTTTTTCAGAAACCTCTGTTCAATAAAATCACAGAGCCCCTGGGCGTCGTCAATGTGAAACACCGGCACATCCAGGGCAAGGGATTCGTCGGAGGCCACAGCCAGGAGGGTTTTGTCGTGGACATCACCACGGCAGAGCAGTTTTTCGTTTTTCTCTTTCCGGTGGACCTCGATCTTGGGGAAGGTGTTGCCCTTGAACCCCTCGGTGAGCACCAGATCCACATCGGCGAAATAGCGGTCCACCATCTCGTCGACGGACGGTTCTTCGACAGCCTGGTTGATCTTCACCATGGCCAGTTTTTCCCTGGAGGTGATCACCATGGTGTCGGCCCCGGCCTGGGTCATGCGCCAGGAATCCTTGTTTTTGTGGTCGATGTCGAAACGGTGGGCGTCATGTTTCAGAGCCCCCACCCGGTAGCCCTTTTGCTTGAATCCGGCGATGAGTTTTTCAAGAAGGGTGGTTTTGCCCGTGCCGCTCAGGGCGACCACGGACACGATGGGAGTTTTTTTCATTGAGAGGTCTCCAAGAGTGATCCGAACTCCTCCGGTGTATTCACGTTGATCAGGGATCTTTCCCAGCCCTCGGGTAAATCCGGGACCGAAACATACCTTACACAAACCTTAGGGTAGAACCTGTCGATTTTGAACCGGTTGTTCGTCAGCTGTTCTTTCATGAAAGGCAGGCAGGTTTTTCTGTAAACGGCGAAAAGGGGTTCGAAGCCGCCGTGGGTTTTCGGAACCACCACATCGGCGTCTTTACGAAGGGCCAGAAGACGGCGGACAATTTTTTCATCGGGAAAGGGCATGTCACAGGCTGAAACAAAAATCCACTCGGTTTTCGCCTCCGCAAGGCCTGTGTAAAGACCTCCAAGGGCGCTGCCCGGATACTGGTCAGGGAAGCAGGGAATGTCGGGTTGGCTGAGATCCGGCCTGTCACCGGCGATGATCACGTGGTTGAAAAGGGATCTCATGATCCTGAGGATGATGTGGAACATGGGAATGCCCCCCACTTCCAGCGTTGCCTTGTCACACCCCATGCGGGAGCTTTGCCCTCCGGCCAGAATCACGCCGCACACATCGTTCAGTCTGTCATCGTTCTGTTTCATCGTCCAGGCCGTTTCCGTATCTCGAGTGTATTTCCCAGGAGCCGAAAAAAAACATACCTTGTCAGGCGATGAAGGTCAACGGCCATTCAGGGAATAAAAAGGCCGGGGCTGTCACTTGATTTTTTTAGAAAGGTCTCTGTAAAGCGCATCGCCAATCCCAATGGGCTTTCTCGACCGGCTGATTTCCGTCGAAAGGGTCTGGTCGAACATGGAATTGAAAATATCCCGCTGGTTGCCGAATGCCCCGCTGTTGTCCTGGGGTACGGTGCTTCGCATGGTTTTCAACATGTACGTGGTGAAAACCGCCTCGAAATCCTGACAGGCTTTCTTGAGTTTCGCGTCTTCGCTGTTCTCGGCTTTCAGCCGGTTCAAACGCATGGGCGCTGTGTCGATTTTGACGGGACTCATAATCAGATGACCTCCAGTTCGGCCTGAAGAGCTCCGGCGGCCCGGATGCTCTGGAAAATGCTGATCAGGTCCCGGGGTGTCACGCCAATGGCGTTCAGGGCCTTGACCAGATCCTTGATGGTGGTTCCTTTGGGCAGGACCATCACATGGGCTTTTTCTTCCGTGACCTCCACGTTCTTGTCCGCCGTCACCGTGGTCTGGCCTGGAGACAGTGGCGGCGGCTGGGACACTTCTTTTTTGTTCCGGATGGTGATGGTCAGGTTCCCGTGGGACACGGCTACCGTCGAAATACTGACGTTTTCGCCGATGATGACCGTCCCGGTTTTTTCATTCACCACCACCTTGGCCGGGTTGTCCGGAACGATGGGAAGACCTTCGATGCCCGCGATAAACTCCGTGACCCGGCCTTTCATGCTATCGGGAACCGTGATGCGCAGGGCTCCGGAATCCACGGCCTTGGCCACTTTCTGTTTCGATTTTTTATTGATGGTGCTGACGATCCGGCTCACGGTGGTGAAATCCGGGTTGTACAGGGTCATCAACAGCTCTTCCTTGTCGTTGAAATTGTTGGTCAGTTCTTTTTCGACCGTGGCCCCGCCGGAAATCCGGCCCACCAGCAGATGGTTCTTGGTCGTTCCGTTTCCACCCGCGCCTCCGATGGACAAGGCTCCCTGTGCCAGGGCGTAGACATTGCCGTCAACCCCTCGTAGCGGCGTCATCAGCAGGGTTCCTCCCGCCAGACTCTTAGCGTCTCCCATGGACGAAACCACCACATCCATCCGGCTGCCGATGCGAGAAAACGCGGGCATTTCCGATGTGATCATCACGGCGGCCACGTTTTTCGGCTTGAGGCTTGTGGGGTTCACATGAACGCCCATGCGCTCGATCATGTTCCCCAAGGACTGGGTGGTGAACGCCGTGCCCGATTTGTCGCCTGTTCCGTTGAGACCCACCACCAGGCCGTAGCCCAGAAGCTGGTTGGACCGGACACCCTTGATGGCCGCGATGTCCTTAATACGGGCGGACCAGGCCGGCGCCGCCAGGAATGAAAGAACGGCCGCGACAAAAAGGGCTTTGGCCATCGTATGTTTGAAAAAGTCACCTCTCATGGCGATCGATCCTTTCATCATCAGAACGGCCAGATATGGTCGAAGATCCGGGTCAGCCATCCCACCCTCTGCTTGTCCGCAATCACCCCGCGCCCCGAATACTCGATGCGGGCGTCGGCCAGATAGGTTGAGGCCACGTGGTTCTTGGCGTCGATATCCGCCGGCCGGATGATCCCCGACACGGTGATATACTGGGTTTCATTGTTCACCTTCATCTCGCGTTTTCCCCAGACCACGATGTTCTGGTTCGGCAGGACCTCCACCACACGGGCCGCGATGGTGGCCGTCACCCGGCCTTTTCTGTCGCTTTTTCCTTCACCCTTGAAACTGTTGGCCACCGAGGCCCCGATCAGTTTGCCGTTGGGGTCCAGATCCGGATGGTTCCGGATGAGTTTGGTCATCACGCCGAACAGGTCGGACACCCCGGCACTGACACTGCTGTCCCTGCCTGTCTCGGTGTTGGCGTCAAGACTGGACGAGGTGTTTTCCACGATGTCCACGATCACCGTATCCCCCGTCTGACGGGCCTTGATGTCTGAAAAAAGGGCGGAGGAGGATTCGGTCCACAAAGAGCCTTCGGCTGGCAAAGGCGGTTTGACGAAAGGCGCCACACCCGGTTCTGTCTGGAATGAAGGGGCGAAAGACGGGGCCGGCTGGATCGGGGACAGGGTCGCGCAGGCGCAAAGCCCCATGGTTAACGACAGGACGCATGCCTGAATCCATGATTTATTCATAACCCACCTCGTTTGACCCAATAAAAAAGGATCTTCCTTAAAATACAACCTCAACGGAGCCTGGCCCCACAACCCGGGCCGGTACATTCTTGCTGGATCGGGTGTTTTCCACCATGACCTGCTCGCCCATGCGTCCGTCTTCACGGGCCACCCCCTGGGCCACCACGGTAAGACCGCCTGAACTGGCCACGATTTTCACCACATCCCCTTTCCGGACAACGGGAGCTTCGGCGACCATGGTGTCCCTGATGTACGACCCCTTTTCGATCCGGGATCTGGCCACGGTCCCTTCGACCTTTTCAGGAACCGTCAACAGTCCCGGAGGAGATTTGGACAGGTTCTGCTTTGACAGGCCGATGTCTTCTTTTTTGATGGTCCCTCCCCTGGGAATGTCCCGCTGGGCCGTGACCACCTGATCGAACAGGTCCACCCAGCCGGACAGGTAGATGGGGGACGCTTTTTCACCGTCAACTTCAGGACGGACCGTCACCGTGACCCGGCCCTTGATGTTCCTGTTCTGCCGTTCATCCACCTTCAGGGTTCTGGAGCCCAGGGGAACGACGCGGTTTCCCCGGATTTTCACATCTTTCAGCCGGAAAGGACGACCTTCCACTTTTTCACTGATATGGGTGTAAAACAATGCCTGGAGCTCGGGCTCGGTGATTTCCTGCCCTTTTCTTTCCACGACGATGATACCAGGAACCACAATGGACATCCCTTGGCCCTTGTTGGGAAACCGGGAACGGATTTTGTTTTCGATCATGGAACCGGGAATCCGTTTCTGCTTTCCGGGCATGGGTGATGAGCCCAGATGGATATCGTTGATTCTCTTGCGGACAGATTCCGGCCCCTCAATATCCACCAGATCCCCTGCCGTCATGTTTTTCCCAACGACCTGTGAAAAGGGGCGGACCTGGACGGACACGGCCTTTTCAGCCCGGACTAGGGCGGGGAGAACCAGGCAGAGGATTGTCAGGATCACGAACATCAGGGCCGAAACCAGGCGGATTCTGAACGCCCCGGCCCATAAATCCAGGGCGGCCACCCTTTCATGGATCTTCGAATCGTATGTCCTGAATTCAGTTCCCATCATGAGAGTCCATCCTTTTCTACCGTTTGAGACCTGTCGCTGTTTCCAGCATCCTGTCTCCGGTGGTAAGGGCTTTGGAGTTGGCTTCATAGGCCCTCTGACCCACGATCATGGCCACCATTTCCTCCACGATGTCCACATTGGACATTTCCAGGGTCTGGTTGGTCAGGGATCCCACGCCGTCTGTCCCGGGAACACCCTCGATGGGTTCTCCCGAACCTTCGGTGGGTCTCAGGAGGTTCTGCCCTGCGGCGAAAAGGCCCGAGGAGTTGATAAAGGTGTAAATGGGAATGTCGGCTTCGAGGAGAACGGCATCGTTCTGGCCGTGGGCTGTGAGCCGTCCGTTGGCCTGGACTGTCACAAGAATCGTCCCTTCGGGAATGGCGATTTCAGGTTGCAACCGGTCTCCCTGGGAATTGGTGATGTACCCTTCGCTGTCCAGGGTGAAGTTTCCCGCCCTAGTGTAAAGTTCCTCGTCCCCGTGGAGAACCCTGAAAAACCCGTCTCCCTGGATGGCCATGTCCAGGTCGTTGCCGGTCTGGACGTAATCCCCTTGGGTGAAGATCTTCTGAACGCTGGTGGGACGGACGCCCATGCCGACCTGGATGCTGGACGGGATCTGCCCGCCTGCCGGTGTGATGGCCCCGGCGATCAGATGGGTCTGGTACATGAGGTCTTCGAAGTTCGACCGGCTTTTCTTGAAACCCGTGGTGCTGGAGTTGGCGAGGTTGTTCGCCACCGTGTCGATGGTGAGCTGTTGTGCCGACATGCCGGTTGCCGCTGTCCAAATTCCTCTGATCATAACGTCCCTCCTGTGGTTTATCGTGATACGGAAGCCCTCATGGCGCCGGGATTCCGTTCAGTGTCATTCATCAGTCGGCCGTGGCCATGGTGTTGGCCTCGCCGTCCAGTTCGTCGATGGTTCTCATCATCTTGTTGATGCTCTCGTACATTCTGTGGCTTTCGATCATCTTGGTCATCTCGTAGATTACGTTCATGTTGGACGATTCCAGGGCGCCGTGAATGATCCGGAGGCCTTGGGGCGCCGTTTCATCCCCCGCATTTCCTTCGTAACGGAAGTTGTTGTCCCCTTCCTTGACCAACTGGTTGTAGGCGGGAAAATCCACCACCGAAAGGCGGTCCGCCAGAGCCCCGTCTGAAAAAACCTGGCCGATTTCATTGATGAAAACATCCTTGCCCTCGAGGGTGATGGGGCCGTTTTCTCCCAGCACCGGATACCCTTTCGCGTTCACGATCTGGCGGTCGGTGTTCAGGAAGAAATTGCCGTTCCGGGTGTAGCGGACACCCTGGGGCGTCTCCACCTTGAAAAAGCCCTTGGAGCCCAAGGCCACGTCCAGTTTTCCTCCCGTGATCTGGGGGTCGCCGATGGAAAAATCCGTGGTCAGGGTGGCTTTCATCACCTGATCGAACGACAGCACGTCTTTTTTGAACCCGGTCGTGGACGCGTTAGCGAGGTGGTTCGAGATCACCTCGTACTGTTTTTCCTGTCTCAGTCCCGCCTGGGTGGCCCGTGTCATTTCAAGAAGCATGTGAAACCCTTTTTCTATGGTTACGAATTCAGCCTTTGCACACCTGATTTGCAACATGAATGCCAAGGCACCCGAACAGCTCCGGATGAATCAGGAAGTGGAATATCATCCATTATTTCGGCTTATTACACTATCACCTCCCATACATACGGCTCTGAAACGCGGACCAGGGTTTGAAAGAGCGTCAATACCTTGACAGCTCGAGTCCAACGCCACGGCAAAATTTTCCGGGGGACCTTCGGTTGCTGGCGGCCTTATAAAATACGAACGTTCGTTCTTTTTTTGTTGACAAAAACAGGTTGAAACCTTAAGATCATCGACAAACAGAAAGGATATGGACGTGCTGGCTGATCCCTTTAAACCTGGACGGCCTGGCATGTTTCAGAGGTTCAATAATTGACACATCAAACGGGAGAAGAAGGATGAATATCGAAGATATCCGCAGGGTGCTGATTCTGGGTTCAGGAACCATGGGACAGCAGATCGGGCTGCTCTGTGCCCTCAAAGGTTTTGACGTGGTTCTCTATGACCTGAACCAGGAAATCCTGGACAAGGCCATGGAGCGTATCGGACGCAAGGCGAAAAAAATGGTGAAGATGAACCAGTACACCGAAATTCAGGCTGACCAGGCCATCGCCCGGATCGTCACCACCACCGATCCTGAAACAGCCGCCAAAGACGTGGACATCATCAACGAGTCCGTTCCCGAAGATCCTGTGCTCAAAGGGAAAATCTTCGCCCAGTTCGACAAACTGTGCCGTCAGGACACGATTTTCACCACCAACACCTCGTCCCTTCTTCCTTCCCAGTTCGCCGAAGCCAGCGGCAGGCCTGACAGGCTCTGCGCCCTTCACTTCCACGACACCAGCATGACCAACGTGGTGGACGTGATGCCCCATCCCGGAACTTCCGCCGAGACCATGGCCCTGGTCAAGGCATTCGCGGAAAAGCTCGATCAGGTGGCCATCGTCCTGACCAAAGAGCACAACGGCTACGTGTTCAACAACATGTTCATGGCCCTGCTGGACTCGGCCCTGGGCCTTGCCTCGAAAGACGTGACCTCCGTCAAGGAAATCGACCGGGCCTGGATGGGCGTGATGCACACCTTTATCGGACCATTCGGACTGATGGACAGCGTGGGACTCGACACGGTCTACAAAATCACCGACTACTGGGCCCAGAAACTGAACAGTCCCAAGGCCAAGGCAAACGCCGCCTTCCTCAAGAAATTCGTGGAACAGGGCAAACTCGGACTCAAAACAGGAGAGGGGTTCTACACCTACCCCAACCCCGAATACATCCAGCCCAATTTCGTGTCCGGTAAATAAGAACGACACCTCCATGGGCGGGTTTTTCGACCCGCCCTTTTTTCCCCGGTTTATCATTTTAAATATTCCAGTCCTCCATGAATCTTCGTGACATCCTTCTGTTATCTGTGGAATAAGATGTGTCATCTTAGACTAAAAACCATCCACGAACATGATGATAAGGAGCAACCATGCTTGTCACGGGTTTCATGGGAAGTCCCAGAAAAAAAGGCAACACCTCGTTTTTATTACAACGTTTCCTGTCAGAACTGGAAAACCTCGGGGCTGTAACACGATCTGTCCATGTCCCGGACCTCACGATACGGCCCTGCATCGGCTGCGGACTCTGCGAGAGAAAAGGTTTCTGCCACTTTGACGACGATATGCGCAGCACCGTGCTACCCCTGATCCGGAATTCACAGGTGCTGGTCATGGCCTCCCCCATTTACTTCTACACCGTGCCCGCCGAAATGAAGGCCCTGATCGACCGGACCCAGACCCTGTGGTCGCGGAAATTCAAACTGGGACTCATTGACCCGGACGAGCAGTCGCGAAAAGGGTTTCTTCTTTCCGTAGGCGCCACCCGGGGCAACGACCTTTTCGACAGCATCCACCTCACCATGAAATACTTCTTTAGGGGGATTTCCACGGATTATGCCGGAAGCCTTACCTACTGGCAGATCGAGGAACCGGGAGACATGAAAAAGCATCCCACGGTGGAAGAGGACATCCGGAGCGTGGCCGAAGACCTGATGGCCGGTTTTTTGGAGAAACCCTCGTGGCTGTTTCTTTCACACTCTGACGACCTGGCCGGCCCCATGGCCCGGGCTCTTTGCCAGACCCTTGGCCAAGGCCGGGTTCAGGCTCATTCCGCAGGATTCCAGCCAGCACGGGAAACCCATCCCCTGCTTGTGCCATTCATGGCTGAACAGGGCCTGGATCTTGATTACAGAAAACCGGGCTCCATCGACTCGGCCGTCCGGACGATCCGGCCGGAAAAAGTCATCGTGATCGGTGATCTGGCCTGCCCCGCTGCTTTTCCGGAGTCGGACATCCTTCACTGGGACATCCCCTGCCCGGACGATCCGTCGATCCAGGACATGAAAGCCATGGAAACCCTGATCCGAAACAAACTCAATACCCTGTTTTTACAAACCTAATCAATCGTCGAACCCCCTGAAGAAATCTTGGGTTCAAGGGACTTTTTCCTTTACTTGAGGGGTGGTCCTTGTTAAACAGATGAGAATAAAAAAATCTGTTTTTATGATGTTGATTCCAATCGTGATGACCGACCAACGACCTGATGAGGAGGAAAGCGACACCATGGACATGACACAGAAACTCGGCATTCTGATTTTCACCGGCGTTCCGGCCATCATGGGTGGAGGCATCGTCTACGGCCTGACCCACGGTTTCACTCCCGTGATCGTTTACGAAGTCCTGCTTTACCTTGCGGTCATCGCGTTCTGTCTTAAAAAATAACCATCCGTTTTGAAGATTCCCCATGGACTGTCCGACCACCCAGTGGGGAATCTTTTTTTTCAAAGCCGGCGTCTTTCGGAAGTTTCCCTGGAGCGATCATCATGGCAAGAACATCCCGTGACCTGATACTGTGGTTTTTTCTTGCACTTTTCATCTTGTCCCTTCTTCTCATCGGCAGGCTGTTCTGGCCGTTTGTGTCGGTCATCGTTCTGGGGTCCGTGATCTCCAGCATGTTCTACCCCGTCTACTTGAAAATCAGTTCGAAATTCAGACCGTCCATCGCGTCCTTTTTCACCTGCATCCTGATTTTCTTCGTGTTGTTCATTCCCCTGGTGATCGTCATCGGGGTTCTGACCAGCGAGGCCCAGGCACTCGTCGGCTATCTGAAAAACGCCGATCTCCACATCCAGATCATCGACTTTCTTGAAAAAAACAGGATTCTCGAGCGTCTCAACGTGTTCTCCGAACGTTTCGACCTCCGCCTGAACTACGGAGACCTGGTCCAGCCCCTGAGCGATATCGGGAAATTCGTGGGGGTGAACCTTCTCAACCAGGCCAACGCCATCGCCGGCCATCTGCTCAATTTCATCGTCGGGTTCTGCCTGATCCTTCTCGTGATCTTCTATCTACTCCTCGACGGAACACGTCTGGTCCGTTACATCATGGCTCTTTCCCCCCTGCCGGACTCCGAGGACAAGACCCTGCTCCGGAAATTCCGGGAAATGAGCGGCGCGGTGCTGATCGGAAACGGGATCAGCGGCATCATCCAGGGCACCATCGGCGGGCTGGTATTCTCGTTCTACGGGCTCCACTCCCCCATTCTCTGGGGCCTGCTCATGGGGTTTCTGGCTTTTCTGCCCATTGTGGGTATCGGGGTTATTTTTTTCCCCACCATGCTTCTCATGCTGATCAAAGGCCGATTCATGGCCTGCCTCGGCCTGATCGTAATCTATATTGTTGTAACCGCCGGAATCGAGTACCTTTTCAAACCCTTTATCGTGGGCAAACGGGTGAGTGTCCATCCCCTGCTGGTGTTCTTCTCGATTATCGGGGGAATTTACATGGCCGGTCTTCTCGGGGTGATCTACGGTCCCCTGATCCTGACGTTTTTTCTGACCCTGGCCGACATCTATCATTATAACTACAGAAAACATGTTGATCCAGACAACGATCCGGCTTATGAAGATACAAACCAAACTGAACCGACCATGTTAGGAGAATTATGACAGACCAGGATAACCAATCGAAAATCAGCCTCGAAAGCGAGATGAAAAAATCCTATCTCGAGTACGCCATGAGCGTCATCATCGGCCGCGCCCTGCCCGATGTACGCGACGGTCTGAAGCCTGTACACCGCCGGTCGCTGTACGCCATGCGAGAGTTGAAAAACGACTGGAACAAACCTTACAAAAAGTCGGCCCGTATCGTGGGTGACGTCATCGGTAAATACCATCCCCACGGTGACACGGCCGTTTACGACACCATCGTCCGCATGGCCCAGGACTTTTCCCTGCGCTACCCCCTGGTGGACGGCCAGGGCAACTTCGGCAGCATCGACGGGGATTCCCCGGCGGCCATGCGTTACACCGAAGTGCGCATGAAGCGCATCACCCATGAGCTTCTCGAAGACCTGGACAAGGAAACCGTGGACTGGGCCCCCAACTACGACGACTCCCTCACCGAGCCGTCCGTCCTTCCGGCCAAGATCCCCAACCTTCTGATCAACGGGTCTTCAGGCATCGCCGTGGGCATGACCACCAACATCCCTCCCCACAACCTTTCCGAAGTCATCGGGGCCATTTGCGCTCTGGTGGACAGGCCGGACATCAATTGTGAGGAACTGATGGAGTATATCCCCGGCCCTGATTTTCCCACATCCGGTGTGATCTACGGAACCCAGGGCATCCGGGAGGCCTACAGCACAGGCCGCGGCATCATCCGGGTCAGGGCCAAGACGGAAATCGAACGTGACGAAAAGACCGAATCGGAAACCATCGTGGTCACCGAGCTTCCCTACCAGGTGAACAAGGCCAGGCTGGTTGAAAAAATTCACGAGCTGATCAAGGACAAGACCATCGAAGGCCTTCGCTACGTCCGTGACGAATCCGACAGGACCGGCATGCGCATCGCCATGCCGGTGAAAAAGGAATTCATGGCCGAAGTGGTGCTGAACCAGCTTTTCAAGCACACCCAGATGCAGAACAGCTTCGGCATCATCTTCCTGGCCGTGGTGAACAACCGGCCCGAACTCCTGACCCTGAAGGAGATGCTCGAGCATTTTATCCTCCACCGCAAGGAGATCATCGTCCGGCGGACGATCTACGACCTCCGCAAAGCCGAGGAACTGGCCCATATCCTGGAAGGCTACAAGATCGCCCTGGACAACCTGGACGAAGTGGTCAGCCTGATCCGGAGCTCCAAGACACCGGCCGAAGCCAAGGAAGGGTTGATGAACCGTTTCGCCCTGTCCCCGATCCAGGCCCAGGAAATCCTGAACCTGAGACTCCAGAGACTCACCGGGCTCGAGCGTGAAAAAATCATCGAAGAGTACGAACAGGTCATGAAAAACATCGCCTGGTACAAGGAAATCCTGGCCAGCGACGCCCTGGTTCTGAAGATCGTGAAAGACGAACTCACCGCGATCCGTGACGAATACGGAGACGGCCGCCGTACCCGGATCATCGAAAGCTCCGCCGACATCTCCATCGAAGACCTGATCGAGGAAGAAGACATGGTGGTGACCATTTCCCGTACCGGCTACATCAAGCGGAACCCCATCACCCTGTACAACAGCCAGAAACGGGGCGGCAAAGGCAAGATGGCCATGGGCACCAAGGAAGACGACTTCGTGGAGCACCTGTTCGTGGCGTCCACCCACCATATGTTCCTGTTCTTCACCAACATGGGCAAGGTCTACTGGAGCAAAGTTTATGAACTGCCCATGGCCAGCCGGACCAGCAAAGGCCGGGCCATCGTCAACTTCCTGAACTTCGATAAAGACGAAAAACTCACCACGGTTTTGGCGGTCCCCTCGTTCGAGGAAGGCAAGAACATCGTCATGGCCACGAAAAACGGACTGGTCAAGAAAACCGACCTCATGGCCTACAGCCGGCCCAGGCTCGGAGGCATCATCGCCATCGATCTTGTCCCCGGTGACGAACTGGTGGCGGCCCGTATCTCAGACGGCACCATGGAGGTGTTCCTGGGAACCCAGAAAGGCAAGTCCATCCGCTTCAACGAATCGGATGTCCGGACCATGGGCCGTGTTTCCCGGGGTGTCCGGGGAATCAACCTGGCCAAGGGGGACAAGATCGTCAGCATGGAGGTGATGAGTCACGGCCAGACCCTGGTCAGCGTCACCCTGAACGGGTACGGCAAACGGACCCTGATCGACGAGTACCCAGTTCGCAAACGGGGCGGCAAAGGGGTGATCTCCATCAAGACCACCCAGAGAAACGGGGAGGTGGCCGCCATTCTTCTGGCCGACGAGGCCGACGACCTGATGCTGATGACCGACGGCGGCAAACTGATCCGCATGCCTGTAAGAAGCATCAACGTGATCAGCCGGAACACCCAGGGTGTCCGCCTGATCAACCTGGAAGACAAGGAGAAAGTGGTGGGCGCGGCCCGCCTTGCCGAATCGGACGAGGACGACGAGGACAAGATCCCGGTGACCGAACCCCTCCTGGATCAGGGAGACCTGGACCCTGAAGACGAAGGCGGAGACCTTGACGAGTACGAGGATATCGAGGATGACGACGACCTGGGTGAAGACGAAGACGATTCGGACGAGTAAGGTTTCCCGGTCTCAGGTTTCTTTTGTCCGCCCGGGAATCTGAGTGTTTGGACCTTGGGCGGCATGTTATGAAATACACTAAAAAATCCTGCGGAAAATCAGGGCGTTTTTCCCTGCTCTCCGCTTTGATGAAAGAACGACCATGATCAAACATCCGGACAAAACCATCGACTCCCTCACCATCGGCGTGGTGGGAGCCGGAAGCTGGGGAACGGCCCTGGCCAACCATCTGGCCCTCAAAGGATACATTATCGACCTCTGGGTTTACGAAAAAGAGGTCAAGGAACAGATCGAAACCGAACGGCGGAACAGGATCTTTCTCCCGGACGCCGAGCTCTCTTCGAACATCGTCCCCACCAACGACATACGGGAGGCTGTGGAAGGCAAAGACCTGATCCTGGTGGTGGTCCCTTCTCACGTGATGCGCGAGACAGCGGAAATGATGAAGCCGTTCATCGCCCCCGAGGCCATCCTGATCACGGCGTCCAAGGGCATCGAGAACAAAAGCCACCTCACCATGCTGGGCGTATTGAAAGATGTTCTCCCCGACGTGCCCGAATCCAACATGGTGGTTCTTTCCGGCCCGAGTTTCGCCAAGGAGGTGGCCCTTCAGAAACCCACGGTGGTGGCCGTGGCCTCCTCAAACGCCCACAGCGCCAAGCTGGTCCAGCATGTGTTCGCCTCCCCCGTGTTCCGGGTCTACACCAACGACGATCCGGCCGGTGTGGAAGTGGGCGGGGCCATCAAGAACATCATCGCCATTGCCGCCGGGATCTGCGACGGACTGGACCTGGGTCTCAACGCCCGGGCCGCCCTGATCACCCGTGGCCTGACCGAAATGAAACGTCTTGGGGCCTGTTTCGGAGCCGATCCCCACACCTTTGCCGGTCTTGCCGGAGTGGGCGACCTGATGCTCACCTGCACCGGCAATCTCTCCCGAAACCACACCGTGGGCGTCCAGCTTGGCCAGGGAAAAACCCTGGACGAAATTCTCCAGGAAATGCGCATGGTGGCCGAAGGGGTGAAAACCACCCGGTCGGTGTACAACCTGTCCAGAAACCTGGGCATCGAACTTCCCATCTGCAACGAGGTCTACAAAATCCTGTTTGAGAATCAGAATCCCCGGTCATCGATCAACCGGCTGATGACCCGTTCCCTCAAGCACGAACTGGACTGAACCATGGACACCCGTGAGGCACACAAAGGCGAGGGCCATCGAAAGCGTCTGAGAGAGCGCTTCATGACCTCGGGGCTTTCCGGGTTTCAGGACTATGAAGTGATCGAGCTTCTCCTGACCCTGACCACGCCGCGCAAGGATTGCAAAGACCCGGCTAAAGAAGCGTTGAAACGGTTCAAAACCCTCCAGGGCGTTTTCGAGGCTTCACCGTCGGAGCTTTCGGAAGTGAGCGGCATCGGCCCGTCCAACCAGATGGTTTTGCGCCTTGTCCGTGAGGTGGCGGAACGCTACCTTGAAAAACGGATGGCCGACACCGACGTGATCTCAAACCCCGGAAAACTTTTGGACTACCTGAACATCGCCATCAGGGACAGCCGCAGGGAGTGTTTTCTTGCCGTGTACCTGAACGCGAAGAACAGGGTGATCACCAGTGAAGTCCTTTTTACGGGCACCCTGACCGCCAGTTCGGTCTACCCCCGGGAAGTTGTGCAGAGCGCCCTGAACCATCAGGCCGCGGCCCTGATTTTCGCCCACAACCACCCGTCGGGCGACCCGGGGCCTTCACCTGAAGACATCGCGGTCACACGGCAACTTGTCCTGGCCTGCCGCCTCATGGGAATCACCGTTCACGAGCATCTTATCGTAGGAGCGGGGTCCCATTACAGTTTCGCCGAAAAGGGATACATCGCCCGGTTCAACCGGGAAGCGGAAACCCAAAACGCCTTGACAGAGGGAGCCTGACCATGAGCGCCGAAGAAAGACCCGACTGTTTCGGCAAAATCGACAGGGTGTTTCCCATGACCGATTCAGGTTTCCGGGAGACTCCCATACCGTGCATGGACACCTGCAAACACCGGGTGGACTGCCTGCGTAAAGCCCTTTCCAGCGATCCCGAAGCCGACCGGCTGAAAAACGACCAGGTGGACCGGGCCTACGACGCCGGGCTGATGGGTTTTTTCGAACGCTGGTCAAAAAAGAAATCCCTGAACAAAAAAGACAAAAAACCATCGAACAAACGAACCTAATGGAGCGACCGATGAAAACGATCAAAGACGTGGATATCGCAGGAAAAAGAGTGTTTATCCGTGTGGATTTCAACGTTCCCATGGACAAAAACCAGAACATCACGGAAGACACGAGAATCACCACCGTTCTGCCCACCCTGGAATACGCCCTTGAGAAAAAGGCGAAAGTGATCCTCGCCTCCCACCTGGGGCGTCCCAAAGGCAAGGCGGTTCCCGAAATGAGCCTGAAACCTGTGGCCGCCTATCTGTCAAAACTGCTGGGCAGGGACGTGAAAATGGCCCCGGACTGCATCGGTCCTGCGGTCGCCGCCATGGTGGAAAGCCTTTCGGAAGGCGACATCCTCCTGCTTGAAAACCTGCGCTACCATGCGGGTGAAGAGAAGAACAACACGGAGCTGGCCCGGGAGCTGGCCTCGTTCTGCGATGTTTTCGTGAACAACGCCTTTGCCGTATCCCACCGGGCCCACGCCTCGGTGGCCGCCATCACGGATTTCGTCCCGGTGTCCGTGGCAGGTCTTCTTCTCGCCACGGAAATGGATTACTTCGACAAGGCCATGAAAAACCCAAAACGCCCCCTGGTGGCCGTTCTGGGCGGAGCCAAGGTGTCCAGCAAGCTGGCGGCCATCGAAAACATGCTGAACACGGTGGACAAGGTGATCATCGGCGGAGCCATGGCCAACACGTTCCTCAAGTGCCAGGGCATCGCCGTGGGAAAATCCGTGGTGGAAGACGACCTCCTGGAAACAGCCAGACAGGTTATCCGGAAGGCCAAGGACAAGAACATCGACTTTCTTCTTCCCGTTGACGCCGTGGCCGCAGACAGATTCGATGCCGCCGCCACACCCCACACGGTGAAAGTTTCCGAAATCCCCGAAGATCTCATGGTCCTCGACATCGGTCCTGAAACCGTGGCCTCTTACTCCAGGGCCATGGAAGGTGCCGGAACCATTGTATGGAACGGCCCCATGGGTGTTTTTGAAATGGACGCTTTCAGCAAAGGCACCATGGACCTTGCCGCGGCCATCGCCGACTCCCCTGCCCTCACCATCGTGGGTGGCGGAGATACGGACGCTGCCGTCCACAAAGCCCGGGTCCAGAACAAAATGTCCTACATCTCCACAGGCGGAGGCGCCTTCCTCGAACTCATGGAAGGCAAAACCCTGCCGGCCGTGGCCTGCCTGGAAAAACAGGGCGCGTAACGGTCGGGTTTTCATCTGGCACAAATGGCGGGCGAAAGCCCGCCTGGTGTGGATTGTTTTTTCAGAAGTCCGTCGCTCTTGAACGGATTGATAAAGGAGAAAAGCTAAGCCACCTTGATTTCGAGGGTTTTACCAAGCGCCCTGGCAAAATTTTTCAGCGTGGAAAGTTTGATATCCTCGGCATGATTTTCAATCCGGGATATGGCGGTCTTCTTGGTTTTCATCTTTTCCGCCAATTGATCCTGGGTCAAACCGGCCTCTTCTCGGGCAAGCTTGAGCATAACCCCGATTTTGAATTCCTGATAACCGCTGTCATATCCATCCTCGAATTCCTTGTCATTCTTTTTACGCCTTGAAATATAGGCTTTCAGATCGCTCATAAATGCCTCCTGCGAAGATAGTCCTTCTTTCTTTCTTCCGCTGTCTTGATTTCCGTATGAGGTGTTTTCTGTGTCTTCTTTTGAAACGCATGGTTGAGAATGATAAGATTCGGGCCATCAAAAAAACCGAGAAACCTGAAAATATCATTTGAACAGTTGACCCTAACCTCCCAGATATCATCGGTATTGACAAGTTTTTTCAGATAGTTTGACGGTACTGAATCCAATTCTTCAACGATACTTAAAACCCAAACCGCTTTCTGGGCTTGTTTGGATGACAGGGAATCCAAAAAGCCTTCGACGGGACATTTCCCCGATTCGGTTTTATAGAAGACAACCTTTCTCATACCCAAGTATGTTAACACGAATGTTAACATTGTCAAGATCAGTTTCCAGATCTATCGAAGATCCACACAGCATTCAAAACAATCATGCCCCCGGCAAAACTGCCGGAGGCATGGTCTTCGAACGATTTATGACACGGCAAGCACTTTAAAAAATAATCTTCGCGATGTCCTTGTACTTTTCGGCAAAATGAATGGTCATGCCTTCCTTGATGTAGTCAGGCAGTTCCTTCACGTCCCGCTGGTTGTCAAAGGGCAGGATCAGCTCCATGATCTTGGACCTCCGGGCGGCGATGACCTTTTCACGGATTCCGCCCACGGGCAGCACATGGCCTGTCAAGGTCAGCTCGCCGGTCATGGCAAGGGGCCCCCGGATCTGCTTGCCCAGAGCCAGGGACAGGAGGGCTGTGGCCATGGTCACGCCGGCGCTGGGTCCGTCCTTGGGTGTGGCTCCTTCAGGCACATGGAGGTGGATGAAGGCCTTCTGGAAAAATTCGTCATTTCCCTTGAACTCCTTGATGTGGCTCGAAATAAAGCTGTAGGCGATTTCAGCCGATTCCTTCATTACATCGCCCAGCTTTCCGGTGAGCTTGAAGCCCTTGCCCTTGTCATGGACCATGGTGGCCTCAACCGGAAGGGTGGCCCCGCCCAGGGAGGTCCAGGCAAGACCGGTCACCACACCCACGCCGGTGATGGACTTGTCTTTCCTGAAATACGGTGCGCCTAAAAACTCTTCCAGGTTCTTGGTCCCCACGTTCACCGTGACATCCTTGTTTTCAAGGATTTTCACCACGGCCTTCCGGAGGATCTTGTTAAGCATCTTCTCCAGGTTACGGACCCCGGCTTCCCGGGCGTAGCCCTCGATAATCTGGCGGATGACCGAATCGCTGATTTTGATCTGCTTCGATGTCAGGCCGTTTTTTTCGAGTTGCCTGGGCCACAGATGCCGTTTGGCGATATCGATCTTTTCCTTGGTGATGTACCCTGAAAGGTTGGTCACATCCATGCGGTCCAACAGCGGCCGGGGAATGGTGTCCAGCTGGTTGGCCGTGCAGATGAACAGCACCTTGGACAGGTCGGCCCTGAGGTCGAAGTAGTGATCCAGGAAATCCTTGTTCTGTTCCGGGTCCAGGGCCTCCAGCAGGGCCGAGGCCGGGTCGCCCTGGTAGGACGCGCCGATCTTGTCCACCTCGTCCAGCATGATCACCGGGTTCGACACCCCGGTTTCCCGGAGGGCCTGCATGAACTTGCCGGGCATGGCCCCCACGTAAGTCCTGCGGTGGCCCTTGATCTCCGCCTCATCCCGCATGCCTCCCAGGCTGAAGCGGTAAAACTTCCGGCCCAGGGCGTCGGCGATAGATTTGCCGATGGAGGTCTTGCCCACACCCGGAGGCCCCACGAGCAGCATGATGGACCCCGAGACTTCCCCTTTGTAAACGCCCACGGCCAGGAACTCGATGATCCGTTCCTTCACGTCGTCAAGGCCGGCGTGGTGTTTTTCAAGGGTCTTTCGCGCTTCCTTGATGTCCAGCCTGTCTTCTGAGTATACGCCCCAGGGAATGCTGGTGATCCAGTCCAGGTAGTTCCGTGACACCCCGTATTCGGACGAGCCTTTTTCAAGCACGGACAGTTTCTGGATTTCGCTGTCGAACCGCTCTTTCACGTGGTCCGGAACCTTGAGCTTGGACAGCCGTTCCTCGAACTGCTCCACATCCGCCGTGCGATCGTCCTTGGCGATGCCCAGTTCTTTCTGGATGATCTTCAACTGCTCTTTCAGGAAAAACTTTCGCTGGTTCTCGTTGACGTTCCGGTTCATCTCCTGGGTAATCTCGCTCTGGAGCCGCACCACATCCAGCTCTTTCTTGAGGATCAGCATCACCTTCTCCATCCGGGCGATCACCGGCACGGTATCCAGGATCACCTGGAGTTCCTCTCCGGTGGCGGTGGTCAAGGTCGCTGCAAAATCCGACAAAGGCGAGGGGTCGTTGGGATTGAACCTCATCAAATAGTCTTTAAGCCCTTCCCCGTACAGGGGGTTCAGGGGAAGGAGTTCCTTGATGGTGTTGATGATGGCCATGGCGTAGGCCCTGATCTTGTCCCGGTCCGTGTCCTCGCTTTCAGGATAGCTCACGCGGGTCAAAAAAGGTATTTCCGAGGACAGGAACTCCTCGATGGCGAAACGCCGGAGGCCCTGGGCCACAAACTGGATCTGGCCTCCGTCACGTTTGATATCATGGATACGGACCACGCAGCCGACCTTAGAAAAATGGCCGGTGGTCAGTTCGTTGTTCTGCTGGTTCCTGGGCACGTAGGACAGGCCGATCAGACGGTGGTCGGTGTTTTCCACCCGGGCGATGGTGCTTTCCCACAATTCCCCGTTCACCACCAGGGGCTGGATCTGGGCCGGAAAAAACGGCCGGCCGGACATGGGCAGAAGATAGATTCTGTCCGGGGCGAAACTCTGGGCGGCTATCAGGCCGGATTCGTTTCCGGCTTCATCTTCGACAATTTCAGGTGTGATCGCTTCATTCTCGCTGTTTTCGCTCATGTTTCCTCCTCCAAAAATAATATGTGCAGGCCGTATCCAGGCGCTTTTTTCACAGAAAGTTCCCAATAATATTATATCGAAGTCGATGATTTCAACCTTGATCGCGTTTTTTCCTGAATCAATAAGCAAAAACTGAATCTTGAACTTTCAATCCGTGTATGTATAATCAGAAAAATTTTCCGGTTGAGGCTGTTCGAGTCCACAACGTTTAACAGGCGGCACGATCTGACGATGAACCTTTTCAGAACCCTTATCTTTCCCTATCTCCGTGTTCGTTACACATTCGACAGGCTCACCTTAAACGGCGCCTTTGGAAAAAACCAGGCCGTTTACGTCGACCCTTCAGAACACGAGAAAAGCGCCAATCCCCTGAAGCAGGCCCTGTTCCGGCATCACCTGAAACAGTACCACGAATCGTCCTGCTCGGTGGCCAGCGTGGTCAACGCGGTAAACGCCCTTCTTGAAACCAACCGGTTGCTTGAGGGAAAAAAACCCGTCACCCAGATGGAGATCCTGGACACGGTCCGGGCCGCCAACTGGAAAAAACGCATGAGTCCCGGCGGGGATAACGGTCGACGAGGCCTCCCCCTCAGCATGCTGGGCGAGGTGGTCCAAGAAAGTCTGACGGCCTACAACATCCCCCACCGCTGCGTGAAAACCGTCCAGACCGTGAAAGAACCGGGCAAAGCGAAAATCCTGAAACGTGAACTCCTGGACCACCTGATGGATTACGACCCCAAGGGCCGTGCATTGATCATCGCTCATTTCAACCAGGGACTTTTCGTGAAGGCCCTTCAGATTCCCCACATCTCTCCCGTGGGAGCCTTCGACCCGGGTACCCGGACCGTCACCATGCTGGATGTGGATTTTCTCCAGATCAAACCTTACCGGATTTCCTTCGACCGATTCTATGAAGGTCTTTCCGACGACTACAACGTCCTGTTCCGGAGACACGGATACGGAAGCGGCGGCTATGTGTACATCGGGCTGTGATGCCCATTGAACGCCCTGAACGCCAAAACTGTTGAAAAACCCGATGCCTTGGAAGGAAACGGAACCGCATCCCCCGAACGAACGATCCAAAAGCCTTGACTAATCCACGAATCGTATTATTGTAATTCAATCACATCGTGATAAGAACCATGCAAGGAAAAGGAACTATGGACTCCGACGACGACGAAGAATCACAGAGTAACAAACGAAACCAGGAAAAACTCAAAGAAACATCTCCCGAAACCACCCGAAAAACGGCCTTCAAAATCCGACAGATGGAAATCGACGATCTGGCCCAGGTCTACCACCTGGGTGAAAGTCTGTTCGAGGCCGGTGAACTGCCCACCATGTACCGCACCTGGGACCCTTTCGAGGTCACCACACTCTACAACAGCGACACGGAATTCTGCCTGGTGGCCGAAGACGAGGAAAACGCCATCGTGGGTTTCGCCCTGGGCACCACCATCACCAAGGAGCATTCAGCCTGGAAATACGGGTATCTGATCTGGCTGGGCGTGGAAGCGTCTTACCAGAGCCAGGGCGTGGCGGACAAGCTGTTCAACCGCTTCAAGGACCTGATGCTCAAGGAAGGGGTGAGGATGCTTATCGTGGATACCCCGGCTGAAAACAAACGGGGCCTGCGCTTTTTTGAAAAAATGGGTTTCGGCCCGCCCAAACCCCATGTTTACCTGACCCTCAACCTGGCCGCCGATCAGCAGAAACTCAAAATGAAAAGCCAGGGCAACGGAAACGGGAATGGGAATGGCCATGGCAACGGCCATTCCAACGTGGTCCCCCTGAAAAAGGACAACGGATAAAACAAAGGATCGGCATGACGGACATCCAGCGTCTCAAACGACTTCTCATCCGGCTCATCGACATCTACAGCCCCTCGGGAAAGGAAGAAGAGATTCTCTCCTATCTCAAGGGGTTTCTGAAACGCCAGGGCCTTACCGTCACGGCCCAGGACGTGGACGAAAACCGTTACAACCTGGTGGTGGCCCCGGAATCAGGTGAGATCCGCATGGCCCTGATCGGCCACCTGGATACGGTTTCAGCCTACGACCTGGACCATTACAGTGCCGTGGAAAAAGACGGGGACATCATCGGCCTTGGCGCGGCCGACATGAAAGGCGGTTGCGCCGCCATGATCGAGGCTTTTCTCACCCTGAGGCAAAGCCACGGCCCGAACGTCCCTTTCGCCCTGTGCCTTGTGGTCGGAGAAGAAGAGACGGGAGACGGCGCGGCCCAGCTCATGAAAGAATTCCGTTTCCCCTGGGCCCTGATCGGCGAACCCACCAACCTGGTGCCCTGCTTCAAAAGCTACGGGTACATCGAAAGCCAGATCAACACCGTGGGGAAAAGGCAGCACGCCAGCCTGGCGGGACGGCGGAAGAACGCCGTGGAAACCCTTCTAGGGGGCCTGTTGCGGTTTACAAACCACATGGAGCAGAAACGGCCCGAGCTGATCTACAATATCCGGGATTTGTTCACGCCACGGGCCGGTTTCGCCGTGCCCGAATACAGCGAAGCCTGGATCGACATCCATGTGCCTCCGGATCTATCCATCGGTGAGATCATCACCGAAATCGAGGATGTGATGGCCACAAAAAACGAGGACACCGCAGCCATCGCCCTCCGGTTCAGGACGGAAACCATCGACGCGGGTTACGAGATCCCCCTGAGGGGCCGGAGACTGGATCTCATCAAAGGTGTGTTCGACGACCAGGGACTCGCCTGGGCACCCGATGCGTTCCGCAGCCACTCCGACGCCAATCAGATCTTCTCCGCAGGCGCCAGACCGGTGATCCTGGGACCTGGCCAGCTTGAAAAAGCCCATGCCCAGGACGAATCCGTGTCTTTCGACCAGGTGGCCCAGGCCGCCGACCTCTACCTTTCACTGATGAAAAAAATCATGGAATGACAATGAAAAGCATCTGTGTGTACTGCGGTTCAAGCCCCGGCCGGAATCCTTCCTATGCCCGGGCCGCACAAAACCTGGGCCGTGAACTGGCCCTTCGGGGCATCCGGCTTGTCTACGGCGGTGCCAGTGTGGGCATCATGGGAACGGTGGCCGATGCGGTTCTCCAGCACGGGGGACAGGTGGTGGGCGTGATCCCCGAATCCCTTAAACGCAAGGAAGTGGCCCACCTCCACCTGACCGAACTTCATGTGACCTCGTCCATGCACGCGAGAAAAATGATGATGGCCGATCTTTCCGACGGGTTCATCGCCCTTCCCGGCGGCATCGGAACCCTGGAAGAAATCTCCGAAATCTGGACCTGGGCCCAGCTCGGCCTTCACCGAAAGGCCTTCGGCCTGCTCAACGTGGAAGGTTACTACGACCCCCTGATCGCCTTTCTCGACCATACCGTGGCCGAAGGGTTCGTGAAGCTGCAGCACCGGTCCATGCTGTTGGTGGACGAGAACCCCGTGGATCTTTTGGACCGCCTGGCCCTGTACGTGCCTCCTGACGTGGAAAAGTGGATCGACCGGTCCGAGACCTGAAGCACAAAAGTCACTTCTTGCGGATGACCCGGCCCCATGTTACAGTCAAAATGAAATTAGGTCGAACATGTCAAAGCCGGGTAAACCATTTGTATAAAAAAGAATTTCATATCGGATCGCTTCACGTCACACCCGGCCGGCCCTTGATGGACCGTGGGTTCACCCTGATTGAACTCATGATCGTCATCGCCATCCTCGCCACACTGGCCGGGATCGCCGTCCCTGTTTTCGTCTCCTATGTGGACCGAGCCAGGGTTTCCCGGGCCAGAATAGAAATCAAAAACATCTCCCAGGAAATCCAGGCTTTTTTCGTGGAAAACCAAAGATACCCCGACACCCTGGCCGACATCGGCCTTTCCGGCATCAAGGACCCTTACGGCAATCCGTACCAGTACCTTCCGGCAACGTTTGGAAAAAACGGAAAGCCCGTGGTGGCCAATATGAGAAAAGACCGTAACCTGGTTCCGGTAAACACGGATTTCGACCTCTACAGCATGGGAAAAGACGGAAAAAGTGTGGCCCCATTCACGGCCAAGGCCAGCCTGGACGATATTGTCCGGGCCAACAACGGGCAGTATATCGGCCTGGTTTCCGGATATTGACATAAGGAGTTTTCATGGAAACGGGATTGTCTCTTTTCAAAAGCAGGGTGGCGAAACGGGTGTTCTTCCTGTTTCTCGTCAGTGCCATGCTTCCCATCACGGTTTTTTCCCTGCTGTCTTTCTTTCAGGTCTCGGACCAGTTGAAACGCCAGAGCATGGAGCGGATCCAGAGCACGTCCAAATCCTACGGCCTGATCCTTTTTGAACGGTTCCGTTTCCTGGACATGGAGCTCGATGTTTTCACCTCATCCCCCGCAGACTCCAGGAATGGAAATCACTCCATAAAACCAGAGGCTTTTTCATCCCTGGACCGTGAAAACCTATTGAAATCCGCGACATTCATACCTGACTCAGCAAAACGATTCGAACCACCTGAAACCATGGGAAAATTCTCCTTTTCAATGGACACGCTGCGAAAAGGCCTTCAAGGGGGAAAGACCCGGGTGCTGTTCGATACCGATGGCCGGGTTTTTCTGGTGAAAAGAGACCGCGACATCCTGAAAAACCCGGGGGTCATTGTTGGCACCGCAGACTCTGCTAGGCTCTGGGGTGTGGGCTACGACAACATCCTGCCCCCCCAGACCGAAATCTGCATTCTCGACCACAACCGGAACATCCTGTTCAGCTCGTTCCAGCTTCCTCCCGACATTCAGAGACGCATCCGTTTCGGAAACGACGGGGTCGAAACACGATCTCTGGAATACACCGATGGCGGACAAGGCTACATCGCCGGGTACTGGCCCCTGTTCCTGAAATCAAAATTCGACGGGCCCAACCTGATCGTGGTCCTGAGGAACAATAAGGACGATGTGTTCGCCCCCCTGTCCTATTTCAAGGTTCTGTTTCCCCTGGTGGCCCTTCTGGCATTCTGGGTGGTTCTCCTTTTCAGCGTTATTTCGATCCGGAAAAGCCTGGTCCCCCTGGAAAAGCTCAAGGAAGGAGCCCGGCGTCTGGCCCGCCGTGATTTCGAAACACGGGTGGAGGTGAAAAGCGGAGACGAGTTCGAAGTCCTGGCCGACCTGTTCAACACAAGCGCCGCTCGTCTTGGACGTCACTTCAAAGCCATGGAAACCATGGCCGAAATCGACCGGGCTGTCCACGCATCACTGGACACCAACGCCATCGTCATGACGGCCATGAAACACACCCAGGCCCTGTACGCCACGGACATGACGGGGTTCGGAATCATCCATCCCAAGAAAAAGGATTCGCTGAGGATGTTCACCTGCACCGAGCCCCACTGCGACACCTTTGATGAAGACTTCCTGACCCTCAGCCGGAACGACCGGGAACTGCTGCTCCGTACGACCGATGCCCTTGTCCTTGAAACAACGCCTCCCGGCCCCACGTACCTTCCGCCTCACATCGCCGCAACCGTGAAAAGCCTCATGGTACTTCCCCTTTTCCACCACAAGGTGCTCTCAGGCATCATCTGCTTCGGCCAAAGAAATCCCCATACGTTCACAGACGATGACCTGGCCCATGGCAAACGTCTGGCGAACCAGCTATCCTCGGCCCTGTCCAACGCACTCCTGGTCGAAGAGCTGGAAAATCTCAACTGGGGAACCCTGGAAGCCCTGGCCCGGACCGTGGACGCCAAATCCCGATGGACGGCCGGTCATTCGGAAAGGGTGGCTGACATGGCCCTCAAAATCGCCAGGGTCATGGGATGCGACGATCAGGCCATCGACACCCTTCACCGGGCGGCCTTTCTCCACGACATCGGAAAAATCGGAATCCCCATGGCGATTCTCGATAAACCCGACAAGCTGACCGAAGCGGAATACAGCCATGTCAAGGAACATCCGGCCATCGGGGCGAAGATCATCGAGCCCATCGAATCCTATGAAGCTGTGATTCCACTGATCCTACAGCACCACGAACGATACGACGGAACAGGTTACCCCATGGGACTTTCAGGAGACGACATCTGTCTTGGCGCAAGGATTCTGGCTGTCGCCGATGTGTACGACGCCATCATTTCAAACCGTCCCTACCGCCAGGGCTGGGTGGCGGACAAGGTGGTGCAGTTGATCCGGGACGAATCGGGCCGCCATTTTGATCCCCGGGTGGTGGAGGCGTTTTTGAACGTGGATATGGCCCGGTAACCAAAAAAAAAGAATAGACACAACAGGTCAATGAAGATGGCAGAACACCAGACCGTGAAAAACCTGACGGAAACCCTCATCGCACACCTTGGGAAGCCCCTGATTCTCGACAGGAAGGACGTTCATTTTCTATCCTCCACCTTTTCTGTCACGACCCTGGAAGAACTTGAAGGTCTGTCCCATCCGAATCGCTGCGACGACCTGGGGCTTTTCCTTGAAATGACCCTGTCCCCTTCCCTCACGGTACGCAAAACAGTCGAGCCCCTGGTCTGGGATACCGGCTTTTCACACGATCTGGAACTTAAGCTCACAGCGGCGTTAACCCGCGGGATCCCACGGCTGTCCTTCGCCTTTCAGGACCCGGGAGAATCCATCACCCTCATCGTGCCGTCGGCTTATCTCACGAACTACGTCAAAAAACTCCGCCTGACACGGCCCATGCCCGCGCCTCTCCTTTCGATCATGGACGAATGTCTCACCCTGCCTCAGAAAGTGGAAACCTGCGTCAAACTCAGACAGTCCCCCATTTCCCTGGATGAACCCCGGGTGGAATTCCTGAAAATTTTCATCACCGAAGCCCAATGTTTTGGAGAGGATTTTTCAGCCCATGTGGATTTCATCGTCTCTTTGATGGACCGTGAAACCGGAAGCCAGGGCATGGAAAACGCCCTGCTCCTGTGTCTCCGGCGTTTACGCAAAATACGGGACCAGATCCGCAGCGCCGAAGACATGATGAAAAAAAATTCCATGGAAGCCCTGATGATGAAAGGTTTCGTGGTTCCTCCCCAATCGCCGGAAGACATCGACGCCCGTATCGCCATGGCCAGCCGGGTTCTGTCCTGCATTTACGGCCGTGTGGACACCTGTGAAAACCCGGTGTCGGATATCGACCTGGGCCACCACGGCGACGGAGAATCCATGGAACACGTCATCCGTCTGTTGTCCTGATCCATGAATTTTAACTTCAAATTTTGATGATTTTCGACTAAAGAAGGACAGTCAGGGCAGCCGTTGGACCAGGAAGCGCCGCCCGCTCCACAGCACTGAAAAGGACATTCCCGCATGGGCCGTTACGAGGAAATCGATGTCAGCTCCGCCAGGACCTACCTGGCCAAAGACCGCGTCTCCAAGGTCAAAACAAACCAGGAAGCCCGGCCCCTTTCCGCCGGCATGACCATGGCCGATTTTTTCCGGTCCCTTCCCAAGGTGCTGAAGGCCGATGACCTGAAACACACGGCCAGTGCTGTTGTCCGTGCCCGAACCCTTAAAAGGCCCGTGATCGCCATGCTCGGCGGCCATGTGATCAAAACCGGGTTGAGCCCGGTCCTGGGGGATCTGGCGGCCCGGGGGTTCATCACCCATTTCGCCTCCAACGGTTCGGCCTGCATCCATGACACGGAACTGGCCCGATTCGGCCACACCTCCGAAGACGTGGCAAGCCAGCTTGAAGACGGCTCCTTCGGCATGGCCCGGGACACGGCAGCCTTGGTGAACGGGGCGGCAGTCCGTGCGGCCGAAGGTGACGAAGGGTTCGGCCAGGTCGTGGGCGCCATGCTCATCGAGGAAAACGCCCCTTTCGTGAACCGGGCCCTCCTTGCCCGTGCCTGGTCCCTGGGCATTCCCTACACCCTCCATGTGGCCATTGGGACGGACATTGTCCACCAGCATCCGGACGCCGACGGTTCGGCCATCGGGCGGGCCTCCATGAGGGATTTCAGGATTTTCGCCGCCACGGTCTCAAAACTCGGTGACGGCGGCGTGGTCCTCAACCTGGGAAGCGCGGTGGTGATGCCCGAAGTGTTCCTGAAAGCCCTGAGTCTGGCCAGAAACCTGGGACACCGGGTGACAAACTTCACCACGGCCAACTTCGACATGATCCAGCATTACCGGCCCGGGGTCAATGTGGTCCAAAGGCCGACCCTGTCCGGCGGCAAAGGCTACGCCATCACCGGTCATCATGAAATCATGATTCCGCTTCTCGCCTCGGCGATTCTTGAAGAAGCGGATTCTTCCCTGGCCTGAAACGCCAGCTGTCAGGGCTTTCAGGCGGGTGTGACATCAACCCGGCTCAACCCGAATCAATCCAGGCACCGATTCACCCAAGCGAGGACTCTATGCCAAACCAACTCAAGCTGTTGACAAACCATCCCATCATCGTGGTCGGCGACGTGATGCTTGACCGTTACATCTGGGGCGACGTCAGCCGAATCTCTCCGGAAGCGCCTGTTCCCGTGGTCCGTGTTTCCCAGAAAACCGAAGCCATCGGAGGAGCCGGCAATGTGGCGGCCAACCTCACCGGCCTGGACTGCCAGGCTGTCCTGGTGGGCCTTCGGGGAGACGACGAAGACGGGGCCGTGCTGGAGACCCTCTGTCGTGAAAACGGCATCGACACGGCGTTTCTCGTGGACAGCCAGCGCGTGACCACCACCAAGACCCGGATCATGGCAAGAAAACAGCAGTTGTTCCGTCTGGACAACGAGGATCCTGCCGTCTTGTCCGAACCCATGAGGAAAAAACTGCTGGATATCCTCGAAGAACGGGTTCCCCTGGCCGACGCGGTGATCCTGTCCGATTACGGCAAAGGCATCCTCCAGACTCCCGGGCTTTGCCAGGACATCATCGCCCTGTGCAAGAAACACCGGATTCCCTCCCTGGTGGACCCCAAAGGCCGGGACTGGGAACGTTACACCGGGGCCACCTGCATCACGCCCAACACCTCGGAGCTTGAAACCGTGGCGGAAAAAGCCGTGGACCATGACGACGATCTCATCATCAGCGCCATGAACCGGATCAAAAAGAAGTACAAGGTCAAATGCCTGGTGATGACCCGTGGCTCCAAAGGCATGTGCGTGGCAGACGCCGATGATCCGCCGGTTTTCCTCAAAACCCGGGCCCGGGACGTGTTCGACGTGTCCGGAGCCGGAGACACGGTGATCTCCACCCTCTCCGCCGGAGTCGCCGGAGGACTTTCCTTTATCAAAGCTGCGGAACTGGCCAACCTGGCCGCCGGAATCGTGGTGGGCAAAGTGGGCACCCAGCCCATCTCGTTCACGGAGCTGGAACTCAACATCAACCTGAACCACCAGCACGGTTACGGGACCCTCACAACGGAAACAAAACTCGATTCCATCCCATCGGCCAGGACACGCATCGACGAGTGGCGGTCCTTAGGTGAAACCGTGGTGTTCACCAACGGCTGCTTCGACCTGCTTCATCCCGGCCATGTGGACCTACTGCGCAAAGCCAAGGCTCTGGGCCGGCGCCTGGTGGTGGGGCTGAACAGCGACGATTCGGTCACGCGGCTCAAAGGCCCCACCCGTCCCATTCTGGCCCAAGTTGACCGGGCCGCCATGCTGAGCGCCCTGTCCTGTGTGGATCTTGTGGTGATTTTCGAGGAAGACACACCCCTTGAGCTTCTGTCCGCCCTGAAACCCGATATCCTGGTCAAGGGATCGGACTACAGGCCCGATCAGGTGGTGGGAAAAGATTTGGTGGAATCCTACGGAGGGAAAATCGCCCTGGTTCCCCTGGTGGACGGCTACAGCACCACGGGCATCGAAAAGCGGATCATCGACCGGGCCTGACGTCGCCGGTCAGGCCTCACGGACTTGGAAGATGGACTGTCTCAAGAATCCAGGTCCAGAAGCAGGGCTTCGGCCAGGAGAAACCGTTCCGGGACAGCGCCTTCATCAAACGCCTGTTTCACGAACAGCTCGTTGATCGAAGCAAGGGTGGTGTTGAGCTGTTCCAGATCGAGGATATACCTGGAGTCGGGCGTTTGTCCTTCGGTGAAATTCAGGGGGCACACGTCCACACCGGCCTCCTCTTCCGTCCGGACAAGCACGGGGAGCCCATGGGTCCGGCAGATCACCGGCCGAACCGGATACAAAAGACAGAGGTCATCCTGGAGCAAGGGGCAGGCCCCTTCGGGATCTCCCAGAAGACTTGCGGCTTTCTGTATCACGGCCTCCAGAGTTCCCCTCTCCAGATCCTCCAGCGCCAGCCGAAGGTGAACGGCCTCCACCGGAAACAAACCGAAATGCCGGCAGCATCCGCTGCACCCCCTGGCGCAGGTCAGGGCTTCACCGTAAAATTCCGCCGATTCTTCGCAGAAACGGTCGACTTTTTCCAGCAGATTCCTGTAGTTCTCAAAAAGACGGTTCAACTCATCCACGGTCACCCCCATGTTTCAGACATCCAGTAATTCACAATGGTTCGAAAGACTCCCTGACCAAAAGGCCATACCTTTTTTTCAAGCGGTTTGTAAAGTTTTTACAGAAACCCCCGGTTTTCATATTGTGATTACACTGAAAAAAGGCTAAAAAAGAAAAACTGCCTGAACGTCGTCCACAAATAAAAGGATTGTTTTACCGTATCATCATGACCGATTTCCATAAACGGGTTGTGACAGACCCTTATGCCAACCATTTAGGACTCCGATTTGACCGGATAGAACCGGGATTCGCGTCCTGTTCCCTTGTCATCACGGAGTACATGTTCAACTTTCTCGGGGTGGTCCATGGAGGCCTTGTTTTCAGCCTGGCCGACGCCGCGTTTTCCGCGGCCAGCAACAGGGATCACAGCCCGTCCTTTGCCCTGGATGTGAGCGGGACGTTCCTGAAAACCGCCCGTTTGGGCGACCTGATCCGGGCCGAGGCCCAGCTTGTTCAGGCCACCCAACGCACCGGTCTCTACCGGATGAACGTCTACAACGGTGACGATCTGATGGCGACGTTCAACGGCACCGTCTACAAGGCCAAAGACCGGTCCGGAAAAAAAGACGCCCCTTCGCACTCCACGGCCCCGTCTGTTTGGACCGAACCCCTGTCCGGCCTGACCTTCGTTCCTGTGCCCGGTGGTTCCTTCACAATGGGAGACCAGACAGGCACGGGCCACGAAAACGAAAAACCTGCCCACCCGGTGACCCTTACTCCCTTTTACATGGCCGCCACAACGGTCACCCAAAACCAGTGGCAAACCGTCACAGGCCAAGAGGCGGGCAGTGACTCCCTGTCCCCCGAAACCCCGGTCACCCATGTGAGTTTCAGGGAGGTTGAAACCTTCATCTCCCTTCTCAACAGCCGTTACGACGACAGACGTTTCAGCCTGCCCACAGAGGCCCAGTGGGAATACGCGGCCAGAGGTGGAGGACGTCATGGCCTCTACGCGGGTTCTGACAATCCGGCGGATGTGGCCTGGTTCGGTGAAAACAGTGACGGCCGGCCCCATGCCGTGGCCACGAAGAAGCCCAACGCTTTCGGCCTGTACGACATGTGCGGCAATGTCTGGGAATGGTGCCTGGACCGTTTCGACGACCAGGCCTACGAACACCATGATAAACAGAACCCGCTGATCACCGGCCATCCTGACATGGACCGTGTGGCGCGGGGTGGAAGCTGGCTGATGGACGCCTGGAGCATCCGGTGTGCGAGGCGGTTCAGTTTCCCTGAAGATATCTCCGGCAACGGCCTGGGATTCAGGCTTGTCATGATGTTACATTGATCTGAAAAATCTCCGGAGACCAATCATTCGAAAAGTTAACGAGGCGTAAAGACCATGTTCAAACTGGAAGATTACAAGGCAAACGAAATTTGGGTCGCGGTGAGAATCAGCGGCTCGTTTATGTATATCAACGACATGCCCTACTACGTCTACATCCTGATGGACGCGGTGAACGCCCAGGTCTTCGGACACGTTCTGGCCGAAGCTTTCGGGGGCATTCCCGACCAGGAGGACATCACGGAGCTTTTCCGGACTGCCTACCAGGAAAGCGGCAACAGCTGGCCCAAAACCCTCATCGTGGCTGAAACATCCCCCACGTCCAACCAGTTCAGAAAAGAGGCTTACAAATACGGCATCGCCATCGACACCATCCCCTTGAGCCAGCTGTCCCCCATCATCGGTCCTCTGGTCAAGGAATTTGCCGACACTTACAAAAAGGAAACCTGATCACGTTTTTTGTTGCCCTCACCCCTGGCAACGCCTTTCTCACGATCCTACTGGGTGGCCCCTGGTCATCTTCTCGCCGGCGAATACCCGGGTTCGCCAGATCATGACGAATTGGAACTGTTCCATAGGCTGATATTTCGGACTGCAATCCAACCTATTATCGGGGATCTTAAAAAAACGAGGGATGGCACGAAACCGACGCAAGGATATTGAGGGCGATTGGGCACATGCCATTCTGTGCGACTGGCATGATTTTCAGGAGACTTCCAAGGTGGATGAATAACAAGGTAACGGAAAGATCAGCTGACTTGCTTGCACATAAACATTCTGTGTTGGGTATAGTGTTGGGTATGGATTTTATTGCAATAAAAAAAGGGTTAGATATTAAATCTAACCCTTTGATTTCATTTTGGTAGCGGGGACAGGATTTGAACCTATGACCTTCGGGTTATGAGACCAAAGGGCATGAATTATTCACATTTACCCACACATACCAGAACCCTTATTTTAAGCACCTTTCAGCGTTTAGAAATTACCTTGACTTACCCAATAATACCTGTAAAATCATAAAAAAGGTTGGAAATAGGGTTGGAAAATTATTTTATCCAACCTTCCGGAATCATTCATTGTGTTTGCAAGGGGGCACATGTCAAAACGCGAAAAAACAAAATACCCAGGTGTGTTTTTCCGCTCAACAGAGCGAATCGGCTCAATTGGCCTTGAAAAGATCTATTACATCGTCTTCAAGAAGGATGGGAAAGTGATCGAGGAAAAAGTGGGCCGCCAATTTGCAGACGATATGACACCCGCCAAGGCTGCCGGAATCCGGGCCGAACGGATTGAAGGGAAACGCCCGTCACGGAAAGAAATCAGGGAAGAAAAGAAAGCCGCAAAACAGGCTTTAGAAAACCGATGGACGGTAGGCCGACTATGGGAAGAATATAAACACGGGAACCCCGATCTTAAAGGCATCGTAACCGATGAAAACCGTTTTACGAAACATATCGCCCCGGCATTCGGCAACAAGGAACCCGCTGAAATTGACTCTCTCTCCGTTGACCGTTTGCGCCTGAAGCTGCTGAAAACCCACACACCCGGAACCGTGAAAAACGTGATGGAACTGTTCCGGAGGATCATCAATTTCGGTGTGAAAAAAAACCTGTGTGAACGCCTGAAATTTGAAATCACCATGCCCCGGTTGAACAATGAAAAAACGGAAGTCCTCACCCCTGAACAGCTTGACGCCCTGCTCCATGCCATTGACGAAGAACCCAACCGGCAAGTTGCCAACCTGATGAAAATGGCCTTGTTCAGCGGTATGAGGCGCGGGGAGCTTTTCCGCTTGAAATGGGAAGACGTGGACTTTGACAGGGGAATCATCCACATCCGTGAACCCAAAGGCGGCATCGACCAGAAAATTCCTTTAAACCAGTCCTCAAGGGAAATCCTTGAAGCCCACGAACGGACCGGAAGCCCTTTCGTTTTCCCAGGCCGTGGAGGAAAACAGCGTGTCGACATCAAAAAGCAGGTGAACCGGCTCAAGAAGAAAGCGGGCATCCCAGAGGACTTCCGGGCGCTCCATGGCCTTCGGCATGTGTATGCAAGCCTTCTGGCATCATCCGGTCAGGTTGACCTTTACACCCTTCAACGACTCATGACCCACAAATCCCCCCAGATGACCCAGAGATACGCCCACCTGCAAGATGAAGCACTCCAACGGGCTTCAAACGTGGTCGGGGATGTCATCGGCCAGATGAGGGAAACAGAAGCGGAAAAGGTTGTTGTTCTGAAAAAGAAGGCCCGAAAGGTGTGATTGTCAAAACACGGGCTGTGCACATTCTCAAAATGAGAATTTATTATTTGACAGACACGGCGGCATGTTATAACCTTCTCAATATGAGAATACCAAAAACGAAACGGGAATCATGCACATCATCAGTTATAAAAAACTTAAGGATTTCATCACGGAGCATCCGGACGCAGGTTCACCGTTGAACAGCTGGTATAAGATCGTTGATAAAGCGAACTTCGAAAATTTCAACGATGTTCGAAAGATTTTCCCGAGCGCCGATCAGGTCAAGAACTTTGTTGTTTTCAATATCGGCGGAAACAAGTACCGGCTCATTGTTTTTATAAGGTACACTCAAAAGATGGTCTTTATCCGCCATGTTCTCACCCACTCAGAATATGACAAGGATAAATGGAAGGAGGATTCATGGCACAATTTGAAGGAATAATCAACGCATGGTCTGTTGTTTCCCCGTTCCTTTCGATCCCTGCAAACGAGACGGAATTGAACAGGCTGATCGAACTTTCCGACTACCTCATGGATTCCATCAGGGACAATTCAAACGATCCGCGCCTTGCCCTGCTCGACACCCTGGGAACACTGATAGCAGAGTATGAACGGCACCATATCCCGGAGCCCAAAGGCACCCCCGTTGAATGCCTACGGTTCTTGATGGAACAACACGGCTTGAAGCAGAAAGACCTTACCGAGATCGGAAGCCCTGGGGTGGTATCTGAAATCCTCAACGGGAAACGGGAATTGAACAAACGGCAAATCAAGGCCCTGAGTGAACGTTTTAGCTGTAATCCAGCCGTGTTTATGTGACCGATGCCCCTCTTCCCTGACAGAGCTTGAAACCTTTTCAGGTCTGGGGATCGTTGAACTGATCAATGAAAAGGGCATGGTCCGGCCCGTGGTCAATGATAGGGATTTTCGGATTGAAATGAGCATATAACGGGGTAAAATGGAGAAAAAGACTTTCAACGAGATTGACGCAAGCTTGAAAGAAGGGTTTGAAATCGTCAAAGGTAATGTCAAACCGTCACGGACTTTCACCTTGTCAGACCTTGAAAAAGAATACGGGCCGTTGACCTTTGGTGAAGCTCTTCAAAGTTATAGGCTTGGCGAAGAAATCAGCTTGTCAGACATGGCCGATAAAATCGGGATTTCACCTCAAAGCCTTTGCGATATCGAGAAGGGCCGGAGAATACCGACACCGAAACGCGCCGCCAAATTAGCCCAACTGATCGGTGAACCTGAAATATTCTGGGTTAAACTTGCCCTGCAAGATGAATTAAGAAAAGACAACCTGAATTTCAAGGTTTCGCTATCCATCCCCCAGGGTGTTCAAGCCGCCAGTCATATTTGACGCCCCCCGTCATTCAATTTAAGGCGAAATGAGGTAAATATGAAGTGTCCTGAATGCGGATTTGACATGATCGAAAAAACCATAGATGAAACCTTGGAACTTGACGGGCAGTCCTTGACCCTTCATGACATGCATGGTCATTTCTGTGATTCGTGCGGTGAAGGCGTTTGGGATGAAAAGAGCTACCACCGGTACTCTGAAGGTCAGGAGGCCCTTATCAGGTCAGTGAGGGGTAATGTTGGGTAAGACATCAGGCGAATCAGAAAAAAACTCAAGCTCACCCAAAAAAACCTGGCTGAAATATTTGGTTTGGGCAAGTTGTCATTTTCACGTTACGAGAGCGGGAAAACAAGACCGCCAGCTTATTTAATCAAACTCATGAGGTTTATTGAGCGGCACCCTGATCTTTTAAACGAAATGCGATAAGGTCATTGTAAACTGACCATCTGAAGCCCCAACAAAGCCACCCTTGACGGAACCATGGAAACCCTGAATGATGGACCTGGAGTCGTCCCTGAAACCGTCAAGGAGTGATCAACCCAGCCCACCC
>Ga0209066_10000735_pt1 | contig 46737 bp, 47 predicted proteins | sample All_14_2_FD_187198 | JGI IMG/M metagenome (GOLD analysis project Ga0209066, IMG submission 187198) | Freshwater microbial communities in response to fracking from Pennsylvania, USA - Allegheny Zone_MetaG_DW_15 (SPAdes) (version 2) ... | reverse complement strand
CCCCCTCGGGGTGACCGCCCCCGGCATGGTGGAAATGCCCGAGGCCTGCGGTCCTTTGGGAGGGGGGATATTCCCCTTCATCGACATCCTCCGCCTGGCCCAGGCCGAGCGGTTGACCGGTGTGCTCAAGGTCGAGGCCGCGCCCGTGCACCTGGATTTTTATTTCAAGGAAGGTGCCATGGTCATGGGCACCACCCGGGATGTGGCGCTTTACCTCAAGGACGCCCCGGTCAAGGTCGGCCCCGACCAGGAGGACATGCTGGCCGAATTGACCCGGGAACAGGAAGCCAGCGGCCAGCCCATTTTCACCCAGATGAAAGCCCGCGGCTTCCTCCCCCCGGAAAATGCCGATGCCATGGTACATGATTACAGCTGCCTCCTCCTCGGCCTCTGCTGGTTCATGGAGAAGGGTCGCTTCCTAATCCTCCGCAAGGCCCTGCCCGATTTCGCCACCGACGCCCCCCCGCTTGCGGAGAGTGTCGAAGAATTCGCCCTGGATTCCCTCCGCAACATCGGCGCCGAGAGCCTGTCGTACTTCAAGAACGAGAAGGGTTCCGGAACGCCCGCCTACACCCTGGCCGGATACCGCCGCATCCAGACCGTCACCCTGGAGCCGGACGAGGCCGCGTTGGCCGGGGCCGTTTCCGCGGGCGGGAGGAATCTCGAACAGATCGCCGCGGATATCGGCGCGGAATTGCCCGTGGCCCGCGCCATTCTGTTCCGCTTCCTCATGCTGGGCGTATTCGATTACTGGCCGGATTTTTCCGCTGAAGCGGAGAGTTGACCCCGCCGGAGACTCCCGCGCCCTTTCCGGGACGCGGGGGGTCCCGTTGGAAAAATTTAAACGAGGCAAAACACAACATGAACTATGGTCTGCTCAGGTTGGGGAACCACACTTTCGCACTTCCGGTCTCGACTGTGCGCGAAGTCCTGCAGCAGCCCGTGATCAGCCCCGTGCCCCTGGCCCCGGAACTTCTGGCGGGGATGGTGCTTTTCCGGGGCGAGGTGCTGCCCGTGTTCGAAACCGGCCCCCTGCTCGATGCCGGCAAACCTTCCGCAGCGCGTGCCCGCGTGGTCGTGGTGCAGCACAACAGCGTTTTCGCCGGCCTGGCCGCGGACCACGCCTCCATCACTGCAGGGACTCCCGTGGCCTCCGGGGCCTCCGGTTTTTTCCTCCCGCAGGCCCTCGACCTCCCCTCCGGCCGGGTGGCCGTCCTCAATGTGCCCGCCCTTTTCCAGCAATTCGAAACCTGCCTGTCACCCACCCCTTGAATCCGAACCCATGAGCGATACCCCCACTGCCAACCCGTCACCCGCCCGCGCCCCGGGCGGCGTCAATGTCACGTTCAAGATCGCCCTCGCCTTCATCGGCATCGGGTTCCTCGCCACGGTCATTGCCGCCCTCGCCGCCTACATCCTCTACAAAGGCGAACTGGAAAAAAGCGCCAGCCTGCGCCTCGATGCCATCCGGTCGCTCACCCGCGCCCGCGTCGATGCCGAATTGTCCTCCCTCGGCGACGACGCCCGCATCGCCGGTGGAATCCTGCGCGGAAACATCCGCACCGAGGGGATCGTTGATGCCCAACAGACCCGCGCCGTTCTCAAGGCCGCTTCCCTCCAGGTTTCTTCCAGCAAGATGTTCCTTTGCGAGGCCGGCGGGGAAGTGCTCGCGGCTTCCGATCCCGCGGCCAGTCTCGACCAGGCCCGCCTGAAACAGGCCGCCGCCGGTGCTGTTCGCAGTGACAAACTGCAGTATCTTCCCGTGGGACTCTCCACCGGCGACCCCGTACTGGTTTATTTCGTCCCCCTTCTGGACAAGCAGGATTTCCCGGCCGTGGTCATTGAGATTCCTTTCACAGTCATTACCCAGATCCTGACCTCCGTCCCGGCCGAGGTGGTCGGAACTTCCGGCGAGACCTATCTGGTCGACGGAAATGGGAGCCTCCGCAGTCCACTGCGCGATGGCGAAAAGCTGGACAAGATCGACTCCGAGGGCGTCCGCAATGCGCTGGAAGGAAGCATCGGACACAAGACCTACACCAATTACAAAAACGAGGGCGTGATCGGCTCGTTCGACCGGTTGAAGTCCGCCGGGTTTGCCTGGGCCGTCCTCGCCGAGCAATCGCAGGATGAAGCCCTCAGCCCCGCCCGCCAAGTGGTCCCGTTGCTCATCGGCATTTGTGCCGTGGCCGTGGTGCTCATCGGTGTCCTTGGGGTGATCTTTGCGAAATGGCTGGCCCGCCCGGTCGTCGCCCTGCGCGAGACCATGACGCGGATTGCCGGGGGTGATGAAAAAGCCCGCGCGCCCGTGCTCTCCCGCGATGAAATCGGCCAGTTGGCGGAAAGTTTCAACCGCATGGTCGAGGAACGCAATGCCGCCAAAGAACGCGTCACCACGGAAAACCGCCGGCTCCAGTCGAGCATCCAGGATCTCCTGCTGGTGGTGGCCGATGCGTCCGAGGGCAAACTGTCCGTCCGGGCCCGGCGCGCCGAAGGGGTCCTGGGCAATGTCGGTGAAGCCCTCAACCGCATGTTGGAGAATGTCGGCGTGCTCATCGGGCAGGCCAAGAGCGCCAGCGCCAAGGTCGACGAGGCCGCCGGCGCGATCACCCTTTCGGCCCAGGAACTCGCCGAGGGTACGGCCGAACAAAGCACCCAGACCGCCAACGCCATCAGTGATGTGGAAACCCTGACCGCCGAGGCCCGCGCGGTCGCGGAAAGTTCCGCCGAGGCCGCCGGCGCCGCCGCCCGCGCCCGCAAGGCCGCGGAGGACGGGGCCCGCACCGTCAGCGAAGTCACCGATTTCATGGAACGCCTGCGGCAGAACGTCGAGGCCAACGCGCGCAAGATCACCCGGCTGGGCGAACGTTCCCAGGAAATTTCCGGCATCGTCCGTTCCATCAGCGACATCAGCGCGGAAACCGATGTGCTGGCCATGAATGCCTCCATCGAGGCCGCCCGCGCGGGTGAGCAGGGGAGGGGATTCACCATCGTCGCCGACCAGGTCAGGGCTCTTGCCGACCGCACGCGCCAGGCAACGGTGGAAATCGAGAAGCTGGTTGCCGGGATCCAGAGCGAGACCACCGAGGCCGTCCGCCAGATGGACCAGCAGAACCGGGACGTCGAACAGGGGGCCCGCCGCGTCGGCAGCGCGGGCGAATCTCTGGGCAACATCGTGGAGGCCAGCGTGGATTCCTCGGCCCTGGCCGAGCAGATCAGCCAGTCCGCCCGCTCGCAGGAGCAGCGCGCGCTGCAGGTGTTCCAGGCGGTCAGTGATGTCAACCGGATCACCGCCGAGGCCCGCGAGCGGACCCTGGAATTCCGGGGAACGAGCGACCAGTTGGCCCACCTTGCCGGTGAATTGAACCAACAACTGGCCAATTTTGAAGTGGGTCCTGATACCCGGGAGCAAACCCCGGCCGCCTGACCGCAGCCCGGCCAACCGTCGAAGCCATGCCGGAGCACCATCCGAACAAACCGAGTTCCCCGCCGCGGCCGGCCGCCCCGTCGCGTCCCGGACCCGTGCTCAAAAAGGTCGCACCGGCCCGCCGGGCCACCTCGGGATTGAATCTCGAATTGAAGGCCCCGTCTCCAATGCCTCCGGCGGAGACCGCCGCGGCGGTTCCGGAAGCCCCGGATTACCGGGTGATTTTCCGCACCGAGGCGGAGGAACTGTTGGCAAACATCGACCAGGCCCTCATGGACTGGCCCCTGGCCGCGGCGCTCGACCGGATCACGCGGGCCTTCCACACCCTGAACGGATCGGCCCGGACCCTGGAACTCGCGGAGATCGGCGCCCTCGCGGCCCGCTTGGAGAAAACCTCGCGCAACCTCCATGAAGGCAACCTGAAGCCGACCGGGGCGCTCCGCCAGGTCATCCGCCAGGGATGCGTCGATTTGGCGCGATTGGCTGGTTGGGAATTCCATCCTGCCTCATCCCCCGGCGAATCCAGCCCGGGCAGCGGCTTCCTGGAACAGGCCCTTTCCGACCTGGAGGCATGGTCCTCCGGGGATGCTGTCGCTGCCGGGAGGCTCGGGAGCGGGATCGAACAGGCCCGGCAGGCCGGGGATGCGGAAGTTCCCGCTTCCCTCCACCAGAGCCTCGGTCAATTGCAGGAATTCCTCATGGAGTGGGGATCAACTCCCCCGCCCGCCCCCATGCAGGCTGTGCTGCGGCGGTGCCTCGGGGATGCCCGCGATTATCTCCAATGGCCGGCCGCCGGCCGAACCCCATGGCGCCGCCGTTGGGCGGCGTATTTCAATTCCCTGCGCGTGGCCCTGGCCGCGGAAAAACCCGCGACACCCGGCGGACCCGCCCCAAGCCTCGACCCGGAAATGGTCGGCGCCTTCATCGAGGAAGCCCGCGGACTTTTCGACTCGGTGGAGCAGGCCGTGTTGCGCTGGGAGAGGGGGGAGGACGTCCCGGCCTGCCGCGCGGAGCTTCGCCGGCACTTCCATACCCTCAAGGGCGCGGCCAACAGCGTCGGCCTTTCCCGGCTGGGTACCTCCTACCACGAATGGGAGGAACGGATGGAACACATCGACGCGTCCGCCCGCCCTCCCGGCGACCTGCTCCCTTTCCACGACCGGGTGAGGCGTTACCTCGATCTCCTTCTGGAAAATCCGGCAGCGACCTGGGATGTCCCCGCGCCGTCCGCTTCCGCCGGAGCGCCGGTCGATCCTGATCTGCTGGATGCATTTCTTGAGGAAGCACGGCAATTGCTCGAACCGGTCGAGACCGCCCTCATGGCCTGGGAGCGTGGCGAGGACGCCGCCGCCCGCCAGGCCGAATTGCGCCGCCATTTCCATACCCTCAAGGGCGCCGCCAACAGCATCGGGCTCAAGCCCCTCGGGGCCGACTTCCACATCCTGGAGGAACGCATGCAGCAGGCCGTGGGCGAAGAGGAACGGACCCGCATGATCCCGGTCGTCCTCGGTTGCATGGACGATACCCGCCATTATCTTGCGGCGCTCTCCAACGATCCGTCCTCGCCGTGGAAGGGGGGCTGGGATGCGCGTTTCACCGAAGCCCCCGGGGCGGCCGCCCCTGCCGGGGGCACAGCCGCCGTTCCCGCGGAGAAAGTGGCCGTGCGTGTGGAGGCCGCCCATGTGCGCCAGCTGCTCGACCAGTCGGGCGAAATGGTGGCCGATCTTTCCCGCACGGAATCATTCTTCCAGGAAATGGCCGCCCTCCGGCGCCGGCTGGAGGATTTTCGCGAACAATTGGTGAGGGAGTCCGAGGATGCCCGTTCGGGGAAACCTCCCGGGGCGGACATGCTGCTGCAGTGGGAAAAGGAATGCGCCGGGGTTTCCGGGGATCTGGCTCGCCTGCACCGGACCTTCGGCGCCGCCCAGCAATCCGTCCTCCGCCATGGACGGCAGCTCCAGAAGGACCTGGCCGGGCTCAACATGGGGCCGGTGAGCAATCTCTTCCGGCGACTGCAGCGCGTTTTCCGCGATGCCCTCCAGGAGGAGGCCAAGCAGGCCGAGCTGAAAACGGAAGGCGGGCAGACCCGGTTGGACCGCACCATCCTGGACCGGCTCTACGGCCCGTTGCTCCACATCGTACGCAATGCCGTGGCCCACGGGATTGAAAAGCCGGAGGTCCGCGCGGCCCGCGGCAAACCCGCCGCCGGTTCGGTCCGCCTTTCCGCCATCCCCTTTTCCGACCATGTGCGCATCGAGGTCGCCGACGATGGCGCGGGGATCGATGCCGCCGCCGTCCGCCGCCGGGCGATCGAACGCGGCCTGCTTCCCGCCGATGCCCCGGATCTGCCGGACGACGAGGTCATCCGCATCCTCTTCATGGCCGGATTCAGCACCAAGGAGACCGTCAGCAGCGTCGCCGGCCGCGGGGTCGGCCTGGATGTGGTGAAGGAGGAGATCGAGGGCATGAACGGCTCGGTTTCGGTCCGCTTCACCGCCGGAGCCGGGGCGGTGTGGTCGATCCGTGTGCCGCTCAACCTGTCCGCCGCCGAGGCGCTTCTCGTGCGGGCCGGGGAACTCCGCGTCGCCCTTCCCCTCCCGTATATCGTCCGCTGCCACCGGCTTCGGAATGACGACTTCGAATCCCGTCAGGGACGCCTGGTGCTGGCTTCCAGCGGGTTGCCCTACTTCGCCCTGCATGAAGTCCTGGGATCCTCCGCCGGCGAGGATCCGACCCATGGCATTGAGGTCGATGTCGGTTCCTACCGCGCGGTCCTCGGGGTTCATGCGATCCTTTCCCGCCGGGAAGTGGTCAGCCTCGATCCGGGTCCGCTGCTTCGCCGCCTGCCGGTGCTTTCCGGGGTGGCCCCGGATTCCGATGGGTCGCTCATCCCGGTCCTGCAGGTTCCGCAAATGCTCCGCCGGCTCTCCGGGGCCGAACTGGCCCCTGCAGGGGCCCCCGACGGGCGTGCACGCCACGTGCTTCTGGTGGATGATTCCTCGAGCGTCCGCATGGCGCACAAAGTCCTTCTGGAAAAAATCGGCTGGTCCGTCGATCTGGCCAAGGACGGTATTGAGGCCCTGGACATGATCCGTGCGGGTTCCTATGACCTCGTCCTGAGCGACTTGGAAATGCCGGGGCTGGACGGCCGGGGGCTGGCGAAGGCCGTCCGGGCCGAGCCGTCGATGGCCGGGCTTCCCTTCATCGTGGTGACATCTCGGCGGGAAGCAGGCATGGTCGAGGCCCTGGCGGCCGACGGGGCCGATGCCTGCCTGACCAAACCCATGGATATCCCCCAGCTTCTGGCCACGGTCTCGCGCCTTGAACCCCGCAAGGCAAACTCCTAGGCTTCATCACGATGTCTCCGCCCCCCAACCAGATCGCCGTGGAGCGCGGGCAGTGCCGTGAGATGCTCGTCCGGATGCCTCTTTTTGCCTGGCTCAAGGCGGAACATATCCAAATGCTGGCGGCACAGGCCGCGTTTGCCTCCTACAACGAGGGTGAGAAGATCTATTCGCGCGGCAGCCGCAGCGAAGGGCTTTATCTGGTTGCTTCCGGCGAGGTGAAGTTTGTCTCCGGCCACGCCTCGGACCCGGATGAGCAGGATGCGAGCACCTGCGAGGCTGGTGGATGTTTCGGGGAACTCTGCCTGATCGAACCCGGCATCCGCCGGGCCGATGCCTTTGCCAGCCTCGACACCAAACTTTTCATCCTGCGGATCGGCGTGCTGGAAAAATTCGCCGCCCGCAGCCCGGACCAATTTGCGGTCATGGTCTCGAATCTGGCACGCGAACTGGCCCGCCGCCTCCGGTCCCTCAATCCCAAAGGTCCCGCTGGGACGGGCAGAGGGCAGGGGTCATGAAAGTTTCGACCAAAAATCCCGGGATCCCCGCCACGCAGGACAAACTGGTCTCGCTGGCCGTCTTCCGCGGATTCCCCCTGTTCCGCGGGCTGCCCGACGAGGTCCTGCTCATGCTGTTTGTCGCCGCCCAGGAATTCATCGCCCACAAGGGGGATGTCATCGTCCGGGAAGGCGAGCCCGGCGAGGAACTGTATATCGTCGGCGGGGGCGAGGTGGATGTGATAGTCGGCTATACGACCGACACGCCGGTCCGCCTGGCCACGCTCGGCCCGAAGGAATGCTTCGGCGAAATGTGCATCATCGAGCCGATGATGCGGTCCGCCACCGTGGTGGCCCGGGGGAGTGCGATGTTGTATTCCCTTCGCAGCACCACCTTCAACAAGGTGTATGCCGTGTTCCCGCATTACCAAGCCGTGATCATGGCCAATCTCGCCCGGACCCTGGCCGACCGCGTCCAGAAAATCGACCGCCTCTACTACGACCGGGCGTATTGAGAGCTTTTTCTCGTTCTCATACTCGCACTCGTGCTCGCTCTCTCGAATCCAGAGAGCACGAGAATGAGCACGAGCAGTAGATGAACTGCCCGTAGCGGAATTCCGAAGGAATTTCGTTCCCCCGTCCCCTTGAATCCCCGCTTCCGAATTGGCCCAGACTGTAGCCGGGGCCGCTGGCCCCGGACCGGCCCCAGCGGGGCCGGCTACAGAAAGCCACAAGGCTTGAAGAATGGCGTCCACCAAAACCGGATCTGCTCTAGATCCATCCCCGTAGCGGAGATTGGAACAAGCTTCGTGCCTCCCTGCTCCCCAAGCAGGTCTTGCCCCAGGAAATCCCGTGAAATACACTAGAGCTTAAATTGATAGAGGCTTCGAAAGAGGGATCTGTATAACGTTCGATCAAAAATGAAAACTATCGAGCTTATAGCGCAAATATGGTTTTATCTAGCTTCAGCCTGTTTGCTGTGTTTGTGGGCAACCGGGATCTACTATGTCATGCAAATAAAGCGCCAATTTACTTTTAAACCCGTAATTCCGCAGATGCCTAAAATGATTTTCAAATATTCTGGTTTGGGATTTCTTGTATTGGGATCACTCGGCTTCGTTTGGGCTTTAGTGGGCACTATTTTTGAGCCGCAAATCCGCGATTTCCTCCAGGAAGCATCGAAGCCTTCTGTTCAGCCAACCTCGCTTCACTCGGAAGCTGATCGATAGCATTATAAAATTATATGAAGCCCAAACACTTGATCGGCCTGTTCATCGGATGTCTGGTCGCCTCCACTTCATTCAGCCAGCAGGCATCGCCCGACCGTCCGGCTTGGATCAAAGAGTCGGAATGGCTTCCTCTCACCAAAGATCTCGGGCTGGTTATTTATGAGACCCGGAAGAGTTCCACCGGTGTGGTGTGGAATGCCGTCCATTATTACGAAGAAGAAATCAAGCGATTGGGGAAAGACCCCAAAAATGCCGCCGCTGTTCTGTTTTTTCAGGATCGGATAGAGCAATTGCGCAAACAAGAAGCCAATATGCCGGGCATCGCGGAGTCCAATCTCATGGCCCGAAAGGACGGGAAATGGTTCATCGTCAAAATGCGCGATACCGAACCGAAGCAGATCTATCACTACATCGAGGAAAACAAGCGATAAGCCTTTCTTCCGTCCAATACGGTTACAGGCCACAATAAAGTCATATAACTATGGAAGCGGCTATATTAGTTGTCGGCATCGTCGTGTTGGCGGTTGTAATCCGAGTTTTTGCGGGCTCCTTTGATGGGGAGCGTGTCGGGCAGTACATTCGGGACATGGGCGGTGAATTGATCGACAAAAGTTGGGATCCGTTGGGCCCCGGGTGGTTTGGCGAGAATGATTCAAGAATTTATGAAATTGTATACCGGGACCGGGAGGGCCGTGTGCACAAGGCGCATGTGAAGACATCCATGATGAGCGGTGTTTACCTGACCCATGATCGTATCATCGGGAATGGGTCGCAGTTATCCGTAGAAGAGGAAAAGGCGGCTTTACGGAAACGATTGACTGAACTGGAACACGAATAAACTGCGGGACTTATTATGGATTCGGCCCGATAAATTCACCGATTATGATCACAACTCCTACGACAGAAGATCTGAAGCAGATTGGCACATGGGAAAGAAAACTCATGTGGTCATGTGTTGCCATGATCGGTTGCAATATTTTGATCAAAACGGTTGGCCCGGTATTCGCCATCCTGGCGCTGCCCGTCCTGTTTTTTCAGCTTTATACGCTTTACCGTTTTGCTTCGGCCGCAAAAATTGGATGGCTCAAATGGGTTCTTCTTGTCCTGGCCCTTGTTCCCTTGATTGGACTGATAGCCATTGTGCTTCTCGTGACACGGGTCAATAGACTATTCAAAGACCGGGGCATACCCGTGGGTTTGATGGGGCCTGAACTGCATAGAATACCGGGATAGAGAAGGGGATTGTACTGTAGGGCGTTTCTGAGATGGGAATGCGGATTCCAAAATTGAGTTGTATTCCCGCCCGGGCTGCGATGATAGCGGGGAATGAACAAGGCGAAGGCAGTCGCAGGCGGGGGGACTTCACGCATCGGGGTAATTGGCTGCGGGGGACGGATTTCCCACGTCATCCGCAATGTCCGCCGCTTCGCCCCCGGCGTCACGATCACCGCGGTCTGCGATTCGAATCCCGTTTCGATCACGCGCTTCCAGGAGGAGCAGGGCAACCCGCCCGCGACCGTGTGTGATTCCGCCGAGGCCCTGTGCCGGCGGGACGATGTGGACTGGGTATTCATCGGGTCGTGGAATTGTTTCCACGCGGAGCAGGCCATCACCGCCCTCAAATACGGCAAGCATGTCTTCTGCGAAAAGCCCGTGGCCCTGACCCTGGAAGAGGCGCTCCGGATGCATGAAGCCTGGACCGCATCGGGCCGCCAGTTCGCCCTCGGCCTGGTCCTGCGCTACTCGCCGCTCTACCGCCTGGCCCGGCAGATGATCGACGAGGGGAAGCTCGGGCAGTTGTTGTCGTTTGAATTCAATGAAACGCTCGCCTTCAACCACGGGGGCTACATTCATGGGAACTGGCGGAGGTTTTCGGCCAACGCGGGTTCCCATCTCCTGGAAAAATGCTGCCACGACATCGACCTGGCCCTCTGGCTGGCGGGCGATGTCCCGGTCCGGGTGGCGAGTTTTGGCGGGAACACGTTTTTTGTTCCGGGAAATGTGGGAAGACAAAGTGAGATCGGCCGGGGGCCGAAGGGTGAGACGGCCTTCCAGGCCTGGCGGGATGCGGACGGGGTCAATCCCTTCACCGCGGAAAAGGACATTGTGGACCACCAGGTCGGCATCCTGGAGTTCGGCTCGGGCATCCGCGCCACCTTCCACACCCATTGCATGTCGGGGCTGCCCGAACGTCGCTTTTATATGGTCGGATCGAAGGGGGCCCTCCGGTTGGATGCCTATACCGGAAAGGTGGAGTATGCCGAAGTGGGCTGGAACAAGTCCGTGAGTGTCCAGTCGCCGATCGCGGGCGACGGTCATGCGGGGTCGGACGAACCGATGGCCCGCGAACTGGCGGTGTGCATGGCCGAAGGCACCCTGCCGGCGGCGGGACTGATTGAAGGCATGAAATCCCTTCTGGTCGTCGAAGCCATGGACCGGTCGATGCGGGAGGGCCGGATCGTGGATCTTTCAGATGGTTGGGCCAAGGTGGCGCGGCTTGCCATTTCTGGTTAATCGGCTGCTCGTTCTCTTACTCGTACTCATTCTCGTGCTCTCTGGGATAGAGAGAGCGAGTACGAGAGCGAGTATGAGTAAGGGAGGGGTAGGCCGGGCAGTCTGCCTCTTAAAAGGGGCAAAAAAATAAACACTTGCCTAAAAAGGGGGTGGAGGCATACTGCGCCATCGATAAATCGCTTCCCTCTGAAGCCAAGTAGTAGTGTTTCAGGCAGTTTCCTGGCCGCTCCCAAAGGTTCCCATGCACGCAATCGTGCTCTTCACTCGTCAGCGGCCAATCGTTAACAAATAACAGAAAGAAACATATGAAACTCTACGTAGGAAACCTCTCATTCCAAACCACCGAAACCGAATTGCGCGAGCACTTCGGCCAACACGGTTCCGTCACCGACGTCCACATGGTCATGGACCGCGAAACCCAGCGCCCGCGCGGTTTTGCGTTCGTCACCATGGGCAGCCCGGCCGAAGGCCAGGCCGCCATCAGCGCGTTGGACGGCCAACAGCTCGACGGACGTGACCTGACGGTCAACGAAGCCCGTCCGATGGAGCCCCGCGGCCCCGGCGGCGGCGGCGGTGGACGTCGTGACTTCGGCGGCGGCGGCGGCGGCGGCGGAGATCGCCGTGGCGGCGGCGGTGGTGGCGGAGGATTCCGCGGACGCCGTTAATCCGGTATCCCTTCAAAAACGCCCGGCCTTCCAAGGTCGGGCGTTTTTTTGTGTCAGGATGATTGTGTAGCCACGAACGTAAGTTCGTGGAGTTCGAGGGGTCCACGAACTTACGTTCGTGGCTACATCACTTGCCCGCGACCAGGATGTCGACGCCAGCTTGTTTGGCCGCGCGGACCAGGGGGCTGCGGGATTGGGGGACGTCGGTGATCCACGCGTCTACTTCCTTCCACCCGCACAGGTGCACCATGGAGCGGATGCCGCATTTTGACTGGTCGGCCAACACGGCCAGATGTTCGCAGCCGTCGATCATGGCCCGCTCGACTTCCACGATCCGCTCTTCGTGGTTGCTTGCACCCCGGAGATCCAAGCCACCCACGGACAGAAAGGCCCACTGGGCCCGGTATTCTTCCAGGGTCTCGCGGGCCCGCGGTCCGACAAGCAATTCCGATTGGGGAAAAAGCAGGCCGCCGGTCAGGTAGACTTCCGCTCCAGTGGTGCCCTTCCGGCAGCGGTCGATCTCATGGGCAATGACGAGGGAATTGGTCACTACGCGGATTTTCTTCAAGGCCAATGGAGCAGCCATGTGGACCGTGGTGGTGCCGCCGTCGATGAACACCACGTCCCCTTCCGACACCAGGGCGGCGGCGCGCAGGGCGATCTGTTTCTTGGATTCGATCTGCCGGGTTTCCCGCTCGGGGTAGGGGGGCATGAGATTGAACGTGCGGCCGCGCGCCTTCGCTCCGCCCCAGGTTTTTTCCACCAAGTGGTCCCGGTCCATTCGTTGGAAATCCCGGCGGATGGTGGCCGGCGAGGCCCCGCACAACTGGCAGGCCCGCTCCACGGTCAATTCCTCACCGCTCTCCAGGGTGGCGAGGATTTTTTTCCAGCGCTCGCGGTGGTCCATGCGGGATGGGTCCGGCTTCAGCGTGCCGCGTCGAGCGCGGCCAGCACCTGGTTCATCTTGCGACAGCCTTCGGCCAGCGGGGTGTCCTTGACGAAAATGGAGGAGGTCCCGGTGACGAGGATGTTGGCCCCCGCCTCCACCATCTTCGGGATATTTTCCCAGCTCACATTGCCGTCCACTTCGATGTCGCGGTCCAAGCCCCGGTTGCGGTAGAAGTCGCGCACCTCGGTGATCTTGGGCAGGCAGTCCGGGATAAGTTTCTGGCCGGCGAAGCCCGGGTTGACCGTCATGACGCAGACATAGTCGGCTTCTGGCAGGAGGGCGGCGAGGGAGGCGACGGGAATCGCGGGGGAAATGGCGAGGCCCGGGCGACAGCCTGCCGCCTTGATCTGTTGGATGACCGCGAGGGGATCCTTGCTGGTTTCCGGGTGGAAGCTGATGCGGGCCCCCTTGAATTCCAGGAAGCGGCCCAGGTGCTGTTCCACCGGTTCGACCATGAGGTGGATATCGAGGGGCAGCGGATTGTGCCGGGCGACCGCACGACAGAAATCCGGGCCGAGGGTGAAGTTGGGCACGAAATGGCCGTCCATGATGTCGATGTGCCACCAGGACACCCCGCCGGCGAGGAGGGCGTCGAGATCCTCCCCAAGTTGCAGGAAGTTGGCGCACATCAGGGAAGGGGAGGTCTGGAGGGGGCGGTTTTGCATGGGAAAGTGTCCATGATTAAATATTGACTGAAATAGAAAAGTCAATCAAAATTCAATCAATCCTCATGAAGTCCCTTTCTTACACACTCGACCGTCCCGGCGGAACCTTCACCGCGCAGGAAGTCGAACTCCCTCCCTTGAAGCGTGGTGAAATCCTGCTCCGCACCCGCCGGGTCTCCGTCTGCCAGTCGGACGTGGTCATCCACCGCGTCGGCCTGCCGCGCATCAAGTCCTGGCCGGCGGTTCTGTTGCACGAGGCGAGTTGCACCGTCGAGGCTGTGGGCGAAGGCGTGACCAAGTTTGCCCCGGGCGACCTTGTCGGACTGGGTTGCGACATCCCCTGCGGCGATCGCGGCTGCATTTACTGCGGAGACCACTCGACGGGCGATTGGACCAGTTGCCCGAACACCCAGGCGACCGGCCACGAATTCCCCGGGTTCGCCCGGTCCCATGCCATCTTGCCGGATTGGTTCGTCGACCTCGGACCGATCGTCAAATTTCCCAAGGACTTCGACCCCGACCTCGCCTGCCAGTTGGAACCCTTGGCCTGTACCCTCGAGGGCATGACCCGGGTCAACAACTGCATCACCAACCGGGTGGTGGTGCTCATCGGGGCGGGATCGCAGAGCACCTACGCCCTCCAGTGCGCGCAGGCCATGGGAGCGCGGAAGATCATCGTCGTCAACCGGGGGGCCGAACGGCTCGAACGGGTGTTGCGCGACTTCGGCGATGAGCGGATCATGGGCATCCGCTGGGACGAGAAGGTGGTCGAACGGGTCTTCGAGGCCTGCAAGCCGTTCAACGAACCGCATTTTGTCATGATGAACGCGCCCTGCCGCGAGGGCTATGAACTTTCGGTGAAGCTCATGGGCTACGGCACCGTGCTTGATGCCCATGCGGGGGTGAAGGGGGCCGGCGGCAAGCCGCGCATCGCCCATGAGGTCGACCTCAACAACGGGATCCATTACAAACTGCAGTGCTACCAGGCGACCCATGGATCTTCCATGCACGGTATCAACCTTGCCCGCCAACTCCTCAGCGAAGGCAAGTTGCCGAAGATGGGGCTGATGACGAACGAGACGGAGCGGTTCCGGCCCGATCAAATACTCGCAGCGATCAATCGGGCGGCGGATTCTGATAGTCTCAAAGTCATCGTCAACTTTGACGATGACTAAATCCCAATTGCCAATTTACAAATCACAAAGTGGGGTAAAGCAAATTCCAATGACCAAATCGGAAAACCCAAAGGGATTACTGTTCTAGTTTTTTGATGATTGAGGAGAATATGCGCAGCAGTTCAGTACTTTCAGCGAGGAGCTTGCTTCGGGGGGTGGAAGACTTCCCGGGGTCCAGCAATCGCAGCCATAATCCTGATTCTTTGGCCTCTTTGCGGCATACTTTGAATCGGTACACCCGGTCTTTGAGTGTCAGGGCTTCATCTGCCTCGATCCAATTGGCAGCCACCGAACCCGAAGATCGGGCCAGTTGTTTGGCATCTTCAATATTGGAAAGTCCCCTTGGAATTGTTTTCAAAAAAGCACGCACCTCCGCCGCAAACCTTTCCGTCCTCTTTCCCAATTCTTCCGGCTTTCCATCAGCACCCATCCGTTCATGATATGAAAACAACTAACAAAACACAAGTTGCTTATAAGTTGGGAATTTGTTCCCTGGGATTTGGTTTTGCGAGCTTGTTCCCTTTGGGATTTGTTCCGCCTGAGGCGGGTTGGGATTTGGGTTTTCCTTCTTGTTCCCTTTGGGATTTGGAAATTGGGATTTGGAGCTTACCTCCCTTGGAATATATTTTATGAAGTCTTTAATACTGGAATCACCCGGCCATTTTGTTTTCCACCCCAACCGCCCCGTCCCCACTGAAAACCCCGGCGAGGATTGTGTCCGGGTACGCGTGGCGGCCTGCGGGATATGTGGCAGCGACATCCCCCGGGGCTTCGATCCCGGCGGGGCCTACCATTATCCGCTCGTGCTCGGGCACGAGTTCAGCGCGGTCGTCGAAGAAAACGGCCCGGGATTCAAAGCCGGCGACCGGGTTGCGGTCTTCCCGCTCTTGCCCAAGCCCGGCCAGCCCGGCTACGAAACCGGGGATTACGCCCAGACGACGAACTACGATTACTACGGTTCCCGCCGCGATGGGGCGATGCAGGAATTCCTGCGCGTGCCCGTGGCCAATCTCTTCCCGGTTCCGGACCACGTCAAACTCCTCCATGCCGCCTGCACCGAACCCGCGGCCGTGGCCCTTCATGGCATGCGCAAGCTGCATATCAACAAAGGAGACACGGCCCTCGTCATCGGGGCGGGGCCGATCGGCAATATGACCGCGCAGTGGCTCCGCATCCACGGGTGTGCCCGAGTCTTCATCGCGGACGTCGATCCCCGAAAGCTCGAGCTTGCGGCTTCCATGGGATTCGAAACTATCGATTCGAAAGCGGCGGACCTGGTGCAGCAGTTGATGGACAAGACAAATGGATTGGGGGCGAACCGGGTCGTTGAGGCCTGCGGGCTTCCCGTGACCTTTGTCCAGGCCATCGCCTGCGCGGCCACCTTCGGCGAAGTGGTTTTCATGGGCAACCTGCACGGGGAATTCCGGCTGGGGGAAAAGGCCTTCTCCAGCATCCTCCGTCGCGAGCTGACCCTGCACGGTACGTGGAACAGCAAGGTCGTCCCCCGCGGCACGGATGACTGGTCCACGGTGCTGAAGTACATGGACAAGGAATTGCAGATCGCCCCGCTCATCACCGACACCCCGTCGCTGGAGGAAGGCCCGGCCATCTTCGCCAGCATCCACGAGCGGAAGGCCCCGCACAACAAGGTCATCTTCAACATCTCACCGCGCGACAACGCCTGAGGACTGGTTCCTCCCATCTTTTATGTCATCCCCCATCCAACTCGGTGTCAAAACCGACACCATCCACACGCGTTACAGTTACGAATGGCTTTTCGACCTGATGGCCCGGCTCGAAGTCCGCAACGTCCAGCTCGGTGCGTTCCTGGAAATCATGAACATCGACGGGGCCTACTTCCCTGAACTCCGGGAGAAGGCCGAAAAGCGCGGCCTGAGGATCCGGAGCGTGTTCACGTCCTACCGGGAACTGGGCGGTTATTTTTACAACCATCCTCTCATGGAGAAGGTGGCGCGTCGCAACCACGAGCAGCTCATCCGGGCGGCGGCGGCGGTCGGAGCGGATTTTTGCGGAACCAACCCCGGGGCGGTCTATCGCGACCGGCCCCAGGACAAGGAGAAGGGGATTGCCACCTATCTCCGGCACATGAAGGAACTGATGGGCTTTGCGCGGGAGCAAGGATTGAAGGCCCTGACCATCGAACCCATGTCCTGCCTGGCCGAGCCGCCTTCCGTCCCTGACGAAATCCGCCACATGATGGAAGAATTGAACGGCTACCACGCGAAGCACCGGGATTCGACGGTGCCGGTGTGGTTGTGCGGCGACATCAGCCACGGCGTGGCCGATGCGGACAAGAAGATCATCCACACGAATATCGAATTGTTTGAATTCGAGATGCCCTGGATGGCCGAGTTCCATTTCAAGAACACGGATGCCATCTACAACAGCACCTTCGGATTTTCCGAGGCCGAGCGCGCCCGGGGGATTGTGGACCTGGGGCAGATCAAGGCCTTGTGCGAGGAACACCGCAAGACGTGGCCGGTGGCGGAGATGGTGGGGTATCTGGAAATCGGCGGTCCGAAGATCGGCCGTGATTACACCGATCCGCATGTGGGGACGGAGTTGGAGACTTCGCTGGCTGCGCTCAAGGCTGTGTTCAGCTGAATGTAGCCACGAACGTGAGTTCGTGGTTGCACGAAGATCCACGAACTCACGTTCGTGGCTACAATTCCCGGGGCGGCCTGCAGTCATTTCACTTTGCCCATTAGAAATGACGCACTACCTTGGTGTGCCATGACCTTTTCCGCGACCCCTTCCCCGACCTCCGTCCGCCGTGTTTCCCCCGCGGAAATTTCTTCCGCTTCGCTGCCGGTCCTTTTGCTCGATGTCCGGACCCCAGCGGAATATGAGGATACCCATATTGAGGGGGCGGTGCTCCACCCGCTGTCCGATCTCGATCCGGCGACCGTGAAGGATTTGGCCCGCGACAAGGCGGCCTGCGTGGTGGTCTGCCGTTCCGGGGGACGGGCCTCGCAGGCGGCGGAGAAGCTGGCGGCAGCCGGGTTCCCCAATCTCCAGGTTTTGGATGGGGGAGTGAGCGCCTGGGAAAGATGCGGACTGCCTGTGGTTCGCGGGCGAAAAACCATTTCGCTCGAACGCCAGGTGCGGATTGCCGCCGGGGCGATGGTTCTGGCCGGTGCCTTGTTGGCCTACTTTGTCCACCCGGCATGGGTGGCCCTGCCGGCATTCGTGGGTGCGGGGCTGATGTTTGCCGGGATCACCGATTGGTGCGGCATGGCCCTGATCCTGGGCCGGATGCCTTGGAACCGGTAGGTTCGTGGCTACATGGGCATCATTTGTAGCGGCGGTCTATGACCGCCGATTCCCCTCGGCGCTCATAGAGCGCCGCTACAGAGCGGCCATTTAATTGGCTTTCGCAGATTCAGAAAATATAGACAAATCCGAACGCCCTGTGCGTTGATACGGCATGGCGGAAGACTGGGCATGGCTGGCGGGACTCTATGACGCCCATGCGGAACCGCTTTACCGCTTCCTGCTCCAACTCACCCGGAACGAAGCCACGGCCCGCGACCACCTGCAGGATCTTTTCGTCAAATTGACGCGCCGACGTCCCCCCGCCTTGCCGGAGGAGGAAATGCGACGGTATCTTTTCCGGGCGGCCTACCGGCTGTTTGTCGATGGACGGCGGCGGTGGATGGTGTGGGTGCGCAAGCATGAGGAAGCCGCCCTGGAAGGGCCGGTGTTGTTCCTCCCGGAAACCTTTGCCGAGCCGGGAGATGCGGTGGCGGTCGAAGCGGCGCTGGCGGAACTGCCCCCCGATCAGCGGGCAGTGGTGCATTTGAAGGTCTGGCAGGAGATGACCTTCCAGGAGATCGCGGCCGCCCTGGACATTTCCCCGAATACGGCGGCGAGCCGTTATCGCTATGCCTTAGACAAATTGGAGGGGCGGCTGCGTTCGCTTCAAGGAGACCATGAACAAACCTGACATCGAATCGCGCCTGCGTGCGCTGGCCTGGAGGCCCCTTCCGTCCGATTTGAGGCGGGAAGTCCTGGCCCGGGTTCGCGCGGAGCGGAAGGGCTTCCCGTTTTCCCGTTCGTGGGTATCCGCGACGGTATTGGCCTCGGTCTGGATCCTGATCGGGTTCTTCAACGCCACCACCCCGGATACGACCCCGGCGAATCCGGTTTATATGAGCCGGCAGGAGTTGCAGGAGAAATTGTTCGAGCAGCACCAGATGATGGTGCATCTGGAGCGCTACGGTCGGCTGCCCGATCCGGAGCGGATGGAATTTATATTTGAATTGGATCCGAAACCGGGGAACGGGTCGTAATTTTATGGGCAAAATAATGAGATCAAAATGGTTGAAACGCGGGGCCTGGTCGTTGGTCTGGGTGGTGTCTTTGGGAGCGCTGTTCTACGCCGAGGAAAACTGGAGGGGGGCGAGGGCGTGGAAGGCCTACGAGGCTGAGTTGCGGACCAAGGGCGAGCCGCTGACGATCCAGGAGATGCTGCCGGAGCGTCCGCCGGACGAACTGAACATGGCCATGGCACCGGTGTTTGCGGGGATGTTTGATTTCAAAAAGGAATGGAGCCCCCGATTCAAACGGGATCAGTTGATTGAGGTGCATCCCGAGATTTCGAAAAGGAATCAAGCCATTGCATTGCCTGGTAACTTGAACTCGGGGATCGATCCCGCCCTGGCACAGGGGGCCGACCTCAAAAAGATTCGTGAAGCCTGTGCAAAGGATACGGCCTTCTCATCTATTCCATCGGCCTTGGCCGATGGTCCCTATCTGTTGGAAGCGATGCGACTGCGTGCGGAACTGTACCGGCAGGTGGAGGAAGCCGTGGCGCGTCCGCAGGTTTATTGGCCCGTTCACTATGAGGAGGGAGTTCACACCCAGGTTCCCCAGGTCAGCAGCCTGCTGGCCTTCGGGAAGGCTTTTGCCTTGAGAGCGGTGGTTTTGTTGGATGCCGGGAAGCCGGTCGACGCGTATGCGGATTGGTTGGTGGTTCAACGGTTGGTCGAGTCGCAGATGGGGCAGCCCCCGTTGATCTCCCACTTGGTGGGCATGACTATGGAGAACCTTTCCATGCAGGTGGTCTGGGAGGGGCTGCGTCTTGGGGCGTGGTCGGACGCGCAGTTGCGGGAAATTGAAGCCCGTTTTGCGAAAAAAAATCTCGCGCGGGATTTACAGCAGGGCATGAGAGGGGAGCGGGTGGGTATGCTGGCCATATTGTCGGATACGCCTTACCGGGATCTGTTTTCAGTGATGAATACTGGTGAAGAGGACTTCAGTTTCGTGGGTGCACTGCTTGCGTTTACTTCCACGGCCTGGAGACCACAGGGATGGCAGGATCTTGAAAAAAAGGAGTTTGCGCGTTTGCTGCAGGACTATTTGATCTCCGGCCTGGTCGCCCCAAGCGGCCGCTATGATGTGGTCCGACTGGAGGAGAAACTGAAGCAGGTAAAAAGATCCAGAAACTCCTGGTTGGATTTTTTGCAGAAGCCCGTCCTTTATTTGGCTGCTCCCGCTTGGGTCAGCACTGCTTCACAATCCGCACAGACCGAAGCAAAAATCCGGCAGACGATCCTGGCCTGTGCCTTGGAGCGCTACCGGCAGGCCCATGGAAATTTCCCGGAACGCTTGGATCAACTGGACGTGGAGCCCCGCTTCCGGCGAGATCCGGTGACGGATGGAGACATGGTCTATCGGCTGGAAAATGGGGGCTACATGATCTACTCCGTGGGTTGGAATTTGAAGGATGACGGCGGGGCCTATGACCCGAAGAAGAAAAACGACGGCGACTGGCCTTGGAGGATGCCGGGGGGAGTGGAGGACGGAGGGCGGAGGGCAGAGGGCGGCGGAAACAAGAAATGAAAGATCTGGCGATGTCGTTGTTGAAGCGGTCGCCGGCACTTCTGGTGCTGTTGGGAGTGAATGTCTTTTGCTTCTACCAGGCGGTGGCCAACGGCGGGGCGGGCATGGCAGGCACCACCGCCTTTATGCTGTTGGGTTTTGCGGCCATGATCTCCGCTGCCATTGTGGTTGCCTATCCCATCGCCGCTTTCCTGGCCGAGCCGTTTGCCCGGCTTTACATGCCCAAGGGCGAGGTGGTGCCGCCTCCCTTGTACTACCTGGTGGAAAAGTATGAGTTGGAGAGCCGCATTGGGGAGGCGCACGCCGAATACCTGAAGATCCTGCAATACCATCCGCAGGAGTATCCGGCCCACGAAGGGCGGATGAAGCTGGCCGTCCACGGCCTGAGGGATGTGGAGCTGGCGCGGAAATATTATCGCGAATCGCGGGCCTGTTTGAAAATTTCCCAAGCACGGACCGATTTGGAGGCGGCTTGGAGGGAAATGTTCCCCAGTGGGGAAGTTTGAGGCGGGTCAGATCTCGATCAATACCAGACCGGGAAAGATCCGGTAGTCGGCGGCGCTTCCGGTGATCAGGTGGGTTACGCCGGAGGCGGTGCAGGTTGACGCCAGCAGGGTGTCGAGGATGCGCTTGCGTCCCAACTGGCCGGTGCGCATTTCCCCCAGAAACCGGGTGATGGCCTCCGAGGTGGGGAGAAGGTGGACCACTTCGGCCGCATTCCACCACTTTTCCGCCCGCATCACGGCGGTATCCATGGCCAGGGGGCGTTCGAACCGGCGGGGATCGGTCACGATGTGGATGAACCCGGACAAAACCTGAGGGGTGAGGCCGAAGCGGTCGCCGGCATCCAGGTGCTGATCACGGACGGCCAGGGCTTTGGGACGGCCCGGGTGTTCCGCAATATTCAGGCGGACCAGAAAATCAGTATCGATGGCCACGTTCATGGAGCATGTCATCCAGCAAGTCGGGGTTCGGAGTGGGGTGGACTTGGCCGACAGAGAAGGGCTTCAAGTTACGAAGGCTCGGGCGTGGATTGGAAGTGCGCTGGGCCAGAGTTTGGCGGAGCGAGTCGGCGACCACATCCTTGAGCTTCCGTCCTTCGCGGGCTGCCAGAATCTTGACCTCCCGGACCAAATCATCCGGAATTTCCAAGCTGGTCTTCATATGAGAAGTATTTAGGGAAAACGGTAAATAGTCAAGATAGAAGGTCGTTAAGTATCACCCGTGGCCAATTGCGGCCCGTCAGAGATGGAAGAGAAATCGTGAGGCTATCACTTTTAAGTGAGTCATCATGCTGGAACAGTGCAACACGATCCCTCGACTGCGCTCGGGATGACAAACAAGGAGAACCACCCGTTAATGACGGCCATATCCATTCCTTGCGTCTATGTGAATGGATACTCAGGTTACCGCTTGATACTTAAGACTTAAAACTTAAGACTGCTGATTCCGCATTGCGGAACTCAGCATGCCCACCTACGTCATTGGCCACAAGAATCCCGACACCGACGCCATTTGTTCGGCCATCGGGTATGCCGATCTGCTGCGTCAAACCGGGATGCCGGAGGCCGAGGCGGCCCGTTGCGGGGAATTGAACGCCCGAACGATCTTTGCCCTGGAGCAGGCCGGGGTGCATGCCCCCAAGCTGGTCATGGATGTCCGCCCGACCGCGGGACAGATCGCCCACCGCGAAGTCATCAGCGCCGGGGTGGATGAATCGTTTGGTGAAGTCTTCGACCGCATGCGGGGGCCGGGTTTGCGCACGCTCCCGGTTTTGGATGCCCATGGGCATGTGCTGGGCATGCTTTCGCTCCTGAAGATGGTGGACCTGCTCCTGCCCAACAGCAGCAAGGACGCGACCGAAACGAGGATAGTCGACACCAACCTCCGCCGCATCGTCAAGGCCCTTGGGGGGAGGTTCCAGAATGAAGTCAATATCGACGAGGAGGTTCCCTTCATCCTGACCGTGGGGGCGCAACGGGCGGCGGCCTTCGGGGAGCGGCTCGGTGAATTTCCGCTGGACCGCACCATTCTGGTTACGGGCAACCGGCCGACCATCCAGAAGCCCGCGATCGATTTCGGAGTCCGCGCGCTGATTGTCACCAGCGGGTACGAAATCGAACCCAACCTCCTGGCCCAGGCCAAAGCCAAAGGTGTGGCCGTGATTGTCTCGCCGCACGACACGGCCACGACGACGATCCTGATCAAGTGTTCCAAGCGGGTGACGCACGCGCTGCAGAAGGATTTCGTGCGTTTCGCACCCTCCGATCCGATCGAGAAAATCCGGGCGTTGGCGGCCACGACGGGGATCACGCTTTTCCCCGTGGTGGATGAGAATGACAAGCTGATCGGGGTCTTTTCGAAGTCCGACCTGGTTTATCCGCCGTTGACGAAGCTGATCCTGGTGGACCACAACGAATTCGGCCAGGCGGTCAACGGGGTGGAGCAGGCCGAGGTGATCGAGGTGTTGGACCACCACCGTCTCGGGGGGAACCTCGTCACCCGCGAACCCATCCGTTTCATCAATGAGCCCCTAGGATCGACCTCGTCGCTGGTGGCGAAGCAATTCCGCCACCGGGGGGTGACCCCGGAACCTGGCATTGCGCTCTGCCTGGCCACGGGGATCATTTCCGACACCCTGTTGCTGACCTCGCCCACGACGACGGCGGAGGACAAGGAACTCCTGACGTGGCTCGGGCAGGCGGCGAAGCGGGATTTGAAATCGTATGCCGAGCAATTTTTTGCCGCAGGTTCGGTATTGCAGGTGCAGACCGCGGCCCAGGTGGTGAGGGGGGACTGCAAGGATTTCACCGAGAACGGGTGGAAATTCGCCGTGGCCCAGGTGGAGGAACTCGGTTTGGAGCGGTTCTGGGACCGGAAGGCGGAACTCCAGCAGGCCTTGGATAAGCTGGTTTCGGAAAAGAAACTCGATTTCGCCTGCCTGTTCATCACCGACATCACCCGGCATGTGAGCGTCATGCTGGCCGCCGGCGATGCCCGGGTGCTGGAAGAGATCGATTATCCCCGGCTGGATGGCGGGGTTTTTGAATTGGAGGGCGTGGTCTCCCGCAAGAAGCAGCTCCTGCCTCATTTGATCGGCCTGCTCCAGGGAATGACCCGGTAAATTGGGAGGGCTTTGGCTGTTGTAGCCACGAACGTGCTTGTCTCGCCGTAGTCCGGCGGTTTTCTTACGAAGGCGGAAGTTCGTGGATCCATGAACTTCCACGAACTTACGTTCGTGGCTACAAGGACGTTTCATCTTATGATTGTTTCCAATCATATAAGGTGATAGCCTTCCCTCATGCGGGTTCCCTTGGAACAGGTGGAGGAACGTCGGCGACGGCTGGCGGCCCTGATCAAGCAGAGGGGCTATGTCCCGGTGGGGGAACTTTGCGCCGAGTTCGGGATTTCCGAGGCCACGGCCCGCCGGGATCTGGTCGCTTTGGCCCGGGAACAGAAGATCACCCGCACCTTCGGCGGCGCCCTGGTCGACTTCAACATGAAGTTCCCTTCCTTCCAGCAGCGGCAGAATGAAAACGCCCCCGGGAAGGAAAAAATCGCCCGCGCCGCCCGCCAATTGCTCGGCCCCGGCCACCGGGTATTCTTCGATGCGGGAACGACGATTTTCCGGATTGCGGAAATTCTCCGCGACCAACCGGTCCGCCCGCTTACCGTGGTGACTTACAGCCTGCCCGTGGCCGAGGTGCTCGCGGGGGTGGACGCTTTCAGTGTCCATTTACTCGGTGGGCAACTTCTTCAACGGCAGTCAGTTCTGCTGGGTGATATGACCCGGCATGCCCTGGCCTTGTGGAAATTCGACCTGGCCTTCCTGGGGGCGAGGGCGCTCGATGGGGAAGGGACCTGGAACACCCCGCCTGAGGTGGTGGAACTCCAGAGGGAAGTCGTGGCCCGGACGGAGCGGCCGGTGTTCTGCATCGACGCGACCAAGATTGGCAAGACCGGGCCGCATTTCTTCTTCCGGTGGTCGCCGGATTTCGAGCTCCTGACCGATGCCAGCCCGGCCAAGGTCAAGGAGGCGGGGATCAAGATCCGTCCCCAGAAGCTCCTGCCGACCAAGGGAGTGTAGCCACGAACGTGAGTTCGTGGGGGTTGCGGTTCCACGAACTTACGTTCGTGGCTACAGGGAAAACCCCCATTAGGGCCGTTTGAGCCCGGGCGGCCCCGCCATCCAAAAATTTCATGGAAGGGAAAGATTCCGGTTGACACTCCGCCCACACTTTATATGATCGAGTTCAATCATATAACTTATGACGATGATGCCCCCCTCACGTGAATTGGTAGAAACGCTGGTCCGGGAAGCGCTGGTGCGCCAAATCGGACGGCCCGCTACTTCGAGCGCGGCGCCGGCGGCGCCGTTGCTGGTGAACAGTTCCGCCCGCCACATGCATATCACGCAGGAGGAGTTGGAGATCCTTTTTGGCAAGGGACACAAACTGGAAGTGCACAAGATGCTCTACCAGGAAGGCCAGTTTGCGGCGAAGGAGACCGTGACCCTCATCGGACCCCGCAAGCGCATCATCCCGAATCTCCGCATCCTCGGCCCCTGCCGCAACCTGACCCAGATCGAACTGGCCTATACCGACTCGGTGCAACTGGGCATCGAAGTTCCGGTGCGTCCTTCCGGGGACATCAAGGACACGCCCGGCGCCTACATCATGGGACCGAAGGGATTTTTGGAAATGAAGCAGGGCGTGATCCGCGCGGCCCGGCACGTGCACATGAGCCCGCAGGACGCGGCCCAGTACCAAGTCAAGCACCTCGACCACATGAAGCTGCGCGTGACGGCGAACAAGTGCACCACGACCTTTGAAGACCTGCTGGTGCGGGTCGACCCGAGTTTCAAACTGGAAGTCCACATCGACACGGACGAAGCGAACGCCTGCGACCTGGAGCATGCGGAAAAATTGGAATTGCTGCGCTGAACGCGTTCCCCGGAGGAACACGCAAGGCAAGGCGGACCAGGAACCAAAAGGAAAGACACAGCATATGAGCGAAGCAATCGGTCTCATCGAAACGAGGGGCTACGTCGGACTGGTGGAAGCCAGTGACGCCATGGTCAAGGCGGCCAACGTGACCCTCATCAAATCCATCCCCATCGGGGGCGCACTGATCACCACCGTGGTCCAGGGCGATGTGGGCAGCGTCAAAGCGGCCGTGGACGCAGGCAAGGAAGCCTGCAACCGCGTGGGCAATCTGGTGGCGGCACACGTCATCGCACGCCCCAGCACCGACCTCCTGAAATTCTTCACCACCTAATCCAAAAGGAAATAATACTATGGCTGGACAAGCACTTGGAATGATTGAAACGAAGGGCCTTGTGGCCCAATTCGAAGCCACCGATGCGATGTGCAAGGCGGCAAACATCGAACTCATCGGCTGGGAAAAAGTCGGTTCGGGATTCGTCAGCACGTTCGTCCGCGGCGATGTCGCAGCGGTGAAAGCGGCGGTCGAAGCCGGCGCCACGGCAGCCGCGGCGATCGGCGAAGTGGTGGCGGTTCACGTCATCCCGCGCCCGCACCAGGATTTGACCATTTTGGGCAAATTCCTCCAGGACAAGAAAGTCGCCGTCAAATAAAACACGGCGACTGACATCCACGAAGACATGGCCACCCCCGGCACCATCCTCGTTGCCAACATCGGCAGCACCTCGTTCAAATTCCGGCTCTACCGGATGCCGGACGAGACGTTGCTGGCGCGCGGCGGCGTGGAGCGCATCGGTTCGCCCGCCTCACCCTGGCAATTCCAGGCGGGGAAGGCACCGGTGGAAACGGGCGAGGGGGTCTTCCGCGACACCGCGGAAGCGCTGGGACATGTCGAAAAACTGTTGAAGGGGCATCTGGGCGTGGGATTTGAAGACGTGTCGGCGTTCGGCTTCAAGCCGGTGATGGCGCGGGGCATTTCCGGAACCCAGGTGATGGATGAAAAGGTGTTGGGGGCCATGGAGGCGATCTACACGCTTTTCCCCGCACACAATCCCCCCTACGTGAAGGCGGTCCGGATCATCAACCGGCTTTATCCGAAGATCCCCTGCATCGGCACCTTCGAGACGGCCTTCTACGACCACGTGCCGGTGGAGAACTACCGCTACCCGGTGCCCCTGGCCTGGGAAAAGGAATACGGAATCCGCCGCTATGGATTCCATGGCGCCAGCCACCGTTTCGTGACCGAACGGGCGGCCGAGCTCCGGGGTTCGGCCCGCGGGCGCATGGTTTCCTGCCACCTCGGCGGAAGCTCGTCCCTGGCCGCGGTGGTCGACGGCAAGGCCGTCGATTCCAGCTGGGGCATGACCGCGCAGAGCGGGCTGCCGCAGAACAACCGGGTGGGCGATTTCGATGTCTTCGCCGCCATCTATGCCGCCCGTGACCTCGGCCTCGGGATCGACGAGGTGGAGAAACAACTCGGGACGGAATCCGGACTCAAGGGCATGTCCGGCCTGGCCAGCGGCGACCTCCGCGACCTGAAGGAAGCGGCCGCGGCGGGGAACGAGAATGCCCGCATTGCCATCAAGGTCTTCATCGGCGCCATCCGCCGCTACCTCGGACAATTCGTCCTCGGGATGAACGGCCTCGATGTGCTTATTTTCACCGCCGGCATCGGCGAGAACAACCCCGACCTGCGCGAGGCCATCTGCCGGAACCTGGATTTCCTCGGGCTGAAGCTGGATGCGGAAGCCAATGCGTCCGTGAAAGGCCGGGAAGCCGTCATTTCCGCCGCGGATTCCCGCGTGGAAGTGCGCGTCATCCCGACGAACGAGGAACTGGTCATCGCCCGCAACGCGTGGACGAAGCTGCAGGGCAAAGAATTTTCAACACAACCGGCACCCGCGACCGCGGGGGCCAACTAACAGGAGAGACATATGCAACAAGCGATTGGAATGATTGAAACCCGCGGGCTGATTGCCTTGGTCGAAGCGACCGATGCCATGCTCAAATCCGCCAACGTCAACCTCGTCGGCCCCATGACCCAGGTCGGAAACGCCATGGTCACGGTCGTCGTCACCGGTGATGTCGCAGCCGTCAAGGCCGCCACCGAAGCCGGCAAAGCCGCCGCCCAGGGATTGGGAGAAGTCGTGTCGGTGAGCGTGATCGCCCGCCCGCAGGAAGAACTCAGCGTCATCCTCCCGAAGGCCAAGTAATCCACCGGAACGAAACATGATCCTGGCACGCGTGGAAGGCAGCATTGTTGCCACCAAGAAAAGCGGCAAGATGACGGGGAGCAAATTCCTCTTCGTCCGGCCGATGGTGGTGGATTCTGCCGACGCCAAGGAACTCCGGCCGGGGACGAACACCCTGGTGACTTTGGATTCCCTCGGTGCCGGCGAAGGTGATCTGGTGTTGGTCGTCCAGGGCAGTTCCGCCCGGCTGGCCATGGAAAACAAGGATGTGCCCGTCGACGCCGTGGTCGTGGGCATTGTCGACACGGTCGACGTGGACAAAAGGGTGCTCTACCGCACGGCCCAATAATCATGAACGAACAACTCATCTCCCGCGTCGTCGGTGAAGTCCTGGCCCGCCTGCAGGAACAAACCGAACTGGCGGCGAACCGCAAAACCGGATTCGGGGTCTATGACTCCATGCCCGATGCGGTGGCCGCGGCCCACGAATCCTTCCTCAAGCTCAAGGCCGGCGGCGTGGGCGCCCGCAAGAAAGCCATCCAGGTCATCCGGCGCCTCTGCGTCCAGAAGGCGGAGGAATGGGGCACGATCGAGTTCCAGGAAACCAAGATCGGCCGCCTCGACCACAAGATCGAGAAACTCCGGATCTGCGGGGACCTCGTTCCCGGCGTCGAGATGCTGGAGCGCATGGCATTCAGCGGCGACTTCGGCCTGACCCTGATCGATTTCGCCCCCTGGGGCGTGGTCGGCGGGGTGACCCCCTCGACCCACAGCGTACCGACGCTGACGGGCAATGCCATCAACATGATCGCCGCCGGCAACAGCGCGGTGTTCAACACCCATCCCTCGGCCGCCGGTTGCGCCGCCGTGGCGGTGCAGGCCTACAACGAGGCCATTTTCAAGGAGACAGGGATTCCCGACCTCCTGACCCTGGTGCGCAAGCCCACGCTCGATACTTTCAAGGAAATGTGCGCCGACCCCAAGGTCAAGTTGCTCTGCGTGACCGGCGGTCCCGCGGTGGTGAAGGCGGCCATGCTGACCGGCAAACGCGCCGTCTGCGCAGGCCCCGGCAATCCCCCCGTGGTGGTGGATGAAACCGCCGACCTGGAACGCGCCGCCCGCTGCATCATCCAGGGCGCGTCCTACGACAACAACCTGCTCTGCATCGGCGAAAAGGAAGTGTTCGTCGTCGAGTCGGTGGCGGACAAATTCATGGCCGCCCTCGAGACGGCCGGAGCGCACCGGTTCAACAGCAACCAGATCGACGCCTTCACAAAGCAGGTGTTCACCTTCCCGCAAGGGCAGGGGGCCGGTTGCCCCCATCCCGTGCTGAACAAGAAACTCGTCGGCGCGAGCCCGCAGGTGCTGGCTCAGACCATCGGCCTGAATGTGCCCCAGAAGTGCGAATTGATCTTCGGTGAAACCGGTGCGGACCATCTTTTTGTTGAGGAAGAGCAGATGATGCCCTTCCTTCCGATCGTGCGCGTGAAGAACGTCGATGCCGCCATCGACGCCGCGATCAAGGCCGAGCACGGCTACAAGCACACGGGCATCATGCACTCGCAGAACATCCGCCACCTCACGCGGATGGCCCAGGAGATCGACACCACGCTTTTCATCAAGAACGGCCCCTGCATGACCGGGTTGGGACTGGGCGGGGAAGGGTTCCTGAGCTTCAGCATCGCGACGCCGACCGGCGAAGGGGTCACCACCCCGATGACCTTCACCCGCTCGCGCCGCTGCGTGATGGTGGAAAACCTCAATTTGTATTAAACGACCATGAAACTGGCGGAAATCAAAGGATACGTCACCTCGACGGTCAAGCATGAGAGCTTGGGCGGGTGGCGTCTTTTGATTGCCCAACCGGTGGACAACGAGGGCGTGTCCGATGGAAGTCCCCAAGTCGTGATCGACAACCTGGGTGCGGGACTGCACCAGCGGGTCATGATCACCAGCGACGGCTCCGAGGCCCGCAAGATGGTCGGCTGCGAGCGCAGCCCGGCGCGCTGGAGCGTGGCAGGCATCGTGGATCCGGAAAGGGAACTGCGCCTGTGAGAATCGGAACCGTCATCGGCCGGGTCACCCTGTCCGTCCGCCACAAGGCCTTCGCCGGCGAGCGCCTGCTCCTGACGCTGCCCTGGAAGGCTGCGACCTTTGCGGGGAAAGCGGAGACCGATTATTCCATCGTGGTCTATGACGAACTGGGGGCCGGGGCCGGCCAGCAAATCGCGATCAGCGAGGGCCGGGAAGCGGCCTGCCCGTTCGAGAAGCCCACGCCGGTCGACGCCTACTGCGCGGCGCTGGTGGACGAACTGTTTTACGAAGACAAGGAAGGCGGCGCCCGCCGCCGCGAAATCTTTTAACTCTACTGAATGGTAAAAAAATCATGAAACTGATATCCCAAACTGAAGCCGCCGAATTTGTCCGCACCGGATCCAAGGAATTCCGCCAGAAGGCCGATGACCGCCTGACCCCGGGCGCACGCGATGTGTTCACCGAAGCCGGTGTGAAAATCATCTTCGACGGCGGCGCACCCGCCGGGGCCCCCGCGGGCGGCGGATCCACCTCCGATGACGAACGCCTGTTCCGTTCCCCCGAGGCCGAGCGGCTGAAGAAGGAAATCTGCGACATCGGGCGCCGGATCTGGATGCGGGAATATTGCGACGGGAACGGCGGCAACATTTCCGTCCGCCTGGGACCGGACCGCTTCATCGTCACCCCCACGGGCGTGAGCAAGGGCTTCATGACCCCGGAAATGATGTCGCTCGTCGACGGCAAGGGAAACCAGCTGGCCGGGACGTGGAAGCGCTCGAGCGAGTTCACCACCCATTTGGCGATCTATGAAACGACCCCCGAGGCGTTTTCCGTCTGTCACGCGCATCCCTGCCACGCAGGTGCCTTCGCGATCAAGCAACTCCAGCCCCCCGGACGCCTGATCCCGGAATTGGAAGTTTTTGTCGGCCAGGTGGTGGTCGCCCCCTACGAAACCCCCGGTTCTCCGGAAATCGCCGCATCGATCCGCCCGTTGGCCCCGAAGCACCAGTCGATCATCATGGGCCTGCACGGCCTGATCTGCTGGGGCAAATCGGTCGAGGACGCCTACTTCAAGATGGAGATCACCGACGCCTACTGCCGCACGTGCATCCTGGCCCAATCGCTGCCCGGTGCCGCGTCGATCCCCTGCGACAAGATGGACGACCTCCTCGAGATCAAGAAGAAGCTGGGATTGCCCGACAACCGCTTCGACCTCAAGCCGGTCCAGTTGTGTGAAGTGGATCCGTGGGAACACCTCTGCGGCCAGCGCGGTACGGCCCTTCCGGTCACGCCTTTCAATCCCATGACCGTGGACGGCACCTCGGTGACCTCCAACATGACCAACGCCGAGCTGGAGGACATGGTCAAAAACATTTCCGCCCAGATCATGAACTCACTCAACCCGGGAAAATAATATCATGAAAGTAGCCATCATCGGTGGAGGCGGCCGCGTCGGTTCCTGTGCGGCCTATTGCCTGCAACTCGGGAAAGTCGTCCGCGAAATCCAGATCCTCGACGCCAACCAGGCGGGCGCAGAGGGCGAGGCCCTCGACCTCCTGCACGGTTCGGCCTACACGGCAGACCAGAAGATTTTCGCCGCCACCTATGCCGATGCCGCCCAGGCGGACGTCATCGTCATCACCGCCGGCCTGCGCCGCAAGCCGGATGAATCCCGGCTCGATCTGGTCAACCGCAACGTCGACCTGTTCCTCGGCATCATCAAGAGCCTGATGGAGGCCAAGCTGCGCAAAGACGCCATCATCTTCGTGGTCTCGAACCCGGTGGATGTGCTGACCTATCTGGCCCAGAAAATCACCGGCCTGCCCGCGAACCAGGTCATCGGCCTGGGCACCATGCTCGACACCTCGCGTTTCTGTTCCCTGATCGCCGATTCCCTCAAGCTTCCACCGACCCAGGTGCGGGCGATGGTTTTGGGTGAACACGGCGACACCATGCTGCCGGTCTGGTCCTCGGCCACGGTGGACGGTTTCCCGCTGACGAAGTTCCCCGGCTGCACGCCGACCTTCCAGAACACAATCTTCGAACGCACGCGCAAGAGCGGGGCCGAGGTTATTTCCCGCAAGGGAGGCGCCGGCTGGGCCGTGGGTGTGACGATCAACGAAGTCATCGAGGCCATCGCCCTCGACCGGAACCGGGTGCTGCCCGTCTCCAGTCTGGTGAGCGGGGTTTATGGCATGCGCGATGTGTCCATCAGCGTGCCGACGATCGTGGGACGCAAGGGTGTGGTCCAGCATTTGGAAATCGAACTCTGGCCCAAGGAATTAACCGCACTCCAGGGTTCGGCCAAGGCATTGAAAGACATTATCGCCCAAGTCGGGAAAAAGTAAGCGGGGTGTCGCCATCCGCTTTCAGCTTCCGGTTTTCGGCGAAAGGGTAAAAAATGATCTACGACCAACTCAGCAAGCAGCATCTCTACCGCAACATCCATCCGCTCTTCCCGGAGGCCTTTGATTATTTGTTGTCCTTCGATCCGGCCACCCCGGACGGCCGGCTTGAACTTGAGGGCGACCGGCTTTTCGCGCTGGTGCAAACCTACGACACGACCCCGGGGGATCAGAAAACCTACGAGGCCCACCAGCGGTACATCGACCTGCAATATGTCGTGGCCGGCCAGGAAATCATCTACCACGTGCCCCTGGTTCATTTGCGGGAAGCGACACCTTACAATGCGGAAAAGGACGTGGCGAGATACCAGGGGCAGGATGAACAGGCCCTGGTCATGCGGCCGGGGGATTTTTCGATTTTATTTCCCCACGATGGCCACAAGCCGAATTGTGCGTACCAGGGCAAAGAGACGGTCCGGAAAGTCGTGCTGAAAATTGCGGTGTAGGGCGTTTTCTGTTTCATCGGCCGCATCAATTTGTAGGGGAACCGCTCCTCGGTTCCCGTTCTACCAAGGGAAGCGAGGAGCGCTTCCCCTACAGTAAGAAGCAAATTAAGCAGAAAATGCTCCAGGACCGGCGTCCTTCATCTTCCTTTTTAAACTTCAATCCATGCCGATGAAGCCAAGGCAGGGAGTATGAGGAAGTGCGTGCTAAAGAGGAAGGGAGGACGGGGATCAGCGGCGGCGGGAGGGCGGGGGGACGTAGCCGTCGGGGAGCTGCTCGCGCACGCGGAAGGTGATGCGGGCCTTGGTCAGGTCGTAGGGGCTCATGTCCATTTTGACGCGGTCACCCACGCCGAGGCGGATGAAATGCTTGCGCATCTTCCCGGAAATGTGGGCCAGAACCTCGTGCTTGTTGTCGAGCGCCACTTTGAACATGGTGCCCTTCATGACCGCCCGGACGGTTCCTTCTACTTCGATAACTTCGCCTGCCATAGTTTTTGAACCCTGAAATTAGCCGAAGCCCGCAAAGGCGTCCATGGATATTTTGGGGCTGCTTGGCAGCCCGGCGGTCATAGACCGCCGCTACAATAAGGGCACACGAAGAGCAAGGGGAAGAGCGGGAAAGGTTCAACCCAGCAGCCGTTTGGCAATCCGTTCGAAAATGGCGGTTTCCTGGAGGCCGAGGCCGTAGGCGGCGAGAAGATAGGTTCCGCTGCCGACGGAGACCAGGGCCAAGGTGGTCAGGAGCCGGGAAAAGAAATGGCCGTTCATCCACGGCTGGAGGAGTTGGGTGACTCCGGCGACCGTTCCGGTCATCAGGAGGGTGGCGAAGCAAATCTTGGCAAAGGCCCAGAGGAAATCACGGTCGAGCCAGGATCCCAGCGGCCGACGAAGCGCGAACAGCAATTGGACCAGGTTGATGATGGCGACCAATGCGGTTGAGAGGGCCAGGCCGGCAACCTGCCAGTGGAGAACAAAGACGAAAAGCGAATTGAGTCCGAGATTGAGGGCAATTCCGATGAGGCTGATGCGCAGGGGGACACGGGGCAGTCCCAGTGCGTAAAAGGCGGGGCTGAGGATTTTGATCGCGGCGTAAGGGGCCAGTCCGAAGGCGTAAGCCTGGAGCGCGATGGCGGTCCGGGCGGTGTCGGAGGCGGTGAATGCGCCCCGCTGGTAGATCAGGCCGATGACCGGCCCGGCCAGAAGGATCAATCCGACCGAGGCGGGCAGGGTGAGGAAGGTGGCCAGCCGCAGGCCCTCGGCCAATTTCGAGCGGAATGCCCCGTGGTCGTCGAGGGCGAAGGACCGGGAAACGCTCGGCAGGGTGACCGTGGCAATGGCCACTCCGAAGAGCCCGATAGGGAGCTGCATGAGGCGGAAGGCATTGTTGAGCCAGGTGACCGAACCGTCCTCGAGCATGAGGGCGAACGAGGTGTTGACCAGCACATTGACCTGGACGGCGGCGCCACCCACGATGGCCGGGGCCATGAGGATGAGCACATGGCGCAGTCCGGCATCGCGCCAATCCCATTCCCACTTGAAGCGGTAGCCGAGGCTGCGGGCCTTGGGCACCTGGATGATCCACTGGGCGATACCGCCTATGACCGTGCCGATGGCGAAGCCATAGATGGATTGGTGCCCCAAATGTGGATCGATCCAATAACCGATGGCCAGGCCGCAGAGGATCGATACGAGGTTGAAAGCGGACGAGGCCGAGGCGGGAATGCCGAAACTACCGAGGCTGTTGAGCAGTCCCATCCAGATGGCGGCCAGGGAGACAAAGAAAATGAAGGGGAAAAGAATACGGGTGAGGTCGACGGTCAGGCTGAGCTTGTAGGGGTCGTCGTGCAGTCCCCAGCCGATGGTGCCGACAATCGATTCCGACCCGAGGATGCCGATGATGACGACCGCGGCCATGAAGGCGATGGAGGCGGAACTGACGAGGTTGGCGAGCCGGAAGGCCGCGGCCTGGCCGTCGGTGGCCAGTTTCTTGGAGAAGGTGGTGACGAAGGCGGTGGAGAGGGCCCCCTCGGCAAAGAGGTCGCGGAGGAGGTTGGGGATCCGGAAGGCGGCGAGGAAGGCATCGAGTTCCTTGCCCGCACCGAAGATGGAATTGAGGATGACCTCGCGGACCAGGCCGAGCACGCGGGACCCCAGAACCGCAAGCATGATGCGGGAGGCCGGGCGGGCGGTGGACGTGGACATGGAAAGGTTTTACCGCGAAGGGAGCGAAGGGGACAAGGATCGAAACTTGTTCCAAGTTCCGCTACAGGGAGCGCAGTTTCCGGTATTTCAGGGCCACCTCGGCGGCCTGAAGCCGGGCGAGGCGGAAACCGAGACCACCACCCCTGATGCCGCCTTTGAGAAGATAGGATCGGAGGAAACGCCAGACCGAGTGGGCCAGGGGATCGAGGGCCGAGGCCTTCCTGCCTTCGGATTTGGCGCTTTGGGCCCAAAGGGTTGAGTAGTGGTCCATGCGGGCGCGGTAGTCGGCTTCATTCTTGAACGAATGGTGGACCAGTTCCCCGGCCAGGGGCTGGATTTCACCCTGCACCTCCAAGCGCTCGTGCACCGCACCCCCGGCGAAATTCGCTTTCCCCTTGCGGAAAAGGCGGACCAGGACATCGGGATACCAGTCGCCGAAACGGATCCAGGTGTTTTCGAAGAATACCACCCGGGGCATGGAAAACCCCGAGAAGGATGCGGGTACCGTGCTGGGTTTGATTTTCAGGATCTCGGCACGCAACTCCGGGGAGAGCTCCTCGTCGGCATCGATGCTGAGGATCCAGTCGTGGCTGGCCTTGGAGATGGCAAAATTTTTCTGGCCGACATAGCCATCCCAGTTATGGCGGATGAAACGGGCGTTGTAGTCCGTGGCGATGAACGGCGTGCGGTCGGTGCTGCCGCTGTCGACGATGATGATTTCATCGGCAAGGTCCTTGAGGCTGTCGAGACAGCGGGCCAGGTTGGATTCTTCGTTGTTGGTGATGATGCAGGCGGAGATATTCATGGTGATGAGGAGATGGAGTGATGGGGTGAAGAGGATGGGATGACATGATCGACAGTCACGCCGTTCATGCACCTGAAATCGATGGGGCATTCGCGGAGGAAACAGGGACTGCAGGGAACATGTTCGCGGACGACGGCGATGGAATCGGTGATGGGGCCGGTGAGGCGGGGTTCAGTGGAACCGAAAACGGCGGCGCCGGGCCGGCCGAACAGGGCCGCCACGTGCATCGCCCCGCTGTCATTGCAGAGGACAAAAGCGGCGTGGGCCAACCAGGCGAGGAAGCCGGCCAGGGTGGTTTCGCCGGCCAGATTGCGGTGGGGGATATCAAGAGAACGGGCGACCTCCAGGCAGGCCGGGCGGTCGCCTTCGGCGCCGAGGAGGATGACTTCAAGGCCACGGTCCCGGGCGATCCGGTTGGCCGCGGCGGCAAAGCGGGTGGCGGGCCAGCGTTTGGCCGGCCCGTATTCAGCCCCGGGACAGAGGGCGAGGTAGGGAGTGGATGACGGAGGACGGATGACGGAGGACGGCGAAACGGGGGAGAAATCCGGTATGTCTTTGGGATTTGGATCCTGGGATTTGGTTTTTCCGAGCAGCGTGGCCGCGAGGTCGAGGTAGTCCCAGGCCTGGTGCCGGAGCCCCCGGGCGCGGCTGTATTTGGGAACCGTGTCGGTCAGGAACCATTTCCTTTGGTGTCCCTTGAATCCTATACGGCGGGGGATGCCGGCCAGCCAGGGTTCGAGCCCGGTTCGCAACGAGTTGGGGAATATCAAGGCGGCATCGAAATGAAACGACCGGACGGCATCCGCGGTGATCCAAAGATTGGGGTCGGTGGGGATGACGGCATCGATGCCGGGGATGACCTTCCAGAAATCGGCCAGCTTGGCCGGGGTGAGAACCGAGAGGCGGGAACCGGCGGGGAGTTTTCCGCGCAGGGCCTGCACGGCGGGGAGGCCGATGACGGCATCACCGAGCCAGTTGGGGCTGCGCAGGAGGAGATTCATGAAAGGCGGGATATTAACCACGGAAGAGACGGAGGACACGGAGATTTTCTCGGGTCGATGTCCTGGGCCGGCCCGCCGGGACGGTGTAGCGATCAATCTGCGCGGGGTCGCAGATGGGCGGGGTAAGGGGGAAGTTCCCCGAGTTCCCGGGCGAACAACCCCGGGTTTTCCGCTTGGAAACCCTGTTTGGCCAGAAAGTCTCCGGCCGGATGATTGCGGGGGCCCTCCTTGAAGGCCGCCACCAGTTTTCCAGCGCCCAATTTTTGTGCGTGTTTTGCAATCCCATGCAGCAGGACTTCCTCAGCGCCACGTCCGAGGGCACGGCAACTCACAAAGACGGCATCCAGGATGTAGCCGGGTGTGGAGAGTGCGCCGACAGCACCGCCGACCAGGCCGTAGTCGCCAAATTTGTCGCGCATGGACAGGGTCCATATTTCCCGGGTTTCCGCGGCCGCCCGCAATTCCGGCAGGGGGTAACGCTTCAGGGAGAAATTGAACTGGTTGGTTTTGAGTGAAAGCTGGGAAACCCGGTCCCAATCGCCCGGCCCAGCCTGGCGGATTTCCACCACCAATTCGAGGCCGCGCAGGTAGGACTGGAGATCGTTGGTTTTTTCCCGCGCTTCACGACGAAGGCTGTCGTGCCGCATGTAATCTTTCCTGGCCCTGTCTTCCGGGGTGGTGCCGGCGCCGTCGAACAGCCACAGCCTGCCGAGGGTTTCGGCGAAAAGCGCCGGGTCGGAGGGGAGGGGGACGACGGCGACTTCCGGGCAGTTTGCCCCGACTTCCAACCGCTCCGCCGGGTTGTCATCGACAAACACGAGGGCATCCGTGCCGAGGTTCAGTTCTGCGGCCAATTCCCGGAGATTCTCCGATTTGGGCCGCCAGTTAATCCGGGTGGCGGAAAAATCCTCCCAGCGCAGAACCATGCCTGGGTTTTTCTCAAAAACGCGGCGCACATCCCCGGGTTCGTTCTTGCTGACCAGGGCCAGCAGGATGCCGCGCCGTTGCAGCTCTGCCAGGGTTTCCTGGAACCTGCGGAATTCCGGGGCGACTTCGATTCCGTCCGGTCCATCCTCGCCCACGACGCCCCGCCACAGGGTGCCGTCACCGTCGAGGGCGATGACCTTCCGCGGCGGCGTATGCAGGGCCCGTGCAGCGCGGGCCAGTGCGATCCCGAGCCGCTGGTATACCGCCGGTGAAAACGGGGCACTGGCGGCTTCGGCCATTTTGACATCGCGCGAGGCGGCTCTGCCAAGGTCGGAAATAATCCCGGAAAAATCAAGGATAAGCACGCCGGGGATTTGGGAAAGTTCATTCCGCCACCATGTGGTGAGGGTGGTGGGATCCGGATGTCCCGGGTAGAGGGTTGGGGGCAGGTCGGAAACCAGCAGCGTACCCGTGGTGTGGCCGGCGAAGGTTCTGATCGCGGCCAGGATGGGTTCCGCTTCCGGTTGTCCCCCGGGCAGATCTTCCGGACGGACAAGGACCACATTGAGGCCGGTGCGGTTCTGGTGGAATGGACTGTCGGGGGAAAGGAGCGTTTGCGGCACCTGGTTGAAATCGGCAAAATCCACCACGGCGTTGATGCCCCAAGCGGCACTCCAGAGTTTCGCTGCCGGGGAGAGGGGGTGCGCGACAAAGGTGGATGCCACGACCACGCGGACTTCGGGCCCCCGGGGATCGGCCACGGGTTGGATTTGCGACAGGTATGTGGTGGCCGCCGCGGGATCCTGGAGGGGAAGGAAATCGGGATCGGTGTGCGGTATGCCATGGCCGGAGCCCGGGTCGGTCGCACAGCGCCTGATGGCCTGTTGCACTGCGGCGACCGAATCGAGGCGGAAAACATCCTGTGGATCCAGGCGGATGCCGAAGCGGTCATGGAGCGCGGCGACGATGGCCATTTTCCCGAGTGAATCCCATGCCGGACAATCGGCTGCGGAAGTGGAGGCGGTGACTGCGCTCTCGGGAAGGGCGAGGGCATGGGCGATCAGGGGAAGCAGACCGTCCACAGGGCCTTCCATGGTATGGCATGGAAGCGGATCCGGGTTGTTTTCTGTTCCGCGTTTCCGGATGAAGACGGCCGGACTTCCACCCCATACCTCGTCTGAGGGAATGCGGGTGAAGGCGGTGACATGGCTGTAGGGTTCGATGATGGTGCGGTCACCGATATGCACCCCGACTTCGATGAGGCTGTCGCCGCCGATCGTGCAATGTTCGCCGATGAGAATCGGGGCGGTCTGGAAGACGACTTTTCCTTCCGGGGTCCAGGTCAGGTTGTGGGCGATGATCCGGGTGGAGTCGCCGAGGATGGTGTGTGAACCGACGAAGGTGATGTCGGGGTCGGCCATGAACCCGAGCAGAAGCACATCGTTGCCGACGTGGGTCTTGGTGGCGAAGGACCGCATGATGAGCCAGGAGAAAAACGGGGTTTGTTTGAGGAAATAGACCAAAGGCAGGCTGAAGACGAGGTAGGCGCGGTTGTAGTGTTTGAGCGCGATGAGCATCGGCAGGGTGTAAGTGCCGGACTCCCGTTCGTCGAAGCGGCGGGGCTTGGTGTAGACCAGGCCCAGCAAAGCGGTTTCCAGGGCACACAGGGAGAGGTAGAGGGTGAGCCAGGCGAGATAGATGCCCGGCAGGAAAAACGCCCAGAAGACAGGGTGGGTATTCTGAAGTCCGGCAACCCAGGCCAGACCTGCTATTCCCAGGGCGGCGATTGCCGGATAAAACAACGCTTCGCCCAGGGCATTGGAAATCTGGATGCCGTTTTGCAGGATCTGGCGGGTTTGGTGGGAGGAAGCCACGCGGAATTTTACCCGATGAAAAGCCTCCGGCCAATGAAATATGGCGCACGATGTCAGTATTAGACCGTATGGGGAGGGGACCCTCGGGACTTTCCAACATTCCGGGTTGGTGCTAGGGTTTTCATATGAGCACCAAACGCAGCACCAGTTCCACGAGGAAAACAACCCGCAAAGTTTCGAAGAAAAGCGCCCCTGCCAAGGCTGCAAAGCCCGCATCGCAGCCGGCCCTTGATATCATCGACAAAGGGGCCCGACTCTTGAAGAAGGCGATTCTCAGAGGGGAAGCCGAAACAGAAGAAGGCCGCAAAGTCCTCAAGAAAAAGGCGTTGTTTTTTGTGGAAGAAGCCAACAAGACGCTCAGTTCCGCGATCCACGGAACGGCCAATCGCGTGACCAAGGGATTGAAAAAGCTCTGAGAAGCAGGTTGGTTATAAGCAAGGTAGAGCCCTGTACAAAATCCCCTTTAGCAAGAGGGGACCACACACCCCCGCGAGGCTTTCGCCTCTTCGGCCCCTCTTGATAGAGGGGATTTTGTGTACAGGTTTCACCCTGCTGGCCCGGAGGGGCGGATTCCTACAACCCGCTCCGCTTCCAAATGGCGATGGTCAGCCTGAGGCACATGTAGACGCCGACGCCCAGCCCGGCCAAACCCAGGCCGGGAATTCCATAAACCAGGGGCGGGATTCCTGACAGGATCAACAGGCCGGAGCAGATGAGGACGGCCGCGGTCAGGATGGCCTCGGCCAGGCGGTTGGCAATCTGGTCCAGGGTTCTGCGCATGGGCTCGAATCCCTCCGGGTTCACCTTGTGCTCGATGGGAATGCTGATGGTACCGCTGCGGATCCTTGAGTAGAGTTCCTTGAAGTCGCCGGGGAGGTTTTCCGCCAGGCGGAGACCCTCGACGGCGAGTTTCATCAGGCTGCGCTGGACGCGTTGGAAGGTCAGTTTTTCAAAGAACATTTTCCGGGCGTGGGGTTTGCCCAGCTCGATGAAATTCAGGTCGGGGTTGAGGGCCATCCCGATATCCTCGACCTGCGACAGGGCCTTGATGCCGAGGTAGAAGGCCGATTTCATCCGCAGCTGGTATTTCATCAACAGATCCAGCAGGCGGTTGAGCACATAGCCGACCTTGATTTCTTTCAGGGGCTTGTTGAGGTGGTTCTCGCTGAATGTTTCGAGGTCCTCCTGGAACTCCACGGATTTGTCGACGAAGCTTTGTTCCGACATGCCGATGACGGCGAACATCATGGCCCGCGAATCCCGGTCGGTCAGGGAGGTGACCAGGTCGGCGATATCCTCCCGGAACGAGGGGGTCAGCTGCCCCATCATGCCGAAATCGTAAAGGACCACCACGCCGTCGGGCTGGACCCCCATGTTTCCCGGGTGGGGGTCGGCATGGAAGAAGCCCTGGGAGAAGACCTGTTCGTAAATGAGGTTGGAAATGTCCTCGGAAAGCTTGATGGGATCGACGCCATGGGCCAGGAGCTTTTCCGGGTTGTCGATGGGCAGGCCGGGCAGGTATTCCATGGTCAGGACCCGGGAGGTGCTGAATTCCTCATGCCAGACGGGGATGCGGATGAGGGGATTTTCCGCGAAGGCCTCGCGCATGCGCCGCATGTCCCGTGCCTCATTGAGGTAGTCCAATTCGCGCAGCAGGGTTTTGGAAAAATCCTTGATCACGCCGACCGGGTTCAGGGCGGCCATGCTTTCCACGTATTTGTCGAGCAAGCGGGCGATTTCCGCCAGGATGGCCAGATCGCTTTCGATGTTGTCGCGGATATCGGGACGCTGGATTTTGACGACGACTTCCTCCCCGCTGCGCAATTGGGCGCGGTGGACCTGGCCGATGGAGGCCGAGGCGATCGGTTTGGCATCGAAGCGCTTGAAGGTCTTGGAGGGATCCTCCTTCAATTCCCGGGCCAGGACCTCGCGGGCCAGTGCGCCGGAAATGGGGGCGACATGGGCCTGGAGTTTGCGCAATTCGTTGTAAAAGGGTTCATCGAGAAGATCCCGGCGTGAGCTGAGGATCTGGCCCATTTTGACGAAGGTGGGGCCGAGTTCTTCCAGGGCCATGCGGAAGCGCACCGGGGCGGGTTTGTCCTGGAGTTTCTTTTCTGCATCCGTAAGGACGCGCGCGAGGAAATCGCTGAAAATCTGGAGGTGGGCGTATTGGAGAAAGTCGGCGAATCCGTACTTGTACAAAACCCAGAAGATTTCGCGGTAGCGGGGAACCTGAGCCCATGTGTCCGTGGCGGATTTAACGGGGTCGGTGAACATTGGACAAGTATAGCAGACACAGGGGACCAGATCGAACCCAAAAACAGTTGAGCCGGGGGATCGTTGTGGCACAAATCCGGGCCGGAGATTGGGATATTCCAGGGTGTTGGCCGGATGGGTGCCATTAGGCGGGAAGTTTCCCGGGCAAGAGCCTATCCGGACAGGCCCTGTTTGAAGGCTTGATGATAAGTACTCCATCGTTGTTCTCCGGCAAACTACTATGTGGCCGTGCCCAGCGGATTCGTTCGCCGCACAGCCCGTGCCGGGGTAGGATACAGCAGAGTGGACGTTGGATATCCAAGCAGGGTTTCCGACAGGTTGTTCCGGGGTGGGTGCGGTCAGCGGAGTATTAACATGTACAGGACAAAACCACATGCGATTGGGGGTCGGGCCGTACTGGCGCTGATGATATCCAGTTTGTGCATGTTCCTGCCCGACACCTGCCGGGCAGTCGCCAACCAGCTTCTTGGTTGGAATAATCTTGGTATGCACTGCATGGATAGTGACTACTCGGTTTTCTCCATACTTCCGCCTTATAACACCGTCGAGGCGCAGCTCATTGTCAACGGCAAGCTGGTCCTGACGGGAGCGGGCAACACGGTGACCTACCAAGCAGTGGCGGATTCCACCGGTTCCTTCAATTCGACAGCGATGGGCAAGGGCAATTACTACACCTACGCGCAGGCGCTTTTTGGTGCAACGCTCGCACCTGAAGGGGGCTTGGCCGGCTGGTCGATGCCCGGCCCGGGGAATACCCCACAAGGCATGCTTTTCGAGGCCACCAATCAGCCGGCAGCAGGGGTGGTGACCCCGGTGAACTGGTGGCGGGCCGAGGGCATTCCGATTTCACCCTACGACGACGAGCACAACAAAAATCCCTATCCCCTGATGCGCCTGGTGGCCCGCAATAGTGGAGGAACGGTCATTGCCACCAATGATGTGGTTTTGCCGGTTTCCGATGAAATGGATTGCCGTTCCTGCCATGCATCAGGCACACAGGCGGCCGCCAAACCCGCGGGTGGTTGGGTCTGGAATGGGCAGCAAGAGCGAGATTTCCGGCTCAATATCCTCCGGTTGCACGATGAGCACCAATTTGCCAGGCACGAAGTGCTGTATATTGCCGCTCTCGCGGCACGGGGCTTCAATTCGCACGGGCTTTACCGCGGCGTTTTGGCCGATCAAAAGCCGGTGCTTTGCGCATCCTGCCACGCCTCGGAAGCATTGGGAGCGCCCAGTTACGGAACGATCCCCCCGTTGACCACATCGATCCACTCCTTCCATGCCCATGTGTCCGACCCGGTTCTCCTGGGCACTTTGGACGATTCCTCCAATCGCCAGGCGTGTTATCGTTGTCATCCCGGGTCGACGACCAAATGCCTTCGTGGTGCGATGGGTGGGGCCATCGCGGTCGACGGGACCCTGGAAATGCAGTGCCAGAGTTGTCATGGAAAAATGAGCACGGTTGGATCCACCAGCAGGGTGGGATGGTTTATGGAACCCAACTGCCAGAATTGCCACAGTGGGACAGCCACGAACAACAACGGCCAGATCCGGTACACCTCCGTATTTGAGGCGAACGGGGTCCCGAGAGTTCCGGTGGATACTACATTTGCCACGAATCCGAACACCCCGGCCAGCGGCCTGTCATTGTATCGCTTTTCCTACGGACACGGAGGCTTGCAGTGCTCTGCCTGTCACGGCTCGACACATGCCGAGTTTCCGGGAACACACACGAACGACAACGTGCGAAACATCGCATTGCAGGGGCATGCCGGGGTGATGATTGAGTGTACTTCCTGCCATGTCAGCATGGCCGCCACAACGGCCACTGTGAGAGGGGGGCCGCATGGTTTACATCCCATCAACCAGGATTGGGTGAGCAATCACCACGACCTCATTGACCAGACAGGTGGCAAGACGCAGTGCCAGGCGTGCCATGGTGCGAATTATCGGGGAACGGTACTTTCACGGGCCCAGGCCAACCGTACATGGAGTGCTTTTGGGACCACCATCGTGTTTGCCCGCGGGGCACAGGTCGGTTGTTACAATTGCCACCAGGGCCCCAACTCGGAAAATCAGAATACCAGTGCCGCGCCCACCGCGGGAAATGCCACTGCATCCACTTCCAATCACCAACCGGTTGCCGTCACACTGCCTGTAACCGGGGTGGGGCTGACCCTGAGGATTGTTTCCCAGCCGGCCAACGGCTCCGCAGGGCTGAACAATACAGTGGCAACGTATTTCCCCAATCCGGGTTTCGTGGGCAATGATACATTCACCTATATGGCCTATGACGGGTCGAAAAACTCAAATCTTGCAACAGTGACCGTGACAGTCGGACAGGGCCCCTTCTCCGTTACGGCTGCGGCCCAAGTGCCGCCGTCCTATCCGGCGGGTTGGCCGGTTGCACTTGCCGTGGTGCCGACTCTGACCAATACGGCGGCCACCCCCACTTTCGATTGGGATTTTGGTGACGGCACGCCGCATGGAAACGGCCAATTCCCCGCCCATGCTTATGTGACACCGGGCAGTTACAATTGGACTGTGACCGTCCATGTCGCAGGCGCCCTTGCCACGGCCAACGGGACCATCGTCATTGGCAATCCTGTCCTACTTGGTATTGGCAATACGGGCAATACGGTGACGCTTTTCTGGCCGGATACCATTGCGGATAGTATTTTGGAATCCAGTCCCGAGTTGGGTGGTGCGTCAACCTGGCAGTGGGTACCCAATACACCCGGTGCGAATGGTGGTTTGCTCGAGGTGACCCTTCCGTTGTCCGGTCGCCGATTCTTCCGTATCGCCAACCCTTGGTGAAGTGACAAGCGGTACCGCATTCTTGCATTCAGGCACAAAAAAACCGGGGCCCATGACAGGCCCCGGTTTTTTTGGAAGCAATCCGGTCAGCGGAGGATGCCGGCGGCGACCCGGCGGTTGGCCTTGTAGGCCGCTTCGCTTTCGCCCTGTTGGGCGGGACGTTCCTCGCCGTAGGAGATGGTGAGCAGCCGGCTGCCGTCGACCCCAAGGCCCATGAGGTAGGTGCGGACGGCGAGCGAGCGGCGTTCGCCGAGACCGACATTGTATTGGATGGTGCCGCGGGAATCGGTGTGGCCGGCCAGGACGATCTTGTCGCTGCCGTGTTCGTTCAGCCAGTTGGCGATTTTCTCCAGCTTCGGACGCTCGGTGCTGTCGATGGCGTAGCTGTCGAAGGCGAAGTAAACCGTGTAGGGGGCGAGGACGGAGTAGTCGGCGTTTTCCGGATTGAATTTGCCGTGATCAGGCAGGACGCCGGTGTCGATGATGTCTTCGGTAGTGCCCGGACCGCCGGTGCCTGTTCCCTTGACGGATTTGGCGCAGCCCGCAAAGGCGAGGAGAGCAATCAGCGAGAGAGATGTTAGATAAGTGGATTGTGTGAATAGTTTCATAAGTTTAACGGCTGCAATAAGGTTCGGACGACTTGGATATGTTATTTTTCAGTTGTACAGATTCCCGGGTGACGGAGTCAAGCAGATAGAGAGCTCCGGCGCGGGCATAGACGACATGGCGTGAGTTGCGGGCCCAGGAGGGGGACTCATTGTTTCCGGAAGTGGTGAGGACCTTGGGTTCGGCCCCGGGGAGAAGGGTCATGGCGATCTGGTTGCCGCCGGCGACCCGGACGGAGAACACCAATTTTTTGCCATCCGGGGACCAGTCGGTTTCGGTGGCGTAGGAAGAGGAGGTGTTGATGCGCTGAGGTTGTCCTCCGTTTGCCGGGATGGTGTAAACCTGCGGGGTTCCGCGCTCGTCGGAGATGTAGGCAATGGTGGAACCGTCGGGCGACCAGGTGGGGGTGGCTTCGGTGCCGCGGGTCCGGGTGAGCCGGGTGGGATTGCCGCCCTCGGCGGGCATGGTGTAGAGCTCGGTGTTTCCATCCTTGGAGAGGATGAGGGCGAGGGTGTTGCCGTCCGGGGAAAAAGAGGGGCTTTGGTTGGTGCCGCCGAAGGTGGCGACGGCGCTGCGCTTCTTGGCGGAAAGATTCATCACCCAGACATCGGCGAAGCCGCCCTTCCAAGTGGTGTAGGCGATCCGGTTATGGTCCGGGGAGAATTTGGGTCCGAGGCTGATGCTCTTGTCCTGGGTCAACTGGCGGACGCTGGCCCCGTATCCGTCAATGTCCATGATGTAGATCTCCTTGTGGCCGGACTGGGCTGAGACGAAGGTGACCTTGGAGGAGGCGATGCCCTTCTGGTTGGTGAGTTTTTCCACGATGGCGTCGGCAAATGCGTGGGTGGCGGCGCGGACATCGCCGTTGAAATTGTCGCTCAGGATGGTCTGGCCGTTGCCGCTGATGACGGTGCCGGCGATGGAGCCGTCCCTGGCGATGGCGCTGGCGGTGAAGGCGGCTTCGTTGGCGGCGGTGATTTTGAACGCACTGGAAAGGGTGAGGTCGTTGGAGAGAATTGAGCGCACCTCATCGGCATGGGTGCCGCTGAATCCGCCCATGGCGATGTTGAGCTTCCCGCCCTCGATGGTGATGACGGGGGACTGGGCGGAAACAATAGTGCTAGTGATAAGTAAGGCAATGAGTGTGTTGCGGATCATGGGGATGTGGGCTTCTCTTGAAAAGGTAGCGTGCCCGGGCAAAATGTACACACCAAAGTGAAGGGGTGGAGGTGCGGGGCTACATGGGCAAAGAATCAGTTCAGCTTGAAGTTGATGGTGACCACATAGTCCGGGTTGCCCAGGCCGGCCGGGGGCGGTTGCGGCATTTGGGGGACCTTGTGGACGGCCTCGATGACGGTGGCGTCCATTTCGACATTGCCGGAGGACTTCTCCAGGCCCTCGAATTGGATGCGGCCGTCGGGTTTGACCCGGATTTTGACCAGGGTTTGGAGGGATTCGGGGATGGTGGGCTTGTTCCAGGCGCGTTCCAGCGTGATCTTGATGAGGGCGTTGTAGGGGTCGGCATTGGGGTTGCCATTGGGGTCGCCGGGCTTGCCGAAACCGGTGCCTCCGGCGATTCCCGTGGTGCCGATTTTGCCGGCGAGCCGGGCTTTGATTTCGGAGGCGGAAAGTCCCTGGCCGTCGCCGGTGCCGCCGGGCTTGGTGTACTTGGGCGGGGTGGAGGTTGAAGTGCCTGATGCCGAACCGTCGGTCCGTTTGACCGGGGTGAGGTTGACCTTGACCGGGGTAGAGGACGGCTTGGCGGGCTTGGGATCCGGTTTGGGTTGGGGCTTGGGTGAAGGCGTGGGAACGGGAGTTGGGGTGGGCTTGGGAGTTGGAGTTGGAGTCGGTGTCGGAGCCGCCGGCTTGGGCTGGGGA
>Ga0209066_10000734_pt1 | contig 46738 bp, 40 predicted proteins | sample All_14_2_FD_187198 | JGI IMG/M metagenome (GOLD analysis project Ga0209066, IMG submission 187198) | Freshwater microbial communities in response to fracking from Pennsylvania, USA - Allegheny Zone_MetaG_DW_15 (SPAdes) (version 2) ... | reverse complement strand
CCCCCGTGCCATCACGCCGCCTGCTTCGGGCACAGAATGACGAGCTTCTGCCGGGAGATCGGCTGCGGCTCGGCGGGCTCGCTCAGCGCACGGTCAACGGCATTTTTGATCTCCTCGGGCTCAAACGGCTTTGTGACATAATCGCAGGCCCCGCGCCGCACCGCTGTCACGATATCGCGGGTCTCTGAGCATGCGGAAACCATCACAAAACGCGTCAGGGGCGAGGCCTCGCGCGCTTCCCGGATCATGTCCAAGCCATCGACGTCACCCAGCCGGCGGTCCACCAGAGCTACGTCGGGTGCCATCTCACGGATGGCTTCCAACCCTGCACGACCGTTGTCGAAAGCCATCACCTCATGTCCTTCAGCCCGGCAAAGGGTGGCAAGAAGCTTCAGCACCGGCGGATGATCCTCAATAACAATAATATTTGCCATATTGAATCGAATAGTAGCATTCTGTGTTTGATCGGCAAGAGCCATGTAAGAAACTTGTAATCCCCTGCCTCGCTTTGCGGCTTCTCATTTGCGTCGCGGCGGCAATCCGGCATTCTAATCACCCGCCATGTCCTCCCCCCTGCTCCGCTACTGCCCTGACCTCTACAACTACCAGCGCCGCGAAACACGCCCCGTCATCGTTGGAAACGTGCAGATCGGTGGCGGTGCGCCCGTGGTGGTACAGAGCATGCTCACCAGTGACACCCGTGACGCTGCGGCCTGCGTGAAGGAAGCTCTCGGCCTCGCTGAAGCCGGCTGCCAGATCGTCCGCGTCACCGCCCAGACTCGCGTCATTGCCGAAAACCTCGAACACATCCGTGATGGCATCCGCGCCGCCGGCTGCGATGTACCCTTGGTCGCCGACATCCATTTCAAACCCGATGCCGCCATGGAGGCGGTCAAATGGGTGGAAAAGGTGCGCGTGAACCCCGGCAACTACGCCGACAAAAAGAAGTTTGCCGTCAAGGAATACACCGATGACGAGTACGCCGCTGAAGTGGCTTACATGGAGGAGCAGTTCGTGCCGCTGGTGAAGGAATGCATCCGCCTCGGCCGCGCCATGCGCATCGGTACCAATCACGGCTCCTTGAGCGACCGCATCATGAACCGCCATGGCGATACACCGCTCGGCATGGTCGAAAGCGCCTTGGAATTCGCCCGCATCGCACGTGGGCAGGGCTACCACAATTTCCTGTTCTCGATGAAGGCCAGCAACCCGAAGGTCATGATCGAGGCCTATCGCCTGCTTGTCGCACATCTCAATCAGCTCGGCGCTGACTGGAACTATCCCATCCACCTCGGCGTCACCGAGGCAGGAGACGGCGAAGACGGCCGCATCAAGAGCGCCATCGGCATCGGCTCCCTGCTCGCAGACGGCATTGGCGACACCGTACGCGTCTCCTTGACCGAAGACGCCATCTTCGAGATCCCCGTGGCCCAGCAGCTTGTGAAGCCCTACAACGACGGCCTGCCCGCACAGTTTGAGCACATCGCCAATGCGCCCCAGGTCAGCTACGATCCCTTCGACTATGTACGTCGTGGATCAGAGGTGCTCACCATCAACGGCGTCAAAGCCGGTGGTCATGAAACCGTGCCCGTCTTCACCACCCGCAAAAAGTGGGATGCCGTCGCTCACAAGATCGACAAGCTCGGCGACTACAAGCCCGAGGTCGTCCTCGAAGACAGTGGTGTTATCGAGATCGACCCACGCGACGATGCCGCCATCGCCAGTCTGTACGACAGCGCAGAGACAAAGCTCGTCACCATCAAGGATGGCATCAAGCTGCCCGTCATCGCAGCGTATCGCCTGCTCGCCGCCAAGATTCAGCCTCGCCATGTCATTCTCCTCAAAGACACACTGCAGGCCACCGGCAGCGATGACTTCACCGAAAACCTGCTCACCGCCGCCACCAACATCGGCTCGCTCCTGTGCGATGGCATTGGCGATGCGGTGATCGTCAATGGCGAGGAGGCCCCCGGTCAGGCTCTGCGCATCAGCTACAACATCCTGCAGGCTGCCGGCGTCCGCATTTTCAAAACCGACTACGTCGCCTGCCCGAGCTGCGGCCGCACGCTCTTCAATCTGCAGACCACCACGCAAAAAATCCGCGCCGCCACCGGCCATCTCAAAGGCGTTCGCATCGCCGTCATGGGCTGCATCGTGAATGGCCCCGGCGAAATGGCCGACGCCGACTTCGGCTACGTCGGCGGCGCCCCGGAGAAGATCAATCTCTACGTCGGCAAGACCGCCGTGAAGTTCAACATCCCCGAAGGCGAAGCCGTCGAACGCCTCATCGACCTCATCAAGGAACACGGTCGTTGGTTTGACGCGCCGCCCGCAAGCGCCTGATCGCCTCCGCGTTTGACTCAAACGCAAACTCCTCCAGCTGCACTTCCTCCAGCGGGGAGACCTGGATCTCCGACACCTCGGCAGCCTGCATCGCCACGTGGTTGAAATCGGCCACGCGGGCGATGTAGCAGAGATCAATCGTGGGCCACATGTAACCTTGAAACAAGTAGCGGTTGTTCAGCGTGCAGAGGTAGCTGAACGCACTCGCCGGCAGTTCGATGCCCACCTCCTCGTGTGTCTCACGTGCGGCTGCCATCTCGCCGCTTTCTTCGGGCTCGATGACACCACCGGGCAGACCGAGCAGGCCAAAGCCAGGTTCATGCGCGCGACGAATGATGAGAATGCGGTCCTGCTCATCGAGAAGCAGCGCCACAGCGGCAGGGATTGGCGTGATGAAATGGCGAAAGCCGCAGGCGGCACAGACGAACTCGCGATCACTCTTCGCGATCCAAACATCCTTGCCGCAGTCGCTGCAAAATTTGAAGGGGGATTCAACCATGGGCCTTCCCCTGCCGCCGATGCGCATTCCATGCCAGCAGAAACACCAGGGCGCAGGCGGCTTTCATCACGAACAGCCACCAAGGCTCCCACCACGCCCCAGTTTGCACCTCGATGAGATCTGAAACGCCAAAGCACACAAAGGCCGCAGGCAGCAGCCACCGCCAAGGGCGTTTCATCCGCAGTCGGACGGCCAGCACAAGGGCAATGGTGAACCACAGCCCGGCTTCGCCATAGTTGAACACGGCATGCAGGGAAAGCGGGACCTCTTCGTTCATCCAGCAACATTTCCCTCCATGCAGCCCCTTGGCAAGGTCAGGCAGGATGATAATTCTTGATAACGCTTCTTGGCTTGAATGACATGATTTGTCAGAATTCACGTTAATTCTCACCATGAGTACCAACCTGCTTCAGTCCTGGCTGCGCCTTCCCAACGGGGAGCGTCATGATCTGAAGGGCACCTGCTCCATCGGCCGTGCACCGGACAATTCCATCCCGGTGGCCGACAGTGAAGTCTCCCGCCGCCACGCCATCATCCAGGCTCAAGGCGAACACGAATACTGGCTGGTCGATCTAGGCAGCGCCAACGGCACCTATGTCAACGGTCGCCGCATCTCACAGTCCGTCCGCCTGCACAACGGGGACATCATCCGCGTCGCCAGCAACGAGCTCGAATTCTCCTCCGAGATCCTCAGCGCCATGCACCCTGCGGGCCAGCAGGTCATGGCTTCGACCATGATCCACATCCGCCAGGCCCAGTGCTGGCTCATGGTGGCGGACATCATCGGCTCCACCCAGCTCTCACACACCCTTCCCGGTGCGCAGTTTCCACGCATGACCGGCAACTGGTTCAAAAACTGCCGCCAGATCATCGATGAATGCGGCGGCCACATGTCGAAGTACCTCGGCGACGGTTTCTTCTGCTACTGGGACGATACGGAGGACAGCGCCATCCAGGTGCGCCAGGCCGTGGCCAGGCTGTATGAGGCTCAGCTCGCGGCCAATCCCCCCTTCCGTCTCGTGCTGCATTTCGGCGCCGCTATGCTCGGCACCGTCCCGACCATGAACGAGCTCAACCTCCACGGCCCCGAAGTGAACTTCGTCTTCCGCGTCGAAAAAGTGGCCTCCACGCTGAAGCAAACCGTGCTCTTCAGCGAGACCGCCGTGAAAAAAATGGCGGCGGAAAATGAGGTCAAACTGGCCGGCGAATGCGCCGTGGAAGGCTTCTCCGCACAATACAAATTTTACACTCCGAGCCATTGATCCATGGGATGCGGGCACTCTTGCCCGCAACACATTTCCAAGGCCTTCCGCCCCCTTTGCCTCCGGCGCTTCAAAACTTGTAGCTCAGGCGTACGCTGCCGAAATGGGCCTGCAGATCCTGACGGAAGAACTGGCCCTGATAGCTCAGCAGCATGCTCAGCTCCTGAGTGAACTGGAAGTTGACCCCTGCGCCAGCCACCATGTAACTCTGCCCCGGCGACTGGTTGCCTCCCGTGGCGGTGAACGGAGCATTGACCAGCGCGACACTCGTACCATTGTTGGTGAGGTTCTGCCGCTCATAACTCAGGCGCACCTGGGGTGTTATCGTGGCCCAGTCAGTTTGCAGTTTCTTCGACGTGGACCAGCCAACGCGGGTGACAAGAGACTCGTAGCTCTGGCGGTTATAATGCAGAGCCGCAGCACCACCGCCCGTTTCACTGTACGCATCGACCGAACCGTGTAGGTAGTCGATGCCGGCAAAGGGGCCCGTCACCAGCGTGTTCTCCTGAAAGCGGAAGTTCCAGCCTGTGTTATACTGCACTGCATTGGTGTATGTACGTGTGGCCCCGGATGCCGTTGGAAAGCCGAAGCCGGGATTGCGGGTCGAGCCGAGGTCGTAGTCACCAAAGGAGTAGAGCAGGCTGCTCCAATGGCTTTTACGTGCGTAGGCAAGGTAGGCTGAGAGCGCCGGACCTTCGAGTTCGAGCCTCCCAAGGCCTCCTGTGTAACTTTGGGTGCTTTGCAGGAATGAGACGGCAAAGCCGAGCGTCATGCCCCGCGAAATGTGACGCTCAATGCCGACGCCCGACGCCCACGAATCCACCTGCACCCCGGCCTGACCACTGCTCGGGCTGAGACTGGCATTGCCGTAATTCACCGTGGCAAAACTCTCCCACTGGCGCGTACGCTTCACACGTTTGGCGATCGGGCTTTCAGATCCGTCCCCCTCGCCTACGACGACGCCCTCATCCAGGCTCCCATCGGATTCTTCCTCACCATCACCGGCACGCAGGTTAAAGAGGTGGTTATTGATGTCATTGAGCACTGTCTGGCCACCGCTGATCAAAGCCTGGCCCGCGGCATTGGCAAAAGGCAGGCCGGCGGTCTGCGCAGAGAGTTGCTCCGGTGGCGGGCCGCTTCCCAGCACCAATCCAAGGCCATCTACCAGGAACGAGTAGGCTTGCGTCACTGCCCCGTTGCTGGTCGCAGCCACAACAACCACAAAAGCATCGCCATTGGCCACCTCAAAAGTGTAAGTAAGTCCGCCGCTTGAACTTCCTGGATCTCCCAAATAATTGGCGGTGATATTGTTCGGATCAAAGCTCGTCAGGTAACTGGCCAGAAACAAATTGGTGGTCCATCCTGCATCGGTGGTGACTGAGTAAATCGCCGTGCCGCCGCTCGCGTTGGAAAAAACGAAAGAATCGTACAGGAACGTTCCCGAACTGAATGTCGACGTGGTGGCAGGACTTGCAATCGTCGAATTGGTAATGTTTCCAGAGCGAAACAACCGGGGCGTCTGCAGCGAATCGGTCGGCTCAATGATTCCATCAATGTTAATTTGATTCGCCATGGAGCTGCCCGTCATGGCAAGCAGGGAACTCAGCCAAACGGCCCCCATGAGGCCTTTCGCGCGTCTGATTGTGTTGAGTATGAAAAATTTCTTGGAGTACGGTTTTTGTTTGCTCATAGGTGGGGCGATGATAAAAAAAAAACAATTTGGCTGCGGGTGGGCACCCCAGGTCGGGCCTGATGAGCTGACTTGGGGATCATATCAGCTCTGTGAAGGGCGGCGTAAGCACGCACATGACTGGGAATGGATGAGAATTGATGACTTTTCGCACCAACCCCAGCCACTAAGCTCCTACAAATTAAGCCGGTCTCATTCCGTGTAAACGTTATATTTCGGATTAAATCTTAATTTATTTATTCTTCCATATTGAAGCGAAAAACGCCTCACATCCATCAAGATTAGCAGGCTCATACCATCCATGGCTGAAAAGAGGTCTGAACAGACACTCAGAGAGGCGGCTCCGAACGAGTGACGCGGATTGGGGCAGGATTCTTTGATGGAGGAATCCTGCATCATCCTGCTCTTTGGTTAATCCTGTCTTCTTGCACCGCTTTGAAATGAACTCCCATGGCACCTCCAGAGTTCCCCTGCAAAGAGGTTTCATCGGCGGAGTTAAAGACCTGTTTTTACAGATCGTGGTATCCCTTTGTGGGCATGCCCTCCCCTCCCCAAAAAAAAACCACCCGCATCTCAATACGCCCCCACACATGCTTACCTCGCTCCATGAAACGGGTCTGTTTTCTCTTGGCGCATGCCACCTTCGCCAGCATCACGCCACCCACCGCAGCGTCTGCCATCCTTTCCGCCGCGCCTTGGTCCCGCACTTGTCCAGCGCCCCACAGTGGCAAACAAAGGAAGTTGCTCTCCCTTCCTCGACCGAGCCGCCTTGAGTTCGAGCACTCTGGAGTATCGTGCCTTCCAGCTCAGGGCATTCGCGCACTGCCACATCACCCCAGCCTCACCCCAGCCTCACCCCAGCCTCACCCCAGCCTCACTCCAGCGCACTCGCCGTGCCATCCGCTTGCTCCGGCTCGGACGGCAGCATCATCGCCACGGCGGCGGAAGGAACGAAAAGGAAGCCGGCATACAGCAGCGCCGTGCGGAAGTCGCCCACCTTCACAAAGATCCCAAAGAACACCGTGCCACCAGCGGCCACGATGCGTCCGATGTTGTAGCAGAAGCCGGAACCCGTGGTGCGCAGCAGCACCGGAAAAAGCGGCGGCAGACACATGGTGAAGAGGCCAAACACACCCTGGCAGGCGCCGATGGCCGCAAACTGCCACTTGGTCGCCTCCCAGCTCCACACCTGCGAGAATGAGAGATACATGAAGGCAAAATAGGCCAGCATCATGCCCACGATCGTGTTGCGATAGCCAAAAAGCTTCGCGAGCCCCCCGGCAATGTAGTTCCCGAGCAGCGAGCCAAACATGATCCACATCAGTGCCGTGACGAGCGCCGCGTCCTTCCCCGCTTTGTCGAGCGGGACGATCTCGGCGAGGCTGAGCACGTGCTTCTGCTGCCAGAACAAGTAGGTCCAGTGCGCCGTCAGCGACACGGCGCAGATGATCATCACACGCCACGTCACACCGCGTACTTCGGGGCTGAACAGTGCGCTGATCTTCGGCACCTCCTGCCCTTTGCGCGCTTCCGTCCATTCCTCCGTTTCCGGCACCGCCTTGCGAATCCACAGCGTGATCAAGGCTGGCAAAATGCCAATGAGGAAGATGTAGCGCGGCTCCTGGCCGGCCAGCAGCCAGCCCGCGAGGCAGGCCACCAGCACCCCGCAGTTCACCGCGCTTTGCAGCGTCGCCGCGATCCACGGCCGCCACTTCTTTGGCCACGTTTCAGACAGCAGCGAAGCCCCCACCGCCCATTCCCCCCCGATGCCGAGCGCCGCAAGAAAGCGGAAGATCATGAGATGCCACCACTCCTGCGCGAAGAACGAGAGGCCCGTGAATCCGGCATACGTGAGGATGGTGAGCGTCAATGCACGACTGCGGCCCAGTACATCGCCCAGACGTCCAAAGAACGCGCCTCCCAGGGCCCAGCCGACGAGGAACGCGGCCTGAATGATCGAGCCATGCGTGCCCACCGTGGGATCCTCCGTGGACACCTGCATGAGCTGCGCCACAAACACCGTGGCGACAAGCGTGTAGAGATGCATGTCGAGTCCGTCAAACATCCAGCCCAGCCATGCGGCGAGTCCGGAACGGCGTTGCTGCGGCGACAGGTCGCGCAGGCGGGTAATCTCAGGAGTGGCGGGTTGGCTCATGCGGGCGCGAGTCTTTCGCAGACCGGCCCGAATGGCAAGCACGGATCACTTGCTCTTCGCCAGCTTGTTGTACTTCTCCACCAGCTCGTTGAACTCCCGCGTGCGCGCATTGAGCTTGGAGATCGCATCGTTGCGCTCCTCCACCAGCTGCTTCAGCAGTTCGTTCTGCTTCTCCATCGCGCTGTTCTGGGTGGTGACGACGCTGTTGTGACTTTTGATCGCGTCCGCGCCCTTGCCAAACGCAAGCTGCGTCGCCTCCAGGCCACGCTGCATCTGCATCAGTTCCCGCATGTAAATCGCGATGGTGATGCCCCGCGCCACGGAGTCGTTGGACAGTGCATTGTATTCACGGGAAACTTCGACGAGCTTCGCCTCAACCTCCGCACGCAGTTCGGTCAGGCGGGCGATTTCTTTTTCATACTCCCTCACCTTTCGCTCCGCTTCGATGCGCAGGGTGTTTTCCGCTTCAAGCCGTTTGACGAGATCCTGAATGTGGCCGCGCAGGCGGTCCTCGCGCTGCCATTGGACGATGCAAACAGCACAAAGTCCCAGGGAAATGACAGCCAGCAGCGTGGTGAGAAACCGCTTCATGAATCAGGGAGCAGGCTTGGCCGCATTCGCGGGTTTGACGTTGAAGGCCACCTTCGTGAAGCCCGCCCGCTTGGCGGCGTCCAGCGCCTTCACCATGTCGGTCCAGCGTGTTTTCTCATCCGCGCTGATGTACACGGAGGTGGCGGGATCTTTCCCAAAGCGTTCGGCGAGCTTTCGATCCAGCTCTGGCAGCGTGATGGCCGACTTGTCGTAAAACACATCGCCGGCGGCGTTCACCGCAAGGTTGATCATGTCCGGCTTGAAGTCGGACTGCGTGGCCGAAGCCACGGGCAGATTCACCTTGATGGTCTGCTGCTTGGTCATCGTAAGGCTGACCATCATGAAGGAGGCCAGCAGGAAAAACATCACGTCAATCAGCGGGATGATTTCCAGCCGCGTCCTTCGTTCGGGCAATGGCGAATGAAGTTTCACGGTCGGATCAGGCCTTTGGGGTGACTTTGTCAAACCCGTGCTGCGCAGCGAGTATCAGCACATTGTTTGCTGCGGCTTCGAGATCGAACTTCAATGCCGCAAGGCGCGCGTGGAAGTAGTTCATCGGCACCAGCGTGCCAATCGCGATGCCGAGACCCGCTGCCGTGGCGATCAGCGCCTCGCCAATGCCACCGGTGACTTTCTCTACCGCCAGCTCGCTGCTGCCGATGCTCGTGAAGCTTCCCATGATCCCGGTCACCGTTCCCAGCAGCCCTAGCAACGGTGCGAGAGTAACGATGGTGTCCATCGCGCTCAGGTATCTCCCTGCATCGCGCAGTTCCTGCCCGGCGGCGACTTCCAGCGCCCCCTGCATGCTGGTGTGGCGGTGATTGAGCCCGTGATGGATCATGCGGACCACCGGGTCGCCGGAGTTCGCGGAATGCGCTATGGCTTTGGCCAGGTCTCCGGCCTCCAGCTTTTCATACACTTCGTCCAGTTGCTTGCTGGATCGTTTGGTCGCAAAGCGCACCCACCAGAACACTCGCTCCACGAAGATGCAGACGGCCACAAGCGTGACCACTGCGATGGGATACATGATGGGTCCACCTTTGTGGAAGAGATCGACGACGACGTTGGCTAGCAGGGGCATGAAGAGTATCGGGAGATGGAGATCTAAATATAAAAAGGGGAGTTCAGTGCAATCGGAAGGTCAGCGGCAGAGTGTAACGATGCGAGGCGCCCGCCGGCCAGCGCCAGTTCCGGCGCACCCATGAGGCTGCATACTCGTCCAACGAACTAAACCCGGTGCTGCCGATGACGCTGACACCTTCGACCGCCCCGGAAGGTCCCACACTGATGCTCAGACGCACGGTGCCCTGCATGCCAGAACTGCGGGCAAAGTCAGGATAAGAAGGCTGGGGAAATTTGCCCTTGCCGCCGCTGCCGGACGTACCACTGCCCCCTGCCGTGCCAGCCTGGTTCATGCTAGAACGCGTGCCGCCACTGCTGGCCGTGCGTGGACGGGGTGGCGAAGGGGGAGCCTGCCGTTTCACGGGATCGATGGGACGCAGCGCATCCTCAATTTTCGGGGCGGTGGGAATTGCAAAAATGTCCTCCATCGTCATCGCCTCGGCGATTTCCGGCAGGTCCAGATTTTCTGGCGGCGTCTCAATGGCCTCGGAAATTTCCGTTGGCAGCACTGGCTCCGTCTCTGCCGGCTGATCGGCGCTGGCTTCCATTGCCATCAGCTCGGCCATGGAGGTTTCCACCATCGGCAGCTCGACAGCCTCGTCCAGGTCCTCCAGCGTCTTCAGATGAATCGGCGGCAGATCATCGGCAAACATGCCGATCACGCCCACGGTAAGAAAGCTCCCCGTGATGCCCACAATCCAGGACAGAGTGATGATGGCCTGCACAAGACCGCTCCGCCGACGCACCACCGACGGCGCTGAGACAGCGGCAGCAGCAGTTCTTGGCTTTGTATGATCGAAGCCCATGGTGGGCAGGGAGTTTATCATCGAAGAGGTCATTGCACAAAAGCGGGCGATACCGGAGAATGAAACGTAAGATTAGCCTGTCAACTTGCAATTGCGACTCAGTCGCATCATTATGTTTTTATTGCTCTCGACACTGCCTATGTTGTCCTAAAGCCTCCCAAATGCCGCCCTCACCCGCCTCCCACGAATCCTCTCCCGACGAGCGCAATGCCGTCGCCAAAATCTGGATGAAACGCGGCATCGCCCTTCTTTCTGCCGCCGATCCCGCTGCACTGCCAGAGGCCCTGACCTGCTTTGACCAAGCCCTCGCGATCCGCCGTGAGCTGCCGTTTGAGGAGAGTTCTTGGTTCCGCTGGCTGCTGACCGCCTGCTGGATGAACCGCGGAGATGTGCTCACCCGCCTTGGAAACCCGGCTCAACTGACCGCGGCAGTGCACAGTTTCGACGAGGCCATTTTTCATCTGCAAAAGCTGCCGCTGGAGGAAGACTCCCAGTATCGCGGCCGGCTGGCGCTGGCGTGGATGAACCGGTCCCTGGCCCTGCGCGCGGAAGGGAGCCCAGAGAGCCTCTCCACCGCACTGGCATCGCTGGACCAAGGCAAAACCGTGATCGAAGAAAGTGTGTCGGCTCATCTCCCGGTCAATGAAGCGCTTCTGCCCACCCTGCTGCTCAACCGCTCTGCATTGCTGCTGGAAGTCTCCCCTCCCCGAATGCTGGAAGCCATGCAGGTGGCGGATGAGGCCCAGATTCTCTCCAGATCCTCGGAACATCTGACCCTGCAATCCGCCGAGATCGGGCTGAAGGCACGCCACATCTTCTGCCGTGCCGTGGCCATGCTTCTGGAATCCCCCCCGGTGGACACCAGCCGCGCGGACGACTGGATCATTCAGGCCACGGACAAGGTGGACGAAGCCATGCACCTCACCGCCAAATGGGAAAGCCAGGGCATGCCCGAACATTTCCGCGTCCTGCGCCGCGAATTGTTCCGCTACGGCTGCAGCCTGCTTCTGGCCTACCAGCCCCATTTCATGGCGGAGTTTTTGCTCGACGTCCTTGATCCCGGCCAAGGCTCCCCCTTGCTGGCAAAAGAACAGGACCTTTACCAGGCAGGCCTTGAGGCGCTGGACATGGCAGCGGCGGAGCTGCGCCGCCGAGGCCCCCTGGATCTGGGTTTGCAAAAAATGGACCGGCTCATCCAGGTTCTGGAATCGCTGAGCCATGCGGCAGAACGGATCAAAAAACGTTCAGAGCAGTCCATGGCCGGGTGATTTCTGCCCACGGCACGGGTTTGCCGGGTGGAGTGTTTGACGGTTTTTCTCATTTTGCGGTACTCGGGGGCCGCCAAAGAAAAATTCGAAAACATATCACCCTCGTCCCATGTCAAAGCAGTCCCTCCGATCCCTTCGCAAGCCAGGCACAGAAGCGCTCTCAGTCACCACTCTGCTGTGCGCCGCCGGCAGTCTTGCCGCTCAAAACGCTGACACCCCTGCCCCGCCAACCCTTCAAAGCGGTGCCACGCCGACCGATCTGGAGGAGATCATTGTCGAAGGCCGTTTGTACAATCCCAGGCGCATGCAGTCCCCGAAGTACACGGAGCCTGCACGCAATATTCCCCAGACTCTCACCATCATTCCCAAACAGGTCATCGAAGACCGCGGAGCCTTCACATTACGGGATGTGCTGAAAAACACCCCGGGCATCTCCATGCAGGCGGGTGAAGGTGTCAGCGGAACCGGCGGTGGCGACAATCTCACCATTCGCGGCTTTAGCTCCCGCAGCGACTGGTTTGTGGACGGCCTGCGCGACCTCGGCACCTACAATCGTGACCCTTGGAACACGGAGCAGGTGGAAATCGCCAAAGGACCTGCCTCCACCACCATGGGCCGCGGATCCACTGGCGGTTACATCAACATGGTCTCCAAAATGGCGGGCTTGGAGGACTTCGTCACCACCACCGCATCCATTGGCACCAACAATCTCTATCGTGGCACGGTCGATGTGAATGAGAAACTCTCCGAGCATTCCGCTCTGCGCCTCAATGGAATGTACAATTCAAATGACGTTGCCGGTCGCGACAATGTGTTTATGGGACGCTATGGCATCGGTGCCTCGATCGCATTCGGCCTCGGCACCGACACTCGCTTCACGCTGAACTACATGCGGCAGGAGGAGAACAACATGCCGGACTTCGGCATTCCCTGGACTCCGAATCTCGGCACAGGCGGCAGTTTTGGTGGTGGCGCCGCAGGATTGGGGGCCTATGTCAACCAGCCCGTTCCCGTCAGCTATGACACCTTTTACGGTCGTCGTAACTACGACTTCCAGAAGATTCAGAACGACATGATCACAGCCATCTTCGAGCATGATTTCTCGAAGACCCTGCGCTTCCGCAATACCACTCGCTGGGCACGCAATCACTACGACGCACGCCAGACAGCCCCGCGTTTCAGAGACACCAGCGCGGCAGCAGGCAACCAATATACCACCACCTTGGTCCTCGAAGAGCAGCGGCGGAGATCGACCAACACCGTTTTCACCAACCAGTCCCTGCTCAATGCTGAATTTGACACCGGACGGCTCAAGCATGGGCTCGTGATGGGACTGGAGTTCTCCTATGAACAGCAGCTCACTGCCTCACGTGCCGGCAACACCACCACCACGGACTTGTTCGATCCCAGCTCCACCGGGCCGCTTGTAGGACCGACGAACGTGAATCGTGACACCACCGTGTTCGGCATCAGCCCGACCGATCTTCCAGCCTCGGCGGAAGCCCACCTGTCCACCATTTCAGTGTATGCCATGGACACCGTCAAGATCGGCAAACACTGGCAGGTCAGCGGCGGCATTCGTTATGACCACCTCCACGCCGTGCAGCATGGCATTTACTATACTGGAGCCAATGACATCTTTGGCGGCAGCGACCCCGGACCAACCAACAACGACGATCTCTTCAGCTGGAAGGGTGCTCTCGTGTACAAGCCTGTGGACTACGGCAGCTTCTATTTTGGCTATGGCACCTCCTTCAATGCCACGGCCGACGGCGGCAACCCCGGTGGTCTCGGACTGACCACCCCGGGCGCCGCTGGCGGCACAGGCAACAACACCTTCGCAGGCCTGAATCCTGAAAAGGCCACCAGCTATGAACTGGGCACCAAATGGGACCTGTTCAAAGAACGCCTCTCCCTGACAGCTGCGCTCTTCCGCACAGAAAAGACCAACGTCCGCACCACCAATGCCAACATCACCACCCCGGCAGGCAATCAGAACGTGGAGGGTGTGGAGCTTGGCCTGGCCGGACAGCTCACCAGAAAGTGGCAGGTCTTTGCCGGTGCCGCCCACATGACGAGCAAGGTGAAGTCCTCATCCATCGCCGCTGAGCTCGGTCAATCCCTTCCCAATGCCCCGGATTACACCTTCAATCTCTGGACCACCTACAATGTGACAGATGATTTCCAGATCGGCGGCGGCACCCAATACATGGGAAAGGTGATCGGCAATGCTGCCAACGCGACCCGTATTGTTCCCGACTACTGGACCACGGATCTGATGCTCAGCTATCGATTCACCAACAGTTTCAGCCTGCGCCTGAACATCTACAATATCGCAGACAACCGCTACATCGAGACCAGCAGCAGCACCGGCCACGTCATCCCTGGCCCGGGACGCTCAGCAGCACTGACTGCCACCATCAAATTCTAAGCCAAAGGTTGGGCTGCGAGGTCAATGGGTCTTGGAATCGCCGGGCTGGCGTTTTCGAGACCCATTTTCTTTCTCTGAGGGGCCGCAAAAGACCGCAAGTTTTGAGCAACATGTTTCTAGTTTCCTCGGTTGACTGAGATTGAAATTGAGACTTAATCGCAACTCACTAATGAAAACGAATCTCATTAGCACTAATTAGCCTTTCCTTTCCCTCTCTTCCCGCACATGCAAAAAAAACTCGCCTCCCGCTTCCACCGCGCTGCCTGCAAGCCTAGCTCCAAGACTCTCTCGGTCACCTCCTTGCTTTGTGCCGCTGGCAGTCTGAGCGCCGAAACCGCAGCCCCCAGCAAGCTCAAGCCTCAGCTCGAAGAGATTCCCACGGAGATGCCCGAAGTGGTCATCGAAGCGACCGGATCCCTGTACAACCCCCAGCGTCTTCAGTCCCCCAAGTACACCGAACCACTTCGTGACATCCCACAAACCATCACCGTCATCCCCAAGGCGGTCATCGAAGACCGCGGCGCTTTCAGCCTCCGCGACGTGCTGAAAAACACCCCTGGCATCTCCATGCAGGCGGGCGAAGGCGGCGCAGTTTCCGGAGACAACCTCTCCATCCGTGGCTTCAGCGCCCGCAGTGACATCTACCTCGACGGCGTGCGCGACTACGCGAACTACAATCGCGACCCCTTCAACACGGAGCAGGTTGAAATCACCAAAGGCCCGTCCTCCTCCACCGTGGGTCGTGGTTCCACCGGCGGCTCCATCAACACCGTCAGCAAGATGGCCAATCTGACGGACTCCGTGCTCACCACCGTCAGCGGCGGCACCAGCAACCTCTATCGTGGAACCGTGGATGTGAACCAGAAGCTCTCCGAGCACACGGCTTTCCGCCTCAACACCATGTACCACAACGCCGACACACCCGGACGTGACAATGTCTCTTCGGAGCGCTACGGCATCGCCGCTTCTCTGGGGGCCGGCCTCGGCACCGACACGCGCTTCATGCTGAATTACCAGCGGCTGGAGGAAAGCAACATCCCCGACTACGGCCTCCCTTGGATCCCCAACAACGGCACCTTCAGCGGCTCAGGTGCCGGCCTCGCCGCCTACCAAAACCAGCCACCGCCGGGGGTGAGCTTCAACACCTTCTACGGACTGCCAGGGGTGGACTATGAAAAAATCCAGACCGACCACTTCACGGCCATCTTTGAGCACGACTTTTCGGAACACGCTCGTATTCGCAACATCACACGCTACTCCCGCAGCCATCGTGATTCGGTGAGCACCGCACCACGTCTGCGCGATGTCGATTCGGGGACTGCCGGCAATCAATACACCACCGTCCTGAACCGCCAGCTCCAACGCCGCCAGCAGTTCACCGAGATGTTTGGCAACCAGACCAACCTGGTCGCCGATTTCGAGACCGGCCCCATCAAACACGCGCTGGTCACAGGCATGGAGTTTTATCTGGAGCACCAGCAGAATGCCAACGTCGCCGGCATCGCTTCCGTTACCGACTTGTACGATCCTAGCATCAACATTCCTCCCAGCGCCGCCCCGGGTACCAATGCCCAGGACATCACGAGCCAGTATCCCGGCCTGCCAGCCCCCACCGAGGCGTATTTGTACACCTGTTCCGCCTATGTGTTTGATACCATGAAGTTTGGCAAACACTGGGAGTTCAGCGGCGGCCTCCGCTATGACCACATGTACGCCACCGTCAGCCTTCCCGGCAACGCACCCGGCTATGCCAACGCTGACGACCTCTTCAGCTACAAGCTCGCCCTCATCTACAAGCCCGTGAAGCAGGGCAGCATCTACTTCGGCTACGGCACCTCGTTCAATCCCACCATCGACGGCGCTTCCGGCGCGGGTTTGGGTCTCACCGCCGCCACATCCACGCTGGACCCCGAACATACCTCCACCTACGAGCTCGGCACCAAGTGGGATGTCCTCAAAGAGCGCCTCTCGCTCACGGCCGCCCTCTTCCGCTCCGAGAAAACCAACGCCCGCACTACGGATGCCTCCGGCATCACCACGCTGGGCGGTGATCAGCTTGTCCAGGGCATCGAGTTCAGCATGACCGGCAACATCACCAAGAACTGGCAGGTCTTCGCAGGCTACGCCATCATGGAGAGCGAGACCAAAGCTTCCACCACTGCGGCTGCAGTCGGTCAGTCCTTGTCCAATGCACCGCCCCAGACCTTCAACCTCTGGACCACCTACAGTCTCCTGGAAAAAGCGCAGGTCGGCTTTGGTGCCCAGTACATGGGCGAGCGTACCAGCAACGACTCCTCCGCAAGCGCCCGCACCGCTCCCGGATACTGGACCATGGATGCCATGGTCAGCTACAAGTTCTCCGAGAAGGTCAGCTTTCGCCTGAACATCTACAACCTCGCCAATGAGCGCTACGTCGGCAGCGTCGGCGGCGGCCAGTTCGTCCCCGGTCCAGGCCGTTCCGCCGCCCTGACCGCCAGCATCAAGTTCTAATCCTTTTTTACCCGCTCATCATGCTCATCGCAATTCCCGACGTTCTCACCCCTGAGCAGGTTGCTCATGCCCGCCAGCTCTTGGACTCCACCGAATGGGTGGACGGCAAAGGCACCGCGGGCTACCAATCCGCCAGGGCCAAGGATAACATGCAGCTCCCTGAGGACAGCCCTGCCGCGCGTGAACTCGGTGAAATGATCCTAGCCGCCCTGTCAAAAAATCCCCTGTTCCACGCCGCAGCCCTGCCTCAGCGGATTTTCCCGCCGCTGTTCAACCGCTACTCCGGCGGCCAGTCCTTCGGCACGCATGTGGACAATGCCATCCGTCAGCACCCATCCATGCCCATCCGCATCCGCACAGACCTCAGCGCCACGCTTTTCTTTGCCGGTCCGGAGGAGTATGATGGCGGGGAGCTCTGCATCGAAGACACCAACGGCGTGCAGCGCGTGAAGCTCCCTCCCGGCCACATGGTTCTCTACCCCTCCACCAGCCTGCACCACGTCACCCCGGTGACACGCGGGGCCCGCATCTGCTCCTTCTTCTGGCTGCAAAGCATGATCCGCGACAACGGCCAGCGGTCGCTCCTGTTTGATCTCGATCTTGCCATCCAGCGACTGGGCCGCGATCTCAAAAACAACCCCGTAGCCGAACAGACCGGCGTGCAGCTCACCGGTGTCTACCATAATCTACTGCGCCAGTGGGCGGAAATGTAATCGTGAAGCCAACCTTTCATCGCCTCATTTTCTGGGGCCATCTCATCGCAGGCCTTGTCGCCGGTGTGGTCATTCTATCCATGGCCGTCACCGGCCTCCTCATTTCCTATGAGGTCCAGCTCATGGACTGGGCCAATCGAGACCTGCGCGTCACCCCGCCTGCCTCAGGTGCCCCACATCTCGACATCGACACACTGCTGGCCAAAGTTCACGAAACGAAGCCCGATTTAAATCCCAGCGGCATCACCTTGAAGGCGGACCCGGCCATGCCGGTCACACTTTCCCTCGGCAAAGAGGGCGTCTTTTTCGCCAATCCTTACACCGGCGAGTTCCTCGGCGAGGGCCATCGCGCCTGGCGCGACTTCTTCCACGCAGCCACCGAGTGGCACCGCTTCCTCACCGGTACCGGCCTTCCCAAAGAAGTCGGAAAAGCCATCACCGGCGCAGGCTGTCTGATCTTCTGCCTTCTGCTCGTCTCCGGCATCTATCTCTGGTGGCCTCGCCACTGGCGTTGGGCCAATGTGCGCGCTGTCATCCTTTTCAATCCCGGCCTCAGAGACCGCGCGCGAAACTGGAATTGGCACAACGTCTTCGGCTTCTGGAGCGCTCTCCCGCTGCTCTGCATCATCCTAACCGGCCTCATCATGTCCTATGGCTGGGCGAACAATCTGCTCTTCACCCTCACCGGCAGCGAGCCACCCCCACCCCGCGAGCGCCCGGTCGCAGAAGGCAAACGCGAAGCTGGCCCTCGTGGCTCCGGCGGCATGGGGCGCCCGGAAGGCCCCGGCCGGCGCGATTCCCGTGAAAGCGGCCCCGCTGCCCATCCCCCTTCCCTCGCCGGACTCGAACCTCTCCTGGCTCAGGCCCGTCAGCAGATCCCCGACTGGGCCAGCCTCAGTCTCCGCATGCCGCTGAAACCCGGTGCCCCCTTCCCCCTCATGGTGGACCGTGGCGGCCGCGGCCAGGTGCAACTGCGCACCATGCTGAACCTCGACGTGGCCCAGGGAAAAGTCCTTCCCAGCTCGGACGATCTGCAGCAGCAAAACCTTGGACGCCGCCTTCGCATGTACGCCCGCTTCCTCCATACCGGCGAGCTCTTCGGCCTCTTCGGCCAAACCGTTGCCGCCCTCTGCACCGGCAGCACCATCCTCCTCGTTTGGACCGGTTTTGCCCTGGCTTGGCGGCGCTTCTTAAAGTCCTGACATCCCGCCCTATGGCGTCAGTCCAGGCCCCGGAGCACAAGAAAGTCTCATAAAATTGCAATTGAGACTCTATCGCAGAAAGAGCTTGAGCGTTAATGGATTCCGCTCAGTATCCCCCCTCCTTGCGACGGAATCTCAGTATCATCACTCTCATGCCCTCGACTTTCGCTCCTCTCATCCGCCTTTCCGCCGGACCGATCATCGGCGCTTCCGCCATCCTTTTCCTGGCACTGGCCTCTCATAGTCGTTCCCAAACGGCCAGACAGATCGCAGAGCAGCTGCCTGAAATCACCATCACCGCAGAAGCCGAGCCCGAGCCGCAGGTCATCATTCCCTACCTTCCTCCCGTCGAAGGCACCAAGATCTATGCTGGCAAAAAAGCGAGCTCCCTGAATATCCAGGCGCTCCCGCAGGTGCAGGCCAACAACTACAGCCAGGCCTTTGCCATGACGCCCGGCCTGATCACTGCCGAAGAAAGCACCCCGCTGGTCAGCTTGGGCTATCGTGGGATCGGCTCGCCAGACCGTGCCCAGTATTTCATGATGCTGCAGGATGGCATCCCCATCGCCGCAGATCCTCAAGGCTATCCCGAGTCCTACTGGACCCCGCCGCTGGAGTCCACCCAGCGCATCGACTTCGTCCGTGGTGGCGCCTCGCTGCTCTACGGCCCGCAGCCGGCCGGTGCCATGAACTACGTCTCATCCATGCCCCGCACGGACCGCCTGTTCGGCATGCAGACCAAGCACATCTTCGGCAGCAATGACCTTTACTCCACCTTCACCTCCATTGACGGCAGCGCCGGCAAATGGAGCTGGTACGGGTGGTTCAACCACCGCTCCGGCACCGGTTTCCGCACTGCAAACAGCGACTTCAATGTCGATGGCGGCCGCCTGAAGCTCATCTACCAGCACTCCACCGACACACGCTGGATTTTTTCCCTCGATGCCGGCACAGACCGCCATGGCGAAGCCGGGGGACTCACCGCCACGGCCTACAATGCCGACCGCAATCAAACCGTGCGCCTCACCGACCGCTTCCATCTCAGCCGCGTCGTCGCCAGCGCAGAGCTCCAGCACAAGTTTTCCAGCAAGACCGAGCTCAGTGTGAAAACCTGGGCTGGCGCCTATGACCGCTGGAGCAACCGTCAGGCTGGCAGCTTTGGCACCGTCACCGGTCCCACCACCTCCATCCAGCACCAGCAGTTCTACAACTGGGGTATCGAGCCCCGCATCCGCCACGACTACGAACTCTGGGGCGGCGAGCACTCCCTCGCCGCAGGCATGCAGTTCTACATGTGCCACTCTCCGCGCAAGGACGCCACCGGAGCCTATCCGACAGACGACATCGGCACGGTCAACACCGTCGCCGCCCGTGATGTGATCTACGGTTCCGTCTTCCTCGAAAACAAGTTCACCTTCGGCCGCCTCACCATCACGCCCGGCTTCCGCATGGAGATGATCAATCAAAACATCACCGTCAAAAACATCGGCGCCGTCAACACCCAGCGGGATGCCAGCAAGTTCGACAAGCAGCCGCTCTTCGGAATCGGCCTCTCCTATGATCTCGGCAGCCAGACCGCCGTTTACGCCAACATCGCCCAGAGCTACCGCGCCACCACCTTCGGCCAGTCGCTCATCCCCGCCGCAGGTGGTACGGCCAGTGATGTCGCCCCATCGCAGGGCTGGAGCTATGAACTGGGCCTCCGTGGCAATCCCAAACCATGGTTCGCCTATGACACCTCCTTCTTCCTCGTGGATCTCGATGACAAGATCGGCACCGCCGGTCTGAACATCCAAAGCGTCGGCCGCAGCATCAACTACGGCTGGGAAGGCGCGGCGCAGTTCGATATCATCGGCGGGCTCGATGCCCTGAACGGCACCCACCGCGGCGAACGCCTCGGCGCTCTCAATTTATACGGTAATATCTCCCTGCTCGAAGCCCGTCTCTCCGGCGGCGTCAACAACGGCGGCACCCCGCAATACGCGCCTCCCTACATCATCCGCACCGGCGCCATCTACAAACGCCAGAACGGTCTGAAGATCGCCTTCCTCGGCACCTTGATGGCCCGCCACAATGGCAGCGACAACGCCGACGGCCGCTTCGACATCCCCGCCTACACCACCTGGGACCTCACCGCCGAAGTTCCTGTCGGCAAAAACTTCTCCGTGATGGCCGGCCTCAACAACGTCTTCGACAAGCACTACTACTCCCTCGTCAACAGCAGCGGCATCATCCCCGCCTATGGCCGCAACTTCTATGTCGGCGGCAGCTTGAAATTTTGATCTGAATAGACCAGTTCTCAAAGAGATTGTCACTTTGACCGGCGAGCGCAGCGGCCCCAGTGGCAAGGCGGGAGCACCACCTGCTATTTAAAAATAACAGGCAAGCGACCAACGCAGCCAATGGAGCCGCTCCGCCGTCCGGGCAATGCGACAAGATTTTTGAGAGTTGGTCTAGGTTGGATCAAGTCCCTGCGGGGCGCGGAAGTGGTGTTCCGCAGCCGCAGGGACATTCATCAGCGCCTCACTTCCGAAACGGCGAAGCCGGCATGCCCGCACCATTGAAAAGCGTGGCCACCGGGTTGTCCTTCCACGCATAACGCACCTGCTTCGGCTCAGCGACGGCTTTGCATGAGACGATCACGGTTTCGCCCTCGATCTTCGCGTCAGCATGCTGCCATTGCCCATCCGCCCCGGCGATTTCAAACCCGGCAAGATCACCTTTCGCATTCAGACCTTTGGCATGCGTGAAGGTCAGCACGAAGGCGCCGTCCTTCACAGTGGCTTTGTCAATCAGCGGCCCGGAAGTGTCAGGCACGTCCTTGTGATAGACCTCGCCCAGCGCCCATTGAGCAAGGCGGCGCCCGACCTCCTGCTTGTTGGTCGGATGAATGTTCTTGGGATCGCCGATGTCAATGGTGATCGCCATGCCGCTGTTCGGAATCGTGCTCAGTGCATTGAGCATCTGCTCACGCACCTCCGGCCAGCCTTCGCCTTCTCGGGTGAAATTCGGCAGTTGCACCCAGGCAAAGGGAAAATCGTCGTCCCAGCGTGTGCGCCAGTCCTTGGCCAGCAGCGTTAGCTGAGCCTGATAAAACGGCGGCTTGGGGCCGTGCGAATTGGCTTCGCCCTGATACCAGATGGCACCACGAATTGCATAGGGGATCAGCGGCGAAATCTTGCCGTTGAAGAGTCCGCCCACATCGCCCTTGCGCTTGCGAAGCTCCGCCGGGTCACGCGGCTTGCGCGGCGCTGCTGTGCCCGCGGCCTTGGCCTTCTTCGCCTCCTCTGCCCACTTTGCCACCTGTCGCTCATAAAGCGCCTTCTCCTTGGCTTCATCAATTCCGGCCGCCTCCTTCTTCACCGCTTCAAAGAACGGCTTCAGCTCAGCGCTCGCCTTCTGGGCCTTGGGACTAATCCAGGACTCGATCGGCGTGCCGCCCACCGAGGAATTGATCAACCCGACCGGCTGCTTGAGCACATCATAAACATTCCGACCAAAGAAGTACAACGTCGCAGAAAAACGCCCCACCGTTTCAGGCGAGCAGATCACCCAGGAGCCTTTGCCAACCGCTTGCGCCGTGGTCGCAGAAGGACTGCTCTCGGTAAACACCCGCATTAGCGGCACGTTCGCCGCCGCCTTGCTGCCTTCATAATCATTGGCACCTTGTACCTGCAGGCCCATGTTCGACTGCCCCGACCCCAGCCAGACTTCACCAACGAGCACATCATTGATCGTCTTGTCTCCAATCGTAAGTGTCTGCGGTTCAGCACTTGCGGTGAGCGCATCCAGCTTGAGAGACCACTTTCCGTTCGCATCCGCCTTCGTCGTCTTTTTCTGCCCCGCGATCGCCACGGTGACTTCCGAGTTCGCATCCGCAGTGCCCCAGACAGCCACCGGCTTGCCGCTTTGCAGCACCATGTGATCGGAGAAAACCGCAGGCAGCGTGACGGCGGCCCGCGCGGACAAGGAAAGAAGAAGGAATGTGGCGAGTATCTTCATGGCTGGTTGGGTGGGAAGAGCCTTGTCAACGTCAGCACCCGCACCATTGCTTCACAAATGTCTGCCGCCCTCTTTGCCGCCGGTCTTGGCGATGTGATCCGTGTTTGTTATCAAACCTGCGCCTACCGCGTGCTGAGCGAGACCACACATCCGCTGCCTGTGCTCGTGGCCTCGCACAATCCCTTCGCCATCGAGATCTTCCGCCATCATCGCAATGCGAAAAACTTCATCCTCTATGATCTGGGTCACAAGTATCAGGAGTTTCTGCATGCCGGGCTTCGCGGGCCGGACATCAGCCGGGCGCTGTGTGAGTTTGCGGGTCTGAATTACGCCACCCTCCTTCGCGGCAGCGCCGAGGGGCATGTGCCCGTATTCGACGCGCCGGATGACATCCCTTCCACAGGGCACATCGTATTCCAACCCTTCGCTGGTGTGCCCGAACGTTCGCTGCCGTCTGCAGTGATTGAACAGACGCTTCAGGTGCTTCGGAAACTGCCATGCCAGGTTTTCATCGTGACACGCAGCTATCCACGTTCCGGCGGCGGGAAGCTCATCCACAACGTCGAAGACGCACGCTCCTTCGCGGGTGGCAATGTCACCGTGCTGGAAAATCTCTCGACACCCGCTGCGCTGAACCTCGTGAAAAAATGCCATGCCTATGTGGGCAGTTGGTCCAGCCTCCAGCAGGCGGCGTGGTTCGAGCACAAACCCGTGGCCGTGTTTTATCCCGTAAACTATGTCGATGTGCGCCTGCGCACCGATTACGCCTTCGGCATGGACCGTGAAAACACCCTGGGCCGCGAGTTTCCATCTTTGGACATGGCCGAGCTGGAGTCTTTTCTGCACCGCTGGTGATCAGGCACCGATAAATCGCCGCAGCACATCCATGTGGCCTGAAGCCGCGCTTCTTTCAGCAGCAAAATCCTCCACCCGCATCTTATACGGCACATCCAGCGGCGTGATAAACGGAACCCGGCTGGTTCGCGCGAATACCATGCCGTGGTATCTACCCGTGATGACCAGCCGCGCACAGGCGATGTGCCCAAACGCGATCTCGGGGCTTGCACGCGCAATGATCGTCGACTTCGGAAAACGCTGCGCCGCCTCTTCCAGCATCCACCCATCATCGACCTCCGCCCCCATGCTCAGCCATGACACAGGCGTGTCACTGGCGGAAAACTGGCTCATGTAGTGGTTGATGAGCACATTGCGCGGATTGACCAGCCCTGCGGGCACGATGATCACACTGCCACGCCCCGGCTCAACCTCGGGATGGTAAAGATAGGCGGCGTCTGGAAAAAAGCAGGCATCCGTCCTGCCGCTGATCTCGCCCGCAATGCGCACGCATTCAGGTGAACGCAGCGTGATGAAGGATGCCCGCTGCAAGTACGACACCCACGGCCTGAGCGCCTCTGCGTACGCGGCCTCCCGATGCACTTGAAACTGAAATCCACACGAAATAAAACCCCAGGGAATGCCTCGTTCAATGGCGGCATCCATGTAGAACTTCATGCAGCGCAGGTGCGGTGATTCTGCTGCTTCAGTTTCACTTCCGACATTATGCAGCACACCTCCGCCCCCAATGACGATCATGCCGACATCCTCCGGCAGTCGCTCTGGAAGGTCCGAGTTATAAAACACCGGCTCGTGCTCCGGCAGTTGCTGCGCAAAGACCAACGGATAGGTGTCGTCACCGACGTTTCCGTAACCCGAGGCTCCAACGAAAGCGATTTTCATGCGCTGGGAGGATAGCACCACGGCAGAGCAGAACCGGAAAAAAATCGGGCGCAAAGTTTCAACTTGAATCATTTAACCCTTTGGTTAAATAATAACCCGTCCGCAACACACATCCTATGAAAACAAATCTGCTTCTTCTCAGCCTGTCTCTGCTTTCCAGCGCACTCACCGCATCAGCCGGTGAGCCGACCAAACCCTATGTTGGCTCCGCCGAGTTTGAAAAACTCAAATCCCTGGCTGGCACTTGGCAGGCCAAGACGGACATGGGCCAGGGCCCGATGACCGTGACTACGAATTATCGCGTCATCTCCGGTGGCAGCGCAGTCGAGGAGCGCATGTTCCCCGACACGCCGAAAGAAATGGTCACACTCTACCATGAAAAGAACGGCAAAGTCGTGCTGACGCATTACTGCATGCTCTGCAATCGCCCCAGCATGACCCTGGTAAGCTCGGACGACAAGTCCCTCACCTTCGATCTCGCCAAGGACAGCGAAATCAAAGCGGACACCGAGAAGCACATGCACTCCGCCGTCTTCACCTTCGTGGATGCCGATCATCTCACCCAGAACTGGACGCTCTACGACAACGGCAAAGCCACCGAAAAGCCCTCCTTCCAATTTGAGCGCGTGAAGTAAGCCCGCTTGCCAGGCCTGCGCGCCGCATCCACACGTTTCCCATGAGACGCGCCCCCCAGCCTCTGCTCCTTGATCTTGTCTTCGCTGCACTTTCCGATGCCACCCGGCGCGGACTGCTCACACGGTTGATCGAGGGCGAGGCCACCGTCGGCGCGCTCGCAGAGCCTTTGCAGATGTCCCTTCCGGCTGTCTCCAAGCATCTGCGAGTGCTGGAGGATGCAGGCCTGCTCAAGCGCCGCGTCGAAGGCCGCACCCATTTCATCTCCGCCAATCCAAAGCCCCTCCGTGAAGCCGTGAACTGGATCGAACGCCACCGCCAGATGTGGGAAGGCAGCTTCGACAGACTCGCCGCCCTGGTGGAGCAGCCCCTGCCGGAGCCTCCCGCCAAATCCAAAAAATCATGACCTCCCTCGCCAGCGAACAAACCCTCAAGCTCTCCCGCCGCTTCAAAGCACCACGCGAGCGCGTCTTTGCCGCCTTCTCCAGCGCCGAAGCCATCCAGCAATGGTTTGGCTGCGGCCCGCCCCACGTCATCGAATGCACCTCCGACTTCCGCGTAGGCGGCAGCTACCGCACCAGATCGTACAATCCGGAAACCTCCAAGGCCGTTTCTGCCGTGGGTGTTTACCGCGAGATCACCCCGCCCTCAAAGATCGTTTATACCTGGAAATGGGAGGACGACGAGGATTGGGCAGACTGCGAGTCACTCGTCACCTTCGAATTCAAAGCCGACGGCGATGAAACCGAACTCCTTCTCACGCAGACCGGATTCCCCAGCGATGAAAGCTGCCAGAAGCACACCTACGGCTGGACTGGCTGCCTCGACAAACTGGACGCAGTGCTCGCCGGAATTCCCGCGCCGGCTCTCAAGTCCTGCTGCTAAAAGTCCTGCCCGAAGTTTCCTGCCGCCGTTTCGCCTTGCGCGAAATGGCGGCCAGCAGCGCCTGAAACTGTCCGGCCACAGTCTCCCATCGAAAAGCATCTCCCCGCACATGCGCCAGCCCCTGCTGCGCCAGACGCCTGCGGGCAGCCTTGCTCTGATAGAGCGCCTGCAGCGCCGCAACAAACGGTGCCTCATCAACAAGAGATCCCAAGGTGTTGATCTCAGGATGGATCAGCGTCCGCGAACAAGGGATTTTCACCGCAGGCACCGCCCACTCTCCCAAGGCCGAAGAATCGGGCACGATCTGTGGAATGCCGCAGGCCATGCCTTCCATCGTCGTGAGCCCCCAGCCTTCACCGAGGGTTGTGGTCATCTGCACATCAAGACTGCTGTAAATGTACTTCAACCTGCTCACATCCTGCAGATCTCGAATGTCCTCAGCCCCGGTGAAAATCAGGCGGTCGGCGACACCATAGTAGTCAGCCACCCGTCGCAGATCCCAGCCCGTGTCTTTTTGCGCGCAGTGCAGGAGCAGGTGCGCATCGCTGATGCGGTGCTGTCTGGTCCACTCGGCAAAAATCTGAATCGTGAGATCAAGCCGTTTACGCGGCTGGTTACGGTTGATGTTGCCAACAAGGTAGTCACTTGGCGCAACTCCAAGACCCAGCACCTGCCGGGCCTCTTGACGGTCCGCTGGCTGAAAAATCTCCGTGTCGATGCCATGCGGAATGACTTCACGCCGGCCGGTGAAACCTGCGCTGCAGGCCGCATGATGACCAAAGTCCGTGTACCAAACAGCAGCCGTCAGCCTGTTTAATCTTTCCATCGCTCCTGGATCAAGATTGGCCCCGTCCACCGGCATGTAACCAATGATCGGCACTCCGGCAGGCGCAATCTGGGCGAACCGCGCCACGTTCCACCAGTCGTTGTTGATAACCACTGCGGCTGGATCAAACTCAGCACACAGGTGCTGAAAGCGGTTCATGCCCCACATGTCCCCCCCCTGCTGCGCTGGCATGACGCAATACGGCAGATCATGCGCGGAACCGTCGTAATTCACGCCTGAAACAATGACATCCCAATCACGGCTCAGATGCTTCAAGACCGAGTGTGTGACCGTGGCGAATCCCGTGGGCACAAGAGCATCCCCTACCCAGAGCAATCGCGGCTTGGTGCCTCGGCCGCCAACGACACATCGAGGCGTTTCCAATGCTGTCTTCACATTTTGACTGGCAGTGTTGAAAACGACTCCGCTGGCCATAACCGGCATCGCGAACGCTCGCGTTTCTGCAGCCGGAGCCAACGTTTTCTTTTTCATGGTCTGCCGCATTTCAGGCGACACCAGTGCTGTTTGAGCCAATCGCCCCCCGGCGCTGCGCTTCCCGGCATTGCTCGACTTCTTGGAGACTCGGACAGCTGATTTGGTCTTCGACTCTTTTTTCATGATGCTGTGGGTGAATTGAAAATGTCAGCCCCCCCCAGGTGAGCCGTCATCGACCGCGCAGTGATCATTTCAAACTGACGGGCTCTGCCATCAAGTTCTTGCACCTGCTTCATGCAGAGCCATTACAATCTGCGGGCCATGCTTGCAAGAAGTTCGGACAGTCCGTCCTGAAATAACCTCTGTTCCTCATCGAATCGCTCGCATGCCAGGGCGCTACTGGTCGTCATGAATGCCGCACCCCGGCAGCAGGGCGCGGAGTTGATCCATCACCGAGCTGTCAGTGGCGGCTGACCCACCGATGCGCAGCAGCCTCAGCTGCTTGCATGCAGCGATATGCGGCACTGCAGCGGGCACCACCGCAGGGCTGGACATCAGATCAAGACTGGTCAGCGTTGCCATTGAGGCCAGACTCTTGAGCGCATCGGTCGGAACCGCCAGACCATGCAGATTGAGATTCAAAACAGTCCCGGCTTCTCGAATCAGGCCGACGAGTTCATCATACACCACCACATCAGTGATCGGATTTTCAAGAAACGAGACTCGCCAGATCGTGAACGGCGTGGTTGGCAGTTCTCCCATCACATGCAGGTCTGCATAACCGCCCATCGCTTTTTCAGAGTTGGCGGAAGTCTGGATATTGATCACCCCTCCATGCTTCATGACCATGCGTGCCAGTTCCATCTGCTTGGAATCCACACTCACAGGCGCTTGCTTGACCGTTTCGTTTATCTTCGCTTCGGGTTTAGGCATCGCAGTGCGCTGACCGGACTGCCAGGCGATGAGTAAACCAACCCCCAGCAGCGGCACCACTCCCGCTGCCCACGGCAGCCAGCGCCTGCCCTCACCGAAGCCCTGCTTGATTTTGATCGTCACCGCTGTCGTCGCAATCGGCCCCGCTTTATTCCCCGCCAGGCTGTTTGGGCTGGGGGGCGGACGTCGAATGTTTTTCCAGTTTTCACTGTTCTTGAAAAGCTTTTCCAGCACCTGGGTCATGTCACTCACACGCTGGTAGCGTTTCTCTGGGTTGTTTTGCATCGCCTTGCTGACGATCGCATCAATGCTCTTGTCAGCACCGGAACGCACAGAAGGTGGCTCCCACACCCCCTTGGGCACATGCCCCGTGAAGAGTTCATAAATCATCACTCCCAGCGAATAGATGTCCGCACGATGATCGATCTCCCTGCTCTGATCCAGCGCCTCCGGCGCGATGTAGTCGGGCGTGCCGATCGTCATGCCGGTCGCTGTGAAATCGACCGACTGCGGACCCACGACTTTCGCCAGGCCAAAGTCCGCGACTTTCACATTCCCCCGCTCGTCGATGAGGATGTTCGCCGGCTTGATGTCGCGATGCACAATGCCCTTTTCATGGGCAAACTGCAGCGCTTCACAAACCTGCGTGATGATTCTGAGGATCTGCCTCGGCTCCGGCGGATTGCGCCTGAGCAGATGCTGCAAATCCATGCCGGAGACAAACTCCATCACATAATACATCTGCCCGTCGGGCGTCTCTCCGAAGTCATGCACTGCGATGATGTGCGGATGATTCAGCAGCGCCAGCGCATGGGCTTCGCGTTTGAAGCGCTCAGCAAAGCTTTCTTTGTCCCGATGCACCTGCGGCAGCAGTTTCACCGCCACGGTGCGGTTCAGGCTCTTCTGCACCGCCTTGTAAACCGCACCCATGCCGCCCCGCTCGATAAACTCCAGAAACGTGTAGCCTGGGATCAATGCATCCAGCTCCTCCGTCGATGGCGGAGTAAAGGGCTCGAAATGAACGGCATCCCCCCCATGGTCATTCGCCTGGCGCATGCCTCTGATTTAAGAACAACGAGGCGCTTTGGCAAGACCCTAGACACGACAAGGCAAAATAATCACTAGAAATTGCATCAGGCCGCTTGGTAGGCCGCCACCAACTGCCCCACGCTCCGCTCCCAGTTCAACTCCTGAGTCAGTCGTGCATGACCGGCGGCTCCCAGCGCTTGACGGCGGGGCTCGTCGTCGAGGAGCGCCAGAATGGCGTCTCCCAGCGTTTCAGCCGAGTTTTCCATGACATACACCGCGCTCTCACCCGCTGAGAAGCGGCCTTCCACCGTACCAAACATCACCATCGGCTTTGCGAAGGCCATGTATTCCAGCACTTTGTTCATCGTACAGTGGTCGTTGTACGCATTGATCGGGTCACAGGCGACCCCGAGGTCCATGGTGCGCAAAGCACGGCACAAAAACTCATCACTGACCCGTCCGGGCATGCTGAGGTAATCCTGCAGGCCAAGCCGGTCACGCAGAGCCAGCAGATCCGCATGCTCAGCCCCGGACCCCATCAGCAGAAACTGCACATCCCTGCGCCCGCGAGTTTTGACGATGTGATCCGCGGCGCGCACCAGGTAATCCACTCCGTCCGCGCTTCCCATCACTCCAATGTATCCCACCAGATGCCGCCTCCCGGCACGCAAGGTTTCATCCGGAATCGCAGAGGTGTTCATCCGGCTCGGCGCCGTGCGTACCACAAAGGCGCGGTCCTCACTCAGCCTGCCACGCTCTTTGACCGCGCTTAGCACGCTCTGGTTGGTCGCGATCACCACATTCGCCAGCGCCAGCGTGCACCGCTCGGCGAGCCGCACCGCCCAGTACATCAGTCCACGCCTGCCAAACTTTGCCTCAAACATTTCCGGCCACAGGTCATGCACATCGAAGATCACTTTCACACCACCGAACCATTTGAACGGCAGCGCCACAAGGAACAGTAGATCAGGCGGATTGCAGAGATGAACGACATCGAAGCCTCCGCGCTTCCATGCTTTGACCGCACACCAGAACTCTCCCCACAACGCGGATGCGTACTCCGTGATGAAACCGCCCAGCGATCCGGCCTCACCGCTGATCCAGTGGCGATAAATCTGAATGCCTTCCAGCACCTCCTCCGGCTGCACATACCCGCGCATCTGCGGGCAGATGACCGTCACCTCGTGCCCGGCATCACGCAGCGCGCAGGCCTCCTGCCACACGCGCCGGTCGAAGGGAACGGGGAGGTTCTCAACGAGGATGAGGACGCGCATAAGCGGCGGAAATTACGCGCCCGCTGCGGCACGCTGCTCTTTGGAAAGCCACTCAATTTTCAAGGCCTTCCCCTCCTTGGCTCCACCACCAAAGAAATCCCCCGTGTCCTTCAGGGTCACAAAAATGATGAAGCCAAAGAGCATCAGCGCGCAGGCGGTTTGGACGTATTCCAGAATCCTGCCCTGCGGCGGCTTGCGGCGGATCGCTTCGGCAATCGCCATGGTGATGTGTCCGCCATCCAGCACCGGGAAGGGCATCATGTTGAGGATCGCCAGATTGATGTTGAACACGACACTGAACCACAGCACCAAACGCCAGCCGTCCGGATGCTGGAACAGCTTGTAATACAGACGGCCCACACCCACCGGACCGCTCATGTGCGCAGGACTCAGGTCCGACTTCGGTGAAACCAGTTTGGACACCAGGTTGCCCATGTGCCGCACCGCATCGCTGATCTGTTCCCACGGGGTGATGACGCTGGGAGTACGCTTGCCTTCCACATCCCAGGCAATGCCTACCATGGGGTATTCCTGATGGTCTTCCGTCACCTCCTTGAGATTGTTCTTGTCCGGGATGCGCGGCAGCACCGGGATCTGGATTATCTTTCCCTCGCGCTCAATATCCAGCACGATGGTCTTCCCCGGAGTGGCTTTGATGTAGTCGCCAAGGTCCCCCATGCTGCGCATGGCTTTGCCATCAGCTCGCAGCACCAGGTCATTGGGCTTGAGGCCCGCCTCATCCGCCGGGCTGTTTTTCGCGACCCCGCCCACCATCGGTGTCATCTGGCCTTCAAGACCGACGGATCGCAGTTCGGGCCGCTTGAAAATCGAGCGCCACCAGGAAACCGGCTCCTCCTTTTTCTTGTCGTCCTTCGGCCACGCCTTGGGATCCACATTAAACTCCAGCACTCCCTGCCCTGGACGCTCCACTTCAAAGGCAATGGTATCCCCTTCGCTAGCCACCACTCCCCAGCGCACGCTGTCCACCAGACCTTCAAATCGCTTCACCGGCTGTCCATCCACCCGCAGAACCTTGTCACCGGAAAGGATGCCCGCTTTCTGCGCCGGACTGTCCTTGGCCACATATCCGACGATGGACGTGGTATGAGATTCGCTCTCCGGCTTGCCCACCACCCAGACCGCCACCGCAAACAGGCAGGCAAGCATGAAGCTGAACAATGGCCCCGCAAACGCGACGATGGCCTTGTCCAGAGGTGTGATCGGTGGCAGCGACTCCTGGCTCACCTCCCCTTCAAGACCGCCCATCGGAGCCATTTGCGGCAGCGCCACAAAGCCTCCTGCAGGAATGCTGCCGAGGCCGTATTCCACGCCGTTGATCGTCTTCTTCCAGAGCGGCTTGCCAAACCAGATGTAAAACTTCTCCACCTTCAGCCCGCGCCAGCGTGCCGCCAGGAAGTGGCCCCATTCATGCACCACGATCATGAGATTGAAAACAAGCACCACCTCCAATATGAGGATGATGAAACGGAGAATTTCACCGAAGGAGCCGAGAGAGGAAAGCCATGCCATAAAGTTGGAGGAAAGAGGTCGGGGGGAGCGCGGCGGAATTGCCGGAGCACCGAATGATCAGATGGGAAAGCTAACACCCCCCCATGACTGGTGCAAATGGTGCCGGGAAGTTTGTGCGCAGCCCAAAGCACGAAATATTTGCCATCCGCCATCCTCAGACGTATCCCCACTTTGCTCCATGATGCTGATTCGCGCTTCTCTCTTCCTCCTCATCCCATGGATGATGATCTCCTGCCGTACCGCCAAAAGCGTGGTCGCAGCCGTCGATGTCAAGCCCACGAGCTTCCTCCCTCATGCCAAAGAACTAAAGGAAAACCGTAAACGCTCCCCTTTCCTCGGCAACTGGTGGACTACCGACAAGAAGGTTCTGGCCGCTGCGGAGAAGGTGAAGTCCATCTACATTGCCCCCGTGGTGTCCGATGAGCTGCGGGCCATGACTCAAAAATTTGCGCTCATGGAGTTCAACAAGAAACGGCATGATGCCAAGGTGAAGAGCCTGGTGACCTACACGCACGACAGGTTTGTGAAGGCCTTCAAGTCGAACAAAAAGTCACGCTACACCGTCGTGGACGCTCCTTCCAAGGATGCCATGACTTTGAAGCTCTCGATCATCGAATGGGAACCAAACACCGTCTCCGGATTGGCGATTCGTGAGGCGCTCGACATGGCGATCCCCGTCCCGTTCACGCCCATCGGCAGCCTGCTGGGAAAATCGGCACGACCTGCCATTGCCATTCAAGGAGTATTGACCGAGCCCACCACCGGCAAATCCTTCTTCGAGTTTGCTGACAAGGAAGAGACTCGGATGGCGGTCATCCTCTTCTTTCCCAATGAATTGCTTCCCACCGGCCAGGCCAGGTATGCCATTCGTGAGTGGGCCTCCCAGTTTGAAAAGCTCATGAGCACGCCACCGGACAAGCAGATCCGGGACAGCATGCCCATCCAGCTCATGGAATTCTAAGCTTTCCGAAGCTTTCCAGGTGGCTCGTCCATAAAATTCAGAACCACTCCATCCGGGCCGAATTATACCCTGGCGACTCCATGTTTAGTCGTTGCCACCGTGGAGGGATTTGTGCGCTAATCCTGCCCGCACTCTCCCCGCAAATGAAAACGCCGCCATTCGCCTCCCTCGTCGTCCTTCTCGTCGGTCTTTCGCTGACTCTCACAGCCTGCCAGTATCCCTACGCTTTTGTGGGCTCGGCTCCCCGTTCCGGCACCTTCCTGCCCTACCGCAGTTCGGGCCACGCACCCCTTGGGGATCTCGCAGCCAGCACTCTGGGCTCCAACCGGGACCATTATTACTACGTGATTCGCGGCGCGAACACCGGCACGCGCTGCTACTCGGCCCGGCCTTGGTACGCCACCACTCCCGGCCAGCAGCCCTCTTACCCGGTCTCGTACCAGCGGCACCCGTATTACTCAAACAGCATCTTTAGCAGCCCCTATTACAACCGCAGTTCCTCCTATGGCAGCAGCTACACCAATCGCCCCTGGGGCGGCGGCTACGGCTTTGGCCAGCCCTTCGGTTGGGGCACCGGCCTGGGCCTCGGATCACGCTGGTTCTGAACCTCGCCCCGACCCGGCGTAGGTTATTGCAGCTCAAAGATGCCTTCGATCTCCACGGCGATGTTTCCCGGCAGTGAGCCCATGCCCACGGCGCTGCGTGCGCCGATCCCGCAGTCCTCTCCCCAGATCTGACCAAACAATTCGCTGCAACCATTGATGACCTTCGGATGATCGCCGAAGTCTGAAGTGCAGTTCACCATGCCGAGGAGTTTCACCACGCGTTTCACGCGGTCCAGGCTGCCCAGTTCGCTTTTCAAAGTCGCCAGCAGCGCCAGCCCCGTCTGCTTAGCGGCGGCCTTGCCAGCATCAAGATCGAGATCCGCGCCCACTCTTCCCGTCAGATACTTTCCATCTCCCAGGTACGGCCCGTGACCGGAGACATAGGCGATGTTTCCCACGATCACGACGGGTTTGTAAACACCTCCGCGCGGCGGCGCGGTGGGAAGAGTGAGACCAAGGGCGGAGAGCTGTTGTTCGGCATTCATGGCTGTGAGTTCAAAAGAAAAGCATCAGGCATCGTCAAACAAGTGCCGGTTCTTCCAAAAGTAGCTGAAACCAGACACCAGCGTCAGCAGGGTCGTCAACGAAACAAGAGCCAGGGCCACCACGCGCTCAATGGCCGGATTCGCCGTGAAAGCCGCATGCGTAAAGCCCCAGATCGGCTCGTTCGAAGCCTGCCTCATCATGAAATAAATCACCGTCAGGATCTGCCACAGCATCTTGTGCTTCCCCAGTTTCTCCGCAGACAGCACCGCTCCCTGTCCCGCCGCCACCAGCCGGATCCCGGTCACAAAGAACTCACGCGCCAGGATCACAATCGTGATCCACGCCGGCATGCGCGCTGCTTCAGGAAAGTTCTTGTCCGAGGTCAGCAGAATAAAAGCAGCGGCGATCAGGATCTTGTCCGCCAGCGGGTCAAACAGCTTGCCAAAGTTCGTCACGATTCCGCGCGCACGTGCGATCTTCCCGTCAAAGTAATCTGTGGCCGAGGCAATGCCGAAGATGATCAATGCCAGCGAGATCGTGTTGGCCCATGGAATATAAAAGCACACCACAAACACCGCCGTCAGGATCAGGCGTGAGAGGGTGAGTTTGTTCGGCAGGTTCATGCGGCGGTCGGTCTTTCTCTGTCTAGCGATGGAACCCCCATCCTGTCAATGGCGGTCCTGCAACGAAAGAACCTCGCCCCACCCCGCCGCGGCGGCGCGCACAGGCCGGCTCATACCGCGGTTGAAACTCACGGCCCGGCCGGCTTTGGCAGCGTGGGCTCTCCTTTCAACCACCCCATCGAGGCAAGAAACTTGTCCGTGGCCAGCAGGGTCTCGTAGTAAAACTGCATCTTGCCTCCCTTGCCGGGATTGAAGAAGCCGTGCCCCTGCCCCTCATAAAAGATCGCTTCACAGCGCACCCCCGCCTTTTCCATCCCGGCCTTGAATCGCTCGACCACGGCCACCGGAATCAGCTTGTCCTGCGTGCCGAGGAAGATGATCGCAGGCGGATCGTCAGCACTGATGTTATGCGCCGGAGAATACTCTTTGAAGTGTTCGCCCACCCGCGCGTAGCCCCAGCCCTGATCCGGCCCGTTGTCAAAAACGGGATTGAACAGGGCCAGCGCATTGGCCTTCGGCGAAATTTTCACATCGTCCTGCGGATCATCCAGCCCCTCCACCATGCCCACAAACGCCGCCAGATGCCCGCCCGCGCTGCCGCCCCCGGCACCAATCCGATTCGGATCAATGCCCAGCTCCGCCGCATGCCCGCGCACCCAGCGCATCGCAGATTTCGCATCATGCACACAGTCAATCGGCGGCCCTGCGTCCCCCTTCTTGATCAACCGATACTCCACCTGCACACACACCATCCCCCGTGTCGCCAGATACTCGCTGTGCTGCGTGAACTGCGTCGGCCCGCCGCCCACCCAGCCGCCGCCGTGGAAAAACACCATCGCCGGCCGTTGATCCGAAGCCTTCCAGTCCGCCGGATTCACAATCGTCAGCTTCAGCTCACGATCCCCCGCCTTCTTGTAAATGTGAGTGATGGGTTCAGCGGCGGGAACTGAGACGGCCAGACCGAAAAACAAGAGGATGAGACGAAACATTGAATGGTGAGTTTGAGACAGGAATGCTGCCGAGGTTTGAGCCGCTGAACCAGGGCTATTTCATCCGCGTGATCGTGGTGCTCGTCGGAATGTGAGAGGTCACCTTGCCCTGCGTGCGCTCATCATCAAACTCCACAATCATGGGGGGATCGTTGGCGGGGCGTTTCACAAAAATCGTGTTCTCATTCATTGCCACCCACGTCCCCTCCTTGTTCCAGGCCGAATGCGTGGCCACCCCATCGGGCTCCAGCTTGAAAATGCCTCCCGAGCCCCACCTCCATTGCGTGCCGGCAAACTTCGCGATGATCGGAGCCGCATCGACGGCACGCGACAGCGTGACCGATCTGCCCACGGCGGCGCCACCAGCGCCGATGCCCTCCAACCGTCCCGGAGCCGCCACCCGCAACAGCCAGATGAGCGAGCGGTCCTTTCCGCCTCCCCGCCGGTAAACAACCGTGCCGTCCTTCGCGATCTGCCAGTCGCCATTGACGTTGTTGTTGGCTGCGTCAACCACCTCGCCGTCGTCCCGGAAACTTATCTGGGATGAATAATTCCCTGTCGGGGCCCACACCCAAACATGCTTCACCAGTTCCTTGGCGATCCGCTCATGCTGCTCTTGGAATGAGCCCGGCGCGCCCGCAGTCTCCGCCACATTCTTGGGAATCGAGCTCTGCAGGGCCGTCAGAGGCACATCGGGATTCATCTCCTTGCTCACAATGACCGGGGTCGCCTCAGGTTTGGGAACAGCTGCAGGAGCTGGCATCACCGCTGGTGCGGGTGCCGGGGCCGGAACAAGGGGTTTCGGAGGCGTGGATGTGGATGTGGATGTCGCATTGGCCACCATGGGCCGCACCGAGGCGTGGGTCCCGGGCTCTCCTGCCCACACGTCATCAATCTGCAGCTTCCCTTTGTAAGGCAGCGTTTCGATCAGCAGACTTTCCCCGTCATCCACACTTTCGCGCTGGTGTTTGAAGCTGATGTCACGCCACGAACCATCGCTCGGCAGATCAAACGCGAACAGCGTGCTGCCTCCGCTTTTCCGCACCAGCCTCGCCCGCATCTGCCCCTTCTCACCAATGAATCGCGCACGAAATTTCACCTCCACCTCCACAATCGGTCCCAGCTTGATCTCCTGATGCACCTCGTTCTGTTCGCGTGTGGTTGAGTTGATTTCGAGAACCTTGTTGCCGTCCGGCAGAGTGGTCACAGTGCCGTCACCACGCCAGAACTGCTTCCCCGTGGTGAAGTCTCCGTTCTTGAGGCCCGTGTCCGCAGCGCAGAGCACGGAAGACATGCACAGGTTAAGCATCAGCGATGCGTTAAAAATGGAGGTGGGATGGGTCAGTTTCATGGGGGCTGGGAGGTGGTGCGCCTAAAGCGATTTGCAAATCAAACGAAACAGCTGTCCATCTCTCTCACCTGCTATGAAAATCCTTTCTGATCCGGCTTTGTCCTGGCTTCTTGGCGGCACTCTGGCGTTGCTCGTCGTCGCCTCGCTCATCGGCTGGGTCCTGGCAAAGCGTGCCTCAACCGACGCCGCTAGAATCACAGTCGCAAACCTGAACGCTCGCACCAAGGCCTGGTGGGGCATGGTCGCCGTCTTTGCCGCGGCGCTCGCAGTAGGGCAGGTGGGCACGGCGGTGATGTTTCTGTTCTGTTCCTTCATGGCCCTGCGCGAGTTCATCACCCTCACGCCAACGAAGCCCGCCGACCATCGCACCCTCTTCTGGGTCTTCTTCATCATCACTCCGCTGCACTACTATTTTTTGGCGACCGAGTGGTACATCATGTTTCTCATCCTCATCCCGGTCTATGCCTTCCTGTTCGTCCCCATGCGTTCAGCCCTGGCCGGAGACTGCGAAAACTTCCTCGAGCGCACCGCCAAAATTCAGTGGGGCCTCATGATCTGTGTTTACTGCATCAGTTACGCTCCCGCCATCCTCTGGCTGGATCTTCCCCACTGGCCGCATCAGCGCGCCAAGCTCCTCTTCTGGTTCATCACCGTCGTCGAAATGAGCGATGTGATGCAATACGTCTGGGGCAAAATCTGCGGCAAACACAAGATCGCCCCCACTGTCAGCCCCGGCAAGACGTGGGAAGGATTGATCGGCGGCGGGCTGACCACGGTCGGCCTCGGTGCCGCTCTCTATTGGGCCACGCCGTTTTCTCCTTTGCAGGCCGCCACCATGGCCGCTCTGGTCGTGCTCATGGGCTTCTTCGGTGGACTCGTGATGTCAGCGATCAAACGTGATCGAGGCGTCAAAGACTGGGGTGGTGCCATCGCCGGCCACGGCGGCTTCATGGATCGTCTGGACTCCCTCGCTTTCGCCGCGCCGGTGTTTTTCCACGCGACAGGCTATTTCTTTGGTCGTTGAAGCCGGAAAGCCTGGCCGGATGAGCTTCGTACTCCATCCCCATGCTTTTCCGTGCCTTCATCGTTTCTGCTGCTCTGACCGCCACCGCATCTGCGGCGACGAAGCTCGACTTCAACCGCGACATCCGTCCCATTCTCAGCGACAACTGCTTCGCCTGTCACGGCTTCGATGCCAAGAAGCGCAAGGCCGACCTGCGCCTCGACATCCCCGAAGTCGCCTACAAGGCCATCGACGGCGTCTTTCCCATCAAGCCCGGCAGCCCCGAGGCAAGTTCCATCATCCAGCGCATCCTCACCAAGGACGAAGACGAGGTGATGCCACCACCCGATTCGAACAAGCACATCACCCCCGCGCAGGTGGAGATCCTCCAGCGCTGGATCAAGGAAGGCGCCGAGTTCAAAAAACACTGGGCCTTCGAAGCTCCCGTCAAAACAGCCCCGCCTTCTGTCAAAGGCCCCGTCCAAAACGGCATCGATGCCTTCATCCAGGACCGCTTGGCCAAAGAAGGCCTGCCCCCTTCCCCCTCAGCCTCCAAAGAAACCCTCATTCGCCGCGTCACTCTCGATCTGACCGGCCTCCCTCCCACCCTCGCCGAGATCGACGCCTTCCTCGCCGACACCAGCCCAGACTCCTATGAAAAAGTCGTCTCCCGCCTGCTGAAATCCGAACGCTATGGCGAGCACATGGGCCGCTTCTGGCTGGATGCCGCGCGCTACGCAGACACCCACGGCCTGCACCTCGACAACGAGCGCAGCATGTGGCCCTACCGCGACTGGGTGGTTCGCGCTTTCAACCAAAACCTCCCCTACGACCAGTTCACCATCTGGCAGCTTGCGGGGGATCTCCTGCCAAATGCCACCGTGGATCAGCAGATCGCCTCCGGCTTCAATCGCTGCAACGTCACCACCAGCGAAGGCGGCAGCATCAATGAGGAGTTCATCTTCCGCTATGCCGTGGACCGCGCGGACTCCACCGTCGCCGTCTGGATGGGCCTCACCGCCGGCTGCGCCGTGTGCCATGATCACAAGTTCGACCCCATCTCTCAGAAGGAGTTTTACTCGCTCTACGCCTTCTTCAACAGCGCCGCCGATCCCGCCATGGACGGCAACATCCTCCTCACCCCGCCGATCCTCCGCCTGAGCTCCGCCGAGCAGAAAAAGCAGCTCGCCGAGCTGGATCAAAACATCGCCGCCGCGCAGGCCAAAATCCGCGCCGCCATTCAGACCCTGAACTACACCGACCCCGCCACGCAAAACCCTGCGCCCCCGGTTCAGACCAGCGAGCTTGTCTGGTTTGAAGACGCCTTTCCCGTGAAGGCGGACTTCTCCGGCGAGCCTACACAGATCATCACCAAGGACAAAGGCCCCGTCTTCAGCGGCACCTCCGCGCTCAAGCGCACCGCCACCGGCGTAGCGCAGGACTTCTTCGCCAAGGGTGCGAAGTATGACATCCCGCCCAACGGCAAGATCAGCGTCCAGTGCTACATCGATCCCGCCAATCCGCCCAAGGCCATCATGCTGCAGTTTCACACCGCCGGCTGGAATCACCGCGCCGTCTGGGGACAGGAGGGTGCCATCCCCTTCGGTCAGGTCCGCACTCCTGAAAAAGTCACCATGGGTGCTCTGCCAGAATCCGGCAAATGGGTGAAGCTCGAAGTCCCCGCCGAAAAACTCGGCCTCAAGCCCGGCATCAAGGTCACCGGCTATGCCTTCACCCAGTTCGGCGGCACCGTTTACTGGGACCGCCTCGCCATGACTTCGCGTGTCGAACCCGCCAAAGACCCCCAGTGGTCCTGGAGCCAGTGGATCGCAAAAAATCAGGGCAAACGCGTCGCCGAACTTCCCAATGATCTGCAAACTCTCGTGCGTGGCAAAAAGCCCGCCGAATGGCCCGAAAAAGATGCGGCACGCCTCAAGGAATGGTGGTTTGAAAACGAATACCAGGGCGCACGCAGTCTCGTCGAAGGTGCACGTGCCGAGAAGCTCGCGCTCGAGTCCAAAAAGAAGACACTGGACGACGTCATCCCCGCCACCTTCATCATGGCAGACCTTCCTGAAAAACGCGAAAGCTTCGTCATGGATCGCGGCCAGTACGACAAGCCAAAAGACAAGGTCACACGCGGCACCCCCGCCATCCTCCCCCCACTTCCCGCACAGGCCGACTACACACGCCTCGATCTCGCCAAATGGCTCGTCAGCCCGCAGCACCCGCTCACCGCACGCGTGCAGGCAAACCGTCTCTGGCAGCAGTTCTTCGGCACCGGTCTCGTGAAAACGAGCAACGACTTCGGCTCCCAGGGCGAGCCCCCCAGCCACCCCGAACTCCTCGACTGGCTCGCCGTGACCTTCCGCGAAAGCGGCTGGGACATGAAGGCCTTCGTGCGGATGATCGTCACCTCAAACACCTACCGTCAGAGCGCGCAATGCTCCGACCTCGTCCTGCAAAAGGATCCGGAAAACCGACTGCTCGCCCGCGGCCCGCGCTTCCGTCTCGATGCCGAAGCCGTGCGTGATCAGGCCCTCTTCGTCTCCGGCCTTCTCAGCCCCAAAATCGGCGGCAAAGGCGTGAAACCCTACCAGCCCGAAAACATCTGGGAGCCCGTCGGCTTCGGCGGCAGCAACACCCGCAACTACATCCAGGATCACGGTGAGTCCCTCTACCGCCGCAGCCTCTACACCTTCTGGAAGCGCACCGCGCCCCCACCGAACATGACCTCCTTCGACGCCCCCAATCGCGAAAGCTATTGCCTGCGCCGCGAACGCAGCAACACCCCGCTGCAGGCCCTCACCCTCATGAACGACATCCAGTTCTTCGAAGCCTCCCGCAACTTCGCCCAGCACGTCATGCAGGCACACACCAGCACCGACGCCCGCATCACCGCCCTCTTCCGCACCGCCACCGGCCGCTACCCCGGCGCCCAGGAAGCCGAGATCATTCGCCAGGATTTCGAGAAGCAACTCGCAGCCTACAAATCCAAGCCTGAAGAAGCCAAAAAAGCCATCACCTACGGCGAATCCAAGCCCGACGAAAAGCTCAACCCCGCCGAACTCGCCGCCTGGACCATGGTGGCCAACCTCGTCCTGAATCTCGACGAAGTGGTCACAAAGGGCTGAGACGACTCTTCCAACTCAGGATTGATACCTTGGTGAACGAAGCTATTTTAAGCCCATGGACTCCGTGATGACACCGCCTGTTCCCGCCGACCTGGTGGGCAGCTATCGTAGCTTTGGTGAGTTCGGGCCGGTGTATCAAGTCACGGGCAGAGTCAATGGCCAGAAAGTACACGTCGTGCTCGTGCAGACGGGTGAGGAAATCGATTATCCCATCGAGCAAGCCATTCAAGACCCCGCAGCACAGTAGTCCATGTTTGCCACCGCTTTCGATCTAGTTGTGGCAGATGCCGTGGAGCATCACCCGCGCGGTGTCACGGCTGCATACACAGACATAGGTCTCACATTAAAGAAGTTCGCCTTCGACCGTGTGCAAGGCAGTGTGTATGTCACTGGAAAAGACGACATGGCCAATCTGTTTGCCGCGCTTCTGGCACTGAAAGCCTTGCCATGGTTTGGCAAAGTCGTGCGCGACATCCGAGGCTTCCGCATCGAAAACTGGAGTGACTTCACGCCGATCATCAAAGGCGCCACCTCTTGAACCAAATGGAGCGGAACTGTGAACGTCCGCTGCTGCCTTCACCCCTCAAACTCCGTCTCCCGGTCCGCCGAAGAAAAGCAGATCACCATCTCCGCATCCACCCCATCCAGCGCCCTCGCGTTGTGCCACTGCCCCGCAGGAATCGAGATCGTGTCCCCCGGATTCAGCACATACTTCTGATCCCCCAAACTGTGCTCCAATCTGCCCTTCAAGAGGTGCAAGATTTCATCACAATTCGGGTGCCGATGACGCGGGTTCGTTTGATCCGCCGGGATGATCACATGCCCCAGGGTCATCGTGCTTGAGTTCCCCATTTCACGAGAAGCCAGCCATGTGAGTTTTCCCCACGGCTGATCGATCAAAATACCTTCGGCAAACCTGCGAATAGGAGATCCATTCATGATGCCTGTCATGATTCCCATGACGACGAGTTTGGCGACAGATTTTTGAGTTCTGTCAGCGAGGTAAGTTGTTTGTAAAGCTATGCTTAGACCTTTGCGTACAGTTATTGAAACTCTATCGTGACAGCGTTCGCAGTTTTGAAAGCCCAACGCACCCTGTCATGCCTCCCGCATCACTCACCTCCTGGTTCACGCGCTCTTCATCCGGCTTGCTGTCGAAACTCCGGATCGTTGGCCTCTTGGGGCTGATGACGCTCACGGGCCCGGCGGCAGATCTGCCCCCTTATCGCAGCCTGTTCGTCGATCAATCTCCGCGCCCAGATCCCCGCTCTCTCGCCGCCTTCGACCTTTCCATTTTGAATCCCAAAGCGGAGCTCGACATGGAACCCGGTCACGCCCTGGGAAATCACTTCTTCGCACTGCTCGACGTCGCTCACTTCCACACCGGAACACGGGCCGCCATGAAGACCGTAGAACGTCAGGTGGCCTCCGCGCCTTCGTCTTCCGATCAGCATACCCGCATCATTGACCCCACCGACCCCCAATGGATCCCCTGGGTGATCGAAGCCCTCGCAGATCCGGCGGCCAAGAAAGGCTTCGATGGCTTCGTCCTCACCTTCGGCAAAGAAGCCACCACTCCAGCAGCACGCACCGCCGTTCTTTCCCTCGCCGCCACCCTGCACCAGCGTTATCCCGACAAGCATCTCCTCCTCGATCTCCGTCTGGGCCTCGGCGTTGAAGCCGTTCACGTCGCCAATGGTTTCCTCGCCCTCGGCGTTTACACCCGCGAAGGCAGAAACGGCGTCGCCGACTGGACGCCCATCCTGGAAACTCAGCGCCTCACACGTCTCATCCGCACCGTTCAGATGCAGGGCATGCACGTTTTCGCCGTGGAGTATGCCTCTGCCGATGACCGCACCGCCTGCCGCGAGTCCGCTCAGCGTCTCACTGCCTTGGGTGCCGTTCCCTTCATCACCACTCCGGCGCTGAACGGAGTCAATCTTGGCCCTTTGGAAGAAGTCTCCCGCCGCGTGCTCGTGCTCCACGGCTGGGATGAAAAACACGTCGGCGAAAAATCCGCATCCGCCGCATCCACCCTCACCTCACGCCTTCTCCGTCAGTCCCTGGAATGGCTGGGCTGCGAACTCGATTTTCGCGCTGCCAGTGGCTCCGACTTCCTGCCGGCAGACCACGACTTCGCCGCCGTCATCCTGGATTCCAGCCTCGTCCTCAATGCGGAACAGCAGACGGCTCTCGCCTCCTGGCTGCCCTCCCTGCGCGCCCGGAAAATCCCACTTCTCCTCACCGGCATGCCATGGACGGACGACGCAGCACGCCGCCTCGCCCTGCAGCATCTCGGCCTCAATGGCAGCGCCAGGCCCGCAACACGCCTCGTCAAAACAAACGTCGTCGCCATGGATTCCTCCATGCTGCGGGTAAACACCAAAATCACCGCCCGCTCGCTCGGTTTCCTCGATCTCACCGCCCCCGCGGATTCTCACATCGTGCTGGGCCTCTATGGCCAGGACGCCATGGGCTCCGGTCATCGCTTTGATCAGGCCTTCCTCACCAGTTGGGGCGCGGCATGGATCGATCCCGCTGCCCAAGCCGCCAGCTCTCAGCTCGATCTCCCAGCCTTCCTCGCTCAATGGCTCGGTACAGACCGCAGCCTCCCGGTGCCGGATACCACCACACGCACCGGCCGCCGTGTGTTTTACAGCCACATCGAAAGCACCGGCTTCTCCACCCCTTCCACCCTCCCCGGTTTCCCGCTTTGCTCAGAAGTCATGCGGGATCGTATCATCGGCCGCAATCTGCTGCCCGTCACTGTTTCCGTTTGCGAAGCCGAAGTGCGTGCCTGGCTGCCCGGGCAGAAGTCCGGCCAGGCTGAAAGGCTTGAACACGTCGCCCGCAGCATCTTTGAAATGGTGCAGGTGCAGGCGGCTTCCAATTCGTTCTCGCGTCCCGCCCAGTGGACCGCCGGCATCGACATCACCAGCAAGCTCAACGACCACGCTCACTCAGCCCGTCACGACATGCAGCGCGAGATCGCCGGCTCCATGAGCTACATCCACCGCCGCCTGCTCCCATTGGGCAAGAACGTCAGCCTCATGCTCTGGCCCGCCGGCGCCTCCCCCTCTCCTGAGGCTCTGGACTACTGCCGCGCTCTGAAGATTGAGAGCCTTCCAGCGACCTCCGGCTTCGATCCCATCTCCAGCCCCTCAGGCTCCCGCGCTCCTCTCCGCATGGAACCGCTCGCCCTTCGCTGCAGCTTCGCCGATGTGCGCACCGCCGCAGGCGTCGCTTCACTCGAAAAAACCTTCGCCTCCTGCGCCACGGAGCCACTGCACGCCATGACCGCCGCAGCCTATGCCGCAACCGTGCGCGATGCGCGGCACACCCGCATCCTGCGTGCCGCTGCCGATCATTGGATCATCCTCAATGCCGGAGACTGCCGCACCCTGCGCCTGCCCGCCACCGCCGGCCTGCCTGACATGGCACGCTGCCAGGGAGTTTCTGGCTACAATGTCCATCAGGGCCAGCTCTACATCCACACCATGGGCCGCCCGCGCACCGAACTCGTGCTCACCAAAAACAAACCGGCTCAGCACATCCACCTCGCAGAATGCAGCACGGCCGTTTCGTTCTTCGAGCTCACCGCAGGCCGCGCCACCTTTCAGGTCTGCGATCTCCGTCCCGTGGCAATCGTGCTCGGTGGTTTCGAGCCGCGTGGCCAGTGCGCCTATCTCGAAAACGGCCGCCCTTACACCGCCAGCGCAGACGCTCAGGGCTTCGTCCACCTCGAAGTCGCCTGCCGTTCCACCGTCTCCCTCCAGTCCCTGCCGCCCGCCACACACGCGGTCATGCGCTGATCCTCACCATTTTCCCGAGCCCTCATGTCACGCAGCACCCGCCAGGCCGCCCTCCTCATTTTTTCCTACACCATGCTCGCCGTGGCCTGGGGCTGGCGCCTGCTTGCAAACGATCCGTCTTCCCCCAAGGAAAACCCGTTGCTGGCATCCACCCGCACCGCCATCGCCTCCAGCCTGGCCCAGGTTCCCAAGCACCTCCAGTTGCCTGCGATGTTTCAGCTCGGCATGCTCCCGGATCAGGAATTGGAAGCACTGCACACCTGGCAGAAGGCGGCGCCCGAGCAGCGGCTTCGTCAGCTCACTGTCCAGCACGGCCCGCTCCATACTCCCAGCCCGCTGAACACTGCGCTCCTGTTTGTCGAACTCACGCGTGCCGACGCCCCGCTCATAGACGACAGCCGGCTCCTCGTCTCCGCCTCAGGAGACCGCATCGGAGAAACCCACAAAATCGAAGCCCTCGAACTTCTCGCCTCTCAGGCCATGGCCACCGGCGAACGCGTCCTCGCCATCGAAATCCATGAGCGTGTCTGCGAGTCGTCCTCCGCCACCTGGCAAAATGTGCTCAACCTCACCGAAGCAGCCCGCATCATCCGGCGCCCGGCGGCTGCCCTGCGTGTCGTGAATGAATGGCTCAGCGCAACTCCGCCACGTCTCGATGACACCGAACGCGAAGCCGCGCTCGATCTCCAGCTCTCTCTCCTCCTCGAAGGCGGTCGCTATGCCGAGGCCTCTCGTGTGGCTCTCGATTCTCTTCGCGCCTTGAAACCCGCCGATGCCATCCCGCCGCCTCTCCTGCGGCGCGCGCTGCTTGCCACCCGGGCCGCAGGAGAATCTGCCGAACTCCTCCCCTGGATCGAGCGCCAGCTCCGCACCTGTGCCGAGCATCACCGCTCGCTAAAAGAGCTCGCTTCCGCAACGGCCATCGATCCCGAGTATCGCCGCTGGCTGAACGAAGGCGCCAGCATCGCCGATCTCAATCATCAAACCAGCATCGCCTGCGACCTCTACTTCCGTCTCGCCGCCATCGATGAAACCCATGTGCTGGCCCGCTTGCACGCACTCGCCACCCAGATGGGCCGTGGAAAAGAGCTCGCCGAAGTTCTTTCCAGCCTGCAGGTCCGCTTCTCCCCGGTGCAACTGGCGCAGGCACTGACAGACGGCGATGCACCCGCAGCAGCCCGTGCGCTGCTCCTCTCCCACCTCCAGTCATCACCCGCTGACCGCCCCGGCTGGCGTCTGCTCACACAGCTCGACATCATGCTGCGCGGAGAATCCTCCGCCCCGGCGCTCTGGGAATCCTTTCTCAAACGCTTCCCCGATGACGTCCCCGCCTTGCAGCAGCTCGCCAGGCTGCAGGTCTCTGCCGCACAGCCTTCCCAGGCCCTGCGCACCCTTCAGTCCATTCCCGGCACTCAGCCTGATGCCGCCACGCTGCGCCTCATCGCCTCTCTCGCCCTTCAGCAGGATGACATCCCCACCGCCCATCGTGCGCAGCAGCTCCTCGTCGAGTCCTCACCCCATCCCGCCGTCAGCGATGTCCTCTCTCTCGCCATCACCACACTTCAGCATCCTGATGGCGAAGCCGCCCAGACAGCTTTGACAGAAGCAGTCACCAGGCTTCCCACAGGCACTGCATTCCACCAGTGGCTCACAGCCCGGTCCGGCATCAGCGAAGCCACGCCCTTCAACACGGCGGCAAAGGCCGAATAAAGACCGCAGTTGATTCGCCGCGTGGTGGAGTCACGTTCTGCGCATGAACCTCCGTCACGCCTTACTGCTTCTCCTCCTCATCCTCACTGCCGCAGGCTGCAGCACCCTGCCGCGAGATGAATATAGCCGCCGTCAGGTTTATGAACGCCGTCTGCGCAGCCTCGAATTCCCCGTCAGCCGCGCCCGCCTCTACAAAACCCTCCGCCCC
>Ga0209066_10000733_pt1 | contig 46750 bp, 33 predicted proteins | sample All_14_2_FD_187198 | JGI IMG/M metagenome (GOLD analysis project Ga0209066, IMG submission 187198) | Freshwater microbial communities in response to fracking from Pennsylvania, USA - Allegheny Zone_MetaG_DW_15 (SPAdes) (version 2) ... | reverse complement strand
ATTGCTGACGGGTTGCTCCTCAGCATTGCCCGCTTCCTCTTAGGCTTTACAGTAGTAAAAGTAGGAAAAAAGAATAAAAAAAGTAGCCTGAACTCTTGACTAACAACATAGAAGGCTAAAGTAAAAAGTAGTGAGTAGTGAGTAAAAAAACCGATAGCTGACAGCTGATAGCTGAGAGCTATAAGATCTGAAAATAAAAACCGGGTATCTGATATTCATTCTCCTTTACCTGTCGGAAATGGAACAAGCCGGTGGACTGGGGGATCGGGCTTGCAGGGGTGAAGCCTAGTGCCCTTATCATGTCAGCTTCATTGGAAGCGGAGATTATGTAAAAGGGGGTTTCTTGTGTTAAGCCATCGCCTGTGCTGAAGATAGTTTCCAGTATCCTTCCCATCCTTACTTCAATCTTTGCTGCATTGACATTATCGTCCAGCATCCTGCTTGCATGGCTGGCAATATCAAGCGTCTTTATGTCGAATGGAAATTCTTCAAGTACTTTGGTAGCAAGGATTTTTACTTCCCTGAAATCAGCAGCACCCGACTGTGCCCTGCTAAATACATTAAACAAGGAATCCTGCAATGCCGGACTGTACAAATTATTTTCCTTTATTGCCGCGTATTCAGGCTGCAGCGAGGCACCGTAATATAATAACCGGTAATCGCTCAGGGTTAATGTTGTATCATTCGCCTGCATCCTGTTCATCAGCCTTCCGTAGAGTCCGGCGTTTTTACCCGACAGTGATTTGCTGATTTTCTTAAGGTCAGGAACATTGAATTTTGCCTGGCCGAAAGCAACGCTCCCGTAAATAAAGACCAGCAGGACAAATAAAGTTTTCTTCATTTTCGTAATTGTTTAACTGATTACTTTTTGCTGAACCGCAGTGCTGACCAGTCATCATCAACTGATACCATTCTCACTCCCTGATAACCGGCCGCCATGATTATATCCCAACCTTTGTCCCTGTTAAAGTCGCATTTGTACTTTTTTGATGTTCCTTTCGGATAGGCAAACCATAAAACAGTATCCTTCCCTAAATATGGTAAAATTGCTTCACTGATCCTGTCGAGGTCTTTGCGGTAAGGGGTGAATGCCAGGATAAAGCCGGCAGCTCCGGCAGGGAGGTCTTTCCTTATTTCTGTAAACCCGGCCATTGCATCTATCTCTCCGCTGAAACTCTCGGGCGGATCAATTATCCAGACAGGTGACTGGTTTTTCCAGTTGAGCTTTTTAAACAGTGGTGTTGCCATCTTATTTCAGGTTAATTTTTGCTGTTGCAGCAATCTTAAAGAACCGCTGCAGGCACTTCATCGTTAACTCGCAATCCTCAAGCGCATTATGTGTATCACCTTCCCGCTCAAAGCCGAAATAAGCTGATATGGCTTTGAGGCTTAATGACTTTGGCACTGAAATACTATTTGCCTCCATCATTTTAAACGTAAAGAAAGCAATGGTATGCAGGTCGATCAGTTTGTTACTGAATGGCCATTCCATGTTCTCATCCGCATAAGCGAATTTAAGGAAATTGATGTCGTGGATTACACTCTGCCCGCATAGCACCACATCCCTAAGGTCCCCACCCTGTCTTTTAAGTAACCTTCTCATCCACTTCTCAAAATCTTCCAGTACCTCATAAATCATCGGGGCTTCTTCAAGGTCTTCCAGTGAAAGGCCATGTACTTTCTCTGCCGAAGCTGTAAAGGCTTCCTTGTTTTCAGGGTATACATTTGACAAATAGGTTCCCAACTCCGACCAGTTATCATTTAAAATGACAGCTCCTATCTGGATAATCTCGTGGTAACCTGCATCAGGGCCGGACATCTCGAGATCTACTACTAGGTATGGCATAACACGAACGAATAAGTTGTGACAAAGATATGAAAAGCGTTCAGCGTTCAGCGTTCAGTGTTCAGCGTTTTTTGCGCTCAATCATTTCCGGTTCTCAGTTCTCAGTTTCCCTATCCCACTTCTATCTGGCGGTTGAAAGTTTTAGCTTTCTGGCTCTTTTTATAGCTTCAACCAAAGTATCAATGGTGTGGCTGTGCTTGGCAATGAGGGATTCAAAGTCGGGGTAGTCACTTAAATCCTCCAGAAAAGTTGACAGTGCCTGTGCCTTTGTGAGTGATTTTTTGAGGTTTGACTGGAGGGCTTTTTCCTGTTTCTTTATTTCTTTTTCAGTCATCGACAAAGCGTCTTCTTCAGAAATGCCGCTAAGAGCTTTTCTCAAAAGTCCGGCTGTCTGAATAATAAAACGCTCAATGCCAAGGTTGCCAAGATTCATAAGCCGCTTTATATCGGATCCTTTTTCTTCAAGGCACAACAGGAAACTCTCACAGGCTAATGCCGGCTCATCGTTGAGCCACGACCTCACTGTTGCTTTAAGGTAGTAGTTAATCTTACTCTTTTCCAGTTCTTTAACAAGGATGGTACCCGGCGTTTCATTGGCAGCAAACTCAAGCACTACCGGATCAGTCTTGATAGCACGGGCAGTCATGGGGCTCTTTAAAAGTAAGCCGCCGAAAGTGGTGCACCGGCTGAGGGCAACATATACCTGCCCGTGGCTGAAGGATTCTCCAACATCGGCAATAACCTTATCGAAGGTGAGCCCCTGGCTTTTATGCACTGTTATTGCCCAAGCCAGTTTAACAGGATACTGCACAAAACTCCCTATTGATTCCTCAATCACTTTTTTCTTTTCGGCATCCCATTTATAGCGGATATTGTCCCATGTTTCCCTGATCACATCAACCACCGTATCATCGGGGAACTTAACTTTCATGGTAAGGCCGGTGAGTTCTGTAATGTGGCCGATCTTGCCGTTGAAATACCTCTTATTCCTGTCGTTGCGCAGCATCATCACCTGGGCACCAGTCTTCAGTTTCAGCAACTGGTCGGCAGGATAGCTGTTTTCAGGAAATGTACCGCTGATATCTGCTTCAAATTCCTGCGGTTCTTCATCTATTTCATCCAGCCGTTTCTGGTTGGTCTCTATCACCATCCTGTTGTGTGAGGCCAGTATCACATAATCCTCCCTTCCCTCAGGCTCAAATCCATGCAGGTACCTGCTGTTGAGCAGGCGGAGGTCGTCAAAATGAAGTTTATTTAACCTTACCCTGTTAAGGAGTTCAATGAATGTGTCGTCTTTCTGCCGGTAAATCTTTTTAAGCTCAATGTACACGGGCTTCTGCGACATAAATACCATGGAGCTGAAGAAGTACGGACTGCGGTAAAACTTTGAAAGTACACTCCAGTCGTCATGGTTGGCAATTGGTGGCAACTGGAAGGTATCGCCTATCAGCAGCACCTGCAGTCCGCCAAAAGGAGTGAAGTGCCTGCGCCTGATGTGCCTGAGCAACTGGTCAATCACATCCAGCAAATCGCAGCGCACCATCGATATCTCATCAATTACCAGCAGTTCAAGGTTCCTTATCAGGTCGAGCTTTTCCCGTTGGTACCTGAAATGGTCAATAATCGAAGTCCTGTCGTCATCGCTGTCAGGCACCGTAAATCTTAACCGCTTATCGGCCGGTACATAAACACTGGGCTTGATATTGAAGAATGAATGTATAGTCTGACCACCGGCATTCACTGCAGCAACTCCTGTGGGAGCAAGCACCACCATACGTTTATTGCATATCGAGCGGAGGTATTTAAGAAAAGTGGTTTTACCTGTTCCGGCTTTCCCTGTCAGGTACACCAGCCTGTTTGTCTGAAGCACAAACTCCAGTGCAAAATTGAACTCTGCATTATCCCTGTCTAAAACAAAACCCTCACCCCAGTCCATTGCACTGATTTTGCTGCTAAATTATGATTTATTTGATTCGGGATTTGAAATTTGAAATTCGGTATCAGGCTTAATCTGAATTTTGAATCTGAATCTGAATTTTTTGTCACTAGAGTCCCTGCAGTCCCTTGAGTCATTAAAATTAAGCTCCAATCCCATTTCTTGGTGATCACAAACCGTCCTTGCTAAAACCTGATTACTAATAAGTTCTGATCAACCGGGGATCAACCGGGGAACATCAGGGGAATAACCGGGGATCAACCGGGGCGTCGTCCCCGGTTGATCCTCAGTTAATGTCCGGTTAATTCCCGAAAAACATAAATTAATAGGGTTGATAAATAGATGCAGGTTCGTGAGATTTACCTGAAAAAGGATATAACAAAAGCTGATAGCTGATAGCTGACAGCTGACAGCCCGATTATCCCGGCAAACAAAAAGTAAACGTAGCCCCTTTACCTTCTTCGCCTTCGGCCCAGATGCTGCCGCCGTGTTTGAGGAGGATACGTGCAACGATGGCAAGGCCGGCGCCGGTACCCTGGAAATCTTGTTCGCTATGCAGGCGCTGGAAGGCGGCAAACAATTTGTCGCTGTATTTCATATTAAAGCCAGCCCCGTTATCTTTTATTTTATAAAAAGTTTTGTCGCCCTTGCGCTGGCCTGAAATTTCCACCACAGGATTCTCTTTCCGGGAGCTGAATTTTATTGCATTTGAGAGGAGGTTAATCCACACCTGTTTCAGCAGGGCAGGGTCGCCGTTAGCCTGCGGCAGGTCTCCAATTACAAATTTTGTCCTGCTGACCAGTTCTTTATCGTTATAATCTGCAAGGGCGCTTTGGATGAGTGAATTCATGTCGACCTTACTCTTCTTTATTTCTGATGTGCTTGCTTTTGAGAATGAAAGGAGGTCTTCAATAAGCTTGCCCATTTTCATGGAGTTGACTTTTATACGTTCAGTTAACCGCCGTCCTTCAGTGTCGAGTTCCTTTTCATAATTCTCCTGCAATATCTGTGCAAGGCCGTTAATGCTTCGGAGGGGTGCACGTAAGTCGTGGGAAACGGAATATGCAAAAGCTTCAAGGTCTTTATTGACAATGGTTAATTGCATAGTCCTTTCTTCAATTTTATGCTCCAGGTCAGCATTGAGTTGTAAAATACGTTGTTCAACGCTCTTGCGTTCAGTAATGTCCTGGAATGAACCCCTTACGCTGGTTACAACCCCGTTTTCAATAACGGGCATACCATGTGTATGCACCCATTTTACTGTTCCATCAGCAGCCACCAGTTCAAGTTCAAGGTCATAGGGTACTTTATTCTTAATGGTATTCTCAATTGCAGCTGTTATAATTCTTTTTGAATCTTCTGTATAAAACCCTAATGCTTTTTCAACATTGATTCCGTCACTGGGATTCAGATAGTGTATTTTAGCCACCTCTTCAGTCCAAGTGCCCTCTCCTGTAACGGGATCAAATTCCCAGCCGCCGATTTTAGCAATCCTTCCCATTTCATGAAGCAAGTATTGCTGGTACTTAAGGGCTGCATCAGTACTCCTGCGATGTGTAATATCGCGAAGGAAAACAAGTGCTCCCTCCTTACCTTCATACTCGATAGGCTGTCCTGCTGTTTCAACCCATATTTCCTTGCCGTGGCTTGTTATAAACCGCAGTTCAAGGAGTTCATTTACAGGTAACCTGTCGTTATTCAGCCTGGCGATTCTCTTTTTTACGATTTCGCGATGAGCAGGATGCACAAAACTTATAACACTACGGCCAATAATCTCTTCTTCTGAAGATAAATCAAAAGTATTGAGGAATGCCTTATTTACATAAGCGAATTTCCCTTCAACCTGGATGAAGATAGGATCAGGGGCTGTTTCAACAATCATCCTGAACCGGCTTTCGCTTTCTTGTAGTTTCTTCTCCATGGCCCGCTGCTCTGTTACATCTGTGGCCATGATATGGCGGGCTTCTTTGCCGTTAAATTCAAACGGATGGGAAATAACATTTACAGTAATGACCTCACCGTTTTTTCTCTTATGAAGCCAATCGCCGGCATAGTTCACCTTACCCCGCATATTGTGTATGTCAGTGACGAACTGATCGATTTCAGAGGACGGCCTTATATCCCTGGCATTCATTGTAAGGAATTCTTCGCGCGTATATCCGTACTGACTTAATGCAGCATTATTAACTTCAAGGAAATCAAGGGTTTCAACGTCGAATATATACATCGGCGTAGGATTATGCATAAAAATATGCTTGTAATCCCCTTCTAAGGGAGCCTGATATGTATCCTGTATGGTTGTTGCCTTCGACATGGACTTCTAGTGGACGTGACAGCTCTTCTAGTTATAACGAATGGATATTCAATATGTTTATGTCCAAAAAGCATACCATACATATGGCAGAAAGCATAAAAATGTCTTTATTTTGCCCCTCTTTTAAAGAATGCTTCTGAATCTATAGATTTTTCAACAAAGGGGTATTTTTAATGTTTATGCTAGTTAAACAATTTTATACATGCCAAACAGGTTGATCAATGAAACCAGTCCGTATCTGCTGCAGCACGCAAATAACCCTGTGGACTGGTACCCATACGGAAATGAAGCATTAGAAGAAGCCCGCAGGAGAGACTGCCCTGTAATTATCAGCATTGGTTATTCAGCCTGTCACTGGTGCCATGTTATGGAGCACGAGAGTTTCAGTGTGCCGGAAGTGGCTGATATCATGAACAGGCATTTTGTTTGTATCAAAGTTGACCGTGAGGAAAGGCCAGATGTTGACCAGATTTACCTTAATGCTGTGCAACTGCTGCACGGACAGGGTGGCTGGCCGTTGAACTGTTTTGCATTACCTGACGGACGCCCGTTCTGGGGAGGTACCTATTTCAGGCCTGAACAATGGAAGGATATTCTGTTGCAGCTTTCAGGTATGTACCATAATAATTTTGAAGACATCATCAGCCAGGCTGAGCGCATACATAAAGGTATATATGGCATGGGACTGATAGATCCTCCGGCCGACTCTGTTTCAATCAGTCATAAAACTGTTGAAGATGCATGGGAGCAGTTATCGTTCAAGCTCGACCGTGTTCATGGAGGTACACGCGGGGCTCCTAAGTTTCCGATGCCTTCCATCTGGCAGTTTGTTCTCAGGTATTATCATATATCCAATTCAGGTGATGCTCTTGGACAGCTAAAGCTTACCCTCGATAAAATGTCGATGGGAGGGATATTCGACCAGGTGGGTGGCGGTTTTGCCCGTTACAGCACTGATGCTGAATGGAAAATACCTCATTTTGAAAAGATGCTTTACGACAATGCCCAGCTTGCTGCACTTTATGCCGATGGATACAGGGCAACCGGTAAACAGGCATACCTTTCAATACTCACCCGCATTCTTGATTTTGTAAATACTGAACTACTGTCACCTGAAGGTGCTTTTTATGCAGCACTTGATGCAGATAGCGAAGGCGAGGAAGGGCGGTTTTACGTATGGAAAAAGAGTGAGATTATGGAGCTGTTGCCGGAATATGGTGAACTTTTATGCCGGTACTGGGGTGTTGAAAAACAGGGATACTGGGAAAAAGACAGGAATATCCTTCTCCGACCTTTATCAGATGACCAGTTTGCCATGCTTGAGCACCTGAGTGCTGAAGAATTACGGCAGCTTGTATCAATGGCTTCACGGGTTCTCTATAACCATCGTAAACTCAGAGTAAGCCCCGGCCTTGATGATAAAGTGATCTTTTCATGGAACGCCCTGATGATTAAAGGTTATGCTGTGGCTTCCCTTGTTGCCGATAACCAGGAATGGCGAAATACGGCTGAAAAGGCCGCCTCGTTCCTGCTTGATAACATGGTAACGGATAATGGCAGTATAAGGAGGACATGGAAGAACGGATCAGCAAAGATCAACGGATTCCTTGATGACTACGCCTTTATGGCTGATGCCCTTATTGAGCTTTACCAGCTCACATTCACTGAAGAGTACCTCTTTAAAGCAAAGTTACTGGCCGACTCGCTCATTCAAAGATTCTCACAACATGAATCTCCTTTATTCTGGTATCTGCCAGAAGATAATGAGGACAACCATATCCTAAAAATATCAAGGGTGCTTGAAACCAACGATGGTGTTGAGCCTTCGGGCAATGCCGTGATGGCAGGTGTGCTGCTGTCACTGGGTAATTACTTTGAAGACCAGTCATACATCACCCGCTCATTGGAGATGTGCAGGTATATGGAGAAAAACATCGTGGCATACCCCTCATTCCATGCCCACTGGGCTTCAGTTACTGCTGCTCATGTGCACGGTGTTAGTGTTGTGGCCACTACAGGTGATGATGCCGTTAAGTATGCAAGGAAACTTCAGAAACGCTATAGTCCGTTTACCCTTTTTGCCGCATCAGCAAACCAAAGCAGAATACCTGTGCTTGCCAATAAACTGAAGGAAGGCAAAACGCTAATATACCGCTGTGTAAACCATGTGTGTGAAGCACCGGTTGATGATCCGGCGCTGCTATAAGCCTTCTCGCGGAAGGCGAGGCGGGAATAATATTAACTATATTTGCAAAGAATCGTCCCGTTATAGGTTATGTACCGGTTTATCCTGCTTCTGCTTTTACTCGTGATATCTTCCCAGTCCTTTGCCCAGGATATGGATGAGGTTGCTCCTTCAGCTAAGAAAACTGATGTGCTGTCGCCCGATACAGCCTCAATCTTCTACTCTACCCTTAATTACAGGTGGTCAGGTGAGCAGCTTACGCGACTCAACGATTCAGTGCTTACCGGGTTTAATTATTTCCTTCCGACAGACGGACAAACAGAGATCAATGCGCTAACCGGAAATTCAGGGCTTGCTTACCGGTCACTTATTTTCACACTGCCTGAACACTCAGGGTTCAGGCTTACTCCTTTTACTTACGATAATTACCGGTGGCATAACCAGAACATCAGGTACTTCCATACCACCGGTCCATATACAAACCTGTTCTATTCCACAGGTCCTGGCAAAGAGCAGTTGTTTAATGTTACCCATTCACAAAATATACTCGGAGGACTTACACTGGGAGTAGACCTCCGCATAGTGAATTCACGGGGGCTTTATGAAAACCAGAAGGCTGATGATGCTACTTTCGCCGGTACCGTGCAGTATGTTAATCCTGCCGAGTATTATGTTGTGCTGGCCAATTACCATAACAGCAGGCTTAACTGGGAGCAGAACGGCGGAATAACAAGGGAAGATTACTTTACCACCAATTATGAAACCGACAGGCAGCGCATTCCTGTTTTCATGGAAAAAGCAAAGAATACATCAAAAGAAAACGGTGCTTTCCTGAGGCAATCATTCTACTTTGTTAAAAAAGCACAGAATGTGGTAACTGACAGCCTGAAGGGTGATACAATAGGCCCGAAAAGACTTCACAGGTATTATGATCCCCAGAGGAGTAACTTTATAAGGCACACCCTGACGTATAACCGCTACAATTATACTAATATTGATAATGACCGCCCTTCAGGTTTCTACAATAACTATTACCAGGATTCACTTAAAACCTATGACTCCCTGCGCTATGATGAACTGAAAAATGATATCTCTGTTGAGGCAGGTGTTGGTCGTGTTAAAGGAACTTCCAATGCACTGATGCTGAGAGTCGGTATTGAGCACACGGCAGTAAATTATACCAACGATAGCCTCATAAACCGGAAATTCAACTACATCACGCCTTATGCCAGCCTTTCGGCAAATGCTTTTGGCTTAACAAAGGTTGAAGGCAGGATATGGACTGTTCAGGGTAAGCCGTTCAATGGTGATAAGGGTATTGAAGGCATTATGCTGATACCGGGTTATGATAACACCGAACGCTGGGGTAACCTCAGGATAACTGCCAGGCTAAGCATTGAACAGCCGTATTACTTATACCAATCCTATAGTTCAAATCACTTTATCTGGGAAAACAGTTTCGGACAGCAGACTACCCTTGCCCTGAAAGCAGCTTATGAACATAAGTTCTTCAGTGCAGGCTTTAATGCATTTTCGCTCACCGATTATGTTTACCTGAACCGCAAAGCAATCCCCGTGAAAGAAACAGGTTCACTGACAGTAACCCAGATTTATGCATATACTGATATCCGCTGGCGGCATATTGAATCGCAGATATACGGGGTGCTTCAAACTTCCTCCGACCAATCAGTCATTAGCCTGCCTGCTTTTGCAGGAAGGATGTCGCTTTATTACTCAAGGGCACTGTTTAAAAGGGCCCTGCATTTCCAGGGTGGGGTCAGTGCTATGTACAATACTGCCTATTTCGCCGATGCCTATATGCCTGCTATCAGGGCTTTCTATGTGCAGGGATACAGGGAAACAGGCAACTATCCTTACCTCGATGCTTTTGTCAATATCAGGGTTAAAAGGGCAAAATTGTTCCTTATCATGAAACATGTGAACAGTGGCCTGATGGATTATAATTACTTCATGGTTCCGGGTTACCCAATGCCCGACAGGGGCTTAAGGTTTGGTATTTCATGGGCTTTTTATGATTAACCAATTCTTTGTTATATGCGTAAATTTATTGCAGTTCTGATCTTCGCCTCGGCTTTTGCCATTCCTGCAACACCTCAAAATATTCAGCACACCGGTAATTTCTCGGGCACAGTTATTCAAAGGGTGTCATCTGATTATCTTCTGTACCTTCCGGATGAATACTCAGAAGCTTCACGTGAGCTGTGGCCGTTGGTAGTATTTCTTCACGGATCAGGCGAAAGGGGCAACGACCTTGAAAAAGTAAAAGTAAATGGGCCTCCGAAACTTGTGCAGGAAGGGAGGGACTTCCCGTTTATACTCCTTTCACCACAGTGCCCACAAAAGCAGGACTTTGATACTGAAACGGTGTTTTCACTCATTGAACATATAGTAAAGGAGTACAAGGTAGATACCGACCGCATTTATGTTACCGGATTAAGTATGGGTGGCTGGGCTACATGGGACCTTGCTATGGCGCATCCTGATTATTTTGCTGCAATCGCTCCAATCTGCGGAAGGGTTAACCGTAATTACCCTGAGAGGGCTGCTGAGATAAAAGATCTGCCCGTATGGGTATTCCATGGAGCAATGGATGATATTGTGCCGATACTTGATGCTGCCAGGATGGTAAATGCCCTTAAAAATGCCGGCAGCAGTGTAAAATTTACCATCTATCCAACTACCGGCCACGATGCCTGGACTGAAACATATAATAACCCTGAATTTTACGACTGGCTGCTAAAGCAAAAAAAATAGCTTTCGGCTATCAGCTATCGGCTTTCAGCTTTCGGCTATCAGTTTTCAACTGTTGGTTCTCAGCTTTTTAAATTAACAAACAGAAAGAAAACTGCCAGAAGTAGTTTCCTTTCTGTTTCATGAAAAAAAATTTTTCGACAGGCGATAGCCGACAGCTACTTAAATGTATACCTAATAGACAGTGCAATCCCATCACCCCACCAGCGATAGCCTCCGAAGTTGAAGGCAGGCTTCCAGTCCAGAGCCAGATTGAATGGAACTTCTGCGAAGGTATATTCCAGTCCGGCAATGAAATCAACGCCAAACAGCGTAAAATTATCATCAGGGTTGCCATCAAAATCATCATCATCCCACCATCCGTTCCTCCTGTCGCCAAAGGCACCCAGATGAGCACCAAAGCCAATCTCGTAGTCAAGTCCCGGAGCACCCTTTATTGGCTTCTGCCATTCATACAATCCTGTGATAATAAAACCGTTCCATCTGAAGGAAGCAATGCCTTCAAGTGCATTTGATTCTGATACAAAGTGCTTAACGGTTATTCCATTAAAATAGCCTAAACGGACTCCAAGTCCGGTGTTGTAATTCTGTCCCTGCACTGCAAGGCTTAAAAGGCCAATTATCAGTACAAGTAAGTAGTGTTTAAGTTTCATGATATTCAATTTGGTGATTTATTTATTATAACAATGATTAAGCAAAAGTGATTAACACAAAACAAAAAGAGCTGCCCGCAGGCAGCTCTTAGCATATTATACAGCTATTTTTAATTATACGTCAATCTTGGCGTATTTAGCATTTGCTTCTATAAATTCACGCCTTGGCGGAACCTCATCACCCATAAGCATTGAGAAGATGCGGTCGGCTTCTGTACCATTATCAATGGTAACCTGCCTTAGGGTGCGGAATTCAGGATTCATGGTTGTAAGCCACAACTGTTCTGCATTCATTTCACCAAGACCTTTGTATCTCTGGATATGTACTGAACTTTCTTTGCCATTCGCCAGTTCTTCAGTAATCCTCATTCTTTCTTCTTCAGTCCAGCAATATCTTTCAACAGTGCCTTTTTTAAGAAGGTAGAGCGGCGGTGTGGCAATATAGACATAGCCGTTTTCAATAAGCTCTTTCATATACCTGAAGAAGAAGGTAAGTATAAGGGTGGCAATGTGGCTTCCGTCAACATCAGCATCGGTCATGATTACCACCTTATGATAGCGTAGTTTTGCAAGATTAAGTGCTTTGCTGTCTTCTTCTGTTCCAATGGTAACTCCAAGGGCGGTAAATATATTCTTGATTTCCTCGCTATCGAAAATTTTATGCTGCATGGCTTTCTCCACATTGAGGATCTTACCCCTTAAAGGAAGGATAGCCTGAAAACGCCTGTCGCGCCCCTGCTTTGCTGTGCCACCTGCAGAATCTCCCTCCACGAGGTATATCTCACATTGTTCAGGGTCACGCTCACTGCAATCGGCCAGTTTACCCGGTAGTCCGGAGCCTGACAGTACATTTTTACGCTGAACGAGTTCTCTTGCCTTACGGGCAGCATGGCGTGCCTGGGCAGCAAGGATTACTTTATTAACAATGGTTCGTGCTTCCTTTGGATGTTCTTCAAGGTAATAGCTCAGCAGTTCTGCCACAAGCTGGTCTACAGCACCCATTACTTCATTATTGCCAAGCTTGGTTTTTGTTTGTCCTTCAAACTGAGGCTCCTGTACTTTAACTGATATGATGGCGGTAAGCCCTTCACGGAAGTCGTCGCCGCTGATATCGAACTTCAGCTTAGCAAGCATGCCTGATTTATCTGCGTAAGCCTTGAGGGTACGGGTCAGTGCCCTGCGGAAACCTGCCAGGTGGGTACCACCTTCATGTGTGTTGATATTATTTACGTAAGAATGGATATTCTCGCTGAATGAGGTATTGTACTGCATAGAGATCTCTACAGGAATATCATTCTTCTCACCTTCAATATAAATTGGCTCAGGCATCAGTTTTTCACGCATGCCGTCGAGGTACTCAATAAAGTCAAGTAAACCTCTTTCAGAATAAAAAGTATGAACGGATGATACTTCGTCCTCAAGCTGCCGCTCATCAGTAATGGACAGGCGAATGCCCTTGTTCAGGAAGGCAAGCTCCCTGATACGTGATTTCAGTATCTCAAGATCATAAACGGTTGTAGTAAATATCGAGTCATCGGGCTTAAAGTGAACAATGGTACCGGTTTTATCAGTTACACCGATTTCTCTTACAGGATAAAGCGGCTTGCCAATAGAGTACTCCTGCTCAAAGATTTTTCCATCACGATAAACCGTCACCTTTAGCATGGTTGAAAGTGCATTCACACAGGATACACCTACACCATGGAGTCCGCCGGATACTTTATATGAACCTTTGTCGAACTTACCACCCGCATGAAGAACGGTCATAACAACCTCAAGAGCTGATTTCTTCTCTTTTTCGTGGTAATCTGTAGGGATACCACGACCATTGTCGGAAACCGTAATTGAATTGTCCTTATGGATTGTAACCTGGATATTATCGCAATATCCGGCCAGAGCCTCATCAATGGAGTTGTCGATCACTTCATATACAAGGTGGTGCAGTCCGCGCTCACTGATGTCGCCAATGTACATGGCAGGACGTTTACGCACTGCTTCAAGGCCTTCTAAAACCTGGATATTGTCGGCTGTGTAATTCCCGTTTCCGTTTCCGTTAGTCTGATTGATATTTGTTACTTCCGCGTCTTTATTTAATTCGCTCATAATCAATAATATAGTAAATCTTAGTAGAGTAGCAAAGTTACTAAATTTAGTAATAACTTTTACATTTTACAACTAATAAAGGATAATAAAAATGCAGGGGCAAACATTAAGTGCCCCTGCATTTTTAATACGGTAATTTAATCTCTATTTCCTTGCCTCAATCATGATCTCAAGCATCTTAATTGCGGCATCAGGAATAATGGTACCAGGGCCGAATATTGCCATTGCACCTGCCTGGTAGAGGTACTCATAATCCTGTGGTGGGATTACACCTCCTACTATAACCATGATGTCCTCACGGCCAAGTTTCCTGAGTTCATCAATAACCTGGGGAACCAGTGTTTTATGGCCGGCAGCAAGACTTGATACACCTAGTACATGCACATCGTTCTCTACAGCCTGCCGGGCTGCTTCTGCCGGTGTCTGGAACAGTGGCCCGATATCTACATCAAACCCAATATCCGCATAGCCTGTTGCAACAACCTTGGCTCCGCGGTCGTGGCCATCCTGGCCCATCTTTGCGATCATAATACGCGGACGGCGACCTTCAATGGCAGCAAACTTGTCGGCCATTTCACAGGCTTTCTTAAAGCTGTTGTCGTCCTGCGACTCTGATGAATAAACTCCTGAAATTGATCTTATCACGGCTTTGTACCTCCCGAATACTTTTTCAAGCGCATAGGAAATTTCACCCAGTGAAGCACGTTTCCTTGCAGCATCTATAGCCAGGGCCAGCAGGTTGCCTTCACCTGTTTCTGCTGCTTTGGTTAATGACTCAAGTGCCTGCTGCACTTCTTCATTGTTACGGTTGGCTTTTAGTTGCGCCAGTCGCCTTAATTGTGCTTCACGGACAGCGGTATTGTCAACCTCAAGTGTTTCAATGGGATCTTCTTTTGCAAGCCTGTATTTATTAACACCCACGATGGTATCCCTGCCTGAGTCTATCCTTGCCTGTTTCCTGGCAGCAGCTTCCTCAATGCGCATCTTTGGAATACCTGTTTCAATAGCTTTAGCCATTCCGCCAAGTGCTTCAACTTCCTCAATAAGTGTCCATGCCTTGTGTGCAATCTCATGGGTGAGTGCTTCCACATAATACGAACCTGCCCATGGATCAACAACTTTGGTAATGTTTGTTTCTTCCTGCAGGTAAATCTGTGTGTTACGTGCAATGCGCGCTGAGAAGTCAGTGGGCAGTGCGATAGCCTCATCGAGTGCATTGGTGTGCAGGCTTTGGGTGTGGCCCAGTGCTGCTGCCAGCGCTTCAACGGCTGTGCGGGTAACATTGTTGAATGGATCCTGTTCTGTAAGGCTCCACCCTGATGTCTGAGAGTGGGTACGCAGTGCCATGGATTTTTCATCCTTAGGATTGAACTGCTTTACGATCTTAGCCCACAGGAGCCTTGCTGCCCTCATTTTGGCGATCTCCATAAAGTGGTTCATTCCAACACCCCAAAAGAATGAAAGCCTCGGGGCAAAGGCATCAACAGGGATACCTGCATGGATACCGGTCCTTATGTACTCCAGTCCGTCGGCCAGTGTATAGGCGAGCTCTATGTCGGCTGTAGCGCCTGCTTCCTGCATATGGTAGCCGCTGATAGAGATTGAGTTGAACTTCTTCATGTTCTTTGAAGTGAACTCAAATATATCGGCAATGATCTTCATGCTCGGGGCAGGAGGGTAAATGTAAGTGTTACGCACCATGAACTCCTTGAGGATATCATTCTGGATAGTACCGCTCAGTTTGTCCATGCTCACTCCCTGTTCCTCGGCTGCCACAATATAGAAGGCAAGGATGGGAAGTACTGCACCGTTCATGGTCATGGAAACCGACATTTTATCCAGCGGTATCTGGTCGAAGAGTATCTTCATGTCGAGGATAGAATCAATTGCTACCCCTGCCTTACCAACATCGCCAACCACTCTTTCATGGTCGGAGTCATAACCCCTGTGGGTGGCAAGGTCGAAGGCTACCGAGAGGCCCATCTGCCCTGCAGCAAGATTCCTGCGGTAAAAGGCATTCGATTCTTCTGCAGTTGAGAAGCCTGCATACTGCCTGATAGTCCATGGTTTCATTACATACATGGTACTGTATGGACCCCTGAGGAATGGTGCAACACCGGCAGCATAACCCAGGTGTTCCATATTCTTCAGGTCGTCAGCCGTATACACCGGTTTCACGGGTATCTGCTCGGTGGTCATCCATTCAGCGTTATTCTCTGCTGGTGTATTATCACCCGCCACTGCTGACCTAATGTTTATATTTTTAAAATCCGGACGCATATCTATAATTTCTGTGCTTTATATTTTTATTTATCGCCATTTCAGAGCATTATGCCGAGTTTTTGCTGGAATGCATAGAGCGTATCAAGTGCGTTGCTCTTAACGTGGATAAATTCATCCACACCGGCTGCTTTTAACTGGTCAATGATATCCTTCGGGTAACCGGCAACAACTACCTGTGTTCCGGCTGATTGTGACTTAAGAGCACCGGCAATGTCTGCACCGTACTCTGAATATTCTTCATCCGACGAACAGATAACTACTATTTCAGCCTTTGATGCCAATGCTGCCTTCACTGCTTCTTCAGCAGATGCAAAACCGGCATTGTCGATCACCTCAAAGCCTGCACATCCGAAGAATGCTGAGCTGAAGCCTGCACGTGCTTTACGCATGGCCGGATTGCCAATGGTGAGGAGGAATACTGAAGGGCGTTTATTGCCTTCTGATTCCCAGATCTCTGTTGCCAGGCGCAGGTCTTCAAAGCCGTCGGTTGCCCTCATTATCTCAAGGGTTTTATACAATGGCTCCCTGCTATTCTTCCTGCTTTCAGGCATTTCAATATCCTCATCTTCTTCAGGCTCTTCCTGTATCCTGTCGAGCATTTTCTCATTAAGGTTGGGATGCTGGTTAGTGCCAAGAACAAGTGTGCGCCTGTTAGCAACATCATCTTTCTTTACACGGGCACTTGCTGCTATTTCATCCTGCACAAAGCCCTTCTTTATTGCTTCTGCCATGCCGCCAAGTTCTTCGGTTTTGAGGAAGAGGCTCCAGGCAGCTTCAGCCATTGAAGCAGTGATATTCTCTATATAGTATGATCCTGCCGCAGGGTCAACAACCTTATCAAGGTTCGATTCTTCTTTAAGTATTATCTGCTGGTTGCGGGCAATCCTCATGGAGAACTCATCCGGTTCACGGAAATTCATATCAAAAGGCAGTACAGTAATCATATCAGCATGGCCTATGGCTGCTGACATAGCTTCGGTTGTTGACCTAAGCATATTTACATAAGGGTCGTATATTGTCTTATTCCAGTTGGCCGTGATTGAGTGGATATACATGGCAGCAGCCTTTTCATTCCCGGGCTTGTATTGCTCCACGATCCTTGCCCAGAGGTACCTTGCTGCCCTGAGTTTGGCTATTTCCAAAAAGTAATTACCACCGGTGGCAAAAACAAATACCATCCTGCCGGTTACCTCATCAACACTGTAGCCTTTTGAAACATAATAAGAAAGGTACTCATTTCCTGCCGCAAGTGCAAAAGCAAGTTCCTGAACCAGGGTAGAGCCTGCATTGTGGAAATAATGTCCGTTAATGCTTACAGGCCTGAAGTTGGCAAACTGGCTTACATTATCAAGAAGGACTGTACCTTCTGCCATGTCTTCCTCCTGCGACCGGTAGAAATTACCGTTAAGGAGCACAAAGCTAAGAGGGTCGAAATCAAAGGTTACCTTAACCCTTGAAGTATCATAACCTTTAGTTGTGATATAATCTTTTAACAGGTTGAATAAACCCGGGTAATCAGGTGAACTGTTGAAGTTAAGGGTAACCATATTCAGGTCGAGGCCGTCGAGCATTATTGCAAGGCTCCTGGCGTCTGCCACTGTTGCTGCATTCAGCATCAGGGCTGTTGCACCCCTACTGACGGCAATGTGTGCTGAGCGGTTGGCAACTTCAGGGTCAGCCGATTCTATATCCTGGCAGATTGCCCAGTCGTTAGTCTCACTCACTGTTCCCCTGAGGAATGGGAATTTCCCCGGAAGGGAGGAAACCATTTCTTTAATGCCGTCAAGGTCTTCTGCCCGGTAATAAGGCTTTACTTTAAAACCTTCGGCAGTCCTCCACACCAGTTTCTTCTCATAGTCAGCCCCCTTGAGATCTTGTTGTATCTTCTCCTCCCATTGGGTGGTACTCACCGGCGGGAATTCAGAAAATAAAATCTCCTGCTTTTTGTCTTTTTCCATATTATACTGAGGGTATATAGTTACTTTTGGTTATTCAGTAGTACTCAAAGCTAAACTTTTAATAATGAACCTTGTTCTAAAGTTCGCTGCAAAGTTAGGGCTTTTTGTAAAAACTGACTGCCTGCAGGTTAATTAATATGGAAAAATGTAACATGTAAGAAGTTGCATATGTTATCCATGTTACAATATAATAGCTCCGTCCTTTAGGCTGGAGAAGATAATAAAGGACACAAATACATTAGCGCCGTCCTTTTAGGGCTGAGAAGCTTTCATATAGTAACTCCGTCCTTTAGGGCGGAGATAAATAAAGAAGGCGCCCCCCTCTACCCCCCCCCCGCGCTTTAGCGCAAGGAATCTGCTGACCTTTAGCCATATTCGTCCTTCATGACATAGTAAAGCTGATATCTAACTCCGTCCTTTTATAGGAAGTAGCTCATAATACAGTAACTCCGTCCTTTAGGGCGGAGATAACAAGCTTCTCTCCCCTCTACATCCTCCGCGCTTTAGCGCGGAGTGAACCGCTGGTTCTCCACCAGTAACCCGAAGAGTATATTTAATATCTTTGATTTACTAGAGATAACTAATATAAACTACCACAATCCTAAAGAAAATACAACATTATGGCCTTTGTGAAGATTATAATACACGCTGTTTGGGGCACCAAGAACAGAGAACCACTTTTGAACAAAAACCTACGTTTCCAGCTTATCGGACACATGATCGAGAGCGCAAAGAGTAAAGGAATCATTATTGACAGGCTAAATGGCGCCTCTGATCATCTACATTGCCTTTTTTCACTCAATACCGATATGAGTGTTGCGAAAACACTAATGTTGATTAAAGGGGAGTCTGCTTATTGGCTTAACAGGCAAAATCTCATCAAAAGAAAATTTGAGTGGGCAGATGAGTATTTCGCTGCGTCAGTAAGTGCATCGATCATTCCAAAAGTGAGGTCTTATATAGATAATCAGGAAGAGCACCACATGAAGAAAACTTTCGAAGAAGAGTATCAGGAGTTTTTGGCTTCTATGGAGTTAATAACATAGAATAAGTGTAACTTTAATGATAAAACAGCAGATAATGAAAGCGGCAATAACAGGAGCAACAGGATTTATTGGAAGAAGGCTTAAAGCACGGCTGGAAGCTGAAGGTTATTCTGTAACAGGCATCACCAGAAATGACCTTGCTGGCCCGTTAAACGGATTATCAAATAAAATTCAAGATTGTGATATTGTTATCAATCTTGCAGGTGCGCCAATAATTGCACGTCATACAGATGCATACAAAAGGGAAATCTATAGCTCACGAATAGAAACCACCCGCAAGCTGGTAAATAGCCTAAAGTTATTAAAAACTCCACCCCGTCAATTAATATCTGCTTCAGCGATTGGCATCTACTCTGATAACATGGTTAACACTGAAACCTCTTATGAATACACCGAAGGATTTATTGCAGACGTATGCAAAGACTGGGAGCAGGAGGCCCATGAAGCAGAATCATTCACAAAGGTGGCAATTGTCAGGCTGGGCATAGTGCTGGATGGCAAAGAAGGAGCATTGCCGAAAATGGCTTTTCCTTTCAGGTTAGGTGCCGGAGGTAAGTTAGGCTCAGGCAACCAGATGTTCTCATGGATTCATATTGACGATCTGGTCAATGCCTTCATGCATATAATTCATAATCAGACAAAAGGTGTTTACAACCTCACCTCACCGGGTTATCTGCGCAATGAAGAGCTTACCAGAATACTGGGACATATACTTAAAATGCCGCCCTTTTTGACGGTACCTTCCTTTGCACTGCGCCTCATATACGGGGATGGCGCTAAGGCTCTTCTTGATGGTCAGGCGGTATATCCTGAGAGATTGCTTAAGGAAGGTTTTACCTTCAGGTATACAATCGTTGAGGATGCTCTGAAGGATACCCTCTTTTCTCCGCGCTAAAGCGTCGGAGAAAAGAGGGGGGGATGAGTTGTTTGCTCATCTCCGCCCTAAAGGACGGAGTTACTGTATGTGTTGGCCTTTCTCATCTCCGCCCTAAAGGACGGAGTTACTGTATGTGCAGCCCCGCGTGGTGTTGATACCACCAACTATATAGCCTTTACTACAATTTTAATGCTTATTTTGGCCTCAAAATTCCATAAACTCTTTTAACCATGAAATTAATTGGCAGGCTGTTGTTATTCAGCCTTTTACTCGGAACGGCATCCCAGGCTTCGGCACTTGATGATGCACGCATGCTACGATTTCCCGATATAAATGGTAACCTTATTGCTTTTGTGTATGCCGGCGATATATGGACTGTGGAAGCTACCGGCGGTAACGCCAGGAGGCTTACCTCACACGAAGGACTCGAACTATTCCCAAAGATCTCTCCTGATGGCAAATGGATTGCCTTCTCAGGCGAATATTCAGGCACAAGGCAGGTGTTTGTAATACCTTCCTCTGGTGGTACCCCAAGGCAGCTCACTTTCTATAACTCCGTGGGCGTTATGCCTCCGCGCGGTGGCTGGGATAATGTGGTGCTCGACTGGACTCCCGATAGTAAACAAGTTCTCTTCAGGGGTAACCGCACTCCTTACCTTGAAAGAAACGGCAAGTATTTCCTTGTCAGCATCGACGGAGGCCTTGAGAAACCCCTCGAGATTGCAAATGGCGGCTTTGCAGCACTCTCGCCTGATGCTTCAAAGGTGTGCTTCACCCCGGTTGACCGTGAATTCCGTACCTGGAAAAGATACAAGGGAGGCAGGGCTACCGAACTATGGGTGTACGACCTCAAGAACCATAAATCTGACCAGATTACCAGCTTTACCGGTGCCGACCAATGGCCTGTTTGGTTTGGTAATAACATTTACTTTGCTTCCGACAGGGACCTTAAACTCAATATCTATAAATACGACCTTGCCACTAAAACCACTGAACAGATAACCTTCCATAAGGATTTTGATGTTATGTGGCCTTCAGGTGAGAATGGGCAAATGGTGTACGAGAACGGCGGCTATATCTACAAGCTTAACCTGAATACCGGTGAAGAGGTTAAACTCACGGTCAATATCAACTTCGATAACCCTAACCTGATACCTTATTTCAAGAACGTTAAGGAATACATCGGCAGTTTTGACATCTCACCTGCCGGCAAGAGAGCCATCTTTGATGCCCGCGGTGATATTTTCTCCGTGCCTGCCGAAAATGGTGAAATTGTTAACCTCACTGCTTCACAGGGTGTGAGAGACCAGTATCCTGCATGGTCACCCGATGGTAAATACATTTCATTTGTTTCCGATAAATCAGGCGAGTATGAAATATACCTGCTCGAAAACAAAAAGGGCGCTGAACCCAAACAGCTTACTTCTGGCTCAAAGGCATGGAAGTACCAGCCTGTGTGGTCGCCCGACAGTAAATACATCACATACTCCGACAGGAATATGAAGCTGTGGCTGCTTAACGTGGCAACCGGTAAGGAAACCGAAGTTAATACCGCCACCATGAATGAAATACGTACCTATTCGTTCTCTCCGGATTCAAAGTGGATAACATACACCAGGGAGGGCAGCAACGGCCTTTCGGCAATATGGGTTTACAATATTGAGACAGGCAAAAACAACCAGCTCACCGACAATACATTCGATGATGCCGAGCCTGTGTTCTCACGTGACGGTAATTATATCTTCTTTGCCTCAAACCGTGATTTTAACCTGCAGTTTTCGAGCTTTGAGTTTGACTATATGTACACCAATGCCACAAGGCTCTATGCACTGGTGCTTAAAGCCGATGGCCCGCCTCTGGTGAAAAAGAAAACTGATGAAGAACAAATAGCTGCTGAACAGGACGAGCCTGCTGCTGAAAAGAAAGAAAAGAAACCGGCAAAGGAAGAGGATGCTGTTAAACCGGCAAAGAAGGAGCCTGTGAAAGTGACAATCGACCTTGAGAATATCAACAGGCGCATTGTGCCGCTTCCAGTGCAATCAGGTAACTACGGTAACCTGCTGCCGGTTGAAGGCGGCCTCGTGTATTCTTCTGATAATAAACTTATGTTCTATAACCAGGAGGAAGAAAAGACCAGCGAGATATTCGACAAGGCAGGTAATGCCTCTGTAAGCGCCGATGGCAAGAAACTTATTTGCAGGAACGGACAGGATTACCATATCATCTCCGTGAAGGAAGGTCAGAAAGCACCGGCTGGTAAGCTTAACCTCGACAGATTGGAGATGAAGATAGACCCCCGTAATGAGTGGGACCAGATATATACCGATGCATGGCGAATCTTCAGGGACTTCTTCTACGTTAATAACCTTCATGGTGTTGACTGGACTGAGATAAGGCAGCGCTATAGTCCGTTACTTCCTTCAGTTGCCCATCGTGCCGACCTCGATTATATCCTTTGTGAAATAGTGGCTGAAACCAATACAGGCCATGCGTATGTTGACTGGGGCGACTTCCCCAAAGTTAAACGCGTTGAAGGCGGATTACTCGGCGCAGAGATTGTAGCCGATGAACAGGCCGGGATGTACAGGATTGCTAAAATATACGATAGTGAGAACTGGAACACTGACCGCCGTTCACCCCTGCGTGATATAGGAGTTAACGTTAAGGAGGGCGACTACCTGGTAAGCATCAACGGGCATACCCTCACCCTGAAGGACAATCCCTACCAGTTCCTTGAAAATACAGCAGGCCGTAACATCGAAATAGAAGTAAACAGCAAGCCTGAGGCCAAAGGTGCACGTATTGAGATAGTAAAACCCATTGAAAGTGAACTTGAACTGATGTACTTTACCTGGGTAAATGAACGCAGGGCTATGGTTGATAAGCTTTCAGGCGGTAAAATCGGTTATATACATGTGCCTAACACTGCTGTGGAAGGCAACAGGGAACTCTTCCGCGGTATGTACACCTACCATGATAAAGAAGGACTTATTATTGACGACCGCTACAATGGCGGTGGCTTTATTCCCGACCGTATGGCCGACCTGCTCGACAGGAAGACCTTATCATACTGGCACCGTAACGGACTACAGCCAGGCAAAGCACCGGGCGTTGCCCATGATGGCCCTAAAGCCATGCTTATCAATGGCTATTCATCTTCAGGCGGCGATGCTTTCCCCTACTATTTCCGTAAAATGGGGCTTGGCAAACTTATCGGTACCCGCACATGGGGAGGGCTTGTTGGTATATCACGCAATGCAGGCCTGGTTGATGGTGGCTACATCTCCGTTCCAAGGTTCGGCATCTTTGATGAAAATGAGCAGTGGATTATCGAAGGCATCGGTGTTTACCCCGATATTGAAGTAGTTGACCGTCCTGAGGAAATGGCCACCGGCAAAGACGCCTGTATTGACAGGGCAGTAAATGAAATAATGCAGGAGCTCAAAAATAAACCAGTCAAAAAAGTCAACTCTCCCGTTCCTCCCAACCGGAGCAAATGGATAGAAACCGACATTCACTAATAAAAAGGCAGGAGATGATCCTGCCTTTTTTGTCTTCCTTTTTAACCTAGTACATCATACCTAGTTGCCAAAGTGGTATAATATTATTAAATCCTTCCTCAATATCATCCCTTACAATATAACTATCAGGAGTGTTTATAATCTGTTTCTGATTTTTATTTTTTCCACCCACTTCATAGGTAACACCATCCATGAAAAAGTCACCCTTAGAAGATGATATAACATTGTGCATAACTTTTGCCTGATTATAGAAGAAGGTTTCTCTTAAATTACCAATATTCATATTGTCAGGTTCAAGAAGGTAAATAAGATTAGTGTTATCGAGGTAAACTTTTTCAACTTTACCCAACCCTCTGATTCCTCCTGTTGAATTACGTAACTGAGAAATGAGCCCTGCTTCTTCCATATGAATTAAGTAATCAGCAATATTGTTTCTGCTTGCACCTAACAATTCTCCTATTTTAGAGAAATTAGGTTTAAAAGGTACACTCTTAGCTATTATTGCAAGTAGCTGTTTTAATTTTCTGCCGGTGGCAACATTCATTTCTGCAAATTGAGGAATATCAGATTCCAGGGTTTGAACTATGATCTGTTCAAGACGCTTTGAGAAGTCCTGATCTAAAGCAAAGGGATAATATCCTCTTTCAAGATAACTCCTGAAATATGGTAGTGGATGAGCAAGATCAGGAATCTTTATTTTATGATTTAAAATATCAGCAATAGTGAAAACATCACTATTAATGTTATGAAATAATTTAAGGTATTCCCTGAATGATAAGCCTTTCATGTCGTACATAACTGCTCTTCTGCTCAAATCAGAAGCGCCTTTATTTAAATTCAGTATGGCTACCTGTGAAAACTACCTTAAGATCCGGATAATAGTCATAAATGAGCTTTAATTCTCTTGACCAGTCAGGGTATTTGTGAATTTCATCAATGAATAGATGCTTACCACCACTTTTCACGAAATTATCTGCCAGATCAACTAATTTGTTCGATGAAAAATAGAAATCTTCTGCAGTTACATATAAGGTTTCAGAGATTTTTAACCTATTTTTTATGTGCTGAAGAATTAAAGTGGTTTTACCAATGCCACGGGCACCTTTTAATCCTATAAGACGATTCTCCCAATTTATTTGTGTGTATTTATACCGATAGAAATCACTTTTTACACCACTAATAAGTTTACTTGAATATTCCAGAAGCTTTTGCATAACGGATCATTTGAGAAGTATTATACAAATTTAAAAATAATGCACTCATACAGTGCATTATTTTTAAATAATTGCACTACAACAGTGCAATTATATTTTTTGGCGGCGCTGCCACCGTTATTAATTAATGGACTGCATACAAGGTGCGCAATGTGCAAACCTTGTATGCAGCTATATATTAAGTTGCAATTACACGACGATATCACATCGCGTGCAGCATTATTTTACAGGATGTCAAAGAACGGCCAGCGAAGCTGGAGGAATTCAAAATTCAAATTCAAAATTCAGATTCAATTCAATCAATTAATCTGAATTCTGAATCTGAATCTGAATCCTGAATAATCTGTTACAAATACAATGCTAACCCTGCACTTTTAGTAAATTGTCCGGCGTTGTCCGGATGATTGACATGTTGTCACTGACACGGGCGGACAGAATCCGGACATTCCGGACAGGTTCGGACAAACACTGCCAAATGGGCAGGGATTTAAAATTCAAATTCAGAATTCAGATTAAATCATCGGATAAACTGAATCCTGAATCTGAATCCTGAATCTGAATTAATTCAATATTCATGCTAAAAATGAAAAAATAAAGAAATGGATACCATTGAACCACTTTTTGCCAGAATGGCAGGAAAACAGGGACTGACAGAAAAGACTGCCAAGTGGTTCAAAGGTAGTCAAGTGGTTCAAAGGTGTTCATTTTTATGCCAAAATGGCATAAAACCAAGTGTTTTAATTTTAAAGTTTAGTTAAGAAGTAGGCTTTACCTTTCTTATATATTTTAAATTTAGCATCTGATTTACTAACTCTAAATTTCTTCAAATCTGTTTCAAAAATAGTACCTACAGGTGATTGGCTGGCGTTAGTAAACCATTCCTTCTGATAAATCACTTTGCCCTTATTCAAAAATATTACTCTATCGCCAATGTCAGTAAATTCTTTTAATTCAAAACCTAAATCTTTATTTATTTCCTCTAATGAGCACGCTCCAGAATAAAAACACATAGTATCCCATTCAAAACTGAGCAAGTTGGCAAAGTCAATTGTACAATTTGTGCTCTCATCGCATTTTCTCCATTCATCAGAAACAATGCTATCAATATCATTACTACTGGTAGAACAGCTTGCTATGAAAAGTAGTGCGCCTAAGTATATGATCGAGTTTTTCATATTATTTCATTGTTCCCCATATTTGTTGTAATTCATCTAAACGTTTTTGGACTTGAGCATCGACCTTCTGTTGTTCTGCTGCTGTTCGTCCATTATTATTTAACCCTTTAAAAATCTCCTTCAATTGAGAGTATTTTTCTGATGACAATGTAGTTTTTGATACAACCCAATTCCCATTTTTATCTTTTGTCGCAGTATAAAGTCCGCTATTTTTAAATTCATCAAGAACTAAATTGGCCAATTCATTCATACTTGCTCCTTGATTGGCGGCTCCAATACTTCTTCCAATTACATTGTTCAATAGGTCTACATTTTGGTCTGCTTCATCAATATTTGAAAAATTTCTAATAGATAAATCTGTGAAAGGATTTTCTTCGTGTGTATTTCCTGCCTGAGCAGCAATGCTACCATCAAATTCAGATGTGATAGTAGCTTGCCACAAACAGTGTCTAAAAGCTCCGTTTTCACTTCCTTTATCTTCTTGACCTCTTTTTGACCCATACAAAACTTCGCCTCTTGTTGCAAATCTCGTTGCATTTGTAGAAATATTTGTAGCCCCGGGTGTAACTCCAAAGCCTATTCTGATAGATTCAACAGAATTTCTTAATCCAAAACCGATATACCTTGAGTTAATGCTTGCTTGATAATTACCAGGGCCAGGAGGGTCGCCCGGGGTTAGTCCATCTATATCAATAAGCCTTATTGGATTATTTGCTGCATAAGAATAAGGTGACATGCTCGGCATTTGTGAGGTAAGTGGATTAATACAAAAAAACCTCCCAATCACCCCATCATAAAACCTAGCCCCATAATCCAACCAATCCAACCCCAATTCATCCTGAAACATCTTGCCGTTATAAAGGAATTCATTCTTTTTATAAGTGCTGGTTTTGTTAGCTGTAAGAGGGTTGATGTTCATTCCAAACGGGTAGTATGCATTTACCTGGCGAATGCCGTATTGCTGTGGATCTCCTGCAACTTCATTACCATATGCAACCCTTATATTTCCCAAGTGGTCTTTTATGTATGTTTCAGCAAAATAGGTTCCATTCGACCGGTAAATAATTCTTCCTTCATCAAAGGAGTTGTAAACCGGGTAATTGTTTTCATAAACGAAGTTACCAATAAAATCGGTTGTTTTTACCAGCTTGCCTCCTTCAGTAACAAGCTGGCGCTTTTTTACACCCAGGGCATCGTACTGATATTCTATACGGCTGTTGTTTTTAAAGTCAATTACTTTTGGCAGATTGAGTTCATTATAAGAAATGTTTACTATTTCCTTATTCAAATCCTGAATCAGGTTACCATTGGCATCATAGAGGTATTCGGGAGTGCGTGTTATGTAGTAATAATGTCCCTGATCAAAGAAGTCATTGAGATTATTGGTAGTAACAACATCATCAACAGCTTTTAATTGGTTACCGCTGTATGTATATGTTAACTGGTCAATGGGATATGAAGTTGCTTTTAAAGCAATATAGCCAAGCCTGTGAAGGGTATTTATGTTGACATTTTTATCGTAGGTAAGCATTTCGGTATATTTGGAGGTTCTGGTAAACCTGCCCTGATCAACATTAAAGTAATCGACAGTTTTTAACCTGTTAAGCTCATCGTATCTGAAATCATAACCCTTTAATCCTGCAATTTCAGCATTTATTGAACCGATTGGAGGCAAACCCTGCCATCTGATAAACGATATATTACCATTAAAGCGTGGCAGGTTGCTGATATTGGAGTTTACCTGCTTATCATAATATAGCTGCATACTGAAATAATCCCCTGAGCCGGTAAAATTATCAGGGTCATTTATTTTTGTCAACCAGCCTTTAATATTGTACTGGAAGTCAACAGTCTGCCGTGAGACTCCTCCTTCAAAATATTCTTTCTTTATCACCTGGTCACCCATAGAGTTATAGGTTAGCACCCTTTTTTTTACCGGCTTTATTTGATATTAGAAAAGCAATTTCAATGCATTTTATTTTCTATATCCAGATGCAATTCTATTTTATTAGAGACTAAATTAGTTTTTAACACATTCGGTAAACTTGTCTCAAATACAATATCCTCTAAATAAAATTCAGCAATAAAGAGATAATTTCCATCTCTTAGATGCGGGCTAAATTCTTTTAAATTGATCATTAATTCTTTTATGAAATATTCATTCTTCTCAAGATACACACTATTCTTTTCATTAAGTATAATCGCTAAACTTTGGACAATTTCATTACAAGGGAAAATTTCATGCCTTAGTTTAGTTTCCGTATTAATAAAGTAACACTTCATTACACCCGAGCATATATCTTTAAGAAATGGCTTATAAATTGTAAAACTATTATTATCTGCATTATGAAGCATTATATTAAAAGAAAGACAACTATCCTGAATTTCAACATTAGATAGTTTTAGAGAAACTAATCGCGATTGATTTTGTGAGTAGCCACAAATAAAAGTTATAAGAAACCAGAAAAGGAATATATATTTTCTACTGTACATGAGCCGGTCTTGGTTTTAATGGTTGAACTTGTCTAGATTCCCAGTAATTTATGAAATTATACTTACTTATATCTCTACCATATGCCTTATTCTCAAAAACTTTTCCTGACTCACTATATTTACCGTGCGCATTCTGATTTACTTTTAAATTTCCATAATGAGTACCCTCATGGTACAAGGTTGATTCAACAAGTGTTATAGCGGCTTGCTTATCTCCCATTGTACTAGCATTTTCTAGAAAAAAGACAGTATTATTTTTATCCAGTTTTATCAATCCTTTTCCATTATTTACATTTGATTGTTTCCCATCAGTATTACGTGAAGAGACTGTTAATCCTTGGTTCATTTGTATACATTCGCCGTCCTCTTCAACATCTAAATTTGCAACTTCAATTTTCGGCCCCTTGCCATATGTTAACATTTCTATAACTTGTTCTTCATTTAGTCCACTAGTTTCATAAAATGCATTTTTAAAATCACTAGATTTATTATTCCAATCAGTTACCATAGTTTTTAAATATTTGACTAATTCAGGATTTTCTTCAGCTGTTTTTTTATCTATTTCAAACATCCCGTTGGGATCTATGTATTTTATTGGGTTATCAAATGCGTATCTATATGGTGTCCATGAAAAAGAAGAGTCTGCGAGTGGATCAATACAAAAAAACCTCCCAATCACCCCATCATAAAACCTCGCCCCATAATCCAGCCAGTTCAACCCCAACTCATCCTGCAGCATCTTACCATTGTACTTGTATTCATTCTTATTATTGGGTGAGGTGCTGTTTTCTGTAAGAGTGAGGATCTCCATGCCGAAAGGGTAGTAGGTATTGGTTTGCATAACCCCATATCCTGAGCCGTCATTGCCAAAGACTGCCATGATGTTGCCAAGGTGGTCTTTGAGGTAAGTTTCAGCATAGTATGTCCGGTTGGTTTTGTGCACTATTCGGCCCTGTTTAATTGAATCTCATTCCGGCTCCAAATATTAATAAAATATTCGGAATATTATGAAGAAATTATCCAGCGTATGGATTCGTCGAATATTCGTCCGTGTTTTGCTGATATTCGTAAATTGAAAGTTAAGGCCACTACCAATATCAAATCCCTAAGTGATGCTGGAGGACGTTTGGAAGAAATCATTCTACCGATATTTAATCCCTAGGGGATGAAGAGATATGACAGTAAGTCAATCTCTTTTACCGGAAGACACGACGAATGATGTTGCTGAACGCTGAACACTGAACGCCCAAATCTGTGTCCCATCATAAAAAATCTGTGTTATCAGCGTGCCATTAAAAAAAAATCGGCGGTAATCTGTTTGATCAGCGTCATCTGCGTGCAATTCCACCTGTATTGTATTCGCACCACCTTCGCATTGTGTTCGCATCATGTTCGCATTTTTATACCCAAAATGCGAAGGAAATGCGAACACAATGCGAACACAATGCGAACACAACTCCTTTTTAACACCACCAAATATTAGTTACAGCCGGCGAAAACCGTGAGGTTAAACTTGCGGCTTTACCAAACTTTCGCTGATTCACTCTGTTGAATATTAAAACATTAAAAGACAGAGAGTTATGCCACGAGTTAAACCTAAAGCAATAGAAGTGCAGAAAGCCCTGAAAGGAATAAAATACCCGGCTGATAAACAGGGACTTATAAAACAGGCAAAACAGAATAATGCCAATGAGGATATCATGGGAATTCTCGAAGAGCTGAAAGAAAACGAATTCAAAAACCCCGCAGAGGTTTCAAAAGCAGTGGGGAAATAGAAGTTCTTACTTTTGGTTTTTGGTACTTGATTCTTGGTTATTGGTCAGGCCATTAAGCATCCCAGTTTGATTTAAACTTCAGGAATCATGAATCTAGAAAACTAAAATTTCGGCCTAGTTATACCACCAAATGGTTAAATAGTGACTTTTTTTTAGTGAACAGTGAACGTTGACCAGTTTTTTAGTGATTAGTGACTAATTATAGTCACTCAACTATGAATTTTCCTGTTGCAACTTCTGAACTGCTAAGAATTTTTAGTAGGTATAACCCAGGATTAAGGGAAGAGATGTCAATATGGTGTGAGGTACCATTAAATTTGTTTCTGTTGATACAATGTCCATTAGAATTATAGATAGTAAACGATAGAGGCCCTTTAAAGGAATCAGGGAGATTAAATGTTATCTCTGATGTGGACGGATTTGGAGAGACCGTTACTTTATGCACTAACCGTTGAATTTTTGCCCCGACATTACTACCAGTTGCAGTATGAAGTACAGCACCTGCATCACCGACAATCAAACCGGTTTCCTTTGTTTCAGAATAATCGAAAGACCACAACAAAACTGAAGTTTGCATATCTATATTCCAACTTAATCCACGATCCAATGTTTTATAAATTGTGGATTCATAGAAGCTGTTATTCCTTGCCAAACAGTATCCGGTACTGTCGTTGATGAAATACAATTCACCTCCAACTTCAACACCTTTCACAATCAGACCGTCAGACTCTGACCAGCTTAATCCGCCATCATTGCTAATATGAATATGGCCTGAGAGATCACATATGTAAATATCACTGCCATTGGTGGCAAACACAGAAACAAGCATGTCAAATTCACTAAAAATTTCGGACCAGGTTCCTCCTCCATTTACGGATTTAAATACCTTGCCAAAGCTATAATCCCCTGCAGTTAAATGGATAAAGCCAGTGTCACAGCTGATAAAATGCATTCCATCAAACATACAGGCATCCTCTATGAGAACATTTGTAGCCCATGAAATACCGCCATCTGTGGTTTTATAAACCCTATTACCAGAAGCCAGAAACCCCGTGTTTTCATTGAAGAAGTGTATATCATTGAACATATCAGTATCATGTAGGATAGTGCTGAATGATATTCCTCCGTCGGTTGACTTCATTAAAGAACTGCTTTCATCTTCAAATTTGACTATTATATAGCCTGTATTGCCAGTAGGGAAACTAAGACGCGTAATCTGGCCCTCTCCTTTCAAATTGAATGTACTTTCCCAATTTAGTCCCTCGTCAGAAGATTTAAAAATGGATTGTGAAGAACTTAAAAATGCTGTGGAATCATTAGCGAAATCAACATCATAAATGTCCTGAGTGATCACAGCATTAAACCCCCAGCTTGTTCCGCCGTTATTTGTAGTTGCAATACAACCTGATGTTCCTGTCATAATCCCAATTTGTTGATTTTTAAATGACATGCCCAAATAATAACGAGAAGGACCGTTATAATCCTTTAGTGTCCATGTTTCACCAGCATTACTGGTAAAGTATATGTCACCATTTTTCTGTCCAAGAAATCCATGTACTGAGTCAACAAAAATTATACTATGGGCATCTATGTAATCGGTAATTACAGGCCGCCAGCTTAGCCCCCCATTAGTTGTCTTCATCAATTTATAATTATACGTGCCAATTGCAAAACCAACATTTTCATCAATAAAGTATAAAGGATCCATAACATACGATGTTGAAATGCTTGTCCACGTTAATCCTCCATCAGATGTTTTGTATAGCGAATCATCATACCCTGTAGTGATATATCCAGTTTGTGAATTCACGAAAAAAACTGAGCGCAAATCATTTGTTGTCTGTAAGGAAATATCATTCCAGGTGAGCCCTCCGTCAGTTGTTTTAAGAAGTTGACCTTCAAAACCAGTAATAAAACCGATGTTGCTGTCAATAAATTGAATATCACAAAAAGTAGACTGATCATAAATTGTTGAATCCCAAGATAAGCCGCCATCATCTGTATGATATAAAAGGGACAGGTAATGTTCCGCACTATAAAAGTAGCTTATAATAAACCCATTGATAGGACTTGTAAATGCTAGTCCGTTGATATTTCCTGCCAGCTTTTTGTCAATTACAGTCCAGGAATTACCTCCGTCGGTGGTCTTAATTATATTTCCATATTCTGCAGCAGCATAACCAATATTGTCATCACAGAATTGAACATACTCAACATCATTTCCCTGAGGTTCGGGATTTACCCATGACCATTGTGCATAAGAGAAAATGCAATTTGCTAATAACAGGATTGTGGAGAAAGCTGTTTTCATAGGATATCTTTCTTGTATGACATGAAATCAGCAAAATACCCTAAATGAAAACCTGTTATTTTTTAATAGTATTAAGAAATTAACAAAAAGATCAAGTTTCGAGCTGTTCCTGAGTAATTCTACAATATGAGTTCTGAGTTTCAAAAAAAAGAGGGAAATTTTTCTTTCCCTCTTTTTCACTTTTACTTGCTTCCAAACATATTCCTGACTGAATCCGTCAACCCGCCTCCTTTACCAAAGGAACTCATAAGGTTCTGTATGTCAAACTCCTTATCGTTGGGGTCGTTTACTTTACCGCGCACTTTGTTGATGATGGGTGGTATGATCCTGTTAACAATGGAAGTTGCAGAACCGCTGTCAATACCCAGCTTCTTAACCAAATCGCCGGCTACACCTGTTGATACCCTGTTTACTGACGGGTTGAGCGCAGGGTCGTCATTCTTTTTCAGGATATCCATCAGGTGATTGGAGTTGCCCGACATTGCTTCGGCCTTTATATGGTCAACCAGTGAATTGGCGGTTGTATCTATGGCCTGCTCGTTTTTATCGTTTGGAACAGCCGGGTTATTGATAATAGCATCACCTGAGAATTCACGTACTATTGATTTTATCTTGTCCATCATAATTCTTGTCCTCCTTTATTAATAATCAATTAGTTACAGGATTTAACGCAGGTGAGTTGCCTTAAGTTTACTTCTACGGCATTCAATACAGGATTATAATTGTTAATTTTGAGGCATGAAGTAATTACTAACTAAAATAAACTGAACAATGAAAAGGGTGATCTCCACTGAAAACAGTCCGAAGGCTATAGGACCATACAGCCAGGCAATTGAAAAAAACGGGTTTCTTTTTATCTCCGGCCAGATACCTATTGACCCTGCTACAGGAATGATCGTTGAAGGAAGCATCAAGGAGCAGACTGAAAGAGTTATGCAAAATATTGGCGGAATACTGACTGCTGCCGGCTATGAGTTCTCGGATGTTGTGAAGTGCACCTGCCTGCTGAGTGATATGGTGAACTTTGGTGCTATGAACGAGGTGTACGGACAGTATTTTAAGGAAAATCCCCCTGCACGTGCTGCTTACGGAGTAGTTAAACTTCCGCTGGGTTCACTGATTGAAATTGAAGTTATTGCCGCAAAGTAATATGAAAAGGAAAATTTCCATTCTGGCCGCTGCACTTTTACTGAGTGCCCGCCTGAGCTTTGCAGTGGAAGGTATGTGGATACCTATGCTGCTGCAACAACTTAATGAGCCTGAGATGGTAAGCATGGGTATGCGCATCTCTGCCGAGGATATCTACAGTGTTAACAAGTCGAGCCTCAAGGATGCAATCCTGCTGTTTGGCAGGGGATGCACCGCTGAGATTATCTCTGACCAGGGGCTTATCCTTACCAATCATCATTGCGGGTACGGACAGATACAGCGGCACAGCACGCTGGAGCATGATTACCTTACCGATGGTTTCTGGGCTATGAACCGCTCAGAGGAACTGCCCAACCCGGGGTTGTCGGTTACACTGCTTGTCAGGATGGAAGAAGTTACCCAACAGGTTCTGCAGGGTGTGAAGGACGGCATGAGCGAAAAGGACAGGGCTGCTATTGTAAAGGCTAATATTGCAAAGATTGAGGAAGATGCAGTAAAAGGCACTTCTTACGGCGCAAAAGTCCGTCCGTTTTATTATGGCAACCAGTATTACGTCTTTATTACTGAAACCTTTACAGATATCAGGCTGGTTGGTGCACCTCCTTCGAACATAGGTAAATTTGGCGGTGATACCGATAACTGGATGTGGCCCAGGCATACCGGTGATTTCTCACTGTTCCGCATTTATGCGAATAAGGACAACAAACCGGCTGATTACTCGCCCGATAATGTTCCCTACAAGCCAAAGAACCACCTGCCCATTTCACTGAAAGGGGTTGATAAGGGAGATTTTACTTTTGTTTTCGGTTACCCGGGAACCACACAGGAGTACCTGCCATCGTTTGCCGTTGAAATGATCACTGCAGCTGAGAATCCTGTTGCCATAAGGCTCAGGGAGAAAAGGCTTGATATTTTTGATGAGTATATGAACCAGAGCGACCTAGTGCGCATTCAGTACTCGGCCAAGCATGCTGGTGTTGCCAATTACTGGAAGAAGATGATTGGTGAGAACCGGGGTATAAAGAAGCTTGATGCCGTGGAAAAGAAGCAGGCTATGGAAGCTGAATTTATGAAATGGGCTGCTGCCGATGCAGGTCGTGCATCCAAATACTCACAACTGATACCTGCCTTTGAGGATACTTATAAGAAGCTTTTACCCTATAATGTTCTTGAAACCTACATCGCCGAAGGGGCGCTAGGAGTGGAGAGTTTCTCCTATAGCTATCGCTTCAGCAAACTGGTGGAGAAGAGCATGGATAAATCTACGCCACCCGCTGATCTCGACAAGCTGGTGCAACAATACAGGGACGGGGTTTCAGGATTCTTTAAGAATTACTACCAGCCGCTGGATAAAAAGGTGTTTGCCACACTGCTTGCCGACTGGTTTGCCAACCAGCCTGCTGAAGTAATACCTGTTGAGCTGAGGACTGAAAGGACAAAATATAAATCGTTTGAAGCATGGGCTGATGCGCTGTATGCTTCAAGCAGCTTTACAGATTCACTGAAGGTAAGGAAACTGCTGGCCAACTACAGTGCAAAAAGTGTAAAAAAGATAACCAAAGACCCGCTTTATAAACTGTCAGGGGCTGTCTATAATTACTATATCACACAGGTGATGCCTGCCACAAGCGCCTTAACAGCAAGGCTCGACAGCCTGCAGCGTATCTACATGAAGGCCCAGATGGAGTTTATGCCCGACAGGCGGTTTTATCCTGATGCCAACTCAACACTGCGTGTATCGTATGGTAAAGTGGATGACTATACTCCAAGGGATGCCGTGAAATATAATTATTACACCACACTTGAAGGCATCATGGAAAAGGAAGACCCTGCCATTTACGACTATGTGGTAGAACCTAAGCTGAAGCAGCTATATGCATCACGCGATTACGGCCAGTATGCTGCAACCGACGGTACTATGCGTATTGCCTTCATAGCCAGCAATCATACAACCGGGGGCAATTCAGGGAGTCCTGTTCTTAATGCCGACGGTCAACTGGTAGGTATAAACTTCGACAGGAACTGGGAAGGTACCATGAGCGACCTTATGTATGACCCCGACCAGTGCCGCAATATTACACTCGACATCAGGTATTGCCTGTTTGTGATAGACAAGTTTGCAGGAGCGGGCCACCTTGTAAACGAGATGACCCTGGTTAAGTAAAGAGTGTAGTTACTTTAAAAGGAACCTTATAGCCACAGGATTGACTCCGGCGGGGAATGTTGATTTTAACCTGCCGTCAGTACCATAACGGTAAACCATTCCCTGTCCCTGATATCCCTTGGCATCACTGATGTACACATCATCATTTGAAGGATTGGCTGATATGCCGTAAACGGTTTCAATCTGTGTACCATCGGTGATAAAGGTATCCCTGATTATCTCTTCAGTCTTTACATTGAGCATCAGTATACTAGAGATTAATGTGGTGTAATCGTAGCGGTACACATAAGCGGTATCACCTTTGATGGTGAAGTTGTAGGCTTCAAAGTCTTCGAAGGTTTTTTTGATGGTTTTAGTGGCTGGGTCAATTATCCTGAGCCTCATTTTTTCGTCACCATAATTGCCGCGGGTGATAATATAGATATCGCCATAAGCATCAGCGTGCATGGTATAAGGGTTGGTGCCAACTACTATCTTCTCAGTCTCCGTGAGTGTGACCGGGTCTATGACTGATACGGTGTTATCGTAATTGGGGAAGTTAAAGCCGCCTGAGTTGGATACCCAGATTTTACCACCAGCAGCAAGGATAGCATCAGGATTAAGGCCTGCCTGTATTACTTTAACTGTGTTGAATGAAACTGTGTCGATTACTGTTACCGAGCCATCATAAGCAGCCACCCATATATTGCCCTGATAGCCTGTGATGGCTGAAGGCTGCTGTGGTACACCATCCTTAATGAACGGTATTTGTCTGATGCTGGTAAATGTAACTGCATCCACCACTTCAAGCTGGCTTGATACATTGGTTATGATATACGCTTTTGAACCATAAATGAAGAGGTCAGCACCGGTATCTCCAAGGCCCCTGTTGTTCTTTGCCATAAAGTAGTCGGCAGTTACACTGTCGTTCTCAAGGTTGATTAGTGTAACAGAAGCGTTGTTCCCGCTGAAGCTTCCCTGGTTGAGCACATACACTGCAGCACTTTTGGGTGTGTGCGGTGTATTGTTGTTGTCATCATCAGGTTCTTTTTTACAGGATGTAAAAACGGCAGCAAGTGTGGCAATGCCAAGGATGAGTGTGTGGTGTGATTTCATTGGTTTTAATTAAATTGTGAATGAGAGGTTAATATAGAAAGCCCTTCCGGTCATAGGGAAGCTTTTAACAATTTGATATTGTTCATTGAAAAGGTTAACAGCTTCGCCCTTAATTTTTACAGTTTTTTTTCTGATGGTTTTCTGCCATGAAATTGTTGCATCAGTGGTAATCCATCCGTGTAGTAGGTTTTCATTGCTGTTATATCCTGATACATAGCGGTAACCGCTGTACAGGGTGTTGATACCGAGGCTGAAGTTGCGGTACCATATAGTAGCAAGTCCGCCTGCAGTTTCAAAGGGTATGTAGGCAAGCTGATGGCCATAGTTTGAATCAGTTTTGTCGGTTACATCCTTTGCAACCTGGTAAGTATAACTGCCTCTCAGGCTAAACGTCCATAGCCTGATACTATGTAAGAGCCCTCCGGTCATTTCAATGCCGGTGATATCAACTTTGCCCACATTTTGTGTGCTCCATATGAAGAGGTTGCTGGTTGGAATGGTAACAATCTTGTTTGTTACTTTATTCATGAATGCATCAGCCCATAAGGAGATGCCGATTTTACCTGATGTATTAAACAGCAGTCCTACATCGTAGAGTGAAGCGGTTTCAGGCTTCAACGTGCGGTTGCCGGCAAGTGTATAATAAAGTTCATTGAAGGTGGGCAGGCGGTAGGTATTCTTTGCCGATAGTCGCACTTTAAGTGTATTAGCGCGGTTAAGTTGCCTTAGGAGTGAAAGGGCAGGGGATATCCGTGAATAGTTTTTATCCTGAAGACCGCTGATATGGTCAACGGCATAAGTCATGAGCATGCTTCCCTGTATCTCTGTTTTACTGTGTTTAAATTGTAATGATGCGGCTGTAAGAGAAGAAACTCTCACAGGGTTGGTTACTGAGTAGGCATTAGTATTCAGGCTGTTGTGGATAAAGTCGGTTGCAATGGACAATTTAAGCTTAGGAAGCAGGCTGAAAAGCAGGGCATCCGACAGGTAGTATTCCCTTTGGTTATACTCATTCCTGATTCCTCCGGTCTGGTTCTGGAAGGCAGGGTCGGTGTACAGCAACCTGTTGTCAGTAAAACTTCCGGTTACGAGCATTTTAACCTTTCTCTGAGGATTGCTGCGGTAGCTGATTCCCAGCAGGAGGTCGTTGTTTTTAAGACGCTGAACGGAATAATCATTGTAATAGATCACTGCGCCCGGCAGTCCGCGGTCAGAGTAATTATACGAAGCTTTTACAGTTAGTATGCTGCTGTCGCGGAAGACCTGTCGCGTATGAAGCAGTCCGTCGGTTGTGCTTACATCAGAGTTTTTACGCCTGAGTGTTGATGATGGTTGCCCGTTACTATTTACATAGGGGAAATCGCCGGTTGCTGAGAAGTGGTTAACACTAAGACCGGTAACATTATTTTTACCTAAACGGGTAAGAGTACTTACTGAAGGGTTGAAAGTTCCGAAAGATCCTGCCCGTAGTGAAATGTTATACTCATGGTTCTGTTTTTCCTCCAATGAATAATCAGAAGTAATATTGAGCACTCCTGCTGAGGCATACATACGGGCCGGTATGAGTTTAAACTCCGGCTGTCCGATTGATAGTTGTATCATTTCAACATCCTGCAGTGAGATACGTCCAAGGTCACTTTGTCCGGTTGCTGCATCAGTATTAGGCAGGCCATCCACAAACACGGCAGTATGGTTTGAGCCGAGGCTTCTTATCATTACAGTTTTAAGTCCGCCGACTCCGCCGTAGTCCTTTAGTGTGATACCTGAAAAATTCCTTACAACATCGCCAACAGTGGTAGTAGGCAGGGCATCAAGGTTGTTCCGCTTTATCACCTGCACGGGATCATGTGTTGTAGTAGAGATGTCGGGCCTGATACCTATTATTTCAAGTTCCTCCAGTTTTACGGTATCATTCTGGGCAGCCAGCAATAGTGGAAACAGCAGCAGGCAGGCGGTAACAAGAAGTAAGAGGTTCTTTTGGTGCAACATCCTTAATTAAATTAAATAATGGATTTTGATGTTGCGGATGGCCCTGTTGTAAAAGCAATAATAGAAGCCATTGGCATGCAGTCCATTCTCCGTAAACTACAAAATCCATAAAATTCACTGGCTGGTCTTCTGACTTATTCCGGTAACTGGCGCCTTCCCATCATATCCCCGGGGGTTTGATGACAGTGACTTGATGCCAGGCCACAAATGGAACTTACAGCAGCGGGAACTGTTGCCGACTTACACGGCATTCCCAATTATACCGACTATACGGTACCAATGCGGTGCAAATGTATGAAACTTTTAAAAGGTATATGCTATTCCAGCCATTAAATTAAATCTGTATGACGGATAGTTATTCCAAAGGAAATACCTTGTATTGGTGATGTTGTTGAAGTTAATAAATCCTGACAGTTGTTTAGTGTACCTGTACTCAATGCCAAGGCTGATATCAGCAAAACCTTTTAGCTCCTTATCTTCATACTGGTCGCTTTCATTTACAACAAGTGCCATCTGCTTGCCTCTTGCTGCCACATCAGCCCTGACGATAACCTTGTTCTGGATCTGGTAGCTTGCATTAATGCCAAACTTAAGGTCGGGCATATGGTAAGCATGTTTCAGGCTGTCGAGCGACCAGTATTCAAGTTCGGTATAAGCTTTAATGATGATATGTTCTGCGGTATGGTATTGTGCTTCAAACCGTGCATTGAGCACCCGCCCGTTGTCGTGTACAATGGTAAACCTGTTGAAGGGAACCCTTGTGTAATCGTTAACAAAGAAGTAAGCATTATCAACGATGCTTGATTTAATGAGCGCACTCAGGTCAATGGATGAACCTGCCCTTGCCCTTACTCCTGCATAGAAGGTAAATTTCTCACGTGTGTAGTCAAGAGGAAGGATGGAGTTAACAAACGGGTTAATATCGCTTAGCTCATTATAGCTCTGCCTCTTTATATCGCCTGTTATTCCTGCATGAACAACCAGGGCATCGTCAATAATGCGCAAGCTACCTTCAACAAATGGGAAGAGGTAGGCCTTAGATACACTGTCGAGTACGAAATTGATTTTCAGTCCTGCCTTCAGGCTGTATTCATTGAAGCTGGTACTGATAAATGGATTGATGCTTATCAGGGTGCTGTTTTGTGTAAGAAGCGAATCTTTGTAGTTGGTGTAATTTACCTTGGCATCCAGTCCTATTTTCTGGTAATCAGTAAAGCTGAATAGCTCAAACCGTTTGTCAGCACCTGCATTGAAGATGATGGTGTTTTCCTTTGTATCAAACTTATCGCTTAAACTGTTGAAGCCTACACTGGCAAAGTGGTTTAATCTTGTTTCTTCCTTGTACTTTGAGTTTATTCCGATTAATGCATTAATCCTGGTAAACCGTTGTTTCAGGTCAGAATCATTGTAATTATACGAGTAAGGAACGGAATTCTCATTGAATAGTTCTTCTTCAAAGCCATAGTGGTGTACCACATTCCTTCTTACACCTGCTTCAGCTGATAGTGTATGGTTATCGAGGAACTTCATGCCATAGAGTTCAGCCATATTAAGGCTGTTATCGGCAATAGGGTATCCTTCAATTTCACCTGCTGAAGAGAGGTGCTTCAGGTGCAGGCCCAGGGCATTGCTCTTTGAACGCAGTGAACCGGCATAAAGGTCGAGGAAAGGGGTGAGGTAAGTGCCGTAGCCCGCCCTTACATAGTTGCGGTAGAGCTTCTTCATGGGCTCACCCATCAATTTTACCGGGGCAATATTTTCAGGTTTCAGGGTTACGAGCATTTGTTCAGGCCTATTTGAATAAGTCATTGCCGGCAAAGGCACTGCTGTTTCACTTTCAGGCGGCTCAATGTTTATCTTGTTGGCATCGGGGATGCTTGGCTCATAGGCTGCTGTTACCGTTACTTCCTCATTGATCACCTGTGAAAAGGCAACAGACCGGACTGATAAGAAGAAGGAGATGGCAAGGAGTGTAATGAATGCGGGTTTCATGGTGTTATATGTTTTCATCTGTCGCTGACCTCTTATTTAATGATTATTCCTTCATCGGCATCTTCACCACGGCTGCGTGATGTGTTAGATTTTTCGTTCTGCTCTATCTGCTTCAGTTTCTTCATCGCTTCCTGCCGCATATCTTCGCCTTCATAATTGTCGATGATACTCTGCAGTGTTTGTTTAGCCTGGAATGTGTTTCCCTGGATAACATACACGTCGGAAAGCAATATAAAGCCCTTGGCAAGCCAGAAGTGGTAAGCCGGGTAGTCGGATGATAGTTTGAATACCTGGTTTTCAGTAGAGGTATAATCCTTCATGTCAAACGATATCTGGGCAAGTGAGAACAGTGCCTCAGCACCGTGTTCACCCCTCGACAGGGATACTGTTTGTGTGAAAGCAGTCCGCGCCTGCTCAGGCCTGCGGAGTATCATGGATGAACGGCCGATTATCAGGTTACTCTCAGCTTCAATGGCTACAGGCACTTCCATCTCAAGCACGCGCTGTGCTGATTGTATTGCCTGGGCAAAATTAGTGGTGAAGTAGTTGCAACGCATTTGGCCTATAACTGCCTGAGTAAGGTTTTCCTTGGTTTCGGCATTTTCTTCAAGTTTCTGGTACATCCCTAAAGCCTTAGCATAATCTTTTTGCCTGTAAAGTATATCAGATGCTTTAAGTGCTGAGTTCTCCGTGTAATTGTTCTTAGGCCTGCTGAGGATTTCTTCGTAGCTTTTTAGTGCTTCGGCAGTGTTGCCACTCCTGCTCTCACAGTCAGCTTTATAGTAATGGGCATTGAGTGAGAATCCGCCTTCAGGGAACTTCTGGAGGTATGACCTTAGGCCTGGAAGGGCTTTGTCGCAGTCGCCGCTCATATATTTGCTTTCAGCAGCAATGAAAGTTAGTGAATCCTGCTCCGACTTTGTAACACTGGCAAAAGGAACATCTTCAGCATATTCTACATACTTGTCCACTTCGTTCATGTCGACATAAATGTTTTTTATCACTGCAAGTGCTTCGCGTGCGGCAGGGGTTGAGGGGTAATCGTCAACAACCTTCTTGAGTGTTTCTATTGCCTGTTTATCGCGGTCAGTATTGTAATAGATTAGTCCGGCATTCAGCAATGCATCCCTGACAAGGCTGCTTCTTGGGTAATCTGATATCACTTTCTGGAAAGCGGTGAGCGCTTCATTATTCTTTCGCAGGGCCAAATAGGTTTTACCCAGCTCAAATCGTGCATCATCAGCAAAAGGCGATTTTGGATAATCGGCCAGCAGTTTCTGGAGTGATGCTGCTTTCTGGTTATTATCGCCCATAACACCTGTGATTATGGCTTTGCTGTAAAGTGCATAATCGGCATCAGCAGTCCTTGAACTGCCAACCTGTTCATAAAGGTTGGTTGCTTCGCGGTACTGTTTCATCATCAGGTATGAATCAGCCATGCGCAACCGTGCATCATTTACCAGCCGCTGGTCGCGGGGACCGCTGTTAAGGAATGCGTTGAACGACTTCTGTGCCTGTGGATAATCCTTGATCTTGAAATAAGAATAAGCAAGGTTATATTGGGCAGCATCGTAAGCAGGGTGGCCCTGGCCTACCTTTATAAAATCGCGGTAATAGTTCCTGGCAACTTCATACTGTCCAAGCCTGTAGTAAGCTTCACCCTGCCATAAAAGTGCGCCCTGAGTGATTTTCTGGTCTATTTTATTCTCAAGTGATTTCTTGAAGAGCGCTATGGCTTCATAGTACTTCTCACTGTTGAAGAGTTCAATTCCCCTGAAATAGGTCACTTTCTGGTAAATGGTGTTCTGTGAAGCACTCCTGTTCTTCACCAGTTCAAGGGAGGCAAGTGCCTGGTCGTAATTCTTGGTTACAAGGTACAGGTTAGCGAGGTAGGTATACGCTTCATCTTTCCTTCTTGAGTTGGGATATTCTGAAAGGTACTGCTGCAGTGCTTTGATGGCTTCGTTATACGGACTGTTGGATAATTCGATTGACAGTTTCGCATAGTTAAAGAGTGATTCTTCAGTGAGGTCAGTCTTTACTGGCACCTTCCATGCTGAACTGAATGCATTGGAGGCAAATTTCTTCTGGTCGGTTTTAAGGTAACTATCACCCAGGTGATACCATGCATTCTGGCTTAAAGAATCGTTACCTGTAGTTACATACTGAAATTCAGGAATGGCTTTATTATAATCACCGGTTGAATAGTAGGCAAATGCCAGCATGTAATGGTCTTCCCTGGTCATTTTGCTTTTGCTGGTCTGGGCATAATCCTCCATGTACCTGATGGCTTCTTTGAAATTGCCTTTGCGGTAATGTACATCGGCAACCAGCCTGAGCATTTCATTGGTACGTTTATTCTTTGTGCCTTTAAGGTAAGGCTCGGCAAGTGCCAGCATTTCATCATACTTGCCCTGCACATAGTAGATCTGGATGATATAATATGGTACTACTGACTTGAATGTTTCATCATTCTGCAGTTTTTTAAAGTCACGGAGGGCAGTTTCGTAGTTGCCCTTTTCATACATAATGTGTGCATAGTAGTAGTTAGCCGGACCGGTGTACTTTGTTTGCTTGTCCTTTACCTGTGAGAAAAGGTTGAGGGCTTTATCGAGGTCATCGCTTTTAAAATGTGAATAACCTCTCTTGAATGTAAATTCAGCTCTTTCTTCCTGGTTAAGGTCGCCCGAGGAAACATTGTTATAAGCCTCAAGCGCACTCCTGAAACTGTTGTTCCTGAAATGCAGGTGCCCCAGTTGCAGCCATGCCCTTCCGGTGCGTGTGCTCTGGGGGTGCTCTTCTAAGAACTCATTGAGCTGCTTATCGGCATCCCCGTGCTGCAGTTCAGCAGCGGAAGATGACCTGTAGTAGTCGAAATCAGGACTGTATTCAATAAGCAGGTCCTCAGCCCTTGCCAGTTTGGCATATGAGAAGCGTGCCGGATTGTAATGTTCCTTGAGATAGAGGTCGTGGGCATCATTTACAGGATTGTCCTGGTTGGCAGTTTGTTGTGCCGGCAGTTGAAGCGACAGCAGGGTAGTGAGGGCAATGATTGCAACAACGGATTTTCTTTTCATGCACAAAGTTATTTTACCTGAGGCTAAATTAAGATGATATGATGTAGAATCAATTTAAATAAACGACAAATTATCAACACCCGGATATTCATAACGGACAACGGCAGGCAATGTTGTTCAAAGTGGTTCAATGTTGTTCAAAGTGGTTCAATATGGTTCAAAGGTGGTTCAAAGGTGGTTCAAATACTATAGCTCCGTGCTTTAGCTCGGAGATATGTAGGTGGCACAAAATTATATCCTCAAGTGGGCTTTAGCCAACTATGGGATGATTAGTATACCCACTTATTTAGTGGCGGGAAAATTTTACCGACTTAGCTTTATTGCCGGGGAAAAGGACTCTTACTATGTAGATTCCTTTAGGCAGGCCGCTGATGTTTACAGGTGTTTTATCAATATTTGCCTCTTGCTGTGATCTTAAGAGATTTCCGTTGAGCGTAAAGATTTCGATCTTTTCAGGACGAATGCCTTTGGTGTCGATGATTAGAGTATTGCCATCGTTGGAAGCACTTACGAATAGTTCTCTATCAGCACCTATATCACTTACTCCAACACCACTGTATTCAAGCCAGAGACTGTCAACCCAAAGTGTACTTCCTGTTACAGGGGAACCAAATAGCAAGTTTGACGACACAAACATAATATTCATACTATCAGGTTCAGCCCAGGTTTCATAAATAACGGGTATTGTAAATTCTGTCCATGTAGTTACAGTTGCTCCGAATGGAGTGTAGGCATAAGCCAGGGTATCACGTGAAGTACCATTCCACCTTGTCAATCCCATTCCTATATAACATGAATCACCACCCATGGGCTGGTACTTATAGTAACCTTTGAGAAATTTAGGCTGGCCGGTAATAGGTACTCCGCCATTGACTGTGCCTGTCTGGTTTATGATATCGATTACCACATCACCAAGGGTAAGTATGCCGGGCATTGTAACCGGGCCAACGAAGATAATATTGTTGGTAACAGTGGCAACCTTTGCGCTGGAAGTACCACTGTAAGGATTGTTCTGTTCACGGGTTACCGTAACGAAATCAGTTCCAAGTACATTCTCATTGGATGTATCCCAGTTGGTAGGTTCGCCGGCAGTCCAGCTCTCAAAATCGTGATTAGGTATCTGGTTTTGGGCATCTGCCTTGTTAGCTGAAGCTGATAGTAGAAAAACTGTGATGATTAAAAAGGAGTATAATTTTCTCATTTGCGGTCAATTTGTTCAGCGCAAATTTAAGCATACAATCGATATAAATTATCATGCTCTTTTCTTGCGCCAGGTTGCCACCTTAACACCATGGGAGAAGTGCAGCAGGTCTGGCGACTGTTTGCTGAGTGTGATGCCGCCAACCATGTAATTAAGTTTGATATACCTGTTCACCAGTTTCACTAATGGCCATGGGTGGTGATGGATATCGATGGCACTTATATGCCCTGAAGTTTTTACATAAAGCCTGAACCTGTCGGCTAACCAGGTATCAAGATTATCTTTATTTATCAGTGGATCTCCGAGCTTATAATTGATGTAAAACTGGAATCCGTATTTCTGGGATGACCCTGAATACATGCCTTCCTCACGCCATATGTCTGATTTAACATAAGGCAGTCCTGTAGTTAACCGGGCAGCAATTACAGGCATCTGCTTCGAAGCCTCTAGGCTGAAAAAATAAATGCCCGGTATTCCTTTGTATGTTACGTAGGTCCTGACGTTGATTTCATGGAAATGCGAAAGTGCTTTAATCTTTGGTAAGCCTCTCGGATGAAGGTTCCTGACGGTGAAAGGTATGATGGAGATCCAAGCATTGCCGTTAAAAGTATCAAGTTCAAGTTCCTGAGGCACCATCTTTCTTATAAGTGCTGTATCTGCTTTCCAGTGCAGCATTATTACATCATGCCACTCCTGGTAACCTGCATAAGGTTTATTGGGATAATCAAAAGGTCTTCCGGTATTAGTCCACGGGATGTCAGGTAGTTTGTCCATAGTGTAGTCTTAGAAATACAACAACTGAATTTCTAAAATGCTCACCTCACTCTGGCTCTCCTTCATGAAGAGGGGAACACTCACCTCCCACCCCGGCCCTCTCTTTAAGGAGAGGGTGAACACTCACCTCACCCCGCCCTCTCCTCAAGGAGAGGGAGACCAGACGTTTCAAAGATTTAGGATTGGGGAAGTGAGGAAAATAATGAAAAACGGCTACCGTTCAATGCTATAAGCGGGGTTCTGTGCTGATTCCTGCGAATCAGTTTCTGTCATTTATCTTGTCCTGCAGTCACCTGCAGGCTCATACGACCTACCCCTCCGGAACTGGGCGGGCAGCCCCTGACCTCCTGTGAAGGAGATCTCCGGATATATTTGGTCTTTCAATCCATAAGGTTTACCCGTACCACCAGTCACCTGGCAGTACCGTGGGCTCTTACCCCACATTTTCACCCTTACCGGTGAAGCTAACTTCACTTAGGCGGTTATTTTCTGTGGCACTTGCTGTTTCCCCCGGTTGAGGAACCTTCCCGTTAGGAAGTATGGCGCCCTGTATTGCCCCGACTTTCCTCCTGAATAATTAAATCCAGGCGACAGAACACATTGATTTTTACCGTTTTTCAAAGAACTTTGACAGTGCAAAGGTACAAAAAATCACCATACCATCATCACCTCACCCCAACCCTCTCATCAAGGAGAAGGGGCAAGACCGTGACAGGGACGCTCCCTCTCCTTGAGGAGAGGGCCGGGAAGCGGTGCTTTAGCCTTTAGCCTTTAGCCTTCTATGTTGTTAGTCAAGAGTTCAGGCTACTTTTTTTATTCTTTTTTCCTACTTTTACTACTGTAAAGC